>OCZT010002057.1_pt1 | contig 20838 bp, 18 predicted proteins | sample 1539031 | NCBI WGS metagenome assembly OCZT01 (sample SAMEA3539308, study PRJEB22396) | soil metagenome | biome: tundra; feature: field; material: soil | place: USA | collected 2010-05 | depth 0.15 m | reverse complement strand
CGCCGCAGTTTCAGCGGATTAGTCGGGCAAACTCAGGCACGTTGCGAAATCGCTGCCGGCATCCCGCGTCCCGCAAGCCTCTCGCAGGGAACCGAGCCACGTCTCGATATCGCCTTCCGGCATGCCGTTGCCGACGAAGATGCGGATCTTCTCATGGGCAGTGGGCGCGGTGTCCTCAAGGAGCGTGCTCAGCTCCTCGTAGAGCTTCTCGCCGGGGCGCATGCCGGTGAACTGGATTTTGATGTCTTGATCTGGCCGCAAGCCCGACAGCAGAATCAGGTTTCTGGCCAGATCGACGATCTTGACCGGCTCACCCATATCCAGGACGCAGATCTGGCCGCCCGCTCCGATGGCGGCGGCTTGCAGGACGAGCTGGCAGGCTTCGGGAATGGTCATAAAGAAGCGCCGCATGTCGGGATGCGTGACGGTCACCGGTCCGCCCGACGCAATCTGCTTCTTGAAGATGGGGATGACGCTGCCGTTAGAGCCGAGCACGTTGCCGAAGCGCACGGCGACGTACTTGGTCCGCCCGTTCTGGAGGGCGAGAAGCAGCAGTTCGGCCACGCGCTTGGTGGCGCCCATGACGTTGGTGGGGCGCACGGCTTTGTCGGAGGAGATCATGACGAAGTCCTCGACACCGTGCTCGGCCGCGGCGACGGCCACGTTATAGGTGCCGAAGACGTTGTTCTCGATGGCCTCGAAGATGTGGGTTTCCATCAGGGGGACGTGCTTATAGGCAGCGGCGTGATAGACGACGGAGGGGGCGTACTGGCGGAGGACTTCGTCCAGGCGGACGCGGTTCTGTATGCTGCCGATCTCGGGGTGGAAGGGGACCTGGGGGAAAGACTGGCGCATTTCGCGATCGATTTCGAAGAGGGGGGACTCGGCGATTTCGAAGCCGACGATGCCGGCGGGGTGGAAGCGCGCGATCTGGCGGCAGAGTTCGGAGCCGATGGAGCCGGCGGCGCCGGTGACGAGGACGACTTTGCCGGCGAGCGTGGCGCGGATTTGGTTTTCCTCGAGGCGTACGGCGTTGCGGCCGAGGAGGTCTTCGACGGCGACGTCGCGGATCTGGGAGGCGAGTCCGTTGGTTTCGATGATTTCCGCGAGACCGGGGATAGTCTTATAGGAAACGCCGGCTTCGTGGCAACGGTTGAGGATCTCCGTCATCTGCGTGCCAGTGGCGGAAGGCAGGGCGATGAGGACGGTTTCGATGGTCTCAGACGCGACGATGGAGGGCAGGTCTGCGCCAGTGCCGAAGATTTTGACCCGGTGAATGAAGCTGCCGACCTTCGACGGATCGTCGTCGATGAAGCCGACGATCTCGTAAGACAGGGCTGGATTCTGGTGGATCTCGCGGAGCAGACTGACGCCGGCGTCACCGGCTCCATAGACGAGAGTCCGTTTCTTCGCGCCGGTGTTCGGCAACCTGGAGAATTCGAACGCCAGTCTCACCGCCAGCCTGGCTCCCGCCGTCATCCCGAAACAGAGCAGGAAATCCAGGAAATAGATGGAGCGCGGAAACCCGTCGGGGGCGAACCATAGGAGGCCGAGGCAGCCGAGAACGGACCCGGCGAAGTTCGCTGCCGCGATGCGGGTGACATCGCTAATGGAAGCATATCGCCACCAGCCGCGATCCAATTTGAAGAAATAGAAGGCGAAGACTTTGGCGGGCACAAAGACGCAAAACGCCGCCAGCAAGTAGGGTCGGTATTGCAGAGGCAGTGTGAAGTCAAATCGCAAGATGAACGCGAGGACAGGGGCGAGAGCGAATATGGCGAGTTGAATCGCCCGCACCACCCAGCGAGGGTGGTGGGTAAGATGACGGGCGACCCCATGGATGTTAAATCGTGGCATGGCGATGAGAGTTTTTACCGGGGGCTAATTCGGGTTCAGAGAGTGGTCCGGGACCGACGGCTCACACCTGATTCAGAAGAATATCGACAATCCGTTCGGCGGCGTGTCCGTCCCATTTCTCCGGGACACAGCCCTTCCGTAAATGACCATCAAGAACTCGAAAGGCTGCTTCGCAGATCTTGTCGGGATTCGTTCCGACAAGGACGTTTGTGCCGATTTGGCAAGTGATGGGCCGCTCAGTGTTGGGGCGCATCGTAAGGCAGGGGACGCCGAGAACGGTGGTTTCCTCCTGGACGCCCCCGCTGTCAGTGACGACCAGTCGCGCCTGAGCCACCAGTCCGATGAACGGCAGGTAACTCAGTGGCTCCATCAGGTGAAGGTTCGGGTTTGACAGCACAAAATCGAGCAGCCCGAACGCTTCGAGGTTCTTGACTGTTCGCGGGTGCGCTGGAAACAAGATTGGCAGCCGCTCGGCAAGGCGACCCACAGCTCCGAGAATTCCAGCCAGCACTGGCCGACTATCTACGTTTCCTGGCCGATGTAAGGTCAGGACGCCGAAGCTCCCCTGTCGGTGGCCATTCAAAGGTGCCGATTCGCGCGCCCTGTTTATGTGCCGCAGGAGCGTGTCGATCATGGTGTTCCCAACGAAGTGGATCTTTTCGGCGGCGACACCCTCATTCCGCAGATTCTCGTCGGCGGTGGTGTCGGTTGTGAACAGGAGATCCGAAATGGCATCCGTACAGAGGCGGTTGATCTCTTCGGGCATGGACATGTCGCGCGAGCGCAGTCCAGCTTCGACGTGAGCGACGCGGATGCCGAGTTTCTTTGCGGTGATGGCGCAGGCGACCGTCGAGTTCACGTCTCCGACGACGATCACCCAATCCGGATGATGTTCGAGGCACGCCGGCTCAAACGCCATCATGACACGCGCGGTCTGCTCGGCGTGCGACCCTGAGCCCACCTCCAGATTGATGTCGGGTTCGGGGATGCCGAGGTCGCGGAAGAAGTCGTCCGACATGTTCCGGCTGTAGTGCTGGCCGGTGTGGACGAGAAGCAGATCGGCAGTCGACCGCCCATTTTGCCTCGTGAGAAACGCTCTATGAATCGGGGCGATCTTCATGAAGTTGGGGCGGGCGCCAGCGACTAGTAAATATTTCACTCTCTTTCCCTTTAGCCAGTTTACGGTGGGCCTTTAGTGGCCTCTTACGATCGAAGTTGCAGTACGGAACAGGATGGAGATGTCCCCGAAAACCGTGTGGGTGCTGACGTATTGTTCCGCCAAATCCAATTTGGCCGGAAGTACGCACTCCGCGTACTTCCTCAGTGGATCCCCAGTCCTGGAAAGGACTTCCTCTTCATTGCAGAAGTGGATGGAAGCCAAGTCCGTGATTCCTGGACGGACCGTCAGGATTACACCGTAGCGTTCTCTGAATAACTCGACATACTGCGGGACCTCCGGACGAGGCCCGACGATGCTCATGTGGCCGCGGAGGACGTTCCAGAATTGCAGAACCTCATCTAGTTTCGTGCGCCGCAAAAACCTGCCGACTCGGGTGACGCGGGCATCACCCGCGACCGTCACCGTGGGTCCGCCGTTTTGGACCCGCATGGTTCGAAACTTGAGGATGTGAAAACGGCGGAATCTCAGTCCCACGCGCTCCTGACGAAATACGACGGGACTCCCCGAATCCAGCCAAACGACTACAGCTATTACTGCCAGAATCGGGCTCAGCAGCATGAGCGCCAGCGAGCTCAGCGCGATATCTACGCAGCGTTTCAGCAGCATGCCAGTCACTCCCCGATGTCTGCTATCGCCGGAAACGCAACAACGCTTCGGTGCCGCCGGTTGAGGATCGAACGAATGGCGCGAATGACGCGGTCCTGATCTGCGTCAGTCATCCGCGTGTACAACGGAAGGCTCACAACATGGTTGAAAGCGCGCGTGGCATTCGGGAATTGCTCCGGCCGCAGGCAGTAAGTATCCCGCCAATAGGGGTGGAGGTGGAGTGGGATGAAGTGCACGCTCGTGCCAATACCGGCTGCTGCCATCTCGTTGATGAATTCGTTACGCGAGACGGGCGCGTCATCGTTCAGGCGGACGACGTAGAGGTGCCACGCGTGCACTTCATCCTGTGGAGCATGTGCGGGAAGCCGCAGGCAGAAATCCCGAAGTCTTTCGTCGTATCGGTACGCTAACTCCTCCCGCCTTCGAACGAAGCGATCCAGCTTGCGTAGTTGGTGGATGCCGATCGCGGCGGCGACGTCCGTCATGTTGTACTTGAACCCGGGCGCCACAACGCTGTAGGACCACGCGGGCGTCTTCGACGTGTACCGATCAAAGGCGTCGCGGTCGATGCCGTGCAGGCGCATGACACGGCACCGTCGAGCCAACTCCGGGTCGCGCGTGACGATCATGCCGCCTTCTCCGGTAGCGAGCGTCTTTGTCGCATAGAAGCTGAAGACGGTGGCGTTACTATCGAGAGTGCCGATCAGGCGACGCTCTGAGGTCGTGGGCAAGGCGTGGGCGGCGTCCTCTATCACTTTGACGCGATGCCGTTTCGCCATTCGCATGATTGGCTCCATCTCGCAAGCTAGCCCAGCGAAGTGGACTGGAATGATTGCCTTAGTGCGCGGGGTGATGGCTGCCTCGATAGCGCCCGGGTCGATGTTCAGAGTGTCCGCCCGTACATCGACGAAGACGGGATTGGCGCCGAGATAACGAATAACTTCGGCTGTAGCGGTGAATGTGTAGGATGTAGTGATGACCTCGTCGCCGAGCCCTATACCGGCGGCCTCTAAGGCAAGGTGCAGCCCCGCGGTCGCCGAGTTGACAGCCAGCGCTTCGACGTTCGATCCGATGTAGCTGGCGAAATCCTCTTCGAAACGTTTAGTCTTGGGTCCGGTGGTCAGCCATCCAGAGCGAAGAGCGTCGGCAACTTCCGAGATCTCTTCTTCACCAATCTCGGGGAGGCTGAAGGGAAGAAATGAATCCGAACAAAGCGAAGTGGCGTCCTCGACACCATCTGCAATTCCCGCATCAGGCCTGTTAAGGTAAGTAAATGTATCGGCCATATGGCACGCTGCTATTCTGAATCCTTGCAGATCATTCCGATATAGTGGGTGCGCAGAAAGGGGAGTTTTTCCAGCATGAGCCCGGCTATCCACGATAGCGGGACGACAACTCGAGCGATGGGCGGGGCAAGCGTGAGTGATCTCAGACAGATGCTACAGTGCGGGAACAGTTCCCGAATTTCTCGCGCTCCGATGCCGCGAACGCTCGGGTTCTTGGGGTTGTCAACGCGAAAGTCGTACCATAGAATTAGTCCCTTTGGTTTCAGAACACGAACCATCTCAGAAGCCACCCGACGCTTGACTTCGGGATCAAGGATGGACGTCATCATCGTGAACTGGCATACGATGTCCATTGAACTGTCGGACCACGACAAGTGTTCCGCGTCGCCGCAGACGATGTCGGCATCGGGAAGGCGCCGACGGCTGTCTTGAACTCGGAACACGTCCAGGTCAATGCCGAAAAGGTTGCAGGGCTCAGCGCCCCACTGGCAGAACTCAAGCAGCCAATTCCCGCTGCCGCAGCCGATGTCTGCAACCCGAAGGCCGTCAAGGGGGAAGCTTTTCCGGCGAACGAGAGCGGCGATGGTGCTCCGATAGATTTGGGAGTGCAAGAACCGATTTGACGGATTCGCCCACGAGTAACACTTGCTCGGGTCGGAGCGGCGCCGCGAGTATTCTGCTCGGATGCGCCGAATTTCCGCCCCCTCATGGGGAGGCTCTTGGGAGGAAGCCTCACGCACCAAATTCTTGCGCATTTCGCCCGACCAAGTAACATCCAAGTTCGAACGGCGCCAGCCATCGTTCAGATAGAAAGCCACCGCCCCAGTATTTTCCGGATGCACGGACAGTCCGAGCTCTCGGCTGCCAGTCCCCGCGACCACCACTTCAGTAGCTTGGAGGAGACGCGTTCCGACGCCGAGGCGTTGGTAGCGGGGGTGCACCGCGATCGCAAGGAGGCGGACTAGTCCGGTCTCCGCTGCGCCGACATCACTGGGAAGAAGGTCAGCAGTGACACTCCGGATGCTCTGGGCAACCCTTGACAGAAACCTGGCGTGCCTAACCGCGCTTGGGTGCGTGATGGCAGCCCATGCCAACGCCCCTGTATTTCGTCGGACGAATCCGCTGAGCTCGCTGCGTGAAACCAGGACCGCAAAGCCCGCAAGTTCTCCATTAACCGTTGCACCGAGGGCAACGACAGCGTGCGGCCCTCTCATCTGCCATTCGTAATAGCTCTTGATAGTCCGATTACCAAGCGTCGTCAGAACAGCATCTGGGAACGCTGCAGAGTGTACGCTGCTCATTGAATCGAGATCCCGCGTGTCCAGTGGTTGCACCGTGACGGTGCACGCTGCTCGGCTCAACTGCTGGTCTGTAGCCATATATTTAGTCCCCTGCGCTCTTAGCCGCACTCGCGTACTGAGTGGCCGTCTGCATGGTACGATTGGAGCCCAGCCGGTCTTCCAAATACGCGATGAATGCGTCGGCGATACGGCGGCGGTCAAAGCGCTCGATTGCGGCACGCCTGCCGTTGTTGCCACACTCAGCCCGAAATTCCGGGTCGGCCGCCAGTCTTCGAACGGCGGCTTCCAGATCGCTCACGTTACCCGGGCGGACGACTAGGCCGGATTTCGTTTCCCGCACTATCGCAGCGGGTTCACCTTCTCCCACGAAGACAATAGGAATACCAACGGCCATAGCCTCATATAGCTTTGACGGCACCGCTCCGGGCAGATCCAGCTTAAGTGGGACGACTGCAATGTCGGCGGCGTTCAGAAGAGCAGGAATATCCTGACGCGGCACCGGATCGAGAAAGCTGACGTTGCGTAGTCCGAGATCGCGGGCCTTTCCAATAAGGCCGCGCTTTTCCGGCCCATCGCCGACGAAGACGAATCGAGTTCTTAGCTGGCTGTCAATTCGGTATGCTGTTTCGAGGACCTGGTCCAAGCCCTGTGCGATGCCGTGGAGTCCGGCATACATGACGACGCACTCGTCTGGGTCGCCCAGCCCGCAGCGTAGTGCCGGCTGCCTGGCTTCCGGGGTGAACATCGTCGTATCGACGCCATTCGACAGATGGTAGGTCGGTACTCCAGGAAATCTTGCGTGAATGTCAGCAAGAATGCCGACGCTCTGGCCAGAGACGAGCCAAGCCTTGCGGTAGCACCAAGCTTCCAGTCGTTCAGCCAGTTCAAGAGCAGCACCGCGGCCTATCATGCCAAGTCGCACCGCACTTTCGGGCCAGAGGTCCGAGACGTTAAAGATCCACCGGGCACGCTTGAGCCGAGCCAGCACGTATCCAGAGATGCCAAGGAATAGGGGCGGACTCTCAGTGAGGAAATAGTCTGGCCGGGGCAGCATGAACGCACCTAAAGCTGTCGAAGAAGCAACAAACGAGGCGTAGCTGGCAAGTCGCGGAAGTCTGTGAACACTGTTGCTCGGGTAGATCCAGCACCTCTTGACGCCGACGCCCTCCATGGCGTCCCTGCGGAACAGGCCACCGTAGCCGGGCCTAATCTTCCCGGTCGGGTAGTTCGGCATGGCGGTTAGTACGGTCACCTCGTGCCCATGATCCACAAACCGTGCCGCCAGCTCGGACAGCCTGGCTTGGGGGGCACCCATCTCTGGCGGATAGTACTGTGTCAATATGCCAAATCGCATCTTGATCACCCTTCAGCAAAGAAGGGGGGTGACGCTGCTCATGGCGTCCCGTAGCCTGGTTGCCTTTTCTGAGCCACAGGATGGCTGCGGCCTTTCCAATTTCGGTCGTGCTGACACGACTAAGATCGCGTGTTGCATACACCAACTCTCTCTGTTTTACGGCGGATCAGTTTCACTTCCACCCTTGACGTTGCCGTTCCGTCCCACGGCCGCGCGGAATGCTTCCCGATTCGCCCTGAGTTCCCTTGCGGCAGATCAGGATCACCGGGTTCTTGTACCAGAACTTGCCTTCGTATTTCAGCTTGTAGGTAATCCACCTCAGTAGCCCGCTGGACTCGATCAGTCCCGGCAGCCACGGTCTGATGCGCACCGATCCGAGTAGCGGCACCGTCATGGACAACGGGAGCGGAAGAATCGTTTTCACGCTCTGGAATCCCACGGACTTCATGAGGGGCACTGCTTCGGCGTACAGAGACTCGTTCAGGTGAGATCCCTGAGCGGGCACCCTTCCAGTGAATGTGTTGTCGACGATTCGAGTTATGTCGGAAGGCCCCCAGCGCCGATTCGGCATCACGACGATGAAGTGCCCACGGGGTGAGAGAACCTGGAATACCGACTGCAAATGAGTGAAAACGTCCACCGGGGCGATATGCTCCAGCACATTGTTCGACCAAACCACATCGAAAGTGCGGTGCAGCGTGAAGCGCGTGATGTCACACTGAACAAAACGGACCCTGGGAGTGGTTGGCAGATACGCGGCCGAGGTGTCCATACCTAGCAGTTCACCGTGCGGCAGGATCGCGTCGACAGCCATCAGAAACCGGCCGTTGCCGCACCCGACATCGAGCACCGAATTTCCGGTCAGCTCACCCCGGAACCTCATGACTAGAGATCGATAGCTGGTCGGCTCCGCATTTTTCTCCTGCGTGTCGTTCACCGATTCCAGCAACGGGAGAACTGTGCTGTACAACTCGGCATACATGGTCTGCCGTTTCGCCGGATCGCTAGTCCGGAGGATCGACTCGTGAAAAGATTTTTCAATGTGAAAGACCTTCACCAGATTCTCCGCCGGGACGCCCAATTGGCGCGCCACCTTCCCCAGAAACGGGAAGCCGCGAAATTCAGCCTCTTCCCCAGGCATAGCAGGCATCGAGTGCGAATCCTCCTGCGCAATTATCGGGCGCATGATCCCGACGCACCCATCTTGGCGTAAGTGCTTTCATACTGTCGGATCATGGTTTCAGAGGTGAATAGCCGCTCGACCCTGTCCCTGCCACGGCGGCCCTGCTCGCACCGGTAAGCCGGATCGTCGTAAAGCCGCAGAATGGCTGATCCGAGTGCGGCGGTATCGCCGTACAGGACCAGCAGTCCGCCGTCATCATTACCGACTACCTCTGCGCATCCGCCCCCATCAGAGGTCGTGATGACTGGTACTCGCATGTACATCGCCTCGGCGAGGATCAAACCGAAGCCTTCCCAGGACGAAGGCAGTACCAGGATGTCCATCGCGGACAGCAGCAAAGCAAGATCTCCTCTTTGTCCAAGGAACTGGACTATTCCGCTGGCAAACAACTGGCCGGCCTGAGCCTCAAGGTCGAGTCGCAGGACTCCATCTCCCACGATGAGTACCTTTAGATCGCCAAGTTTATGCCGGATCCCGGCAAGCGCAGTCAGGAAGAAAGAAATGCCCTTTGCCGGAACGAGATGCGCCACGATGCCGATGATGAATTCGGACGGTGCGACTCCTAGCGTATGCCGCGCCCTGTCTCGATCCGGCGCCTCCTCGAACTCGCCGCGATCAATCCCGTTGTAAATCACCCGAATTTTGTCGCGCGGAATACCCAGCTCTTTAGAGAGATTATCCGCAGCGGCATGCGAATCTGTAGTGTACAAGGTAGTAAGTCGAGCAAATAATCTTTCGAGGAACGGCTGGACTCTCGGATATTCGATTCGATGTAAGGTCACTACGAACCGGCGAACTCCCGCTGCACGACCGACCAACCGCCCCAGGCAACTGGCGGCAAATAAATGTGAGTGCAGGATATCTGGCTGCTCTCGCCTTAACAGACGATACAACTTCCACGCAGCTTTCAACAGCAGCGAGACCGTTATTCCTGCCGATTTGTCCACGCCCAGCAGCGTATCCACCTGATACCCGTTCCGCTGAAGCTGATCCGCATAGAAGCCCCCTGCCTTCAGGCAACATACGGAAGCTTCGAAGCGTCCCGGGTCCAGCCCCTCAACTGTCATTCGCGTGAGTTTCTCCGCTCCTCCAAGGTCCAGCGAGCCGTTCAGGTGTAGAATCTTCGTGCGCTTCATAAGAGGCCCATGGAGGCATACTGCCGACAGGTTCGGGCCAGACCCTCTCCGAGCCCGAAATACGGAAAAGCAGGCTGGACATCCCGAAGCCGATCTGCCAGGAAGACCTGGGTGCCGCTGAGTTCACGCACCTTGTCACGGTTAAAGGCTGCTTTCTTTCGCAGGGCCACTGCCGCAAATTCGACGGCGGCAGATGCAGCCCAAAGAGGCCATCGGGGACAAACCCATCTCTTCGGCTTCAGCCCAAGCGCCTGGGCTGACAGATCGAACATCTCGGCGACGGTCGAAGGAGTGTTAAGGATGTACACGGTAGAAGACTCCGGCCGGCAAGCGGAAACAGCACCGCGCTCTAGAAACCCTCCAATAGCCCGAGCCACATCTCCGACGTAGACGTAGTTCACCCACTTCTCCGCTGGTTTCCAGATGAGGATAGTATGACCGGCTTTCACAGACCGAAACCATGTAAGCAACTTCCGTTGGGGATGTCTTCCTCCGAAGACGTTTGTTGGCCGGACGACGGTCACGTTCATGTCTCGCGTTGCCTCAGCAACTACCGCCTGCTCCCCAGCTGCCTTGGAACACTCGTACGTGTTGCCAGGTTTGCAGAGGGATGTTTCTGAAAATCTACCGTTCCCCGGCCCAAATATGCCTGTGCTGCTTACGTGGATGAATGTCTGCACTCCCGCGCACCGCGCAGACCGTGCAAGCGATGCAGCGGCGTCGCAGTTAACCTGATAGAACTCGCGCTCATCCTCAGCCGTCGTGGGCAGCCCTGTCTTCCCGGCCACGTTCACCACGGCATCGCAGTTCTCGAGACACTTTTCCAAACTTGCAGTATCGGTCAGATTGGCCGTAATCCAGGAGAAGCCGTCAGAGATTTGCGGAGGACGCCTGGATACTGCCACAATCCCATGGCCTGCATCTGATAGCGTGCGGGCAACTGCCCCCCCCACGAACCCTGACGCGCCAGTTACAATGATCTTGCGGAACGTCACGACTTGACTCCGGTCAGTACGAACTCGTAGGGCCAGCCTAGGGCTTGAGCATATCGCAAGACCGCGCTGCGGATTGCCCTTATCGGGAGGTGATTGCCCGCTGCGACGCACTCGTCCAGCATTGTGTGCGCGTCGACGTCAGCCTGGTGAATTCCCACGTTCGCCAGGACGCGCGCGAGTCCGGCTGGCGTGAAGTGAAAAACATGTTCCGGTGTATTTGCCGGATAAACAAAATGCCGGTAGATGAACCGTATAGGTCCTAGAGATGGCGCAAGAGCGCGAGCATCCGGGGTGCGGATAAACACTGCCCCCCCTGGACGGAGCAAACGGGCAACGCGGCTCAGTACTTCAAGCGGCGATGTGAGATGCTCGATAACATCCCACATAACAATCACATCGAATGCCGACTCGGCCACTGGCGCGGCCTCAAGCTGCCCGCAGTAGACCTGACATCCCCGACCGCGCGCCACATCACAGGCGTAGCGTGAGATTTCGACGCCCTCCGCATCCCATCCTGCTGTCGCCGCCGCTTCCAGGAAGGAGCCGTATCCGGATCCGATCTCGAGCAAACGCCTGCTGTTACGGAAACGCTCCAGCTTGGGCAAAACGCGTCGGTAAAACGCCATCCGTGCCGACAAATAGTGTCTCCGATAAGCCTCATGCTCTTGTGGGCTGACATCGTATAAGCTGGTCAGATTAGCTTCACCCTTCAAGAAATGAGCAGTGGCAAGCAGGCCGCATCCTACGCAGAGGGATATAGGGGCACGCCGGATCAGTTGGTTTGCCGTCCATTCGCATTTCATGCAAATTGGGCAAATGACTTCAGATGTCGTCAACCGGCACCCTTCTTGCGGACTTGACCAGAAGCGAACCGGACGAATGGATGGCGCGCTGAGGGAATGAGGCAAACCGCCCGCTGTAGAAGCCCATCCTCAGGCTCGGCCGCACGCCGAAGGCTGGTCCCCACATTACGAGGACCGCTAACGACATCCACAGCGCCGCCAGCGTTTCCGTTGAGGTGGTCAGCAACATTCCGGCCATCAAGACAAAAAGGAACACCCACCCCACTACCTTAGATCCCGACGACCGGATCGATCGGCCCGCCTTCCATAGCAGGCCAACCCAGGCAATTACCTGTAGGAGTCCAAACCCTAACAGTGACTTCGCGACGACGCTCCACACCTGATATCCGGTCAACGCATTGAGTGTCTTTCCCCCGGCGTCTCCGAACCCGATTACTCGTTCCGCGCCGCTCGTATCCCGCAGGATTTCGAAAGATGTGACGAGCGATACCTGCCGCATACTCCAGGAAACGTTCCTCATTGCCTCGTTTCTTTGAAGGGCTATCAGGTAACCCAAGCCGACAGCGGCTAAGACACCGAAAACGCTGACGACAGGGATCCAATGCAGGAGCCTTCTCTTATTGAGCCTCCTCATGGAGGCGACCAACATCATCAGGAGACCCGTGCCTATCACAAGAAGATGTCCGGAAAACGACAGGCACATTAGCAGCGCCCCGACAACTAGGGTCGTGGTATATAAGACGCGGCGAGACGCTCCGAGATTCCCGAGTGAAAATAGACCAGTTCGCCACGCCAGCAACAACAGAATCCAGTGGCCTAGGGAAGCAGCCATGTCGGATGGTTCATGGAACAACCCGAAGACGCGAATATGACTGTCCAAGCCACTCAGGGCGCTGACCCGGTGAGCCGAGTTGCCAAACTGGTATAGCCCCCATAAAGGGTATGCTCCACCTGACAGTGTGGCGATCTGTACCAGTGAGATGACACCGTGAATCAGTATCGCCACGCAAATGCCGTCTATCAGGCCGTGAATCCTCCTAGGCGTACAAAAGCATGTACTCAACAGAAGCGGGATCGTAGCGATGATCCACGAGCCGGTTAGCTTTATGTTCAGGTCGACGGAGGTATGGGCGGAGAGATAATAAGCGCCGGTGATGGTGCTAGGCAAAATGAAGGCCAGCCACAGCAGGACCATCCCTCTCTTCAGGTTGCCGATCCACAGGCCAATGTAGAGGATGGCAAGACAGTGCCACGATTGCAGCCTGAAATAGTCTCCGCCTCCTAAGGCTATGCTTGGGTTTTGCATGCAGCAGGCAATGCCCCATAAGCACGCCAACAGATCACCTTTCACACGGTGCTCCGGACGTGCTGGGTTTATTTGCGTGGCTCTCTCAGTCATCATCTGCGTGGATGCTATCTGTGTTCGAGAGTATGGCCTTGTAGATGCTAGCCGTCTGAAGGGCGGCCTGGGTCCACGACAATGTCCGCTTGGCTTTGCTAAATCCTTCCTCGATGTCTGCCGCCTCCAGAGTATACAGGCGGCGAATTCCGGCAGCGAATGCGGAGGGTTCGCCGGGTGGGACGACGACCCCGATGCCAAAGGTCGTGACTGCTTCGGGTAGTGCTCCGACATCGGTGACCACCACGGGTATACCGTAAGCTATGGCGAGGTGCAAAATCCCGCTGTCTGAAGAGAATTGGGTATAAGGAAGAGCTACCAAGCTGTGGCTCAGTAGAAGCTGGCGCACACGATCCTTGTCCAGGAAGCCGGAGAGGACGGAGATATGAGAACCATTCTTTCTGGCGGTTTCGAGCAGGGGCTGGACTACCCGTTCCCGGTAACGATCATACCCTCGGTAACCGGCGAGTGTAAGCGTGAAGCCAGGCAGCTCCGTCATTGCCTTCAGGAGCACATGCAGGCCCTTATTTGGCCTGGCAGCACCCAGGAAAAGAATGGATCGCTCCCGCAGACGCGTCTCCAGGGACGGCGAACCGTCGACGTCGGGGCTCCCGGTACCATGACATGCAATGAACACAGGGGGCGAGTGTCGCCCTAAATAGGCTGCCAGATCTGCGCCGAGCTTCTCCGAGTGCACGATCAGAGCGTCAAAGGAACGCAACACCGCTCGATTCACAATTGTTCGCGCCGCCCGGAACCACCTGGGGCGTAAATCGTGTGGTTCGATATTGTGTACGGTGAGGAGACGCTGTTTTCGGAGGCGCTGGAAGACATATCTGCTGAGAGCGGTGCACAGGCCTTGCGGCAACTGATAGTGGATGGCGGCGATTTCCGGGTGCTTCAGTGCGTGACGGATGATCTGCCATTCCAGTGCGGCTGGCCGCACTAGCCGTGCAAACACCCAGACGATCACATTCGCATACTCGGCTCTGGCCCGGGCCACAGGGATGGCCGGATACAGCGTGCACCGCAACGTATTAGCCGCCTCTGCCGTACCCCATTCCCGAGTCCCGAGGAGGTTGACCGTTATCTCGTGCTCTACTTCCCGAAAAGCGCTGAGGAGCTCACTGACATAAATGCCGTGCGCGTGTTCCGGAGCGTGAGGATCGTACATCGTGATCTGAGGCATTGCAGCGGGGAGAACCGGCGATCGCGCAACCACGAAAGCAGCAAACACTCAGGTGGAACAAACCGCCTATCTGCGCCGGGCATGGGCTATCAACATAATGCTCGGAGAATTGCTGTTGTTCTGTAGTTGCTTCTGCTCCTCTGTCTCCAAATGACGCAGTAGTCGCAGCTTTCCAACCACCGAATGAGATGTCTGAAAGCCTTCCCGTATCCGTCGTTCGAACTCGAGTCTGGCGAATGCGCTTGAGAACATTGGAAACACACAATCGACTTGGAAGCCAGCGGCTTCTAGGGTAGATATTAGGCTATCACGTGTAAAATATTGGTGTACGCAGTGATCGGCGCGATGTTTCGCAAGCAGTCTCGGGTCCTGGATATTTTGAAGTGAGTCCACAGTGACATGAAGACCGCCGTTGGGTTTCATAACTCTGTGCAACTCTCGCAGAACATCTGAGAGATCGGGAATATGCTCCAGAACACAAAAACTGAAAACGTGATCGAAAACGCCGTCGGCGAACTTGGCCTCTTGAATAGTATTGCAGTGAAACTCGATCTTATTCTTAAGCCACGTGGCTCCTACCAATTCCTGTGCGTCAGCGATTGCCGCACTCTCGGTATCGACCCCAACAGCCCGCCTACATCGGCTGGCTAGGACCTGAGTTTGGATGCCGCCTCCGCATCCGAGATCGAGGCATACATCCTCCCTGATAAGATGAACGTCTTTTGTCAGTTGGGTGAACTCGTAGATCTTCAGCGGGTTCCGTACGAGCCACATGGTAGGCCCCAAGCGCGCCTGAAGGGCGAGGTGGTACAGCCTGAGTTTCATTAGCGAAGGCATATATGGATCCACAGTGGACTGTCTAGTCTGAACCCCCGGAGTCTTTGTAGCACTCTAAGGAGATGTACAGCAACGGCACCCAGAATGCCTACAGCGGGCCGCCCGAACGCAAGACAAGCTGCGATTAGACACCGCCGCACAAATATTCTGGATCCCATTCTTCAACCATCCTGCCGTCATCTACAATCGCCAATATGCAACAAGCCTTGTCTTGTCCTGCGCGCGGCGAGCGACGGCGTAACGGACGGCATAGCCTATACGGTACATCCACTTGACTGTAGAGGCATACGTCTTTCCCTTGCACTTTATGAAATATAGCAGTTTGCTCTTCTCATAAATCGCGTGCCGATCAGCGTCAGATATCGGGCTGGATCGGCCAGCAGAATGCTCTATTAGAGCCTCCGGCACGACCATTGCTGTGAATCCCCGTTGCCGCATGCGGTAACACATCTCGGTTTCCTCAAAATACATAAAGAAGTCTTCATCGAAGGGCACCTGATTCGCTAAACATTCGCGACGTAACAGAAGGCCCGCACCACAGATGAAATCGACCCTATAGGGTACCCCGCCCACTGCCGGTAATCCCGCGGACAGTCGTTCCGACCAACATCGCGGCAACAGAACATCAGCCCGAAGGAGCGCAATCAACATGCCGGTAAGGGAGGGAAAGTGCCCCCCTGAAACCGATTCTCCATTGCCTGCTTGCAGGCGGCCTCCACAAGCGAAGACTTTTCCATTCTCTGGCCTCTCCATGAACTCAAACAACACTCTGGTGGCATTGGCGTGTAGTGTTGCATCTGGGTTCAGGAAGAAAGCATATTTTCCTCGTGAGGCACTATACCCAATATTTGCGGCTCTGCCGAAACCAATATTGTGCTGGTTTCGCATGATCAAAGCACTAGGAGATTGTGCCTCTACAAGAGTCGCCGTGCCGTCTGACGACGCATTGTCCACGACGATAATCTCGGAGGTCACATTGCCGGCTTGTTGGAGGATACTCGCGATGCATGAGTTAATGACTGCTCGACTATTAAACGTAACAAGTATGAACGAGACATCCAGCTGAGTGCCGTGCGGTGAAGAAGACATAGGGGTTCTGCCACGGCGGGCTGCTAAGGCGGTTGGCTCCACGCGAAGCGCGTGCGGAAAAGCACCTGACAACCGGCTGACCAGAGGGCAACGCTGAGCTATATAGCACGGGCTGGTGCGCCCCATGCCGTTCGAAGGGGGCCTTTCATTGGTGTCGGAGTGCGAACCGGGCCGCTGGGCCAGTTCGCAGCGACCGGGGTTTCATCTGGTTTCGTGCAAATCTGGCACGAGATAGAACGCGGCTTGGTCTCCGTCGTTCTCCGCGTTGAGCTTGCGTGCTTGGTCCCGGAACCTCTTAAGTTGGGCCGGCGTGAATTCGAGCGGCCGCGCCGACGAGTCACGGTCGTCGTGCAGTGGTTTTCCTTGCGTGTATCGCTCGCTCCCCCAGAACTGTAGCTCTGTAGAGTCGTATATTATGCGCTCGAGGCGCAGCCCGGCGCGCTCGGCCAGCGCTCGTATACTTTCAAGGGAATGAATATGAGTATGTCTGGGAGCGTCGACCTGGCACCAATTCTGCTGGTAATGCCGCCATGCCCACGACGACACCGTGGGCATCCGGATCAGGCATGTTCCCCGCTGGTGCAGCAGACGGCGAACCGATAGCAGTGTTTGTAGCGGGTCGGACACGTGCTCAAAGGAATGGTGGAACATTATGAGATCGTAGCAACCCTGGTGTTCGTCGAGCGTCTGGCGAAAAACCGGAACGCCGCCGTCAGGGATCCGGACATTCTGAGGGAGATACGGATCGAGGCCAAAGGCGTTTCGGAACCCCGCCTGCCGCAGGAGACTCGCCAGTTCTCCCCGCCCGCAGCCGACGTCTAGGATATGGCTCCAAGTCTGTAGGCGACAGAGGCCAATTAGGGACAAGACTGAATATCGACGGCAGATCAGCCTTCGTATTAGAGGCTGGAGTGCAGATCGCTCGACGGCTAGGCGGCAGATGGCATCAAGCATTAGTTGCTTCACCAACGGCCGAGGTTTCTGTGTCGAGTGGAAGCTGTAATAGGTAGACGGGTAATATGTTGCGATATCGGTGGGAATAGCCGCGAGCTGGAGGCATTTGCACCGGGCGCACTGGAAATACTCGAATGTCTCCCCACTGCCGTACATCATCTCTGCGACGGTATAGGTGCGATTGCCCATCACGTTCTCGCATACGACGCAACGTAGTATCATTGACGGTTACAACTGAAGACTTGTGTCTGGGCTATGAATCCGCATGGTCGAACGAATCTCGAGGTAGGGCGCGTGCCGATGCTGACTTTTGCGGTTGGCGTTGGCTCCTGGCGTCCGCTCGTGGGTGACTACACCGTCCTGGGATTGAAGAATCTGATCCTGCTTGGCAGATGCCGGACAATCTGATGACGCATCATGGGGGCTGACAAGGCTGCAGACATAAGGACGCAACTTGCTGTAATCAGTAGCACGGTGATCTCACCGAGCTTCCCCAAGTCGTGCGGCATCGCCCACTGGAACAGGAAGGCAGTGGAGGTCGCGGCGGCCAAGGGAATGGCGACGTCCTCGCGGTACCAGCGCCACTTTTCGGCACGAAGCAAACGGCGATGCATCAAAGGGATGGCAAACATCAAATAGCCCGCATTGAGCGTTACCCAAATCCGTGCCGCGCCGATGGCGCCGTATGCTGGAACGACCAGTAGAATGGCGGGAACGAGGAGACTAACGGCAACGATGTTGACCTTGATCGTCAGTGAAGTCCATCCATGGGCAAGCTGCATCTGGTAAGGAATCCACATCAGCCCGTTGAACAGCGTCCCCAGAGCCAGGACAGCCATCAGCGGCGCCACATGTTGGGTCAGCGCCGGGTTTCCGGTCCACAACCGCAGTACCCTGTCACCAAACACCATCAGCACCATGGCGGCCGAACCCATCAGAACCGTCACCAACTGAGCGCCCTGGTGGTAGAGCGCGCGCAATGCGACCTCGTCACCGTTCGTCGCCAGCTCTGTAAAACGCGGATACAACGCCGTAGTGATCGGCCCCGTCAGCATGTACAGCCCATTGGCCACTACCCCAGCCAAGGCATAGTAACCAAAGGATTCCAAGGTCAGCAGGCGCGACAGCAGAATCTTATCGACTTGGGTCAACAGCAGCGCCAGAAAGGTGATCGCCATAATGCCTGCCGCGAAACGCCATATATTGACCAGGGCCGATCCGGAGAAGCGGGCGGGCAGTGGGGCGGGCGGCAGCGCACGGTGAACGATGCCAGCAAACAGCGCGACGGTAATCATCGAGAGCAACCCTTGCCAAAGAAAGAAAGCTCCGATGGTGGGAGAGACCCAGGCCAGCAGCGCGACCGCACCCAAGCCACGCACCGTGGCCATGATGCTGGTCACGATGTTTTGCAGTAGTTGACGTTGCAAGCCGACGATGCTGCTTACGTAGATGTTCTCGATAAATCGAAGCGCAGTGACTACGCCCATGACGGCAAAAGCATGGGCTACCACCTCCACCGGCAGGTTTTTTGCCGTCACCCAGTGGGAGGCCAGCCATCCCGATGCGGCCCAGATGCCAAGTGCGATCCCTCCAGCAATGGTGATTCCGATCAGCTCGATGCTCCGCAGCAGGTCCCGGATCGACTGGGCGTTGTGCGCGCCCCCGGTAAAGCGGGCCATTTCCCGGCCCAAGGCTGGCCTCAGGCCCATATCGAGCAGCGCCAGCCAAGCTTGCAGTAGGGCGAAAATGCCGATCAGACCGTAGGCCTCGATCCCGAGGTACCTGACATAGAGCGGGACAAAGGCCAACCCCATCAGGGCTTGCCAGCCCTGGCCGAAGTAGTTGGCTACGGCATTTTTCTTCAGTGACATTGTGGTGACTTGAGTCGGATGCTTGGATCACGCCACGCGCTTCAAGTACTCATCCGGCGCGACGCTGATCAGCAGCCTTATGGTCCATCTGCTTGTCGATCTCGCTTTCAGGATGACTCTTGAGGTACTCTCGCACAGCAGTCTTGGGGTTGTTGCCCCGACCCCAGGCTGGTCGGGGAACATCGCAGACAGGGTGCCGTAATGCCTTAGGCAACCTTTGGCGGAAGCGGCGCGATTTACTTGGTTAGCGAAATGTGGCATTTCTGCGATCTTCTGGAATTAAAATATTCTTGATAACATGTCCACTCAATTTCGCCCAATTCGGTCTTTGTTCGAACTTGAGGCGTTCCTGTCAATGTGCGTATTCCCATAATTCCGTTTTGTGAGATCTTGGCGAGTTCCGCCAAGTGTGGATTAAACGGAGGCTGTCGGTGGCGGCGGAAAATGGTCATTTTGGCAGCGCGGAAGAAGTGACATGTGACGAAGCCTGAAGACGGCGTGCCGGGCGGGACATCATAGACGCCGGAACCAGAAGGCCCCAGGCTCGCGCATGGCTACCTCCTGAGCATACGTAGGGCACTTCTTGGCGAGTTGCGTCTGGAAATGATGGGCCAGGTAGTTCACTGCGCCGACGATTTCGTAGTCGGGGTTGAAGGACAAGAAGGACTCGAGCAGGTATTGCTCGTTCCAAAGGAGCACCCGCTCGCAGATCCACTCCTCGGGGTAGTCCCGGGGGGTAAAGATATCATGGGAGTGGATTAGCACGCCGGATGCCAGGGTCGGAACGATTTGCTGGTAGATCTTCAGGACGTCGCCTTGGGGGCGGATGACGTGGGAGGAATCGACAAACAGGATGTCGTTTTTTTCCAGCGCAGCAAAGAGCGATTCCTCCACATGCTCGACGCAATCGCGAATCACCCGCACTCCGATCTCTTCGAGCCAGGGTACCTCGTAAGGTTCGATGCAGACGTGGTTGCAGACGTAGCCGGGCTGTGACAGGGTATTGGCCCGGATGGCCTCACGCGCAATCAGGGTTGAGAAGCCGCTTCCGATCTCGATCATTCGAGCAGGCCTGAACTTGCGGATCATGCTGTAAAGAAACTCAGCATCGCCCGAGCCGTAGGCCCCGTTGCGGTAGTAGAAGGTGTGGGCGGCCGGGTTCCCCTCCAGCGGAAAGCGGCTCAGTTCATCAGCGTAATTGAAGCTCTTTAGGATGGCGAGTTGAGTGGCGACGTTCATGTCGATGCCAGGCAAGCGACGGGGTTCGTGGAGACGGCCGATGTCAAGATGGGCCGGGTCGACCATTGGTTCGTAGTAGTGGTTGCGAATCGGAAAGACACCGACGCGCCTTAAAACACGGCGGCTGACGGGCATCCTCTGGACGCCGATGTAGCGGATGGTCTTGAGCAGGACCGCACTCATGAGCGTGAAGGGAGCGAGGGCCAAATCGCCGATTCTAATCACGGCAGCTTTCATCTTTCTGAGCCTTGTGTCATCAGTAGGCAAGACGATTGACTCACGTTCCCCAATTCCGTCAGGCCGAGTTTGAACGGCCAGGGGTTCCTAGGTCCCCCAACTCCGCCTTTTTGTGCGACCTTGGGAACCGGCCCCTATCGCCAATTGCGGGCCCCTCCCCCAATTCCGTTAGGCAGTTGGGGGACCTAGCGGTTAGCGCCCCCTTCGCGCTGTTTCGAAAGTTTATAGACGTACACTAAGATTATCTGACAATAACACGCGCCTAGGTCCCCCAATTCCGTTTGGCGGACCTACAACTTCCTTCAAATGCAAGATCAAGCAT
>OCZT010002056.1_pt1 | contig 20842 bp, 37 predicted proteins | sample 1539031 | NCBI WGS metagenome assembly OCZT01 (sample SAMEA3539308, study PRJEB22396) | soil metagenome | biome: tundra; feature: field; material: soil | place: USA | collected 2010-05 | depth 0.15 m | reverse complement strand
AATCTAGCGTATCTATAATCATTTGTGTGGTTGGATGATCTGAAATATTATGCAGTCTATCAGCCAATTTAATAACCAAGCCATAACTAGACATACCAACCACTTTTTTCTTCTGGTAGGCTAATTTACCAACTTTTTTAATGGCTTCTGGATCATTTGTTAGTTCCAAAACTAAAGAGGCAACTAAAGGCGTGAAGTTAATTGCAATTTCTTCAAAGGTAGTATCAGTATCTTCAAGGCAATCATGCAATAGAGACGCAATAAGTAAGTCATCCAAATGCACAGAGCGTTTGTAAGATGCAACAATATAGGAAACAGCTACCGGATGCGTAACGTATTCTGCCCCAGAACCTTTACGTTTCTGTCCTGCATGTTTTGTCTTTGCGAAATCAAGAGCTTTAAGTATTTGTGTCATAGCGTCCCCAAAGAATCACGTATCTAATTACTTTTAGCTACGTGATTCTTTCAATTGTTACTTCATCTGAATCATAGGAATTTTTTTATCTCCTTCTTTAAGCGCACGGGCTAACTTGCGTTTATACACAATATTTTTGTTCATTTCCATTAGTAATGAATCAATACACATCATAAAAGCTTCATCCCTTGAATCGGCATCAAACCTTTTACCTGTACGTTTAGCGCCCTTAAATTCAAGAATTTCATCTAACTTGGCACGTTGAGTTTCAGTAACAGTAAACTGAATACGTACCATATTATCACTGGCTTCGCCATAAGTAATCTGATCTTTAAGAGTCTCAGTATTAGACTTTACAGCCATTGTCAAAGCATCTTGCAAGCCATCGGGATTACTTTGAACATCATTAACAATGATTGCCAACCTAGCAAAGCCAATGCCTACTAATTTATCAGTTGGAACCTTATGAAGCATTACAAATGTTTCATATACGTCAATAAGTTTACGAGCCTTAGACATATTAATCTGAGCGCAAGACTCTACTAAAGTAGGAAAATTGCCGTAAACCCCATACTCTTTCTCTTTCTTAGCTTTATAAAGCAACTTACCCATTTTTAAGAAAGATTTATCAATTTCTTTTCTACAGGCAATAATTTGCTCTACTAAACTGACAACAAGAGGAATTGTTGTTTTAGTCGCCTTAGTTACTTTTTCCGTTTGAACAGTTACCATAATGTACTCCAATAAAATTAAATAATATAAGTCTGTAGTATAGCATAAATTTAGCTTTTGTCAATACCAAACCAACAATTAGGATCACCTATTGGTATTAAAGTCACGACACCGCTTTCTATAGAACAGTTATGCCACCATTCACCATCGAAAAAACGATAGAAACCTTCAAACCTACCTTGTTCATAATGACACAAATACCAGCCTTCACGAACAGGTTTTACATTACCTTTAAACTTTAAAAGTTTATTAGTTAAGTATAACGAATTCGCTAATTTAGTCATATTACGTATAAAAGCATACCCCATATAAGCCCTTAAAAGGTTAGTTATTCTCCGTACTCTACGCTACCCACCAAAGGTGTTAAAGCACCATGCACCTTAAGAACCTTGCTAGGGTCTAACACATAGGCTAGAGCTAACGCACAAGCACAGTTAAAGGTATTACCGCTATGACCATCACTTAGAGTCGGAATAGCCGCTAGTTGTGCTTCAAAAGATAAATCTTTAAATTTAGTCATCAAAGACGCAGTTAAATCAGGAATAGCTGTAACAATTTTCATTGCTTCTTTGCAACAAAACATTTCATAGCTTTCATAATCAACCCTGAACTTTGGATTTTTTTCTCTAAAACCCAAAATACGTTTTTGAAAAAAGTCAGGCAAAGCATCAAAATTTTTATCTAGCTGATCTTTTCCTTTTTCAAAATCAGCAAGCTTTTTAGCTTCATAATCTTTTTTATAGTCTTGATGTTCCTTTTCAAGGGTTTCATCTGACTTGTAAAAAACCATATTCCCGTTAATATCTACCCCACGAACTGTAGAGTAATTAACGGTATACATCGTTAAAGTATCTCCCACTTTAGGAGTAGCACACCCCCACTTAGAATATAAGAAAAAACCACAACCCCTCTTAAGAGAAATCATCCAGCCCTCCAAAATGCATTCAGAAGGCGTAGTATCTTTTGCATAACTAGGAGTAACGTTAGAAATAGTATCTGTAGTGTTCATAATAAGTTAGTCCTTAATAAAGCCAATAATGCGTCCCTTGATCATTCTAAAAACCCGCTTTAAGACATTGGATTTTTTCTCTGTGATGTTAGTAATTACTCGAACATAATTAACATTGAAGGCATTGAAATCAAACACATCCCCACTGAGGGTAATATGGGTACGATTTCTCCCAATAATTGGGTTCCTACAAAAATGCAAATTGTGTTGTTTAACTAAGGTTTGAACCACAGAAAGCTTTTCCGTGGGCACATAAAAACTTGAAGTAATCATGATTAAAATGGAATAAGAACAGACATAATGGGAGCTTTAGGGGTTACAGGAGCCACATTAGCATACGTTTGAATAACAGGCTTAGACATACGTTGCAGGAACATAGTGTTCACTTGAATACGCTTTGCTTTTTGTTTTTCACTCAGCTTACGTTTAGAAAACGTATTGCAATAAAAGCCATATTCCCAATCATTAATCCAACCCTTACCCTTAGCGTAATTAAGAGCTTCTACATTCAAAGCCTTATTAATATCCAAACCGATACGCTTAATAGCTTGGAAAATAAGATCAGAAGGCAACCCCATAAATTTCTTTACGCAGCAGTTACCTACAGGAACATACTTACCATTCAGCTTATTTTTCAGGAGGCAGATTTCTTTTATGGGATAGTGACCACAAGTGCAGGTATCTGGAGTTTCAGAAATCCACACATCATTAAGCATCCATTCTTCTTTAGCAACTTCCCACGTAGGAGCTACAGAAAGTTTTGTAATCTCATAAGCCAGTATTTGTTGTGACATGATTACTCCACAATAACTGTGATAGAAGATTCGGTATAACGATCAGCAATAGTGCGCCTAACATCAACGACTTTATAATTTGCCATACCAACAGAAACTGATTCACCAATACTAGGAACCACTTGCACCTCAGCGTCATAACTCCGTTTAGGTGTTTGAATATAAATCTTAATCATTTAAGCACTCCGTTAATATGCCTTAAGTATACCACACTTTTAATGATTGTCAAGTAATTTATTGCCAAGATTAATAGTTGCGTTATAAAGTTTTTCAGCCGTATCTGCCCAAGCGGTAGAAGTCTCACCACGCAATGTAGCAAGAATACATGATGCCCATTTAGCAGCATCACGCGATTCATTAGATAAGGCAACACTGTTACCAACCTTTTCTAAGGCATTAATAAGGTCAGTAACAGTTAATTCGTTGTTCATAGTTCACTCCGTTAAATGATAGCTGGATTGTACATCATTTTTTCAGGTTGTCAAGAAAACTCGTAGTCTTTCTCTATTAACCCTTTAGATTTATCCCCTACTTCCATAGGATCAATATATACTTCTTTACCAGAGCTAAGGGTTCTCCAATGTCCACGCCTAAGGTGATATCTAGGAGAAGCATGGGTTCCTCCTAAAAAGTCTGAAGATTCTTTCTTTATCTGCTTAAGAGATAATAGCTTATATTCCCACAGGGGCTTTTTTGATTTAACTACTTGAGGTATAGTGTAAGGATTGTTAGATTTCTCTTTATAGCTGACTTTTTCAGAACTATTAATGAAGGCGATAAATAGCCGCATAATATTACTAACATGAGCTAAGTGCTTTATAACTCCTAACTTAATATCAGTTTGTGCGCCATCAGATATTGTTAAATGCTTAAACATAGCATTTAATTTACTCAAGTCAGAATTTTTACTAAGACCACTGTAAGCAGGTATAAGCTCACTATTAGTGGTACAGGCTAAACTAAGAGGCATCTGAAGAAGCCAAACACCCTTACGCTTACCTACCTTAGGTCTAATAAATGAGATAACCTTAACAGTCTCAGATATAATGTCTTTGTCACTCAAATGCATAAGATTAGAGACTTCCAAGGCATCAAAACTTTTATCAATGTAATCTATTTGTACTGCTTCATCAGACTCGCTTACGATTGAGAAAGTCTCAAATGGGTAAGTGAACTTCCCATTTGTAACCATAGGCTTTGTTTTTTGACTACTAGGGTTATAAAAGAAATCTAAATTTTCTGATACGCTTACTTTAAAAGCTGGAACATTTATAAGTCCTAAAATAGCCGTATTCAAGTTATCCACTAAGACTGAGGGATCAAATCCAACCGTTGTAAGGGTTTTCATACCCTGATAGGCAGTCTGACGCTTCTTAACTAAATCAGATATTGCATCTAGCTCAATCATTGTAGATACCTTTTTGTTGCTTAGTAATCTGTGCGCTCACAGTTTTAATCATTTTTGCATATGCCTTACCAATGGCATTACTGTAATCTTGACCAGAATAAACCATTGGAGAAATTTTAATGTTCATATCATCAAGACCCAACATAATATAGCCAAATTCCATTAATGATTTAACCTTAGCTTTATTTTCATCAGATAATTTACCTTCTTTAAGTACTTCTTCAGAAAAAGAGTAGGAATCATCTAAGAGATAAAAAGGGATATGCACATTAGAACAGCCTTCAATAGCCCTACGAATGACCTCAGAGGCGATATGGCTACGCATAGAATCATAACCTTTACCACCTTTTGCATACTTACCTTCATGCTTATCAGGTGTATCAAAGTCTGCCATACGTGCCTCAATAGCCGCACTAAAGCCATCAATAGCAGTATTCCGACTATTAGAGATACCATTATAATTTTTGGAGGTTTCAATGCTATTCAACAGATAGTCATAAGCCTGTTCAGAAATGATAGCGAATGTAAATTGCCGTGGTGAATTATCTTGATAAGGTATCATGAATACCCGCAACTCATGAACAGCAGCAGTCCAAAGATACTCCCAAATTTCCTGAATAGGTTTTTCCTTACAATCAGAAATGTTAAAAGGAACATCATGGCATTCATTTTCACCCACATGGGTTACAAATACCTCACGAGACAATTCCTTAAAAAGAGCATTCACTTTCTTTTTATTTTCTTCATCAGTGAAATCAATTTCTACTTGACCATAATCAGCATAGGTAGCCTTAATAAACCCACCCACAGGTTTCCAAAAGCAATCTGAATAACAAGTGCTAGACGCTACAGAAGACCCCACAGCAGATTTATCACCACGAGTAAGCTTAACTCCGTTATACCCACTATTCTGCTTAATTGGAAAGATATAGCAAGGATTACGTTCTGAAATTGTTTGCTGTGTTACAAAGCATGTAGTATTGAAAGAACCCATATGACTATCCTATGAATATAAAAAAGGCTAGAAGAATTAACCACTAGCCTCTAGTATAACATACTTCTAGGAATTGTCAAGACAATTAACCTTGACCTGACTTTTTATCGTACTTACCATTAGCAATTTCAATGGTATGCTTGGCTAGGTCTTCATAATAAACTGCCAACTGAGGATCAGTACCCCGAACAACAGCCTTTGGAATCTCAGCATTAGGATCAGCAATGGTCTGTAAAGCGTTATAAAGAATATTGACTGTATCTGCTAATTTAACAATGTCATAACACCAATTTTCAGGCTGTACTAAACTGGGTAATTCCTGCCGCATACGTGTTGCAGTTTGCAATGCTTCTGCTAATGAACGTGCCATAACTATCCTTTTAAACGTTTACGTTGTACTAATACTCTATTGGCATAGTACACCATTTTCTCAGCGTCATAAATACCTTCATCATCCATGCCTTCTTTCTTTAAGCCTAGATTACGAGAAGCACATGAACGCCATAGGGCTTTAAATAATGACCCTTCTGCAAAAGTCATAAAAAAGGCTTCAATCACGTCCTCACACTCAGCCGTATAAGGTTCTAAACGCTTAGGGTCTTTAATATCAACCAAGTAGTAATTAACATTACCCCCTGTTTTTTCAACTGAAACTGGTTTTTTAGCCTTATTAAAAGCCATAGTTCTAGCTTCTCGCATAGCCGCTACTGTTACGGCATTTGGTTTTTTTGTTGTCATACCTTGGTACTCCCCAAACCACCATCACCACGAGAAGTTTCTGATAAATAAGAAAGAGTATTAACAGAAACCCATTCAATTTTAGGCACTTCAGATAATACTGCTTGAGCAATACGATCACCCACATTAATATCTAAGACCTGAAGACTTAGATTACGCAAAATAACCTTAATCTCACCTCTGAAATCAGAATCTATGGTACCAACCCCATTTAATACAAAAACAGCATTCTTTGCAGCTAAACCACTACGAGAACGAATTTGTAATTCATACCCTTCTGGGATAGCCACAAATAATCCAGTTCCTACAATAGCAGTTGTATTTGGCTTAAGCTCTACAGTCTCAGCAGAATACAAATCCATACCAGATGCACCCTCTGTCATGTACTTCGGTAATGGATTATCACTCTTGTTAAATACTTTCACATTAATCATATATTTCCTTAATAATTTAAGCCGTTTTTAAAGCCTTAGCTTCTTTATAAAGCTTTTTAAGATCACCATCAATCACCAACTCTGGTACCTGAATATCCAACTCTTTTTCCAACCATCGCGCAACTATTCTTCTATGACAAAACTTATCTGGTGTCTCATAGCAGATCAAGGAAGCATCTTCACCAAATTTGCTAACAATGTAACCATACACATCAGCAGCATTAAGGTTACTGAGAACTCCAGCCATATAGTCTTTAGTGAAAACAGCATCTGATATATACCCTGCTTTATAAGAATCTACTAAGTGAAAGGGTGGGACTAGCATTCTAATCTCACCCCCGGTATACCACTTAGGCTTAATATTACTAATGGAAACAGGAGCCTTAAGGTACTTTGCCATTGCAAAATAAGAAGTTGTAATCATAGGTTTTTAAAATGCTTTTTAATAAATTTACGATCAATAACTAACTTTTTAACATCAGACTTAGGAAGCTCGAACATAGATTCTTGAAGAATACTCTCTACGACTTGTCTCAGCCCACGGGCACCAATTTTAAACTCAACTGCCATATGAGCAATTTCTTCAATAGCCGTTGCAGTTACTTGCAAGTCAATACCATCAATACTAAATAAATAGTTAAACTGAGCAATCAAAGCATCTTTAGGCTCAGTCAAAATTCGTTGTAAGTCTTTTTCAGTTAATTCTTTAAGAGTACAAACAACTGGTAGACGACCAATAAATTCTGGGATAAGACCAAATTCAGCAAGGTCATCGGAATTAGGAGTCGGTAATTCAATAGCTTCACCTTTTAAAGTAGCCCCAAATCCTATACTTGTATTTGGCGTGATTCTTTTTTTAACAATATCATCTAAACCAATAAATGCCCCCGAGCAAATAAATAAAATGTCATGGGTACGCATCATTACTGATTTATTACCAGAAATCTTTCTTGCCCCAGATACTTGAACTTCAACCTCAGAACCTTCTATTAATTTAAGTAAGGCTTGTTGAACACCTTCACCAGATACATCACGAGTGATAGAAGCTCCTGCACCCTTCTTTGCTATTTTATCGACTTCATCAAGTAGGACTACACCCCTCTCTGCCTTCTCAACATCACCCTCAGAGGCAGCTAAAAGCCTTTGTAGGATGTTTTCTACGTCTGAACCCACATACCCCGCCTCAGTAAGCGTTGTAGCATCTGCAATGGTAAATGGTACGTCTAAGAAGCTAGCCAAATGCTGTGCAAGATGAGTATTATGTGTCCTAATATAGTTATCTGTCACATATAAATGTGAAGGATCAGCAATTGAAATACATTGTGCCTCCATATCCCCAAGGTACTCAATAGATTTAATTGTAGCCCGTAATCTATCTTTATATTGATACGATAAAACCCTAGACTTCTTTCTAGTAAGTTTAAATAGTTTATGTGGCTCATTTACACGTATATGTATTGTGTAAGAAATCCTACCCTCACGATGTTCCCCTTTATGGGTATATTTAGGTATTTTTGGTTTTCCTATATTAGCAATGCCACCAATACTCCATATCAATTTTTGAAAAGATTTAGCAAGATTGAAAGATGTAGTGCTATATGAAATTGACCCATTAGTACCCGCAGTACCATCAGTATCCATTAACCCTTGAATAAGTTCCATTCGTTGTTCTAAACTAGAATTTAGATAGCTATCAGGAATATCCTTTTCATAGGAACGTTTATGTAGGTCAAGTGCAACGCATTTTTCAATAATAACGTTTTTCTCTCTATGACCACTCCATATATCAGTGCGGTAAGAATTAGAAATAATATTATAATCACACGTTTTTTTAATATGACGTAATTTATATCCTACAGGTAACCTATCCGTAAGTTCAGAAATAATTTCGGGATCAATAGAAGATATCCTGCAAGTATTATCCGTAATATAGCCATCACCAATCAAGCATCCAACTAAATAAGGAGATAAAGGTAATTTAGCGTTAGGACTACGATTAGGGCTAATTAGTGGCACACTTACTTTACCGGATGTAAAACTTTTACTATCTATAATTTTACGTAAAGGTACCACCTGTTTACGTGGTGACCAATCATTGCAATAGACTTCCCATAAATGATCGTCACAACTTTCCACTTGCCTACCATCAGCAAAAGTTATTCTATAAATAGGTTTAACACCTTGAGGAAAAATTCCATCAATAGTTGAAACATTACCGTCAGCAGTAAATATTTCAGCACCCATAGTAATAGCACCCATAGTAACCCAACCTGTAGGAGTTAGGATATTAGAATGCAATGGTTGTGCTTTTCCTACGCCTGAAGGCCCCACCATCAACACATTTGACTTCTGCAACTTAACAGGAGCATTCTTGTAATTGATACGCTTGTAATGGTTATACACCGCAACAGCTAAAGTTTTCTTAGCTACGTCTTGACCAATTACATAATCATTAAGATATGCGTAAATAGTTTTAGGCGTAATTTCAATAGGTACAGGTACTTCTTCTACATCAGCCATAGACTCATGTATTTCTTTAGCACATGGGGCACAAATGTTTATATCTCCACTTTGCACCATGCCCGATACATCTACTGACTTAGCTCCACAAAAAGAGCATTTCAGAACAATCTCAGTATTTGTTTCAGTCATTAAATCTTTCAAGGTGCAGTTACTTGCACTGGATCACAGGTTAATTCCCAATTACCATCAGGAGGCACAGATACCGGGATGGAGCGAACAACCCACTCTCCCGGTAGCATAGTTATACCATCTGGAGCAGTCAGTTTAAAAACATCACCAAGGGAGAGGTCTTCAAAACAGCATTCACCCCAAATATCACCCGACTTACGAAAAGTTCTTTTGAACATAATTAAACAGCCATTTCAGCTTGAATCTTGTCATGAGAAACATAATTAACTAAATTAATATGCTCTGGATTAATCTTGAAAGCCCAATCAATTTCTACTAAGGGATCAATATCAGGGAAGGATAATTCAAGCTTAGGAAGATCAAAAGGAGTCCTAGATATTTGTTCTTTAACCTGTTCGATATGATTCATATAAATATGAGCATCAGCTAAAAAGTGTGTAAAGGTTCCTGCTGTAAAACCACTCAACTTAGCCATGATAGATAAGAATAGAGAAGCACTAGCTATGTTAAAAGGCACTCCCAAAAAGCTATCTGCGCTGCGCTGATACATACAAAGATGTAGCACTTTATTTTTGTTATCAGCTAAAAATTGGTATAGCACATGGCAAGGTAAAAGTGCCATTTTTGAGAATTCTGGAGGGTTCCAGCCACTAATAATCATGCGTCTATCTGTTGGATCATTTTTAAGCTTTTTAAGCACTTCTTGCACTTGATTAATTGATCCCTTTTGACAAACTACTTGATCATCATGATTAGGTGAAAATTTAAATAATTCCGTATAGATAGTCCAATCAGTCCATTGTTTTCCATAAATATCCCCTAGATCATCCTCACCCTTACGATTAGAATTAGCTAGCCATACTTTATTTTCATTTGCATTTTGATCCCAAATTCGACAGCCCAAAGCTCTAAAATCAGCAGCATTGGTATACCCTCTAAGAAATCCTAGTAATTCACCTTTAACAGCCTTAAAAGCTAGTTGTTTGGTTGTTACAGCGGGAAATCCTTCACGTAAGTCAAACCTTAACATAGCTCCCGGTACCATCAAGGTATCAATACCTGTTCTATTAGGTTGTTGAATACCTGTATCAAGAATAAGTTGATATAAATCTAATAATTGTTTCATTTAATATCTTTCAACTTTAGTTGTTCAATTTTCAATTGTTTAATTTGATCCTGAATCGCCTTTAATTTATCCAGCTTTTCTTTCTTCAAAGCATCTTCAATCTTCTTCTTTTTTTCCTTAACCCGTGCCGCAGCTTCTTTTTCTTTATTTGCACGATATTTCTTTAACCATACGTCAAATAAATCCCAAATAGGATCGTTTTCATCCACTGGATCATAAAGCTTAGTCATATTGGAATCCCAATAAAAAGTTGGGCCACAGTACTCATGGTATTCCAACCAGACATATTTATTACCTAACTTCATGCGTCCCCACGGACTCATGCAGATAATAGCATTTCCTATATTTATACAAGTCATATCAATCCTTCAATTCATCAGCGTAAACAAGCTCTACTTCAAGGGAGCCTTCTATTTCTTCTACTTCGTCTATACGCCAACCCATGTACTCTGATCCACGATCAAAAGTACCATATTTATCAAATAACTCAGAATACGAAACAAGGTCTGTGAATATTGTCTCAGTTTCATATTCCTTAGCTGGCAGGGTCTGGTAAGTTACAAGGGTGCGTGTAATCTTAAATTTATACCTTTGAACTTCTACCTTCTCAGCACCATCCCAAGTTAACGTTAGGTTCTTACCTGAATTCTCAAAATTCTCAGAATGTAAGCCCTCATGCCCCGCATCTAACTGGCAATGAAAGGTACAGGAGTTATCCCCATAATCGTCACCAATAGCGACAATAGCTCTACATTTTATCATTATTACTTTTGGCCTTTTAAAGCTTTAATCTCTATATTTTGTTCAGCAATTATACGCTTTAATTGCCTAATTTCAATGTTAAATGCGGTAGCTTCACAAAATTTTTGGCATGGTGCAGAATGTTTAGCTTCACGCTGTAATTCAACTCTACCTTTTAGCTCTGCTTGGTATCTTTCAAACTGTAACTGTGCGCTATCCATTACATCAGAGATAATCCCTAAAATTGCGCTTTTTGAATCAGAGTCTAAAGCAAGTCTAACTAACTTTAAAACATCATCTTTATGTAGCAGTGCTTTAGTCATTTTGAAAATGCAACCATTGCTTCACATTAATAAGTTTTTCTTGTTTAAAAGAGCAGATATTAGTCTTAGAGATATCACCTAAGTTAGTTAATAGTTGCATAGCAGCTTTAACATCCCCCAATTCACGTTCTAACTCTTCACGATTAGTGGGGCTATTTGCTTTTGTTGGATTCGTACTATCGTAACCATGACGCTGTATCTTACAAATAGCTTTAATTACATCGCTACATTCTTCTGAAAGTACTAGAAGTAATTCATTTTGCGCTGGTGTCAGGCCTGTATCAAATACTTTTTCAATCATGTTACTTTTTCCCAAATTTTATTAAGTGTTGCCAATTGCTTTTCAGATAGCCTACCATGAGCAATCAATTGGTCTTTTACTGACTCTACAAAATCACATTCCCATGTAGACATTTTATTGTCACGCTTAATGCAATCATCAAGCATCGCCATAGTTTCTTCAACATCAAGACTATGTGACATAATTACTCCAAAGGTTTACGCTCTTGCTTTAAAAATTTAATATCATATGCAGCAGCCACTTCTGGCATATCAATTAATATAGCTGTAAGGTCTTCACCATTAGGCCACATAATAGATTGAACCCAATAAGCCATAGCATCTTCTTTAGAAATGCCACGCTTAACTAGTTCAGCAATATATCTAGAACCCCATTCTGTCATGGAGGTAGGTTTTATTAAATCAACCATAAGTCAAATCTTCTTCAGCAGCTTCTTCAGGATTATCGGAGCAGTCATAAACAGCCTGAGCCGTGCCGAACTTAATACCATCGAAATAGTAATTAGCATCCTCTAGAGATAAACCTTCTCCTAGCATATATGCAATATATCTGGCTTTCCATTCACCGGGATTAACTATCTTATAAGCAAATTTGTTAAAGACATTATTGCTGAAATCCAAGGCTTTAGACACAGGGCCTAGTTCCTCAGTATTAACTTGACTCATGATATAAAAGACTCCATGCTTTCTAGATACTGTGTTAATTCTGAAAGAGAATCAACTGCATTATTGTGTAAAATACCCTTACCACCCTTAGCATTCCATTGTGGAATGTTTAGCTTACTATCATCAATAAGAACATGCCCGGTCTTACAATGATTTTGTTTATCTACAGCATGAGGGCCAGTATTAAAGTCCTGTAGCAGTTCTGGAAAATGTTTTGATAACCATTCTTTTTTATGTTGCTCAGATAGAGGTACTCTATTGAATTTAGGTAAAGCAGTTAAAACCCCCACAGAGGAATTATGCTTTTTAGCTAAATCAAACACCCCCGCAACTAATAAATGTGCATCAGGCATAGGGTCTAGTAGAAGATACATGTTATATTTATAGTCACCTAGGGCATTCCACCCCTCTTCTGAAGTAGCGAATGACTTAAGACTTCTACCGCCTAAGATACTCTTAGCACGTTTATCGAAATCTGCAATAACCCCATCCATATCTAAATAAATTTTCATGTTTATATTATAACATCAATATGCACTAAATGCAATTACTTTCAATCAATTAATCTTAACTGCCCATGTGATTCTAATACTGCGAGATCACACCTCATTTGCCATAAAGGATCATTATCTCTAGGACAACACGTTAATGCCGCCCATTCTGTGGGGTATATTGTAGTACAAATAGGGCAAATAAATACTTTTGCACTATGGTCACAACAGTCTCTAGCGTCATCCACTTTGTCATAGTAAGCATCACAAAGAGAACATCTAAACCCATCTTCAGAATCTGCATCGTAATCAATATAACAGCACGAATCTGCTTTAGCCTCAGTTGGATGCAGAGACTTACAATCTAGGCACTCCCATTTAACCTGAGGTGATTCCATCAGGATATCCTTCTTTAGTGTTTAAAATATTATTAATAGTAGCAGCACTAACTTCACACAATTTAGCCACTTGAGATATATTCATATCAGTTTTAATATACCAAAACCAAACTTCCCGGCAAAGTTCTACTCTAGTGGAGTATCTACCCTTAGTCTTAGGCTTGCGGGTTTGGACTAACTTCTTCATCAACTTTAATCGGTGAGGTATCTAAACTTTTAAGAATTACCTGCATTTGAGTAATTAAAGACTCAGCCCTATCATGTGACAACTTAGCAGCATATAAAATTTGACCAGTAGCATCATCACCTAAATGCAATACTAGATGCCTATCGTCATCAGTTGATCCTACGAGTATCATAATTACCCCTTTAAAGCATTTTTAGCTAGACGACCAATATCAGACTTAGCCCAATCAGGATTAGTGCTAGCAATGATAATTTCGGCTAAAGCTTTTTCTAATTTCTCAATTCGTTCTTCTGGAGAAACTTCAAAGGTATCTGTAACTTCATCACATGAACACCCTGCACAATTATTACCACAACTCATAGTATCACCTTACTTAGATAAATAACAAACACCATCAAACTTAACTTCACCCAAAGTCCACAGTCTTTTTAGCAAACTAGCAGTTTCATCTAATTTACCCTTACCTCTACCTAAAGAATTATTAATTTGTTCTAAGGTTTTTGGTATTTTACATACTAATAGAATTGTATCCTTACTCTTACCACCAACCTTATACGCAGCTTCACCTGTAGGCTCTACATTGGGCTTAGGTTCTTCAATAGTAGGCAAGGTCATGGTAGTATCTTTAGAACCTTCTAAAGCCGCTGTAAAGGCTTCTATAGTAGGTGCTACAATTTCAATAAGAGATACTTTAGCATATGAAGGAACACCATTAGCTGCATTGGTACCTTTTGATACTTGCTGACCAATAACGGTTTCTTTCATACCCACGTAGCCCCTAATAGACTCAAAGCCACGTTGAATAGATAAACGGTATTGTTTAACGCTTTCAGCAGCCTGAAGTAAAAGATCATCAGGGGCTTCAGCAATAACCTTAACTAAAGCTTCACGTTGCAAATCTGTAAGTATTTTCATAATTATTAGTATGAGTATGTAGTTTTTGTTTCAATAGTTGTTTTCACTTTAACACGACCACTAGCTACCAATAATGGTAACCATGCTTCTTCAGGATCAGTCCAACCTAACGAGATAGAATATTGCCACCACTTATAGTTTAATGCAACTAAATCATCCAATGTTTCAATTATAGTTTTTTCATCATAACGAGCAGTTGCTAACAAGGTACCATTGTCAAGAGAGGTAAGAAGAATGCCACTAGATTTATAAAATCCTACAATTGTTATGCCATTTTTTGATACTGTAAGTTCAATTTCAGACTTTACTATTTCATTTAAAAGTTGATTAGAAAACATTAAGCACTCCATTTATAACATACTGTATTATAGCACATCTAAAAAGTAATGTCAATGACTGTTTAGATGTGCCCCCTATTTACTGAGGGCATGAATACAATTAAGCTTCTACTGGTACATCTACAGGTACTTCAACTGGTGCGTCTACAGTAGCTGTAGGTGCTTCAGGTGTAGATTCAGGTGTAGCTTCAGGTGATTGCGCAGCTTGCATTGCTTGTGCCGCTTGTTGTGCAGCTTGAACTTGACCAACAACCATTTGTTGAATATCAGCGATAGGCTGAAAAGCCTTTTCATAAGGCAATTGTGCCATGATATTCAAAATAAAGTTAACCTTACGTAGGGTAAGATTTAAAACAATTGGCATATCCTGCATGGCATCAGCCGCAGCTTGTTGCTCAGGGGTGGGGGTAGTCTTTCCATTTTCCATTTTTTAGTCCTATTAAAATTACTTCTTACCAAACATATGCTTAATTTTTGATGAAACTGTTGGTACAGATTCCCTCAAAACCATATTCTCTTTTTTCAAATCAATGATATTTTCTTTAGCTGTCGTTAAAGACCTCATGGCTTCATCTAAACTGGTAGACAATTTAGTCTTATCTTCTTTCAAAGAATAAACATTATTTTCTAGTGCTGCCTTAGCAACTGACAAGCTATTAGAAGCATCTAGGACTACCGCCAACTTTGCCTTTAAAGAAGACAATTCTGCTTGTGCAGTTACCAACTCTGTTGATTTAGGTGCCGAAGATGTTATAGCAGCACTCTTTAAATCTTCAAAGTCTTTAGTAAGACTCGCTAACGAATCAGTACTATTTGCTAATTTTTCTTTTAAGTCTAAAACTAGAGGTGAGTCTTCAATAGCAATAGCTAAAGTGCTAGCATCTAGATCACCTTCTAACTTTAATACTCTATCGTTAGAAGCCGCTAAGTCAGCAGAAAGAGCGGATATCTGACCTTTAAGGTCATCCATAACTTCCTGTAGATTAGGAGTGCCGGGTTCTGGTGGTGGTATGGGTGATGATTCTGGAAAAGGTGGTGTACCTGTAACTACAGTGCCATCAGGATACGTCTTAGTCTCAATTTCACGAGTAGTCTCAGTGCCTGAGGGTTCACCATAAGTAGCTAATGGCTCAGTACCTTTTACAGTAAGTAGCTCACGTAATCTAAGAATTTCATCACGAGCTTCTTTCCATTCTGCAATTGGGAAAGCACTTAATCTTTGAACAATGTCAGTAGTCATAAATCACCTATAGTCAATATAGTTAACCAGTATAGCTTTAAATTAAGCTAACGCAAAATCTTTATCTGGATAAATAGTTTTTAATGCAGACATTACTAGGTCAATAGAAGTAGTCGTAAGTAATTGTTTCAATACTGAAACATCAGGCTTTACTGTCTTTGTCGTTTCTTTATAGTCAGGGCTTAAAACTGAGCTTAATTGCACCTTATCAATAAATTCCTTTGACTTAGACATACTAAGTTTAAGTTCATCATCAATTTGAGTAACATTTAAGTTTTTAGCCCATGCTATTAATTCGTTGTAATTAGCTTCATTAATATGTGGTGATATAGCAACCATTTTTGAATAGCCTAATTCAGCTACCGCTTCAAATGGAATATGATTATCAATCAAAGTCCGATAAATATCAATAAGGTACATAGCCTTACGATACTGGATACTCACTAAAGTATCACAAAACTCCATAAAGGTAGCATGGGGTTCATACCACTTATTCTTACGAATAATATAAAGCAAACCCCCCATCATAATAAACTGTTTACTTACACGCTCGGTAAGAAAAGCTAATAGTTCAAATATCTGCTCCTTATTTAGGACAGATAAGTTTTTATAATCGTAAGTAGCTACAGTAGTTTTAGTCAAAATTTGTTGCATTTTGTGCTTCCGTAACCGTGATCTTAATATGTGGAAAAATACTAGTAATAGTAGCTAAAACAGTATACAAGTCGTAAATTTTTAACCGTGCCGCCAATTGCGGAACTGTAAGAACAGGTTCAGCTTCAATAGTAATTGACTCGATTCCTTCAATAGTCTTTGGCTCTTTATTTATATCAATAACTTCTGAGATAGCTTTATTGACTGGATAATCAAAAGTAGGCTCTACTACAGTAGGTTCATACTTAGCATAGCCAGTTAACGCACCATCAGTAATATAACCAATAGCCGTAGTATCTGAATCTTTAGAGAAATCATAACCCACACAAATACCTGAATAACCTGCTGGAGGTTCATCTGATACAGCAACAATATCTGAATCAATCTCTTGGCTAATATCTTTAGCTTGATCAATATCAGTAGCAGTTACAGTCACCTGCATGGTGCTAGTAACTGGAGTATCAGCTAAAGCATCTTCAATAGACCCGGCCTTAGAGATATTAGTAGTAGCATTGGATTTCAATAATGCCTGAATTTGTTTGACAGAATTTGTCTTACAAATGTCAATCCAATAGTTAACGGTATCAGGAGTTAGAAATTGGGCAATGTCTTTTAACTTAGACCACCCAATTTGACTAACCTGTGACGGTGTAATATTTGACGCAACCAAGTTATCGTAAATATCTTTTAGATAATAAGCCTTACGTGGCTTAATATTAAGCTTTTCTTCAGCATAATGTAGAAGATTTTTAAATTCTTCATCACCCTTAGATTTACGATAGGAGGATAGAACCATGCCGATTCTGAACCAATCCTCAGACTCCATTTGAACTAAGTTTTTAATTGATTCTAAAGCGTCTTCTTTAGAGACAGTATTTAGGTAACCATTAAAATCTATTAATGATGGAGAATTCTTCTCCGTAACCTTTGGAACGGTTAAATCCATATTTTTAAGCCCCTTAAAACGGGATAGTGTGAGAGGGATACATTTCTGTGGGCATAGTCTATCATGAACTAGCCCCAAAATCTAGCTTTTTTGACACATTTAAAAATTTTTAAAGGTACCTAACCATTCAGTATCAAAACTCTTATATTCCGACCTATCTGCATATGACGATGGAGCAATTCTATTAGTAACAGCATCAATATAACAAGAAAATTTACCTTCTTGAGAATGGTATAGGCACTTTGAAATACCTTCTAATTGAATTGTCCTATCGTATTGTTGAACAATGGCAGTATCAATACCTATACGTACATATTTACCTGCATCCCGCATTTCCTTGATAACCTTTAGCCAGTTCTCATGTGGGAACATAGTAAAAGAAGAACCACGACCTGTAGTTTTATACCCTAGTAATGTAACCTGAATATGAGCAGCATAGGCAGTTTCTAAAATGCGTTTATATTCTGTCATGGGTGTCGATCCCAATACATAATGGATATACAACCTCTTAGGATATTGTGGATAATTCAGTTTCTTCAGGGCTTCTACAAACTTAGGTATTTGTTTATGATTATTAACTGAATAAGCAAAACCCCCCACATCATCTAATACTTGTTTAGCCCAAGGCTCTTTTAGCCACTTCAAGGATTTAGTAGTGAAATTAGGAGTGATCTTGTAGTACTTTGCCATATTAACAATCTCAGCAAAGTCAGGGTGATCTGTTGTCTCACCACCACCTATAGCAATTTCAAACACTTCAGCGTCAGCAAGGGCATACAAGATACTCATAATGTCTTGTTTCTTAGCATGGGACCCTTCAGGTGTAGAATCTTGATAGCAATATGCACAACCCTCAGTGCAATAGTCAGTTATTTTCAAATCTACTAATTCAGGTGTGCTAGCACGTACAGGAGAATATTCAAAATCATTAAAGCTAAAACGAATCTTAGTACCAGCCTCACGATTAAATAAAGTCCAATAGCCAGAATCGTCTTTACGAGCTACAAGTTCTGCATTAGTATCTGTAGGAATAGGTAATTCAATTTTTTTATTAGAAGATAACAGTGGATGTGAATCTTCTGAGTTATCATTACCCCCAAGAATCACAATACCATCCTTCAACATGTATTCTTTGAATTCATCAAAGAATTGTTTATGGATACCCTTACCAGAATATTCTACAGGCAATCTGAATATAGATTGATGATCAATATTTTCTTCAACCCCACCATAGGTAGAAGGAGTCAAGGATACCCCTACCCAATCACGTACTACCGCCATAGCTATATCGTTAGATACTTGATATTTCAAATTAGAATACAGTGTAGAAGCCAAATAAAGCTTCTTAGTCTCTAAACTAGCAGCAGTAAAATGGTTCCAACCGAATTCACCATCATATACATCCTTATCACCTACAGGATAATCTGTATAGATAATGGAGTGTGTTGAGGATGAATTCGTAGCATGACCTAAACGAACGTTATGAATTTTCATATAAATAGAACCTGTTTATTATTTTTGTATATTTCAGAAATTTTTCTAATAAAAAGGGGGGTTTTACCCTTGTTTTTACTTAGCTTTTGAATTCACCACAAAATGAGTCACTAGTAGTTACGGGAAACGTACAACTAACTGCAACTTCTTTAAAGGTATTACCTTTTTCAGACTTAAAAGGTGTAGGTGGGAACCGATAACACTTCCCAAATTCCAAAGGTTCATCTTCATCATCTTTAACAGGAAACCACCACTGGCAATTACTACATTTTGCGTTAGACATATTAACCCTTATTTAACTGATTTAAGAAACCGCCCTTTAGCATCGCGCTTAGGCATCTGATAAGACACATAGCCAGCCTTTGGAGTCTCTACAGCAGGTTTAATCATAGTAAAGGCATCTTCTTCCAATACTGTATTAGCAACAGCTACGATCCCGTTATAGACACCTATTTCATAATTGTTATCAGGAGTGCCCATCTGATGAATAAGCTCAAAGACAGCCGCCTGTAATTCAACCTTAGTATCAAGTGTTGGAGTAGCTACTTCAGCAGTAATTACATTAGAAGCTACCTTAGTAGACTCTTCTTTAAGACGTTCTAAATCAACATTTAATGAAGCAAGATCAAGCTTCAATACTGCATTACTAGCTTCTAGTGCTTCGATATCTGCTGTAAGCATAGTAGCGTTAGTAAGATCATAAACATTAGCTTCTAGCGCCCTAGCTAAATCACCTTTCACACTATCTAGCTCTGCACATAAAGAAGAAACTTTAACCATACTATCAACATTGATAGACTTTACAGCTAGTTGCATAGCTTCAAGGTTTTGAGAAACACCTTTACCTAAGTAAGAGTTACCCAACTTAAGAAGTAGAAGGTAGGTGACATAGCTCCAAAAGCCATAAAAAACAAACCCAATCAAACCGATAAATAATGAATCATTCATATGTGTACCTATTTTGTCTTAATAAAACTAGCTGCAAATAACCAAAGTAAAATAGACCAAGAGTATTTAAATGGGACTCCGATTATCAACACAGATAGGACTATAAAATATAATGTCGATCTGCTAAAAAGAAATCGTATTAACCTAAACATCTTGCACTCCTTTACGCATGACTGTATTATAGCACTATAAAAGGTGTATGTCAAGATTAATTATCAAATAAATCATCTATGCTGGCTAGTTCAGATAAGCCATTGATACCTCTTTTAACTGGATGAACTAATTTTGGCTTATTAATAAATAGATGTGATTCTACTGATGAAGCTAAGGATGAAGCTTCAGACGTATTTAGTGATTCGTCTAGCTTCGATGAAAGATCATCCAAAGAAACTTCATCTTCGTCACCTAAAATATCTGAAAGCATAGACACATCAATATCAAAATCACCCCCAGATGGAATATCTTTTGAAAATGAAGTCTTAAAATTACTAGGTTCGTTATTGCCACTAATGATATTTAATTTATTTAAATTTTCTGGCACTCTTTCGCTAGGTACAAAATTAAATGAAAAAGCTTCCATTTGTTCAGGTAATGGAATTGCTTCAATTACTATATAGCTTTTATTTGCTTGTGCAATATAAGCAATATTGATTGATTCAAATTTAACATGAAGCCCTGAATAAAACTTAGCACTAATATGCTCTAGTAATTCTTTATTTGGATGCCAAGGGGTAGTTTTACGAACACTACGCCCGGTATCTGTATCAATTGTATAATATGTTAATCTGTGCAGCATGATAAGCTACTTAATAAATAAGCCCTCTAACATATTAGAAAGCCCCCGTTAGGAGGCTTTCTAGGGGATTACTCTGCCGCTACTAGCGCATTACCGCTATCAT
>OCZT010002055.1_pt1 | contig 20849 bp, 12 predicted proteins | sample 1539031 | NCBI WGS metagenome assembly OCZT01 (sample SAMEA3539308, study PRJEB22396) | soil metagenome | biome: tundra; feature: field; material: soil | place: USA | collected 2010-05 | depth 0.15 m | reverse complement strand
CCACCGTGCCCCTGGCGATCGCCGGCGCGATCAGCCTCGTCGTGGTCAGCGGTGGCAACATCGCCCGGCAGATCTCGCTCGGCATCTACGGCGTCTGCCTCGTCCTGCTCTTCGCCGTCAGCGCCAGCTACCATCGCGGCCCTTGGTCACCGCGGACGCGGCGGGTCTGGGGGCGCCTCGACCACGCAACCATCTTTCTCGCCATCGCGGGGACGTACACGCCTGTGGTCGTCAACGTGCTGCGCGGCTGGCCATCCATCGTGCTGCTGGTGGTGATCTGGGTCCTGGCGGGCAGCGGCGTGGTGGTCGCGACCACCGGTGTGCCGCTCCCGCGCTGGGTGACCGTCGTGCTCTACCTCGGTGTCGGATGGACCGTGGTCTTCTTCCTCCCGGCGCTCGGGGATCGCATCCACGCCAGCGGGCTCGTGGTGCTGGCGGCCGGCGGCGCACTGTACTGCGCCGGGGCGATCTGTTACGCCACGAAACGGCCTCGCCTCTGGCCCAAGGTGTTCGGCTACCACGAGGTGTTCCACATCCTCGTGATCGCCGCGACCGCCGTCTACTTCGTGTTCATCATGGACACGGTCGCGCTGCAGCGGTAGTCACGGCTCGTGCCGGGCGCGGGCCGAAAGGCCGTTACTTACCTGGTTTGAGCGAGACGCTACTGGCGTGGTGCGCGTCCCTGTACCGCGGCTCGCGACGTCGATAGGTCGTACAGGCACGCACCGCGACGTGCCTCGTCTCGGGGCGGGGATGCGGCTCTGCACTGACCGTGGCGCTAGCACCGCTTGCGCCGAGTGGTGCGAGTCGTCCGGGGCTCGGCATCGGGCCGGTCGATCACGCCCACGCGGATCGCGAGGTCACACAATCGAACTTGGGAGTCGGAGAGCGCTGCTGATGTCGTAGAGTGCCCGGATTCCGGCGAAATCGGAGCGACTCACGATTCGCGGCCATCCCAGAGAGGGGTGCCGTTCAGTCTGTGTTCGAGCGGTACTGCACCGCGGCGGGGGAACTCAATGATCGGCAGATGCTTCCGCGTATTTGCGGCAGCCACAGCGCTCGCACTGTCCTTGGTTCTCTTCACCGGCCACGCGTCGCAGCCGAATCGCGCCCAGGGCAACGCGGTGTTTGCCACGATCGGGGCGCTGCCGCATGTGAGTGCGGGAACGGCGACGCCGGAGGCGACGGCGAGTGCGAGCCCGACAAGCAGGCACGCCGGTGCAGCGCTGACCTCATCGAAGTCGAGCGCGGGTGGTGCGGCGAGCAGCGGCGCGTCGCCGATCCTCCTCTACGGGCAGGACTGGAACGGGGCCCCGAACAGCAGGTCGACGGCGGCGTGGCAGCAGGCGGCGATGGACCACGCCATCCTGGTGGGCACCCCGGGGCGGGTGTACGGGAACATGATCACCCAGCTGCACGCCTGGAACCCGGCGCTCAAGGTGCTGGTCTACGACCTCGGTCCGTACACCATCGCGGGCAGCAGCGAGTACACCGAGCTGCTCGCCAGCCATCCCGACTATTTCGCGCGCTCCGCCTCCGGCGGGCTGATCACCGTCAAAGCGGCGAGCGGTTCCCCGGCATATCCCAAGAACACCCTGATGGACGAAGCCAATCCGGGCTGGCAGGCCTGGGAGGCACAGCGCATCGTCACCAACATCGCCAAATACGGGTTCGACGGCGCCTACGTGGACTCGATGGGGCCGGGCCCCTTCTCGGGGACCACCACGGCGGTGCCCATCGACCCCTCCACCGGGCAGGCCTTCACGGACACCTCATGGATGGAGGCGGCCGGGCACACCCTGTCGGTGATCAAGGCGGCCATGGGCACCAAGTTCCTCTTCTCGACGGGGCTGGTCAACGGCACCGAGTTCAGCGCCTTCACCCACTACCTGTCCGACTCCACGGTCAACGGGGTGCAGACCGATTCCTGGCTGCGGGTGGCGAGCTCGTCGCCGAGCCAGTACCCGAGCGCGAGCACCCTGGCCGGTGATCTGGCCATGGTGCAGACCCTGAACGCGCAGGGCAAGTCCTTCTTCGGGTGGACCAAGCTCTGGACCACGGTGAGCGCGGCCCAGGAAGCCGCCTGGAACACCTATGCGCTGGCCGCGTACCTGCTGGTTGACAACGGGGTGAGCGACTACTACGACTTCAGTGCGCCGTCGACCAATGCCGACCGCACCACCATCTACTTCCCCGATCAGCTGGCGGCGCTGGGCGCGCCCCTGGGAGGGTTCACGCTGAGCAACGGCATCTACAGCCGATCCTTCCAGCACGCCACGGTGACCCTCAACACCACCACCAACGTCGCTTCCATCACCACCTCCTGACCGCACCACGCATCGCGAACACTCGCTGGGGCCTCGGGTCGTCGTCGGAGCATGCGCATGGGCAGCGGCACCTCTGAACTCGTCGCTGCCGTGCTCGCGTGCGTCAGGTGTTCAACAAGCGCGTGGGGCCGGAATCCCGCCTGGAGGCACCTCTCGGAGCAACCACGCAGGGTTGGACAAAGCGACGATGGTGCCACTGGAGTTGACCACCTGGGCACGGACGAATGAGGAGACGGTGCAGTCCACAGGCAACGTGACGGAGCCCGATGACAAGGCCGCTGCACCGTAGCTCGCGATGATCGAAGTGTTCGGTGCGGGTGCGGTGGTGCCGGCGTAGTCCACCGCCCCCCGGACCACCTGCAGGGTGCTTTTCGTCGGCAGTTCCGTGGCAATGACGGTCAGTTGTCGGCTTGTGCGAGCAGAGACTGACGCGGATCCCATCGGACAGGCGCCATCAACGAGGAGATCGAGCCCGCCGCGATACCCGGACAGCGATGCGCACCACGAGCGTCCCGCCGAAAGCGCGCTGAGCAAATCAGCCTCGGCGTTGCTGACCGCCCAAACCGATGTGAACCAGTTGTTCCCGAAGTGGAACCAATCGGTCCCGACGTGATCGTCGCTGACGCCGTTTCCGGTCAGAAAGAGCGCATTGCGTGAGCAGACGTCCCACAGCGCAATGTGGTGCGCCAGGTCCACACCGCTCCGCAACGGGTAACCCACTTCCAGTATGTCTGCGGCCAGCGCTCGATTCTTGAGGATCGCCGATGCGACAGCGGTCAGCTTCTGATTCTGCGACGCCTGCGGTAACGCAGCGATCGCTTGCACACCGTACGGGTGGTTGTAGCTCACCAGGCCGCCGGCCGCATGGATCTGCGGAATCACGGTGCTCTGGAGGAACGCCTGGTATTGCTTGGCGCCCACCGTCCCATACTCGGTCAGGGCGACTCCACTGCCGAACCAGTTGATGTGAGGGAGCGCCAACGATATCTCGAGTGCCTGGAACTGCTCGACCCCGGGGTATGACGACCGGTAATCGACCTCCATGTCCTGCTGTGCCTGGAGTTGCACGTCGCCAGCGGACCGCGAGAATCTCAGGTAGTCGAAGTTGCCAGACGCAGCGCCGCCGGTCGAGACTGCGTTGAGATTGAGCCCGAAGAGCCCGAAGTCGCGGGCGTCCATGTCCGGCCATAGCGCTGCGATGTCGGCAGCAGGGTTGACGGCGATTGAGTTCCACTGGCGCGGAACCACCGGGACGTTCACGACCCCGAGCAGCCCGGACACTGAACGCGTTCCCGGTCTTCCAGATCCTCCGAACCGGTATGAGAGGACGTACTGGCCGGCGGGGCGACCGTTGCGCGCCGGGTGGTACGAGCTGGTGACCAGGAACTCGAGATAGGCGGTTGCGCCGATAGCAGTCGGCAGCACCTCGATCGAGAGCGTCTGTCCAATCAGGCTGCAGTGATAGTTCCAATCAGACGGGTGCGACTGCGCGTAGAAGCCCAATGTCGCGGGAGACTGCTTCGTGCTTTGCGCGGATACCGCGAGGCTGCCACCAATCACGGGATCCAATGGAGAGGCCGGGCTCGTGACGATGCCACCGCTGGAGTGAGCACTCAGCGGTCCTGTGCGGACGAGCTGCCACTGCCAGGCTCCGCCTTCGCCGGGCCCGCCCTTCTCAGCGGTGAGGCTGGTGAAGTGGACGGTCTTCCGATATCCAAGGCTGCTCATCCGGTAGTCGTGGTCGGTCCACCAGATGACGTCCACGGCGTTCTGCTGTGCTTGAAACAGATGCCCTTCCATGGATCCGTACTGCTCGCTGAATGAAGAGTGAATGTGCATTGCCATACTGACCGGGAGCGTGCGGTCCGCGGCAGCGATGGGGGAGCGGTCGGCAAAGACCGTCCGTGGCCATTCAGGGAACCCCGCGGCAATGGCAGCAAGGCTCGCCGAGTAAGCGAGAAACTTACGGCGACTGAGCTCCCGGCGCTCTCCGTGCTCCGATATTGGCCCTTCCTGATCGCACATCGTGTCCACACCCCCGTTGACGAGCTGACCCTCCCGCGCGGGCGAGACCATTTCATCTCGCTATCAGGCCTGTCAGTACGCTAGACGCACCATACAGATGGCTGTGTGCGTTGGTCAATGACGGTCGGTCATCGCTGCGCCGTGGGTCGGGGGCCGAGGACAGGGTCGGGAGAGTGATTTGGCCGCAATCAGCCCCGGCGCAATGGCCTCTGCTCGGTCTGCTCGCTACCGGCCTGGGAATAGGCACGGCTAATACCTCCTCCAGGCCGGATCGGCGATAAGTGTTGTCCTAACACTCCTGCTGGTCGCGGCTGGCTGTTGATTTCTCGGGCCGTGCCCATTGGCGCCAGGCTCGCCTTCCCGGCACTCTCCTTGCGCTCCTCGTGCTTCCCGCTCTCGCCAGCTGCGCCACGGCCGCTGGTCCCTCTCTCGGGGATGACTGCGAACGCTTCCATTGACGCAATGTACCAAACATCTGTTCGTTGAGAAACAGACAATATGGTTCCCATGAGGTTAGCGCCATTTCCGGCAATAACGCCGCGGGCGCAAACCGAATGCTCCCCCGTCCGAGCCAGGCTACTCGGCCCCGGCCGCAGCCTCCACGGCGGCATGCACCCCGTTGGTCCCCTGGGCCTCACGAACCTGGGCGAGATACTCGTCCACGAGCTGGCGACCGCGCTCCGCATCCGCGACACTTGCGACCACGTGGTACGCGGGCTCATCGGGATCGGGCCGGACGAGCACGAAGCCGTCATCGACATACACCTTGATCCCGTCGACGAGATCGACCGAGTCGGTGCGGTGACGGTCGAGCAGGATCCGCATCACCCGTCCCTTCGCCTCCCATGGGCAGAACTCGGTGGCGGTGATATATGCGTCCTGCGGCAGCGCAGCGCGTGCCTGACTCAGCGGAATGCCCACCTTGGCGCGCAGCTCCAGGAGTTTCACCAGTGTGTACATGGCGTCGAAGGCGCCCAGGTGCCCGGGCCAGGCGAATCCGCCCTCGCCGTCCGATGCGATGCTCGTCCCGGACCTGGTGGACGCGCGTAGCACCGACGCCGGATCGCCAGGCGTGGCGTTGAAGCTGCCGCCTTCGGCGCGAACCAGGTCACTGATCCACATCGGCGTCGCTGCGGGGGCGTGGACGGTGCCCGGGTTGCTCCGCACCCACCAGGAGGCGAGCACTGCGAGACATTCGTGCGGCGAGAGCACGACCCCCTTGTCATCGATGACAGTGATCCGCTCGCCCCCCGGGCTCATCATGCATCCGACGTCGGCGTGCACCGTCTTGCTGATCAACGCGGTCTCATCGGGCACGGTGCGGTGGTGCTCACCCTCGCGCATGCCGGCATTGAGCGGGATCGTGGTCACGCCGAGCTCGTTGAGAATCATGGGGAGCACGGCCGACGCGTCGCTGTAGTCATAGTCGATCAGCACGCGGAAGCCGGCATTGCGGATGCTCTCCGCATCCACTGTCTCGAACAGATGCTTGACGTAGCCGGGGATCGGTTCGCCATACTCGATGTCGCCCATCTCGTAGAACCCGGCGCGACGGAAGTCCTCGCGGAACAGCAGGTTCTCGAGCTTGCGCTCCGCTCGCTTGTCGATCTGCAGGCCGTCGGTGTCGAAGAAGCGGATGTCCGCGCTGCGCTGATCGAGTGGCGACACCAGCACGTGGATCCCGGCCGCGCACTCGGCGTCGAGCGTGGCCCATTGGGTCACCGGCACGGGCAGCTCGCGCACGTCTCGCGCCTTGGCGCCGGCACTGACGATGCCGCTGACGATCGCCCGCTTGATCATCCGCGACGAGCGCGCGTGATCCTGGCCGACCACGACACATGCGCCCTTCGCCAGGGTCGCGCCGAAAGCGGCGCCGAGCCGCGCGCAGAACTCCGGGGTGAGCTCCACGTTGATCAGACCGCCAAGCCCGTACGACGAGAAGAGTCCACTCCGCCACTCGCCTGCCCAGATCACCGACTCGTTGACCGTGGAACCCGGCTCCACGGTCTTGCTCGGCCAGATCTTCACGCCGGCGCGGATCTGCGAGCCTCTCCCGAGCACGCACTCGTCCGCGATCACCGAGTTCTCCTCGAGCAGCGAGTCGTTCTTGATGGTGACGTTGCGGCAGACGATTGCCTGGCGGAGCCTGCAGCGCTCGCCGATGTACGAGTGCGGCCACACCACGCTGTTGCTCACCTTGGTGTTGTCATCGATGACGCTGTACCGGTCGATGACCCCGTGCTCGTTGACATGGGCACCCGCCTTGAGCTTGACCTCGTCGCCGATGAATGCCGGGCCGTCGAGCTGCACCCCGATGCCGACCTCCACCCCCTCGCCCATCCAGACGTTGCCCTCGCGGCGGCCGGAGATGTGGCAGCGGACCTTGCCGTCGAGCGCGTCCCAGTTGGCCTGCATGTACGACTGGATCGACCCGATGTCGCACCAGTAGTCGTCGACGACGATCCCGTGCAGCGGTTCGTGACGGCGGAGCATGGTCGGGAAGACGTCCTGCGACCAGTCGGCGTTGGCCCCTTCCTTGATGTGCTCGAGGACCTTGGGCTCGATCACGTAGATCCCGGTGTTGGCATGGTCGCTGAAGACCTCGCCCCACGAGGGTTTCTCGAGGAACCGCTTGATGTTTCCCTCGTCATCGGTGACGACGACGCCGTACTCGAGCGGGTTGGGCACCGAGTGCAGCACGATGGTCGCGTGCGAGCCACGCTCGGTGTGGCCGTTGATGACGGACGTCAGGTCGATGTCGGTGAGCGCATCGCCACTGATGACCAGGAAGGTGTCGTCGAGGAGATGAGCGGCGTTGCGCACGCTCCCCGCAGTCCCAAGCGGCCGGTCTTCGACGACGTACTCGATCTCCATGTCGAGCTCGGCGCCGTCGCCGAGGCGGTTGCGGATCTCCGCGCCGAGGTACGCGAGGGTGACGACGACCTGGGTGATGCCGTGCTCCCTGAGGAGCCGAAGGATGTGTTCGAGCACCGGGGTGCCGACCACGGGGACGAGCGGCTTGGGAAGGCGGCTCGTCAGCGGACGCAGCCGGGCCCCTTCACCCCCCGCCATGACCACTGCCTTCACGCAGCCACCTCCTCGGCACCGGTCTGTTGGTGCAGATCATATGGTGCGCTGCCCGGAATTACGCGCGTGGGCTCGCTCCGTCGTCGGGCAGGACGACCCGCTGATGGACGCACATGAAGCGGAGCCGCTCGAGCAGCCCGGCGATCACGATGGGCCAGGCGAAGTCGGCCGCGTCGAGGCGTGCCGCGACGCGCAGCCGTTCACCGAGAGCCGGCTGTTCGACGAGCCCGCGCAGGGCGCTCGCGATCTCAGCCGGGTCGTCTGTCTCGACCACGATCGCGTTGCCGTATGGGCGGGCGTACTCCTCACCGGTCGCGCCCACCATCGCCACGCCCCCGGCCGCCATCGCCTCGAGGCCGACGAGTCCGAATGGCTCGTGCCCTGAGTTGGCGAGGACGGCGGTTGCCGCCACATTGATCTCGGTGACCACCTGGTCGGGGAGGAAACGGCGCAAGTGGACAATCGGCGCGCCGTCGGTCTCGGTGAGCGCGCGCACGATGCCGCCGGCATCCTCCACGGGCTCATACCAGTCGGTCACGACCAGCCCGCGCTCCGCGGCGAACGCGAGGACCGTTGCGCCATACGGCTCCATCCCACCGCGGATCAGCATCCGGGCCGGCAACCCTTCCGAGCGGAGCTCGGCGATGGCGGCGACTGCCTGGGTCCACCGCTTGTCCGGGCTGAAGCGCCCGATCTTGAAGGCAAGGCAGGGTGACCCCGCGGCCGCTCGAATCGCCCGGGCCGCTGACCCGTCGACCGGGGCGAGCGCACTCTCGGGAATCCCGTTAGGGATCACCACCGGGTTGACGCCGTACGGCCACATGAGGTGCTTCATGTACTTGCTGACCGTGGTCACCGAGGCGACGAAGTCAAGGATCGGCCAGTCGATGGCCTCGAACCCGAAGAGGTTGTTGGCGTTCCAGAGCAGCACCGCTCTCTCGCGGAGGCCGAGGGTGTGGAGCCGGTCGCTGAGGGCGCGGCAGAACCACGCGGTGTGCCACTCCTCGCAGAGGACGGCGGTGACCCGTCCTGCTTCTGCCGCGGGCCTGAGGATGCTGTCGATGAGCGCGTCGGGCAGCGTGGCGGTGAGGTCTCGAATCTTGCCCAGCTCACCCTCGTACACACCCGTGCGGTACCGGTCGCTCAGCTGTTGACACCAGCGGACGAGTTGGACGCCCTGGTCGAGCTCGACACCGGGCTTGTCCGGGTCGCCCACGAAGACGAGCGTGGTGCGGTATCCCAGCGCCGCGAAAGCACGGCACAGCTCCCGGGCGCGGACGCCGAGACCGCCCGCCTGGCTGTACTGGTCGGGTCCTTCGAAGGACACCATGACCACGTCGAGCGTGTCAGGAGAGAACATCGCCGCACAGTGTGCGAAACCGGCGACCAGAGGTGCCGGCTTCGACATGCACCCGGTCCCTCATCGGAGCGTCGCTTGCGACCACGGACGGGGGCCGAAGCCCCCAATCCTGGTCACGAAAGAGGCGAAGGACCGGCTGGCGGGCGCCGGTTTCTCCGCCCAGAGGAAGTGTCGCAAAGGGACCGAACGGAGCCTCCGATGCTGCGACACAGACGTGTAACGAGAGGGGCACGTTGTCACAGACCAAGCAGCTCCGCGGCGTTGCCGCCCATCACGAGCGCTCGCTCGGCGACGGTCAGGTCCGCCTCCGCGAACGCGTCGATGTAGCGTCGCGCGGGGAGGAGCGGATGGTCGGAGCCGAAGAGCAGGCGGTCGGCGCCGCAGAGGTCGGCGACCGCACGGTAGGCCGTCGGCGCGAAGAGGTACGGCCCCGCAGCGGTGTCGAACCAGAGCCGCCGGCAGAGCTCGGCCACCTCGGGCATGTGGGCGTAGAAGGGAAGGCCGCCGCCGAGGTGCGCGCAGACGAGCCGCAACGTGGGGTGGCGGAGGGCAAAGGCGGCAACCTTGCCGGGCGTCGCTGTGCCCTTGCCCGGGTAGTCGTGACCCACCGGCTCACTGCAGTGCAGCACCATCGGCATTCCGAGATCGGTGCATGCAGAGGCCACCTGGTCGATCCCTGGCGAGGAGATGACGAACCCCTGAGCATCCGCGTTGAGCTCGCCCACGCCGCGCAGACCGCCCGCAGCGCAGCGGCGCAGCTCCTCGACCGCGCCCGGCCGGCCGGCGCTCACCGTCGCAAAGCAGGTGAGCCGGTCCCCGAGCTCGTGCTGCACGGCGATCAGGTGGTCGTTGACCTCGGCGCAGAGATCCGGGTCCGCGAACGGCCAGCCGAAGCACACCGAGCGATCGATTCCCGACGCGTCCATCGAAGCGAGCAACTCCTCAGCCGTGACGATCGAGCGCGCTCCCCGGTGACAGACGTCGAACCAGGGATCGAGCGCCGCGAGGTGGTCGCGAGTGTCGCGCATGCTCGCCGGCAGGATATGGACGTGACTGTCGATGATCATCCGAGCCACCGTCCCTGCGCGAAGATCCACATTCCCGCGCACATGAGCACGGCGCTCGCGCCGAGCATCGCCGGCCGCGCCCTGGGGAAGCGCTGGGTGAGGTCCGACACCAGCAGCACGACCGGGAAGAGCGCCAGGCTGTAGCGGGGCTGGGAGCGCCAGAACGGCAGAGATGCGGTCATCAACCACGCGATGGTGCAGTACAGGGCCAGCGATCGGGGGATCCGTGAGGACACCCACATCCCGGCGCAGAGCACCAAGCCCAGCAGGCCGAACGCGACCTCGCGGGCGAAGATCGAGCGCGTCTCGCCATTGGACGCAGTGACGAGCGTATGCCAGGTGGTTGCGAATCCCGTCCAGGGCGGTGTCGGCTGCAGGCCGAAGGACGGCAGGTGGTCGGCGTGGAGGAGCGCCAGGGCATCACCGATATGGACCTGCATGTACAGCCCGTAGAGCACGATCGGCACGGCCGCCAGCAGCACCACAAGCAGGTCCGGGCGCGGACGCCAGCCCGATCGCCGCAGGTGCTCGATGGCCAGCGCGGGGATCAGCGCGAGCCCGGTGAGCCGGAGCGCACAGGCGATCGCCGCGGCGCCGACGGCCTTGCGCGACTGTCCGGCACGCGCGTAGTACAAACTCGCAGCGGCGGACGCGATGAAGCTGCTCTCGGTGAACGGTGCGATGAGAAAGAGCGCTGTCGGAGCAAGCGCGAGGAGCCATACCGAGAACTCTGCCGACGGCTGATCGCGCTCGGCGAGCACGAGACGCCCGAGGTACCAGAGTGCGATCGTCTCGGCGATGGCGTTCACCAGCCATGAGGCGGTGACGCCGTCGCGGGTGATGATCATCACCGCGCGGACCATCAACGGAAATCCGGGGAGGAACGCGTCGCGGTAGTCGAGATGCGCCGGGTACCCGTGGTCGGCAATCGACAGGTAGCTGATCGCATCCCACGCAACCAGGTGGGTGCGGAGCCCGGTCAGCACGGGGGTCGACGGGAAGTCGATCGCGAGCACGGCGACAAAGACGCCGAGCCAGAGCAGCCGCGACAGCGCGACCGCCCCAAGCGCGGTACGCCACGCCGAGGTTCCCGGTCGCCCGGTCACGCCGGCGGTTCGAGCCCGTCGAGGAGTGCGGGGTCCGTGCGCAGCTGCTGCAACTCGCGAAAGGCTCGCAGGACCACGCGAACGTCGGCGCCGGTCGCCCGACCGGTGGTGCGCGCGTAGTGGTGCACACCGACATCCATGAGCCGGTATCCACTCCGGCGCGCACGCACGAGGAGCTCGGTGGAGACGAGCGCCCCCTCCGCGTGCAGCCCCCTGCCGACGGCGCGAGGGAAGAGCTTGAATGCACAGTTCACGTCGCGGGCTGTCGGTCCAAATCCGAGCCGGACCAGGCCGAAGAACGCCGTGTGATAGAAACGCCGCGCCCAGGTGTCCTTGCGCCGGATGCGATAGCCGCAGACGACACGGTCCGGCCCGTACATGGCGAGAAGCCGCGCGATCTCGGTCGGATCGAACTGACCGTCGCTGTCCATGAGGAAGACGGCCTCGCGCGTGGCCGCATCGAACCCGGTGCGCAACGCAGCGCCGTAGCCGCGGTTGCGCGGATCCGCCACCACGCGGAAGCGCGAGCCCGCGCCGTCTGCCGCCGACGCTCGCGCCGCAGTCGCGTCGCTGCTGCCGTCATCGATGACCAGGATCTCGAAGTCCGTGATGCCAATCTCGATGAGCGCTGCCGCGGTGCGCCGCACCGTCTCGTCGATGACCGCCTCCTCGTTGTACGCGGGGAGGACAGCGCTGATCGACGGATGGGTGCGCGGCGCCGGCAGCGCGCCGGTCACCTCAACCTCTGCCACGGACGTCGTAGACGGTGATGTGGTCGGAGCTGGCGACCACCGGCAGGCCCTGGCCCGCCCACCAGCTGATGCCTGCCTGGCCGTCGATTGCGCCAGGGTCGCCGAGCCGGTTGTCGATTTCCACATAGCTGATGCCGTACTTGCGCAACAGGCGGAACACGGGGCATGTGGCCTCGTCGGTGGCACAGCCGTTGTACATGGCCTGGACATCGGCGAAGCGCGTCTCGAAGCTGATGCCATAGCTCCAGAGCCAGCCCCCGTAGCCCATGACACCGATCCGCCCCGCGACGGCGAGCACGGGATCGTTGGGACGTCCGAAGGTCAGGAAGACGGCGTCCTTGGGAGTCACGCGGTCGATTGTCGAGGCAAGCTGGAGTTCCTGCGTGTTCGCAATCGTGTACGGACCGGTGACCGCGTCGGCCGCGGGCGTCCACGGCAGCAGCCGGAGCACCACGAGGGCACCGGTCAGCAGCACTGGCGCCACCAGCACGATCGCGGCGACCCGCGGCCACACACGCCGCCACCAGTTCGCTGCCAGCGCACCGATGACCAGGGCGATGACCAAGTACCAGTACACGAGCAGCTTGGTGTTGTCCCAGTTCCAGGACTGGAAGACCACGAGATTGCAGACCGCGAAGATGATCAGGGCGCCGAGGGTCAGTTCGAGCAGCGGCACCGGAAATGCCGCGGTCATCACCCGTCCGGCCCTGCCGCCGCCGAGCCGGGCCGCGGCGGCGATCGCCACCACCGCGAGCATCGGCACCGCGATTCCGAGATTGGCGAGCCAGAATCCCCACCACTGGGCGGTGCCGAGCATCCCGATCGCCTGGATCGCGCCCGTGACCAGGTTGCCGATGGACAGGGTCAGCCGGCCGCTCGAATTGACCGCCGTGCCCGCGTTGGCGAGCCACCCTGGTTCGAGCCAGGGGTAGACGTTGGTGCCGTAGGGCGTCACCGCGGCCCCGTGTGCTGAGAGCGCGAGCTGGGCAAGCCGGACGCCACCGAGCAGGAGCGCGATGCCGATCAACGCGAACCACTCGCGCCGGCGCCGCCGCCAGAACAGCACGAACAGCAGGATCGCGAGCGCGATCAGCGTCTGGACATGGACGATCGGCAGCAGCCCGGTCAGCACGCCGGCAAGCGCGAACGGCTCCCAGCTCGGGCCATGGGACGACGCGCCCGCCAGCACGAGGAGCAGGACCGAGATCGCGGCCGCGAAGCCGAAGAGCAGCGTTCGTTGGGGCAGCCACCACGCCATCAGTGGCGTGTACCACTGCATGTCGGGCAGCGGCGGCGTCCCGCCGTCAGACGGCAGTCCGTCATAGGCACGGTGCTGAGCGACGATGGTTCCGGGAAGGTCGTGGAGCGTCCATCCGACGATGGAGACGCCGGTACCCGGGTGACTCACGACGTACTGCAACGTGCACTGCGATGCGGTGAATCCGTGACTCATGCAGGCGTCGGAGAAGACGCCGATGAACCCGAGGCCGCCGCCGATACCGCAGATCAGCACCGCGATGATGCCTGCCCCCGTCCCGAGCCCGAGGCGGCGGCCCAGGGCCACGACCAGCATCCCGATGACGACCGCCAGGATCCCTCCGGGGATGGCGAGTGCGAGGCCCGGGGCGAGGCCGAGGGTCATCAGCGTCGCTGCATGGAAGTCGGGCAGGAACGGGTAGAGCAATGTCGTGCCGCTGAAGAGCGGGTTGACCGGCGGGATGTTCCCGCCGGACGCGAAGCTCGCGGCGGTGGTGAGGTGCTGCGACCAGTCCGCCCACACCGTCGGATACCCGGCCTCGAGCCCACCCGAGTCCGAGAAGACGGTGTGGGCGAAGATCGCGGCGACCGCCGCGCCGCCGCCGGCGAAGGCGACGATCGGCAGCCACGGGATGCGCTGCATCCATCGATCCCTCGTCTCGACCCATGAGGCGTGCCAGGTCGCGCGCGGATTGATCGTGAGGAGCGACACGGCCAGCGCGGCCCCGAGCGCCAGCGCGGGGCCGATGAGAACGGTGGCGGTGTTGAGGCCGGCGACCAGCGACAGCCCGTACGTCGCGCCGGTCCCGACCAGGAGCCCGCTGGTCACGCCGATGGTCGCGCGCTCGGCGAGGGTCAGGTGTGTTCTCACCAGCCCGGCCAGGGCTGCGCCGGCCGCCAGCGTCAGCGCGGCGTCAAAAACGACGAGCAAGGCGGTCACCCGACGTCGACCCAGATCCTCATCTGCTGGTCGGCTGAACTCTGCGGCATGGCCGTCCAGATCGGGTAGAAGAAGATGAACGCGGCGAGCACGCTGCCGATCAGGGCGTACGCGACCGGCGCCAGCGAGATCTGCCTGCCACCGAGCCGGAATCGGATGCCTCGGATGGCTGTCAGCGCGTACGCGAGTGCGAGCGCGGTGAACAGCAGCATGCCGAGTGCGTGATAGAAGAACAGGACCCGACGCTCATTGCCGGGCACCCACATCATCCACGCGGCGATGTAGCCGAGCACGATGAACGCCGGCACGAATCGCCGCGAGATCACCGCCGACACGGCGACCAGCGCTGCGAAGAGCACCATGCCGGCGAATGCGACCACGAACCAGAACCCCGGTGATGTCCGCGAGATCTCGTACTGCGACGACGGTGGTTGATGGAACAGCGCAGTGAACTGCGCTCCGGTGTACGACGTGTTGAAGTTGTTGGGGTTGTGATACCGCACGGCCGCCTGGTACAGGATGATCATCGCCACCAGCGAGGCGAGCCCGATCAGCGCGACCAGCAGCCGCCACCAGTTCGGTCCCCGCGTCAGGCGCCACACACAGAACAGCAGCGCAAGAATCCCGAGCCACCAGATCGCGGGATTCCCCATGTCGGTGACCTCAGCGACCGCGCCATTGTTGGACTGCGAGGTTGCGTAGAAGAGCACCGGGTGCTCCATGATCGGCCAGGTCAGCCACAACGACGAGTACGGATGGCTGTGACATTCCTCGGCGTGGTACCGCAGCGACGCGGCGGTGATCTGCACGATGTTGTCGATCGCCTCGACTGGGTTCGGGACCGTCAACGATCCGACGTGCATGACCGGGACGTTGAGCGTCTTGGGTGTTCCCGGCAGACCGGACACAGCGGGATTGCAGCTCGTGAAGAAGTACACGTCCTGGTGCTGGATCGTCTCGTAGCGCGAGAAGGAAGCGCTGAAGATGGCGAGCGCGATCAGCCCTCCCGCGACGTAATGCAGGATCGCGCGGGGACCCGCCGCATGCCGCCACATGACCGTCTCGGCTCGCCCGGGACCCGCGATGCGGCGCAACCATGGAACAAAACCCGCCAGGTACGGCGCAACGCCGCGAATCACGATCAGCGCTCCGGCAACCACCAGCGGCGCGAGGGCTGTGAGCTTGGCAGCAAAGGCGAGCCCGGCGACGCCGGCCATCACGTACAAGGTGGTTCGCCACTGCGCGCGTGTTCGCGCCTGCCAGTGGAGCAGAAAGACGTAATAGAACAGCGCGACGAAGAAGATCGCGATGATGTCGATCACCCCCGTCCGCGACTCGACGAATGCCAGGCCGTCGAAGCAGATGAAGAGCGCTGTGACCAGCGCGAAGAAGCGGTCACGCCGGAGGCGCAGCGCGACCAGATACATCAGGCCGACGAGCAGGCTGCCGAAGAGTGTCGTGCTGAGCCGCCAGCTCCAGCTGTTGAAGCCGAAGATGGCGATCGGGGGCGCCATCAACAGCTTGGCCAGCGGCGGCTCGGGGTCGAAGTACGACTCGGCGGGTTGACGCAGGTCCTTGGCCGCGTCCACCGGGAAGTACACCTCGTCGAAGACGTAGCCGCAGATGCTGACGTCGGTGTGGCTGACCTTCACCCCGGCGACCACGCCGGGAGGTCCCTCGGGGACCGTGGTGCACTCCGCGCTCGACCCGGAGGTGGTCGGGTATCCAACGCCGAGCGCGCTGACCGTCCCGCCTCCGCTCAGGAAGTCAGGAAGGATGGGGCTGGCGAGACGCAACCCGAACGCAACCAGCACGAGGGCGATCACCGCGATGACGTCGAAGCGACCCAGCTCCAGGAACCCGCGCAGGCCGGCCCGGACCAGCGGCGGACCGCCGTCGGACACGGGTTTGGTGGGCTCTGAGGTCAGGACTTCGGTTGACATCTATTTACAAGAATTCGAGGTTCCTTTACTGCTATCCTGAGAGGCGAGGGGTACAGTCAAGGCCGCAGCGGCAGGCTGCCTCCGTTTGAAACTCATTCCCTTCCTGAAAGGCCGGAGGGTTCGCCCTCCGGTCTTTTTTTTGCCCATTGCGGGTCACAGCAGCCGGCCACGACGCCGGCGCGCTTGAGGGGACTGGCTCACGCGAGCGATGCTGACATAGGCGTCAGCCCCGCGGACGTGTGGACGCTCAGGCCGCTGTCGAGATCCGCGCGGCGCCGGTTGGGGCGATCGCGAGCATCCTGTCGATGGCGCCTCTGGCCTGCGCGGCGATCGCCGGATCGACGGTCACGCGCGGTCCCATGCGCTCGAGCGACAGCGCGACCTTCTCGAGCGTGATCTTCTTCATGTAGGGGCACACGGCGGCCTCAGAGGCGGCGAGGAACTGCTTCCCCGGCGATTGCTCCCGCATGCGGTGGAGGATGCCGACCTCGGTGGCGACGATGAAGGTCGACGCCGGCGAATCCGCGGCGCGCCGGACCATGCCCTCCGTCGAGGTGACCACCGTCGCCGGGCCGGTGACGTCGCCGGAGGACAGGCGATAGAGGGTTGACGAGGTGCAGCCGCACTCCGGATGGATGAGCAGTTCGGCGCTCGGATGCTCACGGCGCATCGCATCGAGCCGCTCGGGACCGATGCCCGCGTGCACATGGCACTCACCCATCCAGACGTGCAGCTTGCGTCCGGTCACCCGTTCCAGATGGGCGCCGAGGAACATGTCGGGGCAGAAGAGGATCTCGCGATCCGTTGGGATCGACCGGATCACGGCCTCGGCGTTCGAGGAGGTGCAGCAATAGTCCGACAGCGCCTTGACCTCGGCCGTCGTGTTCACGTACGACACGACAACCGCACCCGGGTGCTGGGAGCGCCACACGCGCAGCTGATCGGCGTTGATGGTGGCGGCGAGCGAACAGCCCGCCTCGAGGTCGGGCAGGAGTACCGCCTTCTCCGGCGAAAGGATCGCGGCCGTCTCGGCCATGAAGTGGACCCCACAGAAGACGATCACCGAGGCGTCGGTCCCCGCCGCCTGCTGCGAGAGACCGAGCGAATCGCCCACGAAGTCGGCGATGTCCTGGACCTCTGGCCGCTGATAGTTGTGCGCCAGGATCACCGCGTTGCGCTCCTGCCGCAACTGCTCGATCCGGTCAAGGAGTCTGGCCCGGCCCTGTGTCGCAACGTCTCGCTCTGCTGTGATCATCCCGCCACCTGTCACCCGTTTCACGGGCTCTGTGGATTTAGGTCAGATTGACCTAAGCAAGTATATCAGGCTTGGGCAGAACCCCCTGGGACTGGGTCACGACGCGGATCCTTCGTCTACCGTGGTGGCCGTGACGGTGATCGGGGTTGTGGTCCGGCCGAGGAGCACGTTCGCCGCCCTTGCGGATGCACCGCGTCTGTCGCTTGGTTTCGCCGCCGTCCTCGGCAGCGGGATCGTCGCTCTCGCGCTGGGACTGCTCGCCAACCAGATCGGGGGTGGGGGCGCTCCAGGGATGATCGCGTCACTCCTGCTGCCGCTGCTGTTTCTCGTCTATTGGGGCGCCGCCTCGCTGATCATCGACGCGGCCGCTGGTCTGTCGGCGCGGTCCGGGCGCTGGCGCCAGTACCTCGCTGTCAGCGGGTTCACGTTCATCCCCTGGATCGCCTACGGCGTTCTCTCTGTCGTCGAAGCCGCGGCCGGCGCGAGCACCGTCGCACAGTCGGTCATCGCCTGGCTGACGCTGCCCCTGCTGGCGTGGTTCCTGTACCTCACCGCGCTCGCCGTCTTCTCGGTGTTCGACGTGACGCCGTTCGTTGCGGTCGCGATGGCGATGCTGCCCGACGCGGTGCTGCTCTTCCTCCTGATCGTGCTGCTCGTCGCGGCCAAGCTCTGAGTGAGTCGCGCGACCGCCGGCGGCGCGCCCTGGCGCCGTCGCGGCCTCGTCCCCGCAGGCGTCGGGCTCGCCTACCTCATGCTCGCCGTGCTCCTCTGCATCAACGCGTGGCGATCACCGTCGCTGGCGTACATCGGCGAGGGGCCTGACCCGATCCAGCAGATGTGGGGGATCGCGTGGATCCCGTACGCGATCGGCCATGGGCTCGACCCCGTGTACACGCACCTCCTCAACCGGCCCGAAGGGACCGACATTCTCTGGAGCACGCCGACCGCCCTGGTCGCGGCGCTGCTCTGGCCCATCACCGCGCTCGTCGGCGCGACGGTCACCTACAACGTCGTCGCAACGCTGAGTCTCGCGCTGGCGGCGTTCTTCGCTTTTCTGGTGATCCGGCGCTGGGTGCCCGGCGGTGTTGTCGCCGCTGCCGTTGGAGGACTGCTCTACGGGTTCTCCCCGTACATGACCGGGCAACTCCTCGGCCACTACAACCTCGTGCTCGCCGGGGTCACGCCGCCGCTTGTGCTCATGCTTGCCGACGAGATCCTCGTGCGTCAGCGGTGGCGTCCGCGCACCCTGGGTCTGCTCGCAGCGCTCCTTGCCGTCGTCCAGTTCTTCATCGCGCAGGAGATCCTGCTCACCGAGACGATCGTCGCGGTCATCTTCGCCATCGTGCTCGCGAGCACGCATCGCTCGGCGGTCCGCGCGCACATCGGCTTTGTCCTGCGCTCGATCGCATGGGCGGTGCCTCCCGCCGTGGTGCTGCTCGCCGTTCCGACGTGGCTGCAGTTCTTCGGTCCCGATCACGTCGTCGGCGGTGCCATCAACGGCGCAGACATCTACGTCACGGATCCGACCAACTTCGTGGTGCCGACGGTTGCGCAGCTGCTCTCGCCTCAGGTCGCGACGGCTGTGTCATCGCACTTCAGCGGCAACGCATCGGAATGGGATGCGTATCTCGGGATCCCGCTCATCGTGCTGCTGGTACTCGCAACGGTGCGATTCTGGCGCGCCCCACCGATCCGGACCGCGGCGATTCTCGCGCTGATCATCGGCGTGCTCTCACTTGGTCCGCACATCAACGTGCAGGGGCATCCGTTGCTCGCCGTTCCGCTGCCGTGGTGGATTCCAGCCCACCTCCCGGTGCTCGACGACATCCTGCCCAACCGGCTGATGGTGTATGTCGATCTCGCTGCGGCGATGATGCTTGCCTTCACCCTGCGCATGCTCTGGCTGCTCCGCGCGAGTCTCCTGCTGAATGTCGCGCTCGTGGTCGTGGTGTTGCTGCCGATGCTCCCGACTCTGCCCGCTCCGGCGACGCAGCTCACCACGCCTGCAGCCTTCGCGGGCATCGCACCGACGCCGATCTCGCCGGGCGATACGGTGCTGTTCGAACCTTTTCCGAGCGTCGATTACGTCGACGCGATGCACTGGCAGGTCAGCGCCAGCTTCGCGTTCGCAATGGTCGGCGGGTACATCATCGGGCCGTATGCGCCCGGCGCGCAGGCGCTCCAGCAGCTCATCCATTCGCTCACCGCGAGCGCACCGGATGTGACCGTTTCGGCGGGCGATCGCGGCCGGCTGCTGAGCGCACTCCACGGGCTCGGGGTCGACGACGTCGTGGTCGGAACCGGAGTGCGCCCCGGAGTGACCGCGCTCTTCACTCAGCTCTTCGATGCCCCGCCGACGCAGGCGGGTGCGTTGATGATCTGGCAGGTACCGGTGTCCCAGCGGTGACCGCATGCCGCCGATCGGGTGACGAGCGGTGACCGCTGCGGGGGTTCGCGCCTATTCTTTGCCCGTGACTCCCGAACGGCCGCGTGGCGGCGCGCCAGTGGTCAGCCTCGTCGTTCCCACCCGCAACGAGGCCGGCAACGTCGAGCCACTGGTGGACCGGGTCACCGCGGCACTCGGGGCCACCCCCTTCGAGATCTGTTTCGTGGACGACAGCGACGACGCCACTGGTGACGTGCTCCTCGATCTCGCCCAGGCGAACCCCCGGATCCGCGCTCTGGTACGTCACGGTCCCGACCGCAAAGGCGGCCTCAGCACCGCGGTCGTGGCGGGACTGCGTATGGCTCGCGGGTTGTACGTCTGCGTCATGGACGCCGACCTGCAACATCCTCCGGAGCTCATCCCGACACTCCTTGGTGAGGCAGAAGGCGGGGCCGACCTCGTGGTCGCGAGCCGGTACGCGCCGGGCGGCAGTCACGAGGGCCTCGGCACGCCGGTGCGCCGTCTGGTAAGCCGTGAGGCGACCTTCGTGGCGCGAATGCTGTTCAAGGAGGCCCGCCGGAGCTCAGATCCGCTCTCCGGCTACTTCCTGTGCCGGCGCGCGCTCATCGACGGGATCGAGTTCCGGCCGGTGGGCTTCAAAATCCTCCTGGAGCTCCTTGTCTGCGTGCCCGACCTGCGTGTCGTCGACGTGCCGGTGACCCAGGCCGTCCGCGCCGAAGGCGTCAGCAAGGCAACCGCGCGCCAGGGCATCCTCTATCTGCGCCATCTCCGGTCCCTGTTCTTCGATGTCCCCGGATCAGCGCGGGTGTGGAAGTTCGGGCTCGTCGGGCTGAGCGGGCTCTGCGTCTTCCTGCCGGTCCTCGCCATCCTGTGCGGGATCGTCGAGCTGAACCCGCTCGTCGCCTTCATCCCCGCATTCGCGCTGAGCGCGGCCTGGAACACGGCGATGAACTGGCGCCTGACGTTCGGAGACCAGCGGCGAGGCGGGCAGGGACCCCGTCACTACCTGGAGTTCGCGCTCCTGAGCGGGTGTCTGATGTTCTGCGTCTTCGCGGTGCTCATCGACATCGGCGTGGCGAGCGTCCTCGCGGGCCTTGCCGCTGCACTGGTCGCGATGCTCCTCAACGGCCTGGTGAACCGCGCACACCTCCATCACAGCCCCTCGATGTGGGCATCCGTCGCGATCGACCACGGCGTGCAGGGCGGCCTCGCCCGTCTGGCCGGCGAGGTTGGCGCAGACCGCGCATATCTGCTCCCGGCACGGGGCGACGCGTCCTCCGGACTGCCCGACGGACTCCTCGCGCACGTGATCGCCCACCGGCG
>OCZT010002053.1_pt1 | contig 20851 bp, 15 predicted proteins | sample 1539031 | NCBI WGS metagenome assembly OCZT01 (sample SAMEA3539308, study PRJEB22396) | soil metagenome | biome: tundra; feature: field; material: soil | place: USA | collected 2010-05 | depth 0.15 m | reverse complement strand
GATGGCACTACCCTCATCGGGGGGGTAGGTGTACTAAGTGCGATCATACGTCCAATTCAGCCCTCCACACATTGATTCACGGGCCGCCGCGGTCGCAAAATGGGTCCATGGAGGAATGGAACAAATGTCCGAATCCCGAGTAAGGCTCAGGGAGCCGGATCTGATCCGCGCGGAAGAACGAAGGTCGGAACCAAGGATCGAAGCAAGCACTTCGGTGGTCATAACACCGTTGGCGGCCGTGGCCGCCCGCTTACACGGCTCTGTCGTGAACGTTTCAACGCGCGGCGTCAGGGTTCATTGCGATACACAATTGAAAGAACTGCCGAGGGCTGGGGAGGTTTATAGGGTTCAGAGCCGCGGCGATCTCATGCTTTGCGAGGTCCGTAACTTTGCGGTTACGGAAGCGGGTGCGGATCTTGGCCTTCGGATTGTCCATTGGGGCGTCGCCGGCGAACTGAAGCGTCTGCTATCGGAAAAAGGGCCCCAAAATGAAAATCCCCGTTTACCACCGGGAGAAAGGTTGCTCACTACGGGTTTGAAGTGGCTTTCCCCAAGTGCGAATTGGGGTCGGATATCTTCGGCCTGGTCAACGCGAAGAGCCACACGAACGCCGGTCTAACGCCCGTCGGAAGGGGTCTCCGCGACCGCGCCAACTCGGCCACTCTGAGGTCAGGCATCGCTTTCCTGGTCTTTTGTATCCGACATTAGCGAGGCGGAAATGAAGCGTTTCTAAGTGATGTCAGGCGCCACGTGAAGTTGAAACCCTAGCGTCTGCCGGGCAAGTAGGACCGATGGTTATTATAGGAGGAACACTGTGCGGACACGTTTGTTGGCCTGCCTGGCAGGGGGGTTCGTTGGCCTCGCCGTCACATCCCCGGTCAATGCCAGCTTGGGCCTGAGCCCCACCATCGCCTTGATCGGCTGTTCGTCGATCGGAGTGGCTGTCGGATGCGTCGCGAGCCTCCTTTTCGACGTATTCACTGCGAGCTCTGAGGACAAGAACGCGGCGTCATAAACGATAGCTATTTCAGCGTGTGGGCGGTTTAAAGTAATCCGCGCCAGGCCAGATCGATCGTCATCCCTCCTCCGCCGGTGCCTTGCACCGCTCCCTCCCGTCGCGCGATATTGAGGAATGAACGTTCCCATCTACCAGGTAGATGCCTTCTCAAGCAAGCTGTTTGGAGGCAACCCTGCCGCTATCTGCCCTCTTGACGACTGGCTGCCGAACGCGACGATGCAGGCGATCGCCGCGGAAAATAACCTCGCGGAAACTGCGTTTTACATTTCGAAGAACGGGAAATATCATCTCCGCTGGTTTACGCCCGGCGTCGAGGTCGACCTCTGCGGCCACGCTACGCTCGCCACTGCGCACGTGATGATGGACATTCGGCGCGAAGTTTCCGGACGCGTGGCTTTCGAATCACGGAGTGGTGAATTGTCCGTCACTCGCGACGGGGATCTTTATGCGCTCGACTTCCCTGCCCGTCCGCCTGTCGAGTGCAAGGTCGCCCCGAAGCTTTTCGATGCGCTCGGAGCGACGCCGAAGCTGGTGCTGGGGGCGCGCGATCTTTTTTGCGTGTTCGACACGGAGGCCGAGGTGCGCGCGTTGAAACCGAATATGGAGCGGCTGGCGGCGGTCGATTCTTTCGCGACGATCGTCACCGCGCCGGGCACTGACTGCGATTTTGTGTCGCGGTTCTTCGCGCCCGCGCAGGGAATCCCGGAAGATCCGGTCACTGGTTCGGCTCACTGCACTCTGATTCCGTATTGGGCGGCGCGGCTGGGCAAAACGAAGCTGTTCGCGCGCCAGGTTTCGCCGCGCGGAGGCGAGATCTGGTGCGAAGATCGCGGCGGGCGGGTCACCATCGCCGGGCGGGCGGTGAAGTACCTGGAAGGCACCATCGTTGTAAGCTAGCAGGATGCTGTCGTCTGTCCGCTCCCTGACGGTCGCGGTTCCGTTGCTGAACCGCCATGCGTTAGCATGCGGACAGGCGGCCAAGATTGTCTGAAGGAGCTTAATGGTCCGCGTCTCTCTGTTTGTCACCTGCGTCATCGATCAGGTCTTTCCGCAAGTCGGAATGGCGATGGCGGATGTTCTGGAACGCGCCGGTTGCGAGGTGGAATTTCGCGAAGCGCAAACCTGCTGCGGGCAGCCCGCGTTCAACAGCGGGTATCGCGATGAAGCGCGCACAGTCGCAGAGCATTTTTTGAAAACCTTCGAAGGCGCGGAGCACATCGTGGTTCCATCCGGCTCCTGCGCGTCCATGATCAGCCATCATTTTGCGGAGCTGCTGCCCGGAGATAAACGGGTTCACGATCTGGAGCCTCGCGTTTGGGAATTTTCGCAATTTCTCACGAACGTGCTAAAACTCGAGGATGTCGGCGCGACGTTTGACGGGCTGGTTAACGTATCACGACAGTGCCATGCGCTGCGCGAATGGAAGATCAAGGACGGGCCGCGCAAGCTGCTCGGGAATGTCCGCGGGCTGCGGCTGGTGGAGATGGAGCCGGCCGAGGAATGCTGCGGGTTCGGGGGGACGTTCGCGGTGAAATTTCCCGAAATTTCCGGAGGCATGGTGCGGACGAAGATCGACGCTATTGAGCGCACCGGGGCGAGTACGGTGGTGTCCATCGATTCCAGTTGCCGTATGCAGATTCAGGGCGCGCTCTCCCGCGCGGGATCGAGAATCCGCACCATGCATCTGGCCGAGGTGCTGGCGGGAAGATGAAAACTCCTGACGTAAGCGTTGCACTGGGCGATCCGAAGCTGCAACTCGCCATTTATTCGGCTACCGCCCGGCTAGGCGAGCGGCGCCGGGAAAATCTGACGCCGGATTTTCAGGATTGGCGCCAGCATGCGCACGACATCAAGAAGCACACGCTCAATCATCTCGATTATTACCTGGAGCAACTGGAGCGCAATGTCGAGGAGCGCGGCGGGAAAGTGATCTGGGCCAAAGACGGCGCGGAGGCGTGCGCTTTCATTCAGAAACTGGCGCAGGATCGCGGGGTGAAGATCATCGTCAAATCGAAATCGATGACGACGGAAGAAATTCATCTCAACGAGCATCTGGAAGAGGACGGCGTTGAAGCGGTCGAGACCGATCTGGGCGAATATATTCTGCAACTGAGCGGCGAAAAACCGTTTCACATTATCGCCCCCGCGCTGCATAAGACGATTGGAGACGTTTCCGATGTTTTCGAGAAGCATCTGCATTCGAAGCAGGAAACGACGCCCGAGGCACTGACAAAAATCGCGCGAATCGCGCTGCGCGAGAAATTTCTCGAAGCGGGGATGGGCATCAGCGGAGCGAATTTCCTGGTGGCGGATTCGGGCGCGATCGTGCTGGTGGAAAACGAAGGAAACGCGCGGCTTTCTAGCTCGGCGCCGAAGATTCACGTGGCGGTTTCGGGGATCGAAAAACTGATTCCGAGAGCGCAGGACCTCGCGGTATTTTTAAAACTGCTCGGCCGCAGCGCGACGGGGCAGCCGCTGAGCGTGTACACATCATTTTTGGCGGGCGCGAAAAGGGAAGGCGAGCCGGACGGGCCGGAGGAATTTTATCTGGTGCTGCTGGACAACGGGCGCACGAAATTGCTGGCGGATGAGTCAAAGAGGCAGTCGTTATATTGCATCCGCTGCGGGGCTTGTTTGAATCATTGTCCGGTCTATCGAAAAATCGGCGGATATAACTATCCGTGGGTGTATTCGGGGCCAATCGGGAAGATTTTGACGCCGCAGTTTATGGGGATCGAGCACGATCCGTGGCTTCCGTTTGCATCCAGCTTGTGCGGCGCATGTGGTGAAGTATGTCCCGTTAAGATCGAAATACCGCGAATATTGCTCGAATTAAGGGCAGATAAGGTCAAACAAGGCGGCGATCACGTCGAATTATGGTCATTTAAGGTCTTCGCTTGGGTGATGCGGCATCCGAAAATCTATGCGCGACTGGCTTCCATCGCCCTGTCGGCCCCGATGCCGAAGAAGGACTCGTTTTTCGCCGTCGGGCCGCTGAAGAACTGGTTAAGCCAGCGTGACTTACCGGTTCCGCCGGCCAAGAGTTTTCGCGAATTATGGAAGGAACGGTCGAAATGACCTCGCGCGACGAGATTTTATCCGCCGCGCGGGCCGCGCTGAAACGTCGCGCGGGAGATCCAGTGCCCGAGCCTCCGGCGGTTTTGCTGACGGAAGGGCCAAAACAAGGGCTGGTGGAGCAGTTTACAAAGGTGCTGGAGGCGCTGGCGGGTAAAGTTGTCGTCGTGAGCACGCGCGCGGAGGCCGAGGCTGCAGTCGATAAGGCATTGAATGGGCGGAGTTTCATTCGTTCGACGGATGCATTTTCGCGGGAGGGCATCGCGGCCACCGAAGTGGGAATCACGTCGGCGGATTATGCGCTGGCCGACACAGGATCCCTGGTGATGTTCACCGAATCGAAGGAATCGCGGTTATTATCGCTGCTGCCGCCCTGCCATATTGCAGTGATTGAGAGCTCAAAAATTGTCGCGAGCCTGGACGATGTGTTCCGGCTGCGGCCTTTGCCGGGGGCGGAGTCGAGCGCGATGGTGGTGATTACCGGGCCGAGCCGGACGGCCGATATTGAGATGCGGCTGGTGCGGGGGGTTCACGGTCCGGGCGAAATTCATGTCATCATCATTGATGTAACGCATTCTGAGTAAAAGGCATCACACAACTTATGAAACCACCTTTGGCCATAGTTGCATTGGCATTTTCGGGAGCTGTGTTTGCGCAGTCCGGTGAGTTCTGGTTTAGCGCCGGGGAATCGATTATCGAGAATAAAGGGATCGGCACGACGGCCCCCATCGGCGGGTCGCCGAACGATTTCTCGTTAGGCAACGGATTCCGGTTTGGATTCCGCTTCGATCTGGATACGCGCGAGCACCTGGGCTATGAGATGAGCTATTTCTACAGCCGGTCCTCCCTTATGAGTAACGTCGCCGGCGCGAGCAGCTCGACGGGATTTGGGATTCACACCGTCTCGGGCGACGCGCTGTGGCATTTTATCAAGCGCGATGAACGGGTACGGCCGTTTGTGATGGGCGGACTTGGATTCAGCAATTTCGTGCCACCGGGGTCATCGGTATCGTCGGGCGGCGGATCGAATGAGTTCCAAATCAATTACGGCGCAGGCGTCAAAGTCAAGGTCGGCTCGAAATGGGGCAAGGACTGGGGCATTCGCGCGGACGTTCGGCAGTTCCAATATTTCAACAAACCGTTTGGATTATACCTGTCGAACGGGAAGCTGCAACAGACCGAGGCTACGGTGGGATTTGGACTCCTGTTCTAAATAGGGTGCATAATAATCTGTAAAGCATGAGTCTGCGGTTTGGCGTTTTTCTTCTCGCCGCGATTGCCCTGCGCCCAGCGATGGGGCTGGACCCGAGCCGAACGCTGACTCAATACGCGCACCGCATCTGGCAGACGCAGCAAGGCTTACCGCAGGGCACGATTTACTCGATTCTTCAGACCCATGACGGATACCTGTGGCTGGGGTCGCAGACGGGGCTGATCCGCTTCGACGGGGTGCGGTTCGAGACGCTGGAAAATATCCGGCCTTCCGCGCCGTCGAATGTCTGGATTCGCAGCGCGATCGAGGATTCGCATCACGTGGTGTGGCTCGCGACAGGCGAGTCGGGCCTGTTCCGGATGGAAGGCGATGGCGTCACCCGCTACCTGTCGTCCGGCAACGTCCAATGCGTGGCGGAGGCGAAGAACGGCGACACTTGGGCCTGTACGACGAACGGCCTGGCACGGATTCGCGAGGGCAAGGTTTCGACGTTCCTGGCGGACAACAATATTCATGCCGCGTGCGAGGCGGGCGATGGGACGATTTGGGCGGCGGGCGACCAGGCCACGGTAAGCGCATGGGACGGGACGAAATTCACCACCCGGCGCATTCAGAAGCTTCCGGCCGATACGGAGATCCGGGCGCTCCAGTGTTCGGGCGACAAACTGTGGGCGGGCACGACGGCGGGGCTGATCGAAATCAGCAAGAGCGGCGAACGCCTGTTCACTTCCCGCGACGGGCTGGCCGATAGCCGCGTTTTGTGCCTTTCGGAAAGCAAGGACGGGAGCCTCTGGATCGGTACGCGCAACGGGTTCAGCCGGCTGCGCAACGGAGAGATCGAAAGCTACCGGCCGCAGGAGGGCCTTTCGCAAAGCACGGTCTTTTCGATCTTCGAAGACGTGGAAGGAAGCCTGTGGGTGGGCACGAAAAACGGGCTGAATCAATTCCTGAGCGGGCGCGCGCTGCCGTACACGGCGAACGAAGGCCTGCCGAGCAACGATACGGGTCCGATTCTTCAGGACGCGCACGGCGATATCTGGATCGGCACGCTGGGCGCGGGCTTGGCGCGCTTCGACGGGAAGCGATTCGCGGTGATGAGCAGCAAGCAGGGGCTGAAGTCGAACACGATCTACACGCTGGCCTCGGACCCGGCCGGCGCGTTGTGGGTGGGAACGACCTCGGGGATCAACCGGCTGCGAAACGGGAAAGTGGATGCGAGCTATTCCACGGCCGAAGGGCTGCCTTCGGCCAACATCCGGGCGTTATTCATCACCCGCGGAGGGACGCTGTGGGCGGGGACGGAAAAGGGTCCGGCGGTATTCGCGCACGGTGCGTTTACGGTCCCGAAAAATATTCCGGGCGAGTTGCGAGGTCCGATCGCGGCGATGAACGAAGACCGGGACGGGCGCGTGTATCTGGCCACGGAACACGACGGATTGTACGTGTATCAGAATGGCGAGGCGCACGAACTGCTGCAGGATGGAGCATCGATCCACGACGTGGACGCGCTTTATTCCGACCCGGACGGGCTGGTGTGGATCGGGACGGAAGGCGGAGGGCTGCGCCTGCTGGATCACGGGAAAATGGCGACGTTCCGGATTCGCGACGGGATGTTCGACAACGAGATTTACGGCATCACGCGCGACGATCGGGACCGGCTGTGGATGGCGTGCAGCAAGGGTCTTTTTTCGGTAAATCGATCGGACCTGCTGAAGTTCGCGGCGGGGACGCTCAAGAAGATTACGAGTTCGCCGCACAGTCCGATGGATGCGCAGCGCACGATCGAATGCCGGTCCGGCGTGCAGCCTGGGTCGGTGCGGACCGAAGACGGGAGGATCTGGTTTTCGACGATTCGAGGGTTGTACGTTTTCGATCCGAATCGTCTGGCGCTGAACATTCCTCCACCACCGGTGGTGATCGAGGAAACGACGGTGAACGGGGAACGGGTGGAGCCGCAGGCGATTGCCGCGATTGCGCCGGGCTTGAAGAATCTGGAATTCACCTACAGCGGGTTGACTTTCCTGCAACCGAACCGGATCACGTTCCGCTATATCCTGGAAGGCTTCGACAAGAAATGGATCCAGGCAGGGACCAGGAGGGAAGCTTTTTACACCAATTTACCGCCGGGCGGTTACCGGTTCCGCGTGACCGCCTGCAATTCCGACGACGTTTGCAATGAAGCGGGGTCGTCCGTTTCCTTTTCGCTGGCGCCGCATTTCTATCAGCGGGGATGGTTTCCGCCGCTGTGCGCGCTTGCGCTCGGCCTGGCCGGGTGGATGTTCTATCAACTGCGTATCCGTCAGTTAGATGGGCGGCTGCGGGAACAGTTCAACCTGATTTTGACCGAGCGGAGCAGGATTGCGAGGGAGCTGCACGACACGCTGATTCAGGGCTTGAGCGGGATCACGATGGAGATGCAGGCGCTGGCAGGGAGGCTGCGATCGCCCGAAGAGAAGGCGACGCTGGAGGACATCGTGCGCGACGCGGGGACGTGCCTACGCGAGACGCGACGGTCGGTGGCGGGACTGCGCAGCGCACAGGGCCCCGATTCGGGATTGGCGGCTGCGATCGCCCAGGCGGCCAAGCAGATTACGGAAGCGAAGGCGGTGCGGCTGAAGTTGAAGCTGGATAAGGGTCCCAGCGAGCTGTCTCCGGAGGTGCAGTACAACCTGCTGCGCATTGCGTCGGAGGCAATGAACAATGCGGTAAAGCATTCGGGCGCGAAGGTAATTGAAGTGGCGCTCGAATCGACGGCGGAGTCGCTGCGGCTTTCGGTGAAAGACGACGGGGCAGGATTTTCGCGCGAGAACGGTAACGTCCGGCCGGGGCATTACGGTCTTATCGGAATGAAGGAACGCGCGGCGCAGATCGGCGCGGAGCTGAAGCTGGCGAGCGAGCCGGGAAGAGGGACGACGGTTTCGGTGCTGTTGCCGACCATGGTACCGGCACCCAAGCAAGCAGTCGGAGTACACACATCATGACCACACAATCCGAAAGTATGCTGAATGACATAGAATTCACGGGGACCATCCGCGTTTTATGCGTGGACGATCACCCGCTGGTGCGCAAGGGAATCGCGTCCATTCTGGCAAACGAAGCCGACATGGAACTGGTGGGAGAAGCCAACAACGGGCGCGAAGCGGTGGAGCTTTTCAAAGAGTTCAAGCCCGACGTGGTGTTGATGGATCTGCGGATGCCGGAACTGGACGGGACCTCGGCGACGCGCATGATCCGGCAGGAAGCTCCGGATGCAAAGATTATCGCGTTGACCAGCTATGACGGCGACCAGGACATTTACCGCGCGCTTGAAGCCGGCGTGCGCGGGTACATCCTGAAGGAGATGGTCCACACGGAGGTGGTGCGGGCCATTCGGACAGTGCACTCGGGAAAGAGGCTGATGCCTCAGGAAGTGGCGGAGCGGCTGAGCGAATATTTCCCGCAGGTGGCGCTGACGCCGCGAGAAGTGGAAGTGCTCGGCTTGGTGGCGAAAGGCATGGCGAATAAAGAAATCGCCACGAGGCTGGGTACGGCGAGCGGCACGGTGAAGATGCACATCCAGAATATTCTGGCCAAGCTGGGGGCATCGGACAGGACACATGCGGTGACGATCGCGATGGAGCGAGGGATCCTGCATTTGAACGCGTAAGAAGTAGCCAGCAGCCAACAGCCAGTAGCCAGTAGCCAGAATGACCGCTTCCGGTGGTCGCGGCTCCATTCTATGCCGAATGGCATATTAAACAAATGCCTGGGGGCAGTCGCTTCAGGGCCTCGGAAAAGCGATAATTACTCTTACTCCTTTCTTGTATGACTCCTGAAACCGCGCAGCGGCCGGTGGCGTTGGCTACGCCTCCTCCTTCTTCGAAGAAAAGCCATGGGTGGGTGTGGGTAATTCTGCTTTGCCTGGCGGGCGGGGCTGCCTATTTCTGGTATCCGAAATACTTTCCGGGAACGACCGAAGCGCAATCGCAAGGGTCGAAGGGCGGGAACGACAAGGGCGGCGGGCGCCCTGTTCCGGTCATCGCGGCGGTATCGCGCCAGGGCGATATGCCGGTGTACCTGAACGGCCTGGGGAGCGTAACCGCGTTCAACACGGTTACGGTGCGGTCGAGGGTCGATGGGCAGATCATCAAGATCGCGTTCACCGAGGGGCAACTGGTCAAAGAAGGCGATCTTCTCGTGGAGATCGATCCGCGGCCTTTCCAGGTGCAACTGGAAGCGGCCGAGGCGCAAAAAGCCAGAGATCAGGCGCTGCTTCAGAACGCGATGCTGGACCGGGAGCGATATAAAGTTCTGTTCGGACAAGAAGCGATTCCGAAGCAGCAATACGACACGCAGCTTTCGACCGTCGCGCAGTACGAGGCGACGATCAAGAGCGATCAATCGATGATCGACAACGCGAAGCTGCAACTGGTGTACAGCAAGATCACCTCGCCTTTGACGGGACGGATCGGGTTGCGGCTGATGGACCAGGGCAACATCGTGCACGCGACCGATTCCAACGGCCTGGTGGTGATCACGCAATTGCAGCCGATCGCGGTGATTTTCAACATCGCCGAGGACAGCCTGCCGGCGGTGCGCAAGAAGATGCAGGCGGGCACGCTGCGCATTGACGCTTACGATCGCGATCTGAAGAAAAACCTGGCGCAAGGGCACTTGCTGACGATCGACAACCAGATCGACCAATCGACGGGAACGGTGCGGTTCAAGGGGCAGTTCGAGAACGAGGACAATTCGCTGTTTCCGAATCAGTTCGTGAATGCGCGGCTGCTGCTGGACACGAGGCACAATACGGTGATCATTCCGACGGCGGCGATCCAGAGGAGCCCGCAGTTCACGTTCGTTTACGTCGTAAAACCGGACAATACGGCGGAGGTTCGCAATGTAGTGAGCACGCTGAGCGAAGGCGACGAGGCGGCGGTGGATAGCGGACTGGAGCCGGGCGAAAGCGTGGTGATCGACGGCGTGGACAAATTGCAGCAGGGAACCAAGGTTTCGGTGCGCATTGCAGCCAAGGGGACGCGCGGTTAACGAATGAGGCTTTCGCGATGAGCCCTTCCCGCCCGTTTATTCTGCGGCCGGTGGCAACTGCGTTACTGATGGCGGGATTGCTGTTAGTAGGCGCGGTGGCCTACAAGCAACTGCCGGTTTCGGCACTACCACAGGTGGATTATCCGACGATTCAGGTGATCACGTTTTATCCGGGAGGAAGTCCGGACGTGATGGCATCGTCGGTGACGGCGCCGCTCGAGAGGCAGTTCGGACAGGTGCCGGGACTGAACCAGATGACGTCGACCAGTTCATCGGGAAGCTCGGTGATCACGCTGCAGTTCGCGCTGGAACTGAACATCGACGTGGCGGAGCAGCAGGTGCAGGCGGCGATCAACGCGGCGTCGAGTTTTTTGCCGAGAGATCTGCCGAATCCTCCGATTTACAGCAAAACGAATCCGGCGGACACGCCGATTCTGACGCTGGGGCTGACGTCGACCACGATGGCGTTGTCGAAGGTGGAAGATTACGCCGACACGCGGCTGGCGCAGAAGATTTCGCAGTTGCCGGGCGTGGGACTGGTGAGCATTTCGGGCGGACAGAAGCCGTCGATCCGGATTCAGGCGAACCCGATGGCGCTGTCGTCGTACCGGTTGAATCTGGAAGATCTGCGGCTGGCGCTGGTGGCCGCGAACGTGAACCAGGCCAAGGGGAGCTTCGACGGTCCGCGCAACGCGTACACCATCGGGGCGAACGACCAGATCCTGACCAGCGCGGATTATAAGCCGCTGGTGATCGCGTATCGCGACGGCGCGCCGGTGACGCTTTCGGACGTGGCGGACGTGATCGACGACGCGGAGAACGTGAAGCTGGCGGCGTGGATGAACGAAACGCCGGCGGTGATCGTGAATATTCAGCGGCAGCCGGGCGCGAACATCATCGACGTGGTGGACCGCGTGAAGAAGCTGCTGCCGACGCTGCGGGCGTCGCTGCCGAGCGCGATCGAGACCACGATCCTGACGGACCGGACGACGACCATCCGGGCGTCGGTGGCCGACGTGCAGTTCGAGCTGATGCTGACCATCGCGCTGGTAGTGATGGTGATTTTCCTGTTCCTGAGAACGCTGGCGGCGACGGTGATTCCGAGCGTGGCGGTGCCGCTGTCATTGGTGGGAACGTTCGGCGTGATGTATCTGCTGGGGTACAGCCTGAACAACCTGACGCTAATGGCGTTGACCATTTCGACGGGCTTCGTGGTGGATGACGCGATCGTGATGATCGAAAATATCGCGCGCTACATCGAGGAAGGCGAGCCGGCGATGGAGGCGGCGCTGAAGGGCGCGGAGCAAATCGGATTCACGATTTTGTCGTTGACCGTTTCGCTGATCGCGGTGCTGATTCCGCTGCTGTTCATGGGCGACATCGTGGGGCGGCTGTTCCGGGAATTCGCTATCACGCTGAGCGTGACGATTCTGATTTCGGCGGTGGTATCGCTGACGCTGACGCCGATGATGTGCGCGCGGCTGCTGAAGCACAAGCCGGAATCGGAGCAGGGACGCATGTACCGGGCGTCGGAACACGTTTTCCAGAGCATCATCGCGTTTTACGGGCGCACGCTGCAGGTGATTCTGCGGCACCAGTTCCTGACGCTGATGGTGGCGGCCGGAACGCTGGCGGGCACGGTGATTTTATTCCTGTTGATCCCGAAAGGGTTTTTCCCGGTGCAGGATACGGGCGTGATTCTGGGCGTCTCGGAGGCGGCGCAGACGGTTTCGTTTCCCGCCATGTCGCGACGGCAGCAGGAGCTTACCAAGATTATTTTGAAGGATCCGGCGGTGGAGAGTCTGTCTTCGTTTATCGGAGTGGACGGCACGAATACGACCATCAACAGCGGCCGTATTCAGATCAACCTGAAGCCGATCGAGGAGCGGCGCATCACGGCGAGCGACATCATCCGGCGGCTGCAACCGGAACTGGCGCAGGTGGAGGGCATCACGCTGTACATGCAGCCGGTGCAGGACCTGACGGTGGAGGACCGGGTGAGCCGGACGCAGTATCAGTACAGCCTGGAAGATCCCGACGCGAGGGAACTGGCGACGTGGGTGCCGCGCTTCATCGCGAAAATGCAGACGCTTCCGATGCTGCGCGACGTGGCGAGCGATCAGCAGAACGGAGGCCTGCAGGCCATGCTGGTGATCGACCGCACGACGGCGTCGCGGTTCGGCATCACGCCGCAGATGGTGGACGATACGCTGTACGACGCGTTCGGGCAGCGGCAGGTATCGATCATGTTCACGCAGTTGAACCAGTATCGCGTGGTGCTCGAAATCAAACCGGACTTGCAGCAGAATCCGCAGGAGTTGAGAAATATCTATATCCGGACGTCGCAGGCGAGCGTGGCGCCGTCGAGTTCCAGCCAGACGGCTTCGGCACAGAGCAATTCGAGCGCGGGCGGATCGGCCGCGACCAACGCGGTGGTGAACACAGCGGGAGGCCAGGTGCCTTTGAGCGCATTCACGCATTTTGAGCCCGGTACGACGCCGCTGGTGGTGAACCATCAGGGACAGTTTCCGGTGGTGACGCTGTCGTTCAACCTGGCGCCGGGCGCGTCCATCGGAAACGCGGTGGATGCGATCAACAAGGCGAAGGAGGAGCTGGAACTTCCGAGGGCTATTCAGGCGACGTTCCAGGGAACGGCGGCGGCGTTTCAAGCCTCGCTGGCCAACGAGTCGACGCTGATTCTGGCGGCGCTGGTAACGGTGTACATCGTACTGGGCGTGCTGTACGAGAGCTACATCCATCCGCTGACGATTCTGTCGACGCTGCCGTCGGCGGGCGTGGGAGCGCTGCTGGCGCTGATGCTGTGCCACGAAGATTTCAGCGTCATTGCGCTGATCGGGATCATCCTTTTAATTGGAATCGTAGAGAAGAACGCCATCATGATGATCGATTTCGCGCTGGAGGCGGAACGTAAGGAAGGCAAAGAGCCGCTGGACGCGATTTATCAGGCCTGCCTGCTGCGGTTCCGCCCGATCATTATGACGACGCTGGCGGCCATGCTGGGCGGCGTGCCGCTGGCGCTGGGCACGGGCACGGGAGCGGAACTGCGGCGTCCTCTGGGCATCGCAATTGTCGGAGGGCTGATTTTCAGCCAGCTCCTGACGCTGTACACGACGCCGGTGATTTATCTATTCTTCGATCGCGCGGCGCGGCGCGTTACCGGACGCAGCGGAGCGGGCGTGATGGTAACGGGGCACATCGATAACAGTCCGAAACCGGAGCCTGCATGAGCATTTCCGAACCCTTCATACACCGGCCCGTCGCAACCACTCTGCTCACCATCGCGCTTGGTCTTTCCGGTGCGATCGCGTACTTTTTTATACCCGTGGCGCCGCTGCCCGAAGTGGAGTTCCCCACGGTCATGGTCTCGGCAATGTTGCCTGGAGCGAGTCCGGAGACGATGGAATCGTCGGTGGCGACGCCGCTGGAACGGCAGTTTGGACGCATCGCGGGACTGAACGAGATGACGTCGTCGAGCTCGCTCGGAAGCTGCAGCATCACCATGCAGTTCGACCTGAGCCGGAACATCGACGCCTCGGCGCGCGACGTGCAGGCGGCCATTAACGCGGCGCGCGGGCAGTTGCCCAGCAACCTGCCGCAGAATCCGAACTGGAGAAAAATCAATCCCGCCGATTCGCCGATTCTGATGATCGCGCTGACCTCGGAAACGATGTCGCCGGGCGAGATTTACAACATCGCCGCGTCCATCCTGCAACAGAAGCTGGCTCAGATGAAGGGCGTGGGGCAGGTCAACGTCGGCGGAGGCGCGCTTCCGGCGGTCCGTGTGGATGTGAATCCGACGCAGTTGAACAACTTCGGACTGGGCCTCGAAGACATCCGCACCATGCTGGGCTCGGCGAACGCGAATCGTCCCAAGGGCGATTTTCACGACATCAACCGGGTGTGGTCGATCAGCACCACCGATCAGCTCCGGTTCGCGGCGCAATACCGGCCGCTGATCGTCACCTATAAGAAGGGCGCTGCGGTGAAGCTGTCCGACGTGGCGACGGTCACCGATTCGGTGGAGGACATCCGCAACATCGGATTCGCCAACGGCAGGCAGGCGATACTGCTGATCGTCAACCGGCAGCCGGGGGCCAACATCATCGAGACAGTGGACCGCGTGCGCGCCGCGCTTCCGCAGTTGCAGGCGGAGATTCCCGCGGCGATGCACATGCAGGTGATTCTGGACCGCACGACGGCCATTCGAGGATCGGTGAAGGACGTCGAGATTTCGCTCGGCATCTCCATCTCGCTGGTCATCATGGTGGTGTTCCTGTTCCTGCGCAGCCTGCGGACCACGATGATTCCCAGCGTGGCCGTTCCCATCTCGCTGCTGGGCACTTTTGGCGTTCTGTATCTGTTCCACTACACGATCGACAACCTGTCGCTGATGGCGCTGACGATCGCGACCGGGTTCGTAGTGGACGACGCGATCGTGGTGATCGAGAACATCACGCGCTATCTGGAACAGGGCATGGAGCCGCTCCAGGCGGCCATGAAAGGGGCTGCGGAAATCGGTTTTACCGTGCTCTCGATGAGCACCTCGCTGATCGCCGTTTTCCTGCCGATTCTGCTGATGGGGGGAATTGTCGGACGGCTGTTCCGCGAGTTTGCCATCACGCTGTCGGTGGCCATTCTTGTTTCCCTGGTGATTTCCCTCACCGCGACGCCGATGATGTGCGCCCGCATGCTGCGCGCGCATGAGGATCAGCGCAAGCATGGCCTGATCTACAGGCTGAGCGAGGGAGGCTTCAACCTGATCCATCGAGGCTATGAACGCTCCCTGAGCCGGGTATTGCGCCACCAGTTTTTGACGCTCGTCGCGATGCTATCGACGCTTGCGCTTACGGTCTATCTCTACATTGCGATCCCCAAGGGATTTTTCCCGCAGCAGGACACGGGCCGGTTGAGCGGATCGATTCAGGCCGACCAGTCGACGTCGTTTCAGGCCATGAAAGAGCGCACGCTGCAGATTTTGGATGTGGTGATGAAGGACCCGGCGGTGGAGGGGCTGAACGCCTACACCGGCGCCAGCGGCGTCAATGCGGGTCGCATGTTCATCACGCTGAAACCGCTCGAAGAGCGCAAAATCAACTCCGATCAGGTGATCGCGAGGATTCGCCCGAATATCGCGAAAATTCCCGGCGTCAGCCTGTTCCTGCAGTCGGTGCAGGATCTGCGCATCGGCGGCCGGTCGAGCGGGGCCCAATACCAGTACACCCTACAAAGCGACAACGTTAGAGATTTGAACGAGTGGGCGCCGCAGGTGTTCCGAAAATTGAAAACGCTCACGCAGATCGCCGACGTCAACACGGACCAGCAGGACAAGGGGCTCCAGGCTTCGCTGGTGGTGGACCGGCGGACCGCGGCGCGCTTCGGAATCACGCAGCAGATGATCGACGATACGCTGTACGACGCGTTCGGCCAGCGGCAGGTCTCGACCATGTTCACGCAGTTGAATCAGTATCACGTGGTGCTGGAAGTGGACCGGCAGTTCTGGCAGAATCCGGATGGCCTGCGGTACATCTACGTGGAGGCGCCGAAGGGCCAGCAGGTTCCGCTGAGCGCGGTGACGCATTATGTATCCGATACGACGCCGCTTTCGGTGAATCACCAGGGGCAGTTCCCTTCCGTGACGCTCTCCTTCAACATACCGGTGGGACTGGCGCTGGGCGACGCGGTGCCGGCGATTGAGCAGGCTACGCGCGAGATCGGGTTGCCCTCCAACGTGAAGGGGAGTTTCCAGGGCACGGCGCAGGCCTATCAGGACTCGCTATCCAATGAGCCGATTCTGATCGCGGCGGCGCTGCTGACGGTTTACATCGTGCTGGGAATGCTGTATGAGAGCCTGATCCATCCCATCACGATTCTTTCGACCCTGCCTTCGGCCGGTGTGGGTGCACTGCTGGCTTTGCGGGCTACGGGCAACGAGCTGAACGTGATTTCGCTGATCGGCATTATTCTGCTGATCGGCATCGTCATAAAGAACGCGATCATGATGATCGATTTCGCCATTGCGGTGGAGCGCAAGGAGCATAAATCGCCGGAAGAAGCCATCTATCAGGCGTGCCTGCTCCGTTTTCGCCCCATCGTCATGACGACCATGGCCGCGCTGTTGGGCGGCATGCCGCTGGCGCTGGGCACGGGAGTGGGAAGCGAGATGCGGCGGCCGCTGGGCATCGCGATCGTGGGAGGGTTGTTGTTCAGCCAACTGCTGACGCTCTACACGACGCCGGTGGTTTATCTGTATCTGGACCGGATGCAGCTGCGCTGGCACCGGTGGAAACAACGCTTACGCGGGTCGGCGCCCGCTCCGGCTCAAGTTTGATGCGTAGGGAGTTTGAATCATGCTGAGAATCGATATCAATCTCGACACGGACGGCGACGCGAAATTGACGCTGGCCGGAAAATGCAACGGCACGTCACTGGGCGAGCTGCGCCGCGCCATTGAGCGCGCGCGACGGGCCCGCAGGCGAGTGCTGATCGACCTGAGCGAGGTAACCTTGTTAGACCGCCCGAGTTTGCAGTTTCTGGCGGCCCAGACGCTAGAGGACGTCACTTTAACGAATTGTCCGGAGTACATTCAGCCGTGGATATATCGGGAGTTGCCGCAATGAAAGGTTTTCAGAAGTGGTTCGCGGCGGGAGCGCTTGCACTACTGGCATCATGCACGGTGGGTCCGAAATATGTCCGGCCAACCTCGGTGGCCTCGCCGAGTTTCAAGGAGCCGGTTCCCGATTCGTACAAGGAAATGACCGGATGGAAGACCGGGCAGCCCAGGGATAGCGTGGCGCGCGGCAAGTGGTGGGAAATTTTCGGCGATCCGGATTTGAACGCGCTCGAAGACCAGATCGATCTCAACAGCCAGACCATCGCGCAGGCCGAGGCCAACTATCGCGGTGCGAGGGCGGCGGTGAGAGTGGCGCGGGCGGGGCTCTTTCCGCAGGTGACTACCGCTCCGACGGTCACCGGCTCGCGCACCTCGGGAAGTATCGGGAACACCAGCTTCAAGCCGACCGCGGTGGCCATCGCGCAGATCCCGTTCGACGCCACCTGGGAAGCCGACGTTTGGGGCAAGGTTCGGAAAGAGATTGAAGCGAATATCGAAACGGCGCAGGCCAGCGCGGGCGATCTGGAAACGATGCGGCTCAGCCTGCAGGCCGAATTGGCGCTCAACTTTTTCCAGCTTCACGGGCTGGACGCGCAGAAAAAGCTTCTCGACGATACGGTGGCGGCATACCAGAAGGCGCTCGATCTGACCAATAATCGCTACAACCAGGGGGTTGCGTCGCAGATCGACGTGGTGCAGGCGCGCACGCAATTGGAACAGACGCGCGCGCAGTCGACCGATACTCTGGTTCTGCGGTCGCAACTGGAGCACGCCATCGCGATTATCATCGGCAAGGCGCCTTCCGCTCTGACGATTTCCGTGAAGGTTCTAAAATCGCCGCCGCCGCCGGTTCCGGTGGGCCTGCCGTCACAACTGCTGGAACGGCGTCCCGATATCGCGGCGAATGAGCGTCGCATAGCCGCCGCCAATGCCCAGATCGGCGTGGCGCAAGCCGCGTTCTATCCCGATATTACGTTGAGCGCGGCAGGCGGCATTGAAGGATCGAGCCTGGTGAACTTGTTTACATGGCCGAGCCGGTTCTGGTCGCTGGGCCCGACGTTGTCCTATACGCTGCTCGACTTCGGAAAACGGCAAGGCACGCTCGAGCAGGCGCAAGCCACCTACGATGCGGACGTCGCTGTGTATCGCCAGAGTGTTTTAACCGCATTCCAGGACGTCGAGGATAATCTGGCGGCGCTGCGGGTGCTGGAGCAGGAAGCCAAGGAGCAGGCTGCGGCGGTCACGGCCGCCGAGCGGTCGCTCGAACTGGCGATCAATCAATATCAGGGCGGCATCACGGCGTATCTTCAGGTGATCACCGCGCAGGCCATCGCGTTGTCGAATGAAGAGACGCAGGTGCAGCTGCTGACCAAACGCATGACCGCTTGCGTGTCTCTGATTAAAGCCATCGGTGGAGATTTCAACGTTTCCGGCCTGCCGACGCCGCAGGAAGTCGCGCCGTGGAAGGGCGTGCAAAAGGTGGCGCAGAAGGTTCCGGCCGCGACGCCATAATTCTTCGCGGGCCGGACGTCGACACTCTCGAAAACGGCACCCACAATCGGTCGCAGGCTGCCAGCCTGCACCACATGGTTCGGTGCGCCGAGGACGTGCCACGTCCGGACCCATGGCGGCCTAACCGACGACCAGGACCGGCACGTGGACTTCGTGACGGACGCCATTAATCGTGTTGCCGAAGATCAGATCCTTCAGGCCGCGATGGCCGTGCGCGCCCATCACAATCAGGTCGGGATGAATCTCGCGTGCGGCGCGGACAATTTCGTCTTTCGGATTGCGCCCGTGCGCGACCGTCAGCTCGGCCTGAACGCCTTCGGACGCCAGGGCCTCCATGATGCCTCGAAAATAATCCTCGCCCGCCTGAATCTCGGCGTCGGAGGCCAGCGACCCAAATAGCGCGCTGGTGACGCCTTCTTCCACATGCAGCAAATGCAGGATCGACCCGTGCGCCTTCGCCATGGCCGCCGAATGCGCAATGGCCGCGCGATCGCGGGAGGAGTGGTCGAGAGGCACCAGGATTCTGCGATACACGGGCGCTGGCAAATCCGCAGCGACCTGGATTCCCTCCCGCTTGCTGTCCCGCGCGCTCGCCTTTCCTCCCGTGAAGGTGATCCAGCACAGCAAAGCGACGATCGCCAGAATCAGCGGACCCACCAGCAGCGCGTGCCATGCGGCCGCTGCCATCCATGGAACGATCACGCCGCCCACGTACCAGAAGTTCAGCCCGAGAATCACAAATGCCACACTCCATGCGAGCGCCTTTACCCAATAGCGATTGGCGAATTCGCCCATGCGGGCGCGGTCGCTGGTGAAGCGGATCAGCGGAATCACCGCGAATGGAAGCTGCATGCTGAGAATCACCTGGCTCAGAATGATCAACTGAAAAGTGCCGTGCGCGCCCCGGAAATAGACGGTGATGACCGCCGGAATGATAGCCAGGAAGCGCGTGATCATCCGCCGCAGCCAGGGCCGCAGCCGCAGATTCAAAAATCCTTCCATCACGATCTGGCCGGCGAAGGTTCCTGTCAAGGTCGACGATTGGCCGCTGGCCAGCAATGCGATGGCGAACAGACCGCTGGCGACCGCGGTACCCAGAAGAGGGGTCAGCAGCTCGTGGGCCTGCTCGATTTCGGTGACGATTACGTGACGCTTGAAAAAAACCGCCGCGGCCATAACAAGAATCGCGGCGTTCACGATGAGAGCGCCGTTGAGCGCGATCACCGAATCGGCCAGGTTGTAGCGGCACGCTTCGCGCTTCTCCGCGATCGTGCGGCCGATGCGCCGGGTCTGCACCAGCGCCGAATGCAGATAGAGATTGTGCGGCATCACCGTGGCGCCCAGAATCCCGATGGCGATGTATAAACTCTGGCCATTGAGTCGAGGCACCAGTCCGGACAGCATTTCGTGGAACACGGGCTTGGCGAACGCCAGTTCGACGCCGAAGCATCCGGTCATTACCGCGATCAGTAACAAAATGATGGCCTCGATCAGCCGGATTCCGTAGCGCGAGAACCACAACACCAGAACCGTGTCGAGCGCGGTGAGCGATACGCCGATCACGAGCGGGATCCCGAACAACAGGTGCAGGCCGATGGCCGCGCCCAGCACCTCGGCCAGATCGCACGCCGCAATCGCGATTTCGCACAGCACCCACAGCACATCGCACACCGGTTTGGGATACGATTCGCGGCAGGCCTGCGCCAGATCGCGCCCGGCGACAATCCCCAACCGCGCCGAAAGCGTTTGCAGCAGAATCGCCATCAGGTTCGACAGCACCAGCACCCACAGCAATCCGTAGCCGAAGCGCGCCCCGCCTTCCAGGTCGGTAGCCCAGTTTCCGGGGTCCATGTAACCGACACTGACCAGGTACGCCGGCCCGCCGAATGCCAGCATGCGGCGGAGTACGGTCGACCGTTCGGTTCCAACGGTGCCGTGAACCTCGGGAAGAGAGCCGGCCGATAATAGCTGTGGTTTCAACAAAGGGGTTAACAGTAGTTTACTTCATTTCCGAGGTTCATATGACCACCCCGATTGGACGATACGGTAACTGGGGGAAGACTGACAATGACTGTTGAGAAAAAATTGATGATGTGTATCGCCGGGATGCTGGCGGTGATACTGAGCCTCGCGGGCGCGGGCTGGTATTCGAGTCAAAGCGTGGGCAGCGAACTGAGTCTCGCCACCGGGACGGTTGGCCCGAGAAGTATTCTTAGCGGCGAACTGAGGGCCAACGTGATCGCCGCGCGCGAGAAACAACGCGGAGTGTTGATGTACGCCTTGGCGCACGACACGAAGCGCTCCAATTCGAATCGCGACGAATTTCGGGAGCATTTTCGCGAAGCGAAGGCCAACGTCGTGGCGATACGGCCGC
>OCZT010002051.1_pt1 | contig 20858 bp, 38 predicted proteins | sample 1539031 | NCBI WGS metagenome assembly OCZT01 (sample SAMEA3539308, study PRJEB22396) | soil metagenome | biome: tundra; feature: field; material: soil | place: USA | collected 2010-05 | depth 0.15 m | reverse complement strand
AAAACTTCCGGGCGCAAATCTCACTATTACTGCTACTTTTCAATTAGCTGATGTTGATGTAAAAGCAACTGAACAACTTTCATCGTTATCACCAGCAACCAGTGAAAATGGAAATGGTGTAACTGGTGTTCTTGATTTTTCAGACATAGTATATGGCGCATTAATAACAAATACTATAACAATACCAAATGGTAATGGAAATTATCCTATATATCATGGTGTTGACAAGAAAGTTTTTGGTGATATTGTTATAACAATTACTGAAGCACCTTCGTCATCTTCTCCCGGTGTTAGTGGTAGTGTTATTGTTCTTACAGTACCAGCATCAAATCTTGGTATTGCTGGTAAATCAACAAAAATAACCTTAACTACAGACAAATTAGGATGGTATGACAGTTCAACTATTAATGTATCAGATGTTGATATTACTGTTAATGCTGTAAATATTCCTATGAACTAAAATTATTTATTTTTAACTTAAAAAAATTATTTATTATGAAAAAGTTTAATTTAATTTTCGCTCTAATCGCAATTGTTATGTTGGTAGGACTAACAAATTGCAAAAAAGACACAGAGAACACATCTGTAACAAAATATGTTGGAACAGTTAATGGTTCGTTTGTTGCTCAAGATGCAAGCATCAAGGTTAATAAAGACCTTGCTCCTGACCAACTTGTTACTCGTAATTGGATTATGTATGTTAAGAATTCTCCATTCTATGGCAATCAATCGTTGGCTCTTGTAAAAGGTAACGAATTTATTACTGGCTCTGCTGCACAACAATGGTGGAGTAAAGATGGTAATAACCCAATTTCGTTTGCTGCTAATCAGGCAGTATATTCAAATTTAACACCTGCAGAACCTGTAAGATTAGTTATGGAAGGCAAAGATGGCAGCAATAACGTTGCTTATCTTGGTATTGTTGATTTTGATGCTACTGCTGCACAATTTCCTTTAGCAGTTAATAGTGTAAGTCTTGGTGATAAACTTATTATTAATGCTGATGGACTTACGAGCAAACCGGGCGGTAGTTCTATTAGTATTTCAGCTACATTTCAAGTAGCTCCAGTTAATGTACAAGCAACCGAAACAACTTCACAGTTATTTTTTAATGGAAGTTTATTACCGGGCGTATCAGGTATTCTTAATTTTCAAGGTATACGTTACAATGCATCTTCTGCTGTTACTAAACCTGTTGGAACTGGAGATTGTGTTGTATTTGATGGTACTGCTTCGAAAATTCAAGGAACTATTATTATAACAATAACCTTTCCTCCGTTGTCTTCTGCTCCCGGTGTTAGTGGTAGTAGTACTACTCTTACAGTACCAGCAGCAGGACCCGGACAATATAAAAAAATAGTATTAACAACAACAAAACTTGGTTGGTATGACAGTGCAACTATTGGTGTCACAGATAATGATATTACTGTTGATGAAACAAATGTTTCAGTTGATGGTACAGGTAGCACAGGTGGTACTGGTACAGGTGGCACAGGTACAGGTGGCACAGGTACAGGAACTGACGATCAGGGTACTTTACCTCCAGTTCATCCATCAAATTCATTGAATGGTCTGTCAACTTATATAATAGATAAGGTAGAAGAACAACTTGTAACATCTTTAGTTTTTGATTTTGCCTCAACTCAAGCATCTATAATGACTCAACCAATTGGTGGTGGTGCTAACGTTATGAACAATGGTGAGTTAAAATTGATGGGTCAGGAAGATTTAATTAGTGAACTTCAACTTAATCCTCAGTATCTTAGTGGTCCTCCAGTCGATGGATATTCTTCTAGTGTTACTCCTTTAATTGGACGTAGTTATATTATAAGATATAAAAATGCACTTAATTATGTAACATCTAATGCACCATATCGTTATGGTATATTTTATGTTACGAGTTACGATGTTGACCCAAATACAAATCGTATTTTGGGATTTACGTTCAACTATGAAGGTCCGTTCACACATTAACATCATCAATAAATTACAAAGGGTTGGCAGTTGTCAACCCTTTCTTTTATAAAATTATTTATAATGAATTTAAATTATGTAAATTTTATATTATTGTTAATAATTTAATAAACAATTCTTGTTAGTCTCATTTATTTATATTACGTTTGTTGCACAAATATTAATTAATTTAAAATTATAAAAATGATTAAATTTGATTTTTCTGGACTTTCTTGGATGATAGTAGTAGTTTGTTTAATTCTATTTCTGTCACTTACGCACGTACATGCTGTATTTGCATTGCTTTCTATATTCTTTTGTGCTCTTGCACTTTTTATAGGAGTTGTTGTTAAAGTAGAAGATTTTTAATATTAATTAAAATTAAAAAAATGAAAACACTTATTAAAATCACATTTTTCTTAATGCTTGCATTTACTATAAATTCTTGTGCATCATTATTTCCAGTTACTGAATCATATACTTCAAAACTTAATACGTGGAATATGACGGATATTAATACACTTATCACACATTGGGGTCCTCCAAGTGATGTATATATTATGCCAAACGGAAATAAAATGTACACATGGTTGCGTACTGGTGGCACAGTAGTGACATCAAATTATGATTATTATTTAAAACAGACCACATCAAATTCTTCTTTATCTTATTGTAAAACATCTTTTGTTGTTAATACGTCTGGTCTAATTATAGATAATACATGGCAGGGAGATAATTGTGATTCATATTAAAAACAATATATACGAAAATTTAATAATTATAAAGGGTTGACTATATCAACCCTTTCTTTTTCATAAGACTATTTATATGAAAATAGTTTCACATGAAGTCCCTTTATAAAATCATTAAGGAAGAATATATAAGATTTCTCAAAGAAAATTATAGTGACGATGATATTGATTATGAATTTTTTCAAAGAGAAGATGAAATAACAAGATTTTTATTTGATGATTTTCTTTATAATAATAATGCTGATTTTACAAAAAATGTTCCTTGGACAGTTGTACCATTTCCAAGATTGAAAAAGATTTGGGAAGATTATATGTCGATGGGTGTTGTCAGAGATACACGTGGATTAGAATATATTGAAGATATTATGATCGAAAACACTCTGAAAATTTATTCAATAACAATGCTATTAGGACACACTTCTTACAGTCCTGATGAAGATTATGAAGAGTTTATAGGACATTATGTTGATGAACAGCTTAATTGTATTGTTAATAAACCCGTAGATGTCAATCAACTGGAAATTCCTTTTGATAATCCACGAAAGAAAAACATAAAAAAAGTACCACAAGAACCATGTGACGTTCAAATTAATCCGCATATACAACAATTTGTCAATGATAATCAATCTGAAAATGTAAAAGGTGAAGACCTCAGAGGTATGGTATATGATGAATTAACAACCAAATTTACTTGGTATTATACTGAAGACCCCAAAGAAGGACAAGCATATATTAGTGATTATGGAATGCAACCATTATTAGAATTGGTTGGAGAACTTCGTAGAAACACTACCCCTGAAGAAAAGGTATTAACTATTGACAGAATGCTTAATGTTGTACACCCACGTTCAGATATGGCAGGTTGGTTTATTGAAGGTGGTTCACATGCTTTAAGTCAATTAAGTGGCGAAGTCTCTGCATAATTTTTAATTAAAATTAATCTTTTTTCAACAATCACTCTATTTATGGTAAAAATTATTTTACTATCTAATTATAATTAGTATGAATATCAATGAATTATTTGAAAAAATACAAGAAGGTATGTTTTTTAATAAGCTAAATGGCGAATTAATAATTAAAGGTAATTGTATTATCTGGACATATGATTTAAATGAAAATTCTGAAGAAATAGAAGCACCAACCGATGAAGATTTTGAAGAACCTGAATTTAATTTTGAAGAATTAAGTTCACAAGAATTATTATTCGAAGCATATCATAATGATTTAGAAGCAATTGAATTATTTCTCGATGAAAATGAAGAAATCGATAACTGGACAATTTCTGAGCCAGAAACAAGTGATACTGTAATTTCTTTTAAAATTTTCTAAAAACATGACCATTCCCATTTAAAACCTTGTGTGGTTTTAAATTTATTGTTACAACAACCATAAATTGTTTTTGTGAAAAAACCCATATTTTTGAGTTCTCTGGGATTATATGTACCCAATAATTCATTTGCAAGATCATACATATTAATATTCCTATGAATAATTTTATTATCACCCATAGCTTTATTTTCATTATATGATTTTATTTTAGATAATATATCACCATTTTTGAAAAGCCACATAAAATCTTTAAACTTATAACATAATCGTTGTTTTGCGTTGTTTCTACAGCATTTTAATATTGCTCCGCTTGCATAACCATTATCATGTGTTTCTTTTGCAAAATCCCATTGTTTAATAAAAATTCCATTTAAATCATACTGAAGAATTGACTTAAATTCGTCATTGAGTTCAATAATATCACTAATTAATTCACCATTCCAATATTTCCAAAAACAATTTTCTATTTTTCTTCGACCATTACTTCTACATGCTCGATGCAAATGATTTGTTGATAAAAGCGGATAATTAATTGACACATCTGCTACATTTAACCATATATTTAAAATTTTGCCTTCATCATTATATTGTACAATTTTTCTTTTTTCAGACAACATATTTGTTCTTCTTTCAAGAGTATATATTGTACCTGATGTACCTTCACCACCATTAGTTAAATTTGCCAGTGGACCTAATTTTAAATCTCTTCTTCCAATTAATTTTATTAATTGCTTTTCTAATCTAAATGCACTATGTTCTGATATGTTTTCATACAATTTAATAATTATTGGTTCTGCATTTTCTTTTTTAATTTTATTTAATATATTTTGCTTCAATTTATTTATTTTATCAATAACATTTAAATGCACATTTATTCGTCTATTCTTTCCTTTTCCTACATAAAATGGTTCAAACTCAAACGAAAATTTATCAAAACTATATTCGCTCATTTTTAATGGATTTAAATAAATATATATGTAATGTTTAAACATAAATTATTTTTATACAAAGATAATATAAATTTTGATATTTAAATTAAAAATACTATATTTGTACTCTAAAACTTAAATATTATGGGTGGAAAAGCATTAAAAAATACATATACTGAAAGAAAAAATACTGAAGAATTCTTGAGAATCGGTAAAAAAATTCAAGATAAAATTTTAACCGATATTTTTCTTGAAACAGTTATTCTTAAATGTTATGGCACAAAAGCAGATCATGGCGATTTGGATTTATTAATTAAAATAACACCCAACTTAAATATTAATTGGAGAACATATATTCAAACCGCATTTAATCCAAATGAAATCTATAGCAATGGTGGAGTATATTCATTTGATTATCAAAATTTTCAAATTGATTTTATCCCAATAAAAAAAGAAAGCTGGAATATTGCACAAGCATATGGATTTTTCGATCCTTTAGGCAACATTATGGGTAAAACTTTTCATAAGTTTGGTTGTAGTTATGGTTGGGAAGGCTTATATTATAAATACAGAAATTATCGTGGTACAAATTCTGCAAATATTCTTCTTACCAATGATGTGAGAAAAATATTTGAATTTGGTGGTTATAATTATGATAGATACTTATTGGGATTTGATACTCTTGTAGACATATTTAAATTTGCAATTGATTGTAAATATTTCGACACAGAAATGTTTCAGATGGAAAATCTTAAAAGTATTGATAAAAAAAGAAATCGTAAACGTAAATCATATCACGTATTTTTAGAGTACTTGAAAGAAAATAATATTAATACTAAATATCCTTTCGAAGAAGATAAAGATTTGTATATTGCAGATATTGATGCTGCATTTCCAGAAGCTAATCTTTTAGAACAACTTCATGATCTACAAGTCAAAGATGAATTTAATCAAGCATTGACTGAAAAATTTAATGGAAATATTATTATGCAATGGATACCTGAACTGCAAGGAAGAGAATTAGGGGAAATGATTGGTGAATTTAAAATGAATATTGGAGCAGATTACAATAATTACATTCTCACTACAGATATTGAAGAAATTCATACTTCTTTCATGAAAGTATATGATCTTTATAAATCAAATGGAGAAAAATAATATTTTACAAATAGGTAGTAAAAATCTTAGCTCAGAAAACTGGAAAGTATACCATCCGAGTGGGCGACATATGTTTACATGTGGTGAAAAAAAAGCATACTGGTATCTGGAAAGAAATTTAGCTAAGTTAATGGATGGTGAAAGATCAATTGAGTTGACATTTATCCCAAAAGGTAATGGTTTTGAAGATGATGAAGAGTTTGGTCGTTCAATACGTATAATCAGATGTGTCGTTACTGGTGTCAGTGACAACCTGCAACGGCATCATATCGTACCTTATTGCTACAGGACATACTTTCCTGAAGAATACAAATCAAAGAATCATCATGACGTGGTTTTAATGAATTTCGAGATTCATTCAGAATATGAACAAAAAGCAAATAAATTTAAAGATGAAATTGCCAGAATATACAATATAAAAACAATTGGCGAACTTAATGCTGAATATACTCTTAAATTACGTGAACTTGGTAAACCTAATGCAATCATAATGAATACAATTCATTCATTATTCAAAACTTATGGAAGATTATCACGTGAAGGAATATTGGAAAAATTACAATATATTGCAGAAAATACTGGCATACCGTTTGATGTTGTTAATAGTTATAACTATATACAAATTTATAAACTATATCTTTTTTTGAAAGACGATCATATTAATGAATTATATCAATTCAAAGAAGCTAATCGTAAATTATATGATCATGGTTATCATGTGGCACAAAAACTCGATACTGAAGAAAAAATTGAAGACTTTGTAAAACTCTGGAGAAATCATTTTATCGAAACAATGCAACCAAAGTTTATGCCAAATGGCTGGTCAGTTGATTTTAGAATTAAAACAAAAATATAAAAAGTCTTGCATATTATAATTATATTGATTAATATTGTATTCTAAAAATAAATTAAAATTATGAAACTCCACAAAGCACTGAAATTAAGAAAAAAATTAGTAGGCGACATTGCACGCTTAAAGACACAAATTCAGGTAAAGAATTCATTTACCGAAGGTTCACTGAATGCCGATAAGTATAACGTACCTAAGTTATATGAAGAACTTTTGAAAAAAATTGATGAATTAGTTGGTTTAAAATTCGCAATAAATGAAGCTAATCGTGAGATTCAGGCAAATATTTATACAATTTCAGAATATAAAGCACTCATTGCTTTCTGGAATGAAGTACAAGTTAAAGAAGGTAAACAAATTGTTGGATATTCTGATGGAACAACAATAAATTACCTTGTACAGATTGATGAAGCAGCTCGCAATCAAATGGTTGCAGAATTTCAAATAAAAGTCGATGCACTGCAGGAAGAAATCGATACCTTCAATTATACTACAGATATTCCTTGGGGAGAAGAAGAAATAGTACCCAAAGCAGTAAACGAATTTCCTGTTGTATAATAAAGAATTAAGGAGTGTGTATTGAGTAGTGATAAAATTAAATTTTACGATTAGCAATAACATTGCTTCTGACTATGGGAAACGATAGCGATCTTGAATGTTCAATAATCATGGATTCATATCGTCAAAACTTAAGCCTCAAAACTTAAAATTCATTTAAAAATTTACTTTATTACCAAAGACGCACACTCTTTTTCATTTAAAATTATTATGATAAATATAAATATCAAATTCGATTTAAATGACATTGTTTTAATACCTAAAGCACAATCTGAAATTAATAGTAGAAACGAATGCAATCCATTTACAATTTTTGAAGGTTATGATAATATGCTGCCATTAATGGCTGCACCAATGGATACTGTAGTTTCAAATGAAAATTATATGTTGTTTATAAAAAACGGAATAATTCCTTGTATACCAAGAGAACAATACAATAATAAATATTACTCAGCTAAATTTCAGTCTTTTGGTTTATGTGATATTGAAAAAAGTTTATATGGTAATATGTCTGAACGTAATAACACAATTCTTAAACATTATCCATACATATTGATTGATATCGCAAACGGAAACATGAAAAAAATTATTGATGTTCTAAAAGAAATTAAAACGCACCATCCGACAACAATTATTATGGTTGGAAACATTGCCAATCCAGAAACTTTTGTTGAATTAGCTAAAGCAGGTGCTGATTATGTTAGATGTTCTATAGGAACTGGTGCTGGTTGTACAACAGCAGCTAATGTAGCAATTAATTATCCTATGGGTTCATTAATTAGCGAATGTCGTCAAAAAAAAATTCAACATGGTTTATGGAACACTAAAATTGTTGCCGATGGTGGTATGCGTAATTATTCTGATATTATAAAAGCATTAGCATTGGGAGCAGACTATATAATGATTGGAAATATTTTTAATAAAGCCATTGAATCTGCAGGATTTAATTATATATACGGAAAGAAGATTGGTCAAAAGTTAGCGGAATTTTTATGGAGATATGATTTTCCAATTAAAAAGAAATATAGAGGTATGAGTACTAAAGCAGTTCAAAGAAGTTGGGGTAAATCAAAATTAATAACTGCTGAAGGGATTACAAAATATCAGAAAGTTGAATATACGATAGAACAATGGACTGAAAATTTTAAAGATTATTTAAAATCGGCAATGAGTTATAGTAACGCAAAAACATTAAATGATTTTATTGGTTATGCTGATTATTGCCAAATAACAAAAAGTGCATATGATAGATTCAATAAGTAAAACACCAGAAGAACTTAATACTCTTATACAAAAGTATTTGCCAGTATTACAAGAAATTAAAGTATCACCAGTACTTTATCCGCAACTTGCATATATATTTGATGTTGCAACCAAATATATATTTGAAAAGCACAATGACTTGACTTTTGAATGGAAAGCATGGACAATGTTTGTATTAAAAGAATTATTCACAAAAAGTAAAATCGGCAATGACTTAGATATTACAAACACCATTGATGACTTTATTAATAATTACAACTTAAATTATGAATCATACTGTGATTATATGGCTTCTGCAAATGAGTATGATCAGCAAAAAGGATTCGTTCATGGTTATATATTAAAAAAGGGCAAATAACTGCCCTTTTTGTTTTTATGCTAATTGTAATTCCGCTAATTCATCTTCATATTTTAACTTTAGTATTTTCAAACTTTCTATTTTCTTATCAACAATGTTATACTTCTCAAAATTTGCAATTCTAGTTTCAATATCAGAAATTTTATGCTCCAAAATCTGAATGTCTTTCTCTTTACCCATAATAGTACAATTTAAATCAAATTAATTTTACTATAAATACTAAAATGTCTTGCTTTTTCAAATGATATCATCTATATTTGAGGTAAAATTTTTATTATGGAAACATTTATTAAGTATAAACGATTCGAACAAGAAATTGCTGATGAAAACCCCCAAAAATTTTTTGATGATTTAATTAAAGAAGGTTGGCAAATCATTTATTATAATGAAATTATAAAAATTGATTATGTAGAACATACAGGTGGAAATACTGTACCAATAAAAAAAATTATAATTATAGTTATAGCTGGTAAAAAACAAGATAATTTATTAAGTAAAGTAAATATATTATGAGCAAAGATTCAGGGTATTTAGTTGAAACTAAAACAGGTAAACAAGGTAGAACTTATCATCGTGAAGATTTACTTAAAGGTAAAGTAATTGTTCATGTTGAAGAAAAAGTAAATAATCAAAACATAAACTATTTATGTGACCCTCAAACAATAAAAATAATAGGATACGTAGATTAATAATAACAACATGGATTTAAAAAATTTAATAGAAAATCACACTTACTTAATTAGATCATCTTACAGTTCTGATAATGTAAAATCAATTACTGTATTGATTATAAGCGATAAAGCATATAAACTAAGATGGAATAATGATTCTAATAATAATATTGAATGGAGATTAAAAAGTTTTTTAGATAGTGAATATTATCTTATTGAAGACATTAGCGATATTATTGGAAATAAGCCAGAAGAACTTGAAGATAAATTTAAGAAAGAATTTAATGAAGACTTTATAGGTTTACCAAATAGATTTTATTATAATAACAATGAAATAAATTGGCATCCACATTTCTTTGTAGAAGAAACATGTATAACATGTGGTGGCTCAGGTCAAATACCTGATGATAAAACGACTTCATGTAAGAAAGTATGTCCAGTTTGCAAGGGTAGTAGAAAACAATCAAAAAGGGTAGATATTTTATTACAATAAACATTTGCAAGTCTTGTTAGTATTTATTGAAAAAGTATTTCAATGAATCAAAGACTATTGCAAATCATCAGAGAAGAAGTTCAGAATTGGTTTAATGATGATGATCAGAGTAATTTAAATGCATATTCAGATAAATACATGAGTACCAACGCTCCCCCAGCAGCAGTTGCTCCAACACAAACACAGCAACCAAAACTCGATGGCGAATTAGTTGGTTATGTTACTAAAGAATGGACAAGAGATTTAAAAGTTCCAATACCAATATTTAAGAATCCCAGATCACTTACAGGTGCAGAAGCTGGTGCAAGAGGTGTACTGATGGCAAATGGTGATTTTTATCTTACTCCCAAAGCAAATGCAATGCATGATAATATATTATCAGCACTTGGAGAAAAAGGTATTATACCTTATGGAAAATCAGTCGAATATTATCAATATTATCCTGACGAATTTGTTGCAGTACAAAGAATAGGTAATACAAACGTGTTTGGTCAGTCTTCAGCTTATGATAAATTTCCTGAATATTATCAAGAAATATTTAAGATTGGCGAACAAAAACAACCATATAAATTTAGGGCAATACCAATTGATGTTAATGAAATTGAAAGTCCTTTAGACCCTAATTTTCAAATTTCATATTTTCCACAAGGATATGATGCGGGTCTTTTGTACGAAAAGATATAAACTCTAATACTATTTTGGCTCAGTAGATTTTTTTGGTCTGAATTTAAAATCAATGTCAGGTTTAGGAGTATTCGATGGTGGCTTAACATTACAACCACCATGAGAACGTTTAGAACTTTTAGGTATCAATAGTATTATAAGAAGAATAATTAATAAAATTTTCATAATATAAAAAGTTATAATTTTTTTAAATTTATACTCTATTCTTTAAATTCTACTCCTGTCGGAGTTATTGTAAAATTCACATTGATATATTTAATTGGAGTTATTGGTCTGAAATAAATATTTAATTCACCCTTTTTTTCATCAAGTACTTCTTTTATTTCGCCAATTAATTTACCTTTATAATAACATTTACTTTCATTATCAATGCTATAATTTGTTGCATGTTTTATATCATTACAGATCGCTGCCAAAATCAAATTATTTATAATCATAAGCATAAATTTTTATATGACAAATGTAAATATTATTTATTTAAAATCATAATATTTTATGAAAAATTATAATCTTTTGGGTTCATAAAAATATTTATCATTGTATTTTAGGAACTGCAATAGGAATATTTACTTCCAAATTTATTCTTGGGTATTAATGCAGCATTCTTATATTCGTACCGTCTTTAAGTAAAAATAATTAATTTACTTAAAAACAACAATCATGGCAACATTAAAAAAAACGAGAAAAAGAGTAATCGCTGGAGTTTGTGGTGGCATAGCTAAATTCATAGACCCAGATATTAATCCGCTTGGAATAAGATTATTATGGTTCTTCCTTTCATTATTTCATCCAATTTGTATGACAATACTTTATGTATTTTTGGCAGCAACATTGAGAAATGAATTATCAATTGTTCAGGACGAAAAAAAGACTAAATAATTTTATCATTTTACTTTGTTATTAAAATTCAATTACATATCTTTGTCTCAATTAATTGATATGATATGAAAAGTAAAATTAAAAAAATTCTCTTAGACAACCTTAAGTCAGCATATGACGGTGGAAATATCGATGATGAAAGTATCATAGGTAGTAATAATACTATTGATCAACTCTACGATTTATTTGTTGACGAAATGATTGCAATTAAAGGTGAATCACCTGTTAAAGAACCAAAAGATAGATTTTCTCATTTTGCTGGCACATCATTATTCCCAGAAATTGAGCCAAAAAAGAAACCAGAAAATCTTTTTTATATTGAGCCAAAAAAGAAAGCTAATGAGATTCTTTACACCAATCCAAAGACTGGTAAAACTCAAAAATTATTCGATGAACTTCTTCCTGTTTACACTGTTCGATACGAAAATCCTAATAGCGGTGGTGTGATATATATTACACTCTGTGCTAAAGATGAAACAGAAGCAATAAGCAAAGCAATGGATAATTATGAATTCAAAAGTCACATAGATAAACAATATTATGATAAATCATATTTTAACTCATATAAAGCATTGGGTAATTACGTTATCGGTAAAGTAATATGTGAAGATAGCGAACCAAAAAAGATAAAGTAGTTATGAAAATAAAAATAAAAATATATGATTATCAAACTATTAACGGTAAACTAACCCGTACAGAAATAAAACGAAACTGGTTACTTCAAATGTTTGTCAATATATTATTATTTTTTTTTAAAGTAATTAACTTCAGACATGTTTATAATAAAGACGAATACGACAGATTTGTGGTAAAAGAAATACTGGACATCAGAGGACTACGCACATGCGCATTTGAAGGCATTGGAGGTCAAGTTTATATTTCACAATTTTTATTTAAGATAGGAAAACATTATATTTAAAATAATTACATTGAAATAAAATGAAGATAATAAAATTTGACGAAAAGAATAATCCATATGCATTTGAAATGTATTATAGGTTGGATAATATATTTTTCTTTGCAGCAAAATATCTGCCTTGGATATTTCTTAAAAAAGTTTATTTGAATGGAGAAATGTTTCAATTGCCAAGACTAATTACAAAAAGACATATGGAGAGTATTAATAAAAAGACACAAAAATTAATGAATAAACTAAATAAATAATTATGGAATCACCAGAAGTAAAAAAAAGAAAACTGATTGCACAATTAATTGCAACAGCAAATAAACTTATTGGAGAAAATAGAATAGGTAAAGCAAACTATATCACAGTACCTGACAAAAATATTGAAGCTATTGCAAAGAAATTCAATATAACTGTTGAAAAAGCACAACAAATGCTTAAAGATTATTTTGAATCAGAAATTAAATAAATATATTATGGAAAATTTTAAAAAAGAACTCGAACAACTTATTAATAAAACTTCAAGAGAAAATGACAGTAACACACCAGATTTTATTCTTGCAGAGTTCTTAACCAATTGTCTTAGTACATTTAATTTTACAATACAAAGACGTGAAGCATGGTATGGCAGAGAGCCTAAAAAACCAGAAGAAAAAATTCTTTGTAAATCACATGCTGAAAACCTTGCTGATAACCTTATAAAAACTGCAAATGATCATAATTATCATTGTCTTTGTGCCAGATCAACCATATATCCGGGGAAGACAATCTCAGAAGTCGAAGAAATTCTTAAGTCTTATACTGCAGAATACATTTTGGATAGAGACTATTCTAATCTGACAGATATATTCAGAAAATCAGTAAGACGAATTATCAGGGAGAAAACTGGAACAATACCAGATAGCGAAAAGTGTACAAGCTACATGTTTCTCTCAAATAATACAATGTTACTCAATGGAAAAAAATACAAATTAATTCCCTGTGATGTATATGATAGGGATGATTGGGAAATTACATTGGTAATGATTAATGGTTGTCCTTGCGGTTATAATGGTAAAAAAATACTAGATGATGTAAAAAATTGTACAATTCAGGAAGTAAGAGTTGGAAAAAAGAAATTTGTAGTAGGACAAACACTTATAAATGATAGAAAAATAAAAGGATTTACTCTCCATAATAACAGAGTCTATGCATTGGTAGAAGATAAAGAATTTAAATATTCAGATTGTACTTATAAAATTGATATTGTTGAACTTTAAAATTAATAAAAACTATGAAATTATTTAAAATTATTGGAATTTTTTTATTGATGTTCGGTTGTGCAATTCTTATAACAATTAAATGGTTACTATGGATACCATACATGTTATTGGGATTTCCTTTTACGGAGAGATTTATGCATGAATATGATTTGGTATGCTATCCGAGTTTTTGGTTTGAAGAATTAAAAGAAAAATTATGAAATTATTTAAATGTACTGTAGAAACATATCCGAATAATTGCTATGTAGAAACACTTTTAATTGTTGCAGATAATAAAGAAGATGCTGAAAAACAAATAAAGGACAGCAGACGTAACGAAGATAAAGGAAGTGGTCGAATAAATCCAAATTATGAAATAAAATATACAGAAGGATTAAAAGAAATAAAAATTGATTTAAATAAAAGAGGTATATTGGAAGTTGGTTTTGGACATAATGATGATGGACGTGAAGGAGACGATTAAAACATGAATGAAATGAAATTTATATAAAAATTATGAAAGCAAAAAATTTTAATCTTCCTTATCTTGACATTAGTAATACTGATATGACAGCATTAATTGAGGATACATTTTTTAATATTAATACTGTCGTAAGAAATTTACAAAAAACTAATGATAAAAAAAATCGTGAGTGGGTTAAAACAATACTAAAAAAAGAAATTGGTGAAAAAATTGAAGTCATTTGTGATGAAACCAATAATCCTCAAAGTGCTTTAAATCATAATGTTTTAATTGCATGTCTCTATTATAAACTTAATAATGTCGTAATTGAAAAAGAAATGATATTTGGAAAAATAAAAGATATTATACAATACAAAGCAGACTTATTAGTATAAATTAAATATAATAAAAAAATGAAATACAATAAAAAAAACAACAAATGGATTGGCGTGATAGTTTTTCTTATTATCGCCATTATAATGTATTATATTGTAGGATTAAAACTGATCTTGCAGCATGGGTTGCAATTGCTTTCATTCAGTGCAGCAGCACTTATTATATATTACTTTTTTTCAGATGTAATCTTTCAGAAAAGTAAAAAAAATGAAAAGAAAAACAATTAATGTCCCTGAAGAAGAATTAGATATGTTTGCAAAGCATGGCGTTAAAACTATTGTTGCAGGTAGTAAAAGAATTAATCTGGTTAAAAGAAAAAAGAAAAGAGTGTTCACTGATGAAGAACTTGATAAAGTAGGTGTTTGGCTTAAAAGTCCTGAAGGAATAAAAGCACTGAAAGATGCACAGGGTGGCACAAGTGAAGTAGAAAAAATAATTGAGAATATGAACAAAATAGACCCCCAATTATTAAAAGAACCATTTAACATATAGTAATATGAAAGAAACAGTAGATGAACTTAATAAAAAATTAACAGAACTTAGTGAAAAATGCAATAATATTGATAAAGCAATGAATAGCCTTGCCTTGATAAAATTTGAAGATAAGGAAAAGAAAAGATTAATGATTAATGATCTTCGTACTATATCTCATAAAGGTGAAGAAAATAGACAATTAGTCATAGATGCTATCTCAGCACTACAGAAAGTCTGTACACATAAACATCCAGATGGTAAGGATGCATATCGTTATAGTGGTCATGATAGTCATTACTCATATGAAAAATGTGATTTTTGTGGTAAAGAACAAAGTACATAAAATAATTATAATTAAAAAATAAAATTATGTTTGCAAATTTAGTAGCTTATAATAACAGAAGTATTGGCAAAATCTCAGAAGCAAGTGTTGAATTCACTGGCGACCCCGATGATGTAATCCAATTAACAATTGGTCTAAAAAAATATTGTTTTAATTCAGATGGTAAATTGGTAATTGAAGGAGAAATTCAAACCACCTATTCAGTAAATAATCATATGAGTTGTTCGCAATCTTTACAACAAATTTCTTGTAGTCCAACAATTTCTAAAACAGAAGATTAATTATGAATATAAAAGAATTATTACTCGAAGGTTGTGTAATCGCAATGTCTTATAAAGAAAATCCAAAAGAATGGGTTGGTGAAACCAAAATTCATATTTTTGAAGGTGGTTGTGGTTGCGAGCCAAAAATTGTTGTTCAAGGTTATCGTGGTGATAAAAATTTTGAATTAAATCAAATTGATGAAGCAATAAAATATTTTAGTGATCATGCCTTCAGCCAAAAAAATCTCAGGTATAAAATGAACGAAGCAGTGAGAATTATTTCAGAAAATAATCCTGAACTTGATTTGGATGAAGAAGAAGACTTGGAAACTGTAATGAAAGCAAGAGAGGAATTAATTTTAAAATCTACTAAGTAATATGGAATACAGCATTAAAATAGGAGAATTAATTGCAAGACCTGTCATAAGAAATGACCAAGTGTATGACTTTTTAAATAAAATGACTGATGAAGAAATTGATCAGTGGGATGAAGAAGTTACTGAAATACTCATAGAGGAAAAAGTACCAGAAATGTTTCCTGATTGGAATACAGCATATATGGCAAAATGTATTGATTATCAAATATTATATGAGTTGTTTTTAGAGGGAAATAGCACAAATAAAATAATTTCTACAGGTAATTAAAACATTATTATGGGAGAAGGTATAAAAAAAATAGGTGAAATTGAAGGTATTGGTTTATACTTTGATGAATATGTTGAAGAAAATAACTTCTTCATGGGCAGAAAATCTAAGGAAGAGTATAAGTCTGGATTGGTTTATATGCCATATCTGGGGAAAATATCTGAAGATATATCACCACTTCCTGATATCAAGGAGGATTTACCAAAAAGACTTCCTGCTGACATAGATTTTATTATTGGTAGTACTATGGATATTGAAAAATATAAAAAAGCATTAAAAGGATATAAAAAATCATTAAAATTATATAGTGAAGAATTATAAAAAATAATATTTAATTTAATATTAAATTATCATCATGGAAGAACGTCAGGAAGTAAAAACAATTCAAGTTGACTATAAATGCCCAAGATGTCCAACTGGCTACTTGAGACCAACTGGTATTATATGCGATAACAATCCACCAACTTATCCTCATAAATGTAATAACCCTAAGTGTGATTATAGTAAAATAATGAAAAACAAACAATATCCTTATATTGAACACGAACCTCTCGATAGCAGTATACAAATACGTGATGGTAATAATATTTTTAATATAAAAGGCAGCGATTATATTAATAAAAACGGACGATTAATACCTATCAGGACAGAAACTGATGAAGAAAACGATGATCGAAACAATAAATAAAGCATGTAAGTATTATCCTTGTCATAAAAATCTCGAAAGTTGTGTATTTTGCTATTGTCCCTTCTATCCGTGCGAAAATAATAAAAGAGGTAAATATATTACTGGTACTAATGGTAAATTAGTCTGGGATTGCAGTAAATGTGAATGGATACATAAAAAGAAAGTTGTTAATACAATTTTTAGAGAAATAAATAAAATTTTTTATAGTATTAAAAAAAATTAACTTCCAAACGGTCTTAACATTGTTATGATGATGAATATATTTTTTAAAATATTAATTTTCTTAGCAATAACAATTCTACCCCAAGAAGCATTACAGTTATATAAAAATGGTAAACCAACAAGTAATGGTATTGATGAATACGTAAATAATAATAGTAATAAATTTATTAATGAATTTCAATTATATATCAAAGATACTTTATATAATGATGTCTATATCACCACAACAGATTTTAGTACATTAGCAGACTATGATAAAAGTGAATTAGGATATACTGAAATCCATTCAAATGGTTATGAGATAACATTAACGAACGAGAGAAAGTATGATGACTATAGTATCAATACTCTGACAAAAAGAGGTGTTAAAAAAAATTTTAACGAATATTCGCAATTCGTAAAGTCTGTCATATTTCATGAACTGATGCACGTGTACTTCAGACAGGTGATGCAAGTAGAAATTATGCAAGATGAACTTAATCATTACTATTATAACGTCCAATTAATTCCCAATGCCGAAATGCGATATGGTTCAACATTCATTGAAGAAGGTTTGTGTGAATATTTAATCAGAAATAAAGGGGAAATAATTGAATATCAAAATAAATATATTCCCAAAACAATTAATGATTTATTAATTAAAGAGAATATCTTCAAAGTACAATATGAATATAGTTCATATTATCTCCAAAACTTTATGGATAGTTGTACGAATAAATATGGGAGAATAAAGCCAGCAATAAAAATACTCTTGGAGAATAACCCACCAAGTTATAATGAAATATTAAATTCTAATTTATACTTTAAAAGACTCAAATAGTATTTATGATAAATTGTCATAATGAATCTTAATAAAGTCATCAGAGAAGAATATATGAATATGAATAATATTATTGTCTGGCACGGCAGTACAAAGAAATTTAATAACTTTGACATGAGTATGGTTGGTACAGGTGATCAGAACAGTCTTGGTGGCTGGGGGATATATTTCTCAGATAATAAGGATGTGAGTATGCGTTATTTTTTACCTGCAGGTCAAATTAAACAATACAGACTACAGTCAGGAGAATATTTTGACTTAGACAATGCTGTTGACCAGAGTGAGACAAGCAGAATGGTTATAATGCTCAAAAGACTTAATGTCTCTAAAAAAGACCTGACAGAGTTTGATGAAAATTATGTTCACACCGACTATCCACCGACTAATAAAAACCTTTATGGCTGGCTTTCTTTTGTTCTTAAGTCAGAGAAAAATGCCAGTTTATTTCTTAATAAGTTAGAATATATCGGCAATACAATGGAAGATCGTTGGGAAAAAGGTGCAAGAAATTACATAGTGTTTGATATTGAAGCTATAATGGGAGAAGTAGAATCTGATTATGGTGATGAAAACAATGATTATAATAATCAAGATAATAGTAATAGTGACGAAGAAGATTATTAACCGTTAGCGAAGCGGTCCGTTTCTGTAGTGTGAAACAATTAACACTATGACCAGTTTAGAGATAATATTTTTATAGATAATGTTCTTTAACTAAAGTTAAGACTTTAACGTTATATATTACAACCCCCTCAAAACTATTATCATATAACCCATCAATGCCATGTTTAACAAGAACCTGATATAAATTTGGTTCATTTATAGCTTTACTGTATGGCTGCCATATTTTAAAGTCTTCATCGTTACGAAGATCAAGAATATTTGCTTTTGGACTTATACTGAATTCTAATATCACACCCTTATCATCATCACTAGCAAAGTCAGCGTAGTTAGTTTTTGCTAATTGAAATTCTGTTGCAGTATAGAACCCCCAACCAAAATAACCGCCAGTAGATTTTTTGATTTTAATACCATAATTAATTATATTTTCAGCATCATGAGTTGAAGTCCCATGAAAAACATTGGTGAATTCTCCCTGAGACTCATTAAGAACAGGACTATTAAAATTATTATCACTCTTATCGATATTATTTTCAGAGTTATCTTTGGCACTTATGCTCTTGGGAGAAAAGACAATATAATCTGTTTTGTTATCTTGTGGCAATATAACACCATCATAACCTAGACCCTGCAATTGACCCAGACCATATTTTTCGTATTCTGCCCAGCCAGCAGGGTTGTTAAGAGTGATATACCTTGTCATAATGATATTGCCACCTGCCCCACCATGCTCACCCTTCTTAATACTATCAATATCATCTGTAAACCAAACAATACCCTGAGTGGCGTTTTTGAAATTAAACTTATTAAATTTATTATTAGTACCGTGATATACTTTATAAACATTCTCAGAGAGTATTTCATTATTATTTATAATATTATCATCCTCTTCTAAGGTGCAATTATCACTATTAAGTTCATCATTAACTATATCAACAACTACATCACCGTCTTCTTTAAGACTTTCCAATTCTTCTTTTACAATTTCAGCAACTTGTTTATTAGTTATATTTTGTTTATTAGTTATATTATATGGTGTAATATATTTATCCAGCATATTACTTTCTGTACCACCTTTATTCCATTTAACCACATATATATAATCACTTCCTTCTGCCCAATGTGGGTCAGTACGACCAATAACATCATGCCATTGATGCAACATTGGTTCTACAGGTTTTTTTCCTGTTATTATACCAATAGTTCCTTTTGGAATAGTAGGAATTGTTTTTAATGTTCTTTCAGGTTCTGAAGAATCAGTGCTATATTTATATTGATAATCGAATTTATCTTCAGTTCTGCGTACTTTTGAACCAATTTCAAGTTCACCTGCTAAAGAAGAATCAATCTGATATATATTATTAGTATCAAACACAACTATTTGATCACCATCCAATAATCTATACATACTTTTTCCTTTAAACCAGACAGCATCATAATTATTCTTTAAAGTTTCAGTTAAATTTTTAGTTGCTTCAACTCTACCTTCCTGACCACTTTTAGCAAGTTCACCATCATATCCATTTGCAAGCCACCAGTCCATCATTTTTTTTGATGAAGCAAAATTAATTGTTTGAAGTCTTGGTACATCAAGATAATATGCTTTCAATCCTTTAGCACTATTCATATTAAATTGTTTTCCAATTGTTTTAACGGTAGTAAAATAAATTCCATAACCCAAATGATGAATTGGTGGTGGAATTCCATGAGCATAATCTCTCTCGCCCGGATATCCATGACGTATATTTTCTCCCTTGTCTGCACCAACAAATATTTTAAAACCCTGTTGTTCTATATTTTGTTGATTTTCCTGAGTTGTGCCGTGATAAACCGGACCAAACATCTTTCTGTCAGTAGCATTTTGTAAAGAAATTTTATTTAAATCTTCGTTGAGACCTTGT
>OCZT010002050.1_pt1 | contig 20860 bp, 19 predicted proteins | sample 1539031 | NCBI WGS metagenome assembly OCZT01 (sample SAMEA3539308, study PRJEB22396) | soil metagenome | biome: tundra; feature: field; material: soil | place: USA | collected 2010-05 | depth 0.15 m | reverse complement strand
ATAGACCCACCAGCCGATTTGCTCGTGCAGGTAGAGCGAGAGCAGATCCAGCCGGTGCTGACGCGGGAACGGGCTGGGAAAACCAGGCGCCCCCAAAACCCCATGAACCTGGAAATCGCAGGCAACCGGCGTAACGTCAACGCCCTGTTTCCGGAAGACCGCCTCGGCTCGCCGCATGTGCAGCGCCGAGGTCACAAGGAGCACCTTTTGCCAACCTTCAGCCTCTTTCAGTTTCCTGAACTGGAGGGCCTTGTCATGTGTGTTTGCGCAAATCCCCAAGTGAGTCACGCGCGCGGTCGCCAAGCCAGAGGCTGCCAGCCAATTCTGAACTAACGACATGGTCGGCACGCCTGGCTTGCCGGGAACAGATTGCGTGCTGCCACCCAGAACCAGCGTCTTCGCCTTGCCCAGACGCACCAACTCCGCCACGGCGAGAATACGCTCCTCCGATGGGCCAATGGAGAAGCCATAAACATCGTAGGCGGACGCGCGCTGAGTTCCCCCGAGGGCGATGGCGGCGTCGGCCTCTGCCCTCTGACCTCTGACCTCTGACCTCTGTCCGTACGGGTGTTCGGCCGCACGGACCAGCAATTCGGCCAGGGGGGTGCTGCCTGCCAGGAAAAGCAATACTGGGGGCACCATCAGCCACAGCGCGCTCCGCCACTCCCGGCGCAAAAGCAAGACCAGAACGCCCAAGAGCATCAGGAACCAAATGGCTCCAAGCGGCTCAAGCAAGGGGGCAAAGCATCGCTTCATAACCCGGATGTTTCAAGCCGGCGAGTCTGGAGCCCGGACATCTTGCCCGCTTGGCTCGTATGGAGCCCCAAAGCGGGCAGGATGCCCGCGCTCCCAGACTGGGGCTGCGTCCGAATGAGGCCCAGCGTTTGCAGGATGATCCGGGTGTCCTGCCAGAGGCTTGCGCTCTCCGCGTAGGCTAAGTTGAGCTCGATTTTGCGGGGAATGCAGTAATCCAGATAAAATCGCTCAGTGTCTATAGCCTCCAGCAGGAGCTCTTCCTCGTTGCGAAACGCGAGCGTTGCCAGGTCGGTAATTCCCGGTTTTAACGACAGGACTCGCTTCTGCGCTTCCGAATATTTCCCGACGTAACGCGGCACCTCGGGGCGCGGGCCGACAAAGCTCATCTCGCCACGCCAGACGTTCCATAGCTGCGGCAATTCATCGAGCTTGGTCTTCCGCAGGAACTGGCCGATGCGGGTGATGCGCGGGTCGCCGTCCCTTGTCACGCTCAAGCCGAGCCGCTCTGCGCCAACCACCATCGAGCGGAATTTGAGAATCCGAAACGGCTTGCCACCTTGTCCGACGCGTTGTTGCCGGAATAGGATCGGACCGTTGTCGGCCAGCTTGACCAGGATGGCCAGCACGAGAAAGACCGGGCTGAGCACCACCAGCCCGCAACCGGCAAAGAAGAGATCGAACAGGCGTTTAGGCATGGAGCAGCGCGCGTAGAGGGGAGGCCGGCGCCGGGTGGCCGGGTTGGGCCGGACGAAATGCCGGTCGCAAGTGGCGGGCGATGACCGTTTTCAACGTGTGCGAAACGTAGCCGACCTGCTCTTCCGTCATGTCGGGGAAAAGCGGCAAGGTGATGATTTCAGGATATAGACTGGCCGCCACCGGGAGGTCTTCCGGCACGTAACCATACTTTTCGCGGTAATAGGGGTGCATGTGCAGCGGCAGCCAGTGGACGCTGGTGGTAATGCCCGCCTGCTTGAGTTCGTCGATCACGGATGACCGATCAATCTTCAGGCGGTCGAGCTTGAGACGGAGCACGTAAAGATGCCAGGAATGAATGCGATCCGGCCGCTGTCGCGGCAGAATCATTTCGTCCACTTCGGCGAGCAAACTCGAATAAAGCGCGGCCCATTGCGCGCGTTTCCGGTGCATCGCGTCTGCCCGCTGCAACTGATGGATACCGATAGCAGCGGCCACATCGGTAAGGTTGTATTTGAAGCCCGGCGCGACGATCTCGTAATACCACGAGCCTTCCGCTGTGAAGCGCTTCCAGGCGTCTTTGGAAATACCGTGGAGCGACATAATACGCATGCGTTCGGCATACTCGTCATTCTGGGTGCAAGCCATGCCGCCTTCGCCGGTGGTGATGCACTTATTCGCGTAGAACGAAAAGCAGGTTACATCTGCGGAAGAGCCAACCGACCTCCAGCCGTTGGCAGGACCACCGGCCCCTGACAACTGACTATTGGCTCCTAACTTCTCGCGGTCACCCAATCCCGCGGTCCCGTGGTCTTGTTGTCCTGTAGTCGCGTGGTCTCTGTAATAGGCCGGACAACAGTGCGCGGCGTCCTCAATCACCTTGAGGTTATACTTACGGGCCAGGGCCGTCACCCCGGCCATGTCCACGATCTGCCCACCATAGTGGACAGGCAGAATGGCCGCGATCTTTTCACCCCGTGCCAGCGCCTGCTCGATACGCCGGTCCGCATCGTTCACGTCCAGGTTGAAATCATCCTTCTGACAATCCACCAGCAGCGGTTTGGCGTCGAAGTAGCGAACCACTTCGGCGGTGGCGGCGAATGTCATCGTCGGCACGACGACGGTTTGTCCGGTCTTGAGGCCGACCGCTTCGAGTGCCAGGTGCAGGGCCGCGGTGCAGGAATTCAGTGCCACGGCATGTTTCTGGCCGACATAAGCGGCAAACTCCTGCTCGAAGCGCTTGGTTTTTGGCCCGGTGGTGAGCCAGCCGGATTTCAAGGAATCGATGACCTCGTCGATCTCTGGCTGGGTGATACTCGGTTTGAAGAAGGGTACATTCATAATCTTAGTGCAGCCGACAGTTGAGGTGTGAATCACCAATCAAACACATACCGGTTCATTTGTCGGTCTTCCGGCGTCATATAGGCCGACTCCAGCCGCCAACCGATACGCTGGTAGAACGCATTTATATCGTCATTCCCTTCGGCATCCGTGGTCAAATAGCACCCGTTCGCTCCTCGCTGGCGAGTTTCCTCTACCCAACGATGAATGAGCGCCTTGCCAACCCCATGCCCCTGCGCCGAAGGCGACACCGAGATTGAACTCAACAGTGCCCGCACCGGGCCCGACGGGACCTCGCCGCGATAGAAGACCGCACGGAGGAGCCGCTTCAGGCACGCTGGATGGCGCCCTACTGCCCCGATGCTTGCCAGGCAAAAAGCCCACCAACGACGCCGGAGGAGCCGCCCGAAATACCCCTGGGGGTTGAGGGGACCAAGCACCGCGCCAATAACATCGCCGGAAGAGGAGAGGGCCACAAAGCCGATCCCGACAGGATCCGCCAGGAAGGAGGCGTAGAACTCCCGGAGAAAGCGCGGACCAAGAAAGCTGAGGAAGAAACCGGGAAAGGCGAGGAGATGGACGCAGACGGCTTGCTCAATGTGTCGAGATGCCAGAGGTTCCAAACTGAAACCACACGGGGATCCTGTCTGCTGTATGGTAAATAGCGCTGAGTCTCTTCCTTCAGGGTTAATAGTTGGCAATGGGCGATAGGAATCAGACCACGTATCTGGGCTACTTCCGATTTTGATTACAGGCGAGGTGAGCATTGTTCGTCTAGTTGTTTTTGCATTTGAAGTCCGCAGGTCCTTTGGATTCCAACGCGCTGTGGAGCTGCACTGGAGCATAAAAGCATTCAGGTAAAATATGTTCGAAGCCGGCCGCACTGCTTGATGACCCACAAACAGAAACGGGCTACCGCACTCCAGATGCAGCCTTGGCTGGCTAAGCGGCTGCCAGAATGATGGCTGCCAGGCGCTGGACGCCTTTTTCCTTGCGGAAGTGTTTCAGGCCGCAAGCCCGCCCGCGCTGCCCTGTTGCCGCGAGGGCCGTAGTGGGCAACTTAGCAACTTCGGCCAGTTTATCAGCGAGCCAGTCCGGTTGTTCCTGCTCGCCCACCCAACCTCATTCCGCCTCCTGATGCAAGGGCACAACCTCTTGAAAACAAGCCGCGTCCAAGGGCGAGACGTTGATCGATTCGAGCGCCGAGTGTTTAGGCCGCTCCCCTTCGTGCTTGTCAGCGCCCCGCTCATGCAACAGTCGATCATAAAGGGCCATGTAACTGGCCAGCATGATTTCTTCGCGATAGCTCCTTTGGAATTCTGCCAGTGCCTTGCATCCCAGATCCTCGCGTAGTTGGCGATTGTTAGCCAGTTCGGCCACCGCCAACACTAGACCGCTCTCGTTTCCTGAGCGCACAATGCGGGCTGACTCGCCGCCACGGACAACCTCCATGTTGCTTCCGATGTCTGTTGTGATAATGGCCTTGCCCGCAGCCATCGCCTCTAGAAGCGCGATAGAAAGCCCCTCCCGCAAACTCGGGAGCACTACAAAATCGGCGGCGCAGAGCAGATCCCCGAGGTCGGCTCTAAACCCCAGGAAGACAACTTTCTGACTTAACCCAAAACCCTCGACCATCTGCTCGAGCTTTGCTCGCTCCTCCCCATCCCCGGCAAGAAAGCAACGAAGACTGACATTACTCGGCAGCGCGGCGACCGCACGGATCAGAACATCAAGGCCCTTCTGTTTCGCCAGTCGCCCTGCGGTCAGGCACATGATTTCCCCGTCGCGCAGCCCCAAATCCTTGCGAGTAGCGGCTCTGCCACGAGTAGCCTTCACACGACCAGGGTCGATGCCATTCGGGATGGCAAGCCTTGTATGGGCATTGCCAATCCGGAGGCGCGCTGCCCAGTCACAATGGAACTGACTGACGGTTACCAGAGCGTCGCAAAATTGGGCGGCCATCCGCTCAAGGAGAGAATAAGCCAACAAAGCATGACGGGAAGAGCCCTCGTGGAAGGCGAACCCGTGCACCGTATGAACAACCACAGGAATCCGCGCCCAACGCGCAGCCAAGCGCCCCACGAACCCAGCCTTGGACGTATGCGTGTGGATGATGTCGTAAGGTTCCTTCGATAAGTACCGCCGAAGGCGTAACAGCCCCATAAAGTCTCGCAGGGGCCGGATCGGACGCCAAATGCAATCTAGATCCACTATTCCCACATTGGCCTTCCGTAAGTGCTCCTGAAACGTCGAATCCTTTGCCAAGACCGAGACGCGATGGCCGTGCCGCATGGCCTCGGCGGCAAACTTTTCGATCAAGACGCTGCCTCCACCATACTTGGAGTCGCCCAGGATGTGTAGTATACGAGCCATTTATCGCAACACGTTTGCCGATCGGGGGATGGACCGCATGAGCTTCACCGAGTTGGTCGCCGCCTGCAATACATCAACATAGTGATCGGTCATGCCCTCGATCCGGTGGTTCTGGTTAACATATTCTTGACCTGCGTGTGCCAACGCCAACCGCATGCTTTTGTTTCCGAGTAGAGCGACGATGGCTTTCTCCAGCGCTTTTGAGTCGCCAGCCTCTATTAACACACCCGTTTTGCCATTTTGGATTACCTCAGGCACGCCAGCTACAGCCGTGGCGATGACGGGCAATCTGGCGCCCATGGCTTCAAGCAAGGCGACAGGCAACCCCTCCCAAAGTGAAGGCAGCACAAAAAGGTCACATCCTGCTAGTACTTCAGCCACGTCGTCGATCGCTCCTGGCATCAGCACATGCTGACCTACGCCGGCGGCCTGCACCTGCTGCCGGATTGCTTCAAATAGGCGTCCATCACCAAGAAACAAGAACCTGACATCCGGAAAGCTGTTGACGATCGATGGGATAGCTTCTACCAAAAACCGGTGTCCCTTCTGCTCGACGAAGCGAGCAACAGTCACTATGACTAACGCATCTTCAGGCATTCCAAATCGTTGCCGAATGCTCTCTCGCACGCCGCTTTTAGCTGCCGGCGGGCGCATCTTGAATCCGTTAAGCACCTTCACGATTTTGCAATGAGGAAGAATTGACCGCGCCACCAACATCGTCTCGACCGCCTGACTAACCGCGATGCGCTGGCGGCTGACGAGGCCGATGATGCGATCAAGGCAATTGCGAACGGCGGAGGTCTCTCGCCAGCTATCCACATTGTGCTCCACCGTCACGAGCGGAACGCCTGTTAGCAGGCTGAGCGCGCAACCAAACAGATTCGCTCGCGCGCCGTGGCTCAGAATCACATCCGCACGATGGCGGCGGGCGAGGCAGACAAGGTGGGGAACCCTCCACACGCCAGCAATTGAGTTCATTGTGGACATCAGCGCCCGTTGGCCGGTTCCGCGGAGCTTCTGCACGAGCCAGCCCGGCTCGCCCACCAGCGTAATCACCTCGTGCCCGCGCTGTGTCAGTTCCTCGGTCAGCAGCAACACTAGTGTTTCTGCTCCTCCACGTGAAGCACTGGTTTTGAGTTGTAGAATACGCACGGCCTCTGCTATCCAACCACCCCCTGTGATTCAAACAATCCCAGATATTCTCGCGTTGCCTTTTCAACCGTATATGGCTGCCAGCTCGCTACGGGCGGTGGCGACGCTCCTTTGAGCGCGTCCAACAATGCTAATGCCATCGCAGAGGCATCTCCGACGGGGACCAATCGCCCATATTTCCCATTGGCCAGCACCTCATTTGGCCCGACAGGACAATCCGTGGAAACGACCGGAACTCCGCAAGCCAGTGCCTCGATCAGCACCGTCGGAAGGGCTTCCCCACGAGAAGAAAGAGCCACAACCGAGGCACCAAACAGGTAACTGTATGGATTGGTCGCAAACCCAGGCATATCCACGATATCCTGAAGCCGCAGCTCAGCGACGAGTTGTTGGAGTTTTCCGCGCTCTTCGCCCTCACCCAGGATAATCAGTCTCGCTGCCGACCGCTCTCTCAGAAGGGCGATCGCATGAAGCAGCATGGGAAAATCCTTTTCTTCCGTTAATCTGCCTATGGCAACGATGACCGGTCGGTCGCGTTTGGTGAGCCACTTATGTAGCGCGGGTCGGCGCGCCTTGGCTAATAGATCCTGATCAATGACCGGGTTGTAAATAACCCGGATGCCTGAAACGGGCCATCCGAAAAGCTCTGCCATGTCCGCTGCGACGCCATGCGAAACCGCGACAATGCTACGTGCCCACGGATAGGTGAGTCGCTGTAGAAAGCGTGCGAGATATGCCCACCAAAAAGCCTGGTGCTTCCTTGCACTGGACAGGTGAACATGGGTAGCGACCACTGTCGGTGTTTTTGTGCGACTGATCGCGACCGCCAGGAGCGCCACGACATTCGCGTGATCCAGGGCCGAGATCATGCCATCGGGCCTCTCTTTCCGAAGATATCGGCTTAATGGCCAGAGAGCGGTTATTGTCCTGCTCGCCTTCAGGTTAACCAGGCGCGCCTGTTTCGGAACGTCTTTGAGGTAGGGGCCTTCGGCTTGGCCAACGACGATATCAGTTTTTACCCCAGCCTCGATCAGTCCCCGAGCGAGGTTGATTGTAATCCGCTCAGCTCCGCCGCCAACCAGCGACGGAATGAACAAAGCCATATGAAACGGTTTTGGGGCCGGCTGGTTCATCCTTCGCATCTTCGATTTGAATCCGCAAGCAAAGTGCTCCAAAGGCCCATGATCTTCTCCAAGCCAAAGCGCTGAGTAACCTCCGTGGCGCTGGAGCCGAGCCGGACCCTCTCTTGCGGGTTGCTCATTAGGCTATCCAGTGCCTTCGCCAGGCCATTGACGGCGTCCTTGGGAACAAGCACTCCATCCAGCCCATCCCGAATGATTTCCGCCGGGCCGCTGTGGCAATCGAAGCTTATGCAAGGCACGCCGCAAGCCATCGCCTCGCAAAGAACGTTGGGGAAACCTTCGTACCGCGACGAGAGAACGAATATGCCGGCCTTCCGCATCTCTGTGAAAGGATCATTCGTTACGCCTCGCAGGCTGATTCGCTCAGTAATGCCCGTGTCAGCAATCATTGACTCCAGGCGGTTCCGCTGGCTTCCCTCGCCCCAGATTTCTAATTTCCAATCCAGGTGTGTGGCTGAGGCCTTGTGAAAGGCTCGGATCAGCATGTCAAATCCTTTCTGTATCTCTAAGCGGCCCATCGCTAAAACCACGCAAGCCGGTCCAGGCGCGAGCAAAGTGTCGCCATTCTGACTTGGCCCAGCAACTGGAACCGGATTCGGTATAACTCGGCCTCGGGCGAGTATATGGGGTGGGAAAAACTCAAGAGCGTGTCGCGTCTGCGCTACAACGTGGCGAGCTCTGGAATAGGCCCAGATACGAAAGAACCGCCACGGGGTCTTCAACGCATGGCAACGAGGATCATTTCGCTCTGCGGCAATGACCGGGACGTCTAGTCCGATCATTGAGAACCCCGTAAGGACGTTCGTAACGTCATCGAAGCTTATCACCCAATCAGGGTTTGTCGCCGTGATTGCCCGCCGAAGGCGCCACGCACGATGTATTAACTGAAAAATGGCTACGACAGGGCTTCCGTAAGCCTGGAACAGGTTGAGGGATCGAAGCTGAACACCTGGATGCAGAGGATAAAATGACTTCGCATCGGGATTATCCAGAGAAAGTATGTGGATCGTCCATCCTTTGGCGGCCCAATAATTAGCCATTGTCGAGGCCGCGCGCTCGGCGCCTCCAGACCGCATGCAGCTCGTGACAAGGGCAACGCAACGATGATTGCTTCCGATCTCGCGCAGGTGCATTGTTGGAAGTAGCATTATAGTTTAGCGGCAGCGCAATGATGATGTATGACGGAAAAGGGGTTCATGTCCTGAGTATCAATAATTGAATTAGGTGTAGTCGGTGTGATTTACATACCCCACTGCACCGGCCGTCGAAATCACCCTCCCTGGTATCCCGACCACAACGCTGTTCTCCGGAATATCATGAGTCACAACGCAATTAGCTCCAATGGCAACGTTGTTTCCAATTCTGACCGCTCCAACAATTTTGGCACCGGGACCGATATAAACGTTGTCGCCGATTATTGAATGGCCCTTGTTTCGTCCTCGATTCGCCTGGCCAATAGTCACGCTCTGAGACAGATTGCAGTTCCGTCCAATCAATGCCTGATTGTCAACGATAATGCCACCAAAATGACCGATGTACAATCCGCTCCCAATTCTCGTCGAGTAGGGAACATGAATTCCGTACTTATATCTGTAGTGTGACAAGAACATAGAGGCTAGCGGAAAGAAGAGCAGGCGCAGTGGCAATGGCCTAGATTTCAAATATTGGCATGTGCGCATCCAGAAAGTATATTGAAACCCCTCATTCCCCTCCCCATGAATGAGGCGCCATACAAAATAACGCCAGTCCGTACGCCCTGCAATGCGATATAAGTCGGACTTCACCAGTCTATGATAGGCGGAAAACGTCATTGTGCAGTGTTAATGGTTGGTAAAATGAGGATAGCCCGGGTTTCGTCAGTAATCGGCGCTCGAATCAGAATTGCCGAGGATAGGATCCTGATGAACGTCATGTTAGCCTCGGGTAATTGCACATGTTTCATTGCACAACTCCCTTTGAGCTTGTGCGAGGGGACTGCTCGGAGGGCCGCGAAGCAGCCAGGTATCCGCAAATGGCCGCGCAGATGGAAATGTAATCCCGGGTCCCAAAGAGGACCGCAAAGCAGGAGAAGAACGCGAACAGTACCAGGAATGTAAGCAACCCTGTATGTAGCGGCCGTTTTTCCAAGTCGAGAGGGCTACGCACCAATCTAACCATTTCTCGAATTGGTGAACAATAGAATACGCTGATGAGGCCCAAGCCGATTAAGCCGCCATTGCAGAGAAGTTCTCCATAAGTAGTATGGGAGTAGACACCAAAACCGCTAAGCCGAGCGAACCCATCGTAGCCGTGACCAATGAAAGGGCGTTGCCTCCAAAGTCTCAGACTGCTCCAGAACATTTCATAGCGAACCTCACCAGAGTAACTTCCGACGTCGCTCTCGCTGAAGAGCCTGAGGAGTCGTTCGCTGTTGGGAAGGTTTGTGAGAATTAGCGCGGCAACCGGCACCAGCATGGCAAACAGCACGATTCGCCGAGACCACGGAACGCTTCCCGCCTTGCGAGCACGCACGACGATCCAGGGCATGACCAAACTCAACGCGCCGATCCCAATCATTGCTTTGCGAGAACCGCTATAGTAAGCCAATCCTAATCCGGACAAGACTCCCACCAACAGCACCAGCCAGCGCACGAAGCCCCGCATACGGGAGAAGGCAATCATCGCGCTTAGCATCGCTGTGATTCCGTACATACCAGTGGCATTCGCATTTTGCAGGGTGCCAGCAAATCGATCAATAGCTCCCTCCGAACTACTCATCATCCCGGACTCGTGAAATGCCGCAAGTTCCCCCCAGTTCAATGTGAGCGTTATCAATGCGGCGCTAGAATAAATGGCGAATAGCAGCACGATCTGCTTCTGGGTTCGGAAGACGACATGCGATGCCAGCGCCAGCAAGCATACCTTCAGCAACTTATTATACTCTTCCCACACGTCAGGATGGTGAACCATGCGGAAGCCAAAAAACAACACCAACAAGAAGTAAGCCAGCATAGCGGGGTGTAGTTTGGGCACGCGTTTGAACAGCGTCATCGCCGCAAAGGCCGCCGCCATTAAAGCCAGCACTTTGCCAATAATCGAATAGGACTCTTGGAACGAAACCACCGGCACGGCAGCGATGGCAACGCTGCAGGCAACGGCAGCCGCCATTTCCAATGGTCCTGTGCGCTGCCCGACTCGCTGTGCCAGGTGTGCATCTTGGAACTCTTCGGGAAGCACATTGGCGCCGCTTGTTGTCGCGATGACAGGACTCATGCGGATATCATTTCTCGGTGGCGTGACGGCAATCCAATGTTAAGCTTGGCCAGAAAATCCTCAATTATGGCATCTTGAGGCCATTTGTGCCCGCAGTGGAAGTGGAGGTCTGTGTCCCAATGACCGGGGCACTTGAAGACGACGTCGGCGACGAAAGTATAACACATCTCTAAAACCACGGGGGACTTGTGCTCGTCATGTACGAAATCAAGCGCCAAACACTGCGCCCCAACTCGTCTCGCTGTCTCAAACGCAAGTGTCACGCATCGAAGATCGATGGTATCTGGATCCAAATCAAGCCGTCCGCTGCCGGACGCGCGAAAGTCGTTCGGGCGGACGAAACGGCGAAATGCGAAGGCCCGCTCGCCGATAACGGTCACACGTGTATCAAATGCGTTCTGCGACAAAAACTCTTGGAAATATACGTAACCACGCTCCGGTGGCACCGAGGCTTTTGCCGCCATCTCGGATGCCAAAGTTGAGGGTATCCTCAGGATGCAGCCCAGCCAATCGCGTTTCGACCTGTGCTTGTTGACCTTGATGCTCAGGTCGCCCAGCAGCCTCGGGGTGGCTTGAATTCCATGGCCGAACATGCGGGCGACGAGCTTTTCGGCGTCACGGCGAGTTCGCGCCAGACGCACGTTGCTCGAACCGGCGCCGCAACGTAGCTTGAAGACCATAGGGAACTGCGCCTGCGCCACCCAGCGCAGCGCCTCATCTTTCTCGTAATACACATAAGTCTGGCAGCGTGGTACTTTGAGTGATTCCAGCAAATAGTGCTGCGCAATCTTGTCATCGCAATGCCAGTAGGTCGCATGGTTGGGGAATACCCTGATTCCTCCGAGCTCCAAAGCCTGACAAATCGCCTTCGCCGCCAGTCTCGTTCGCGGAGCGGTATGGTCAGTCAAATTGAAAAGCACTCCCAGAATCCCGCGGCGTTCCAGGTTCTGGACGATGTCGTGGCCAAACAGGTTGGCGGCGATAAAGGGGACTCCGTTCTTCGCGCAATATTTCTCCCAGTGGTCCGAGAAACTTCCCGGCAGATGATGGATGGCGATCATATTGATGAGGTTGTTAACTGCAGTTATTGAGCAGAATTTTGAGCTGGTGGAGCCGTGGCATTTTAGGTTTTGAGAGGAAACATGAACAGACCAAGCGAAGCATCATGCGACGTACATGGCGATCGAAAGCTTTCCTGTAGCGCTGACGCGAATTACCGGCGATTTCAACCGCCAACGGTCGGGCATGCGACCGTGTCGGCTTCAGAGTGGCACCCGCGAAAGCCAATCCGCTGCAACTCATTTCGCAAGAATCCGTCTCCCACGTCACCGCCAGCGACTGGCGGTTCCACCAGGGCTGCTTTTTCCATGCTTCTGTCGAGCCGCCATCGCCTCCAGCAAAAGCTCCAAAGTCGGGGAATATGCAATTGCCCAATCCGTAAACTATCGACTTCCCGCGATAGATCTCATACGGTTGAATGCAATGCGAGTGGTGCCCAATTATCAGATCCGCCCCCGCATCAATGATGGATCGCGGCAACTCGATGTCTTCAATGTGGGGCAAGTGGACCTCCTACATGCCCCAGTGGAGCATTACCATGATGCGCGTCAAGCCCGACTGTATTAGCGCGTTGATGGCCCGATGGATTTTCTCAAGGTTGGTGGGACTCACGCCGGGCGAATTGTGCGTTGCATAAATCGGATGCGTGGTAGGGCACACATAACCAAGCAGGCCCACCTTCACCGCGCCTGCCTCCAGGATCAGAGGGCTGCGGCAATCTCTGGCCAGCGGTCCCGCCCCAACATATCCAATCCCCGACCGTCCGAGTTCAGCCACCGTATCATCCAACCCCTCGACGCCGTAGTCCGTGACGTGATTGTTAGCGAGGCACACGACCAACGGGCTACCATCAAAGGTGGTCAGGAGGTAATATGCCTCCGCTTTGAGACAGATTTTAGCTGGTGCCCGCTCAGCCGTGCGGGTAATTGGCGATTCGAGGGTGAGAATGACATGGCCCTCAAACTGGGTTGCGCAGGCAAATGGGTGTGGCAGCCAGACATCGCCGGAAAAGTCAATTTGCTCATCGGCCTGTGCCTTTTGCCCGGTCCGTCCGGAGCACCAGAAAGCCCATCCAGACCACGAGACCAAGGTTGAAGACCGAACTGACGAGGCTGAATAAGATAACGGCCTGCAGTGGAGTTAACAGGAGTCCTCCAATAACCAGGGACCCCGTCCTGCAAATCAGAAGCAGCACATCGTAAATCAGCAGATTTCGCTGCTGGCGAAGGATACGCCCAAACAGCACGGCCGGCAGATTGCAGAATCCCAGCGCCAGCCAGGGAATCAGCCACCGCGCATATTGGCCGGCCTCCGCCCACTCGGCGCCTAGCGCGAGCGCGAAAAGCCACGGTGCAATGATGAAGCCCACCGCCGCCGGCAGCACGACCAATGCCCCAAGACCAAAGGTTACCTTTTCGAACATCGGCAGCAGCGGTTGTCCTTCGTTATGGGCTTCCGCCGCCTTTTGTAGCAATACCTGCCGCAGCGCGTTCAGGACGAGGTTTGCCGGGGCTTGCAGGGTGCGCATGGCCATCGCATAACAGCCCGCCGCCGCCGCCCCATAATAGTGGGCGAGCAGCACAACCGGGATGCCCTGCGATGTTGCGTTCAAAACGTTCTGCGGGGTGGCATAGAGCGGAAAATCCCTATATTGGCATGCGGTCTTCACGAGCCTCCGCCAAGGCGTGTTCGCGCGCAGTTTCCGCAGGTCCTCAGTAGTGAGGGTGCCAAATAGGCTTACAGCGGCGGTTGCTTGACCAACGATCGAACCAGCCACCAAGCCTGAAGCGGTGCCCCCTTCTAACCCAAGCACTACCTGCAATGTGCCGGCGGAACCTGAGCCTGCCACTTTTGAAAGGGCATTTCGTCGGAAGCTTTTACACCGAACGGACCATGCCAGCACGGCCTCGCCTAAGCCGCCGGCCAATACCGCCACCGGCACCAACCAAACCAACCAACTTGCGCCGGATAGCTTGAATAGGCATTGAACAGACTTGGGCCACACTACGCAAACCGCGAAACTCATGACGGCAATACCAGCAGTGGCCCCACACGAAAGTAGGAATAGCCGGGCGGCTTCATCATCTTTACGAGGCAGGACCAGAGCTTGCGAAAACTGGAGCGTGGCACCCGCGGTCAGCACTGCGAGGGCCGCCGTAAATGATCCGAAAACACCAAAATCGGCAGGCGTGTACAGCCGGCTCAGCACGGGAACCAACGCAATACCGATCGCCTGCGCGCCGCTCGTGCCAAACATCACCACGGCGACGTTCCTGAACAGGCTGCTTTTCCACAACGACCGCGCATCGGGCAAACCTCGCTGCGCGAAGGCCATCGTCAGGATCAACTTGGATTGTGGGGTTGCACTACTCATTGGACTATGACTGGTTGGGCGGCACCCTGTGGGGCAGCTGTTTCGGAGGGGACCTGCCTGCCGCGAATAGCCCAAATCTGGAGGAGTGCGCGGTTCGCGGGTTGCTCAACCAAGTAGCTCCACCCGATGGCGACAAGAATAACTAAAAGCACCGCCGCGGGTACGCTAAGCCAAGGGGAGATGCTCAATACGTCCACGTGAGTTGAGCGCCGATTTGGTTATTGTTGAACCCGTCGTATTGGTTGGAGTTGAGGGTGCGGAATTGGTAAAAGGCGTTGCCCACCAGTTGGTGGCTGAAACGGACTTCGAATCCGAGTTTCGCGAGGGCATAGTTATCGGTGCGGCTGCTGACCGCAGTCTGCGTGTTGGCCAAATAATCGTAGGTGTAATACGAGAGGTCCACAATGAGGAAATAGCGGTCGGCAAACTGTTGTGAGGCGCCGACCGAAGCGCCAGTTCTGATGTAGTTGGCGCCGGAGAAGATGGCGGCCTGTTCATGGCGATCGCCGGTTAGCCAAAGCGCCGTCGTTTCGGTGGGGCGGTAGTAGCCGGTCAGGCTGAACATAGGCTCAACGGTCTGGTCGCGGCCGCTTTCGTACTGGCGCACCTGGCCGCCGACCGAAAGGTCGGCACTGAGCCGTTCGCCGAACTGGTAGCGAGCGCGGGCCAGGAATTGCTCGTAGGTCTGGCTTTGTTGGTCCTGAACGTCCAGGAACCCCAAAACGGCCCCCGTCCCAGTGTTCAAACGGGGAAAGATTTGGTAATTGAGCCATCCGTCTGCCTTCCAGTCAGTGTAGCCCAAAAATTGCGGGCTTTCGTAGCTCGTGCTAACCCGGTGGAGATTCAATTCGCCGGAGGTTTTCTCGCCGAACTGATAGGCGGAGGAGAGGTCGGTGGCAATGATCTCCTGTTCGGTGCGCTGGCCGGCCTCGATCAGGGTGGTATTTTCAAGCCGGTACTGCTGGCGGGCGCCGAGGATGAGTTTGGACATCGGCCAGAGCAGGTTGGCATTGAGGAGTTCGTCAATCGAGTCGTTTTGGTCATAGGTGGTGAACCAATTAAACCGGGGTCCATAGTCGAGGATGAACGCGCCATCGGGCCATTCTGCCTGATCCCGGATGATAAACGTGTCCGGGTTGAATCCGACCACATTATGATATTGGCGTTTGTAGTCCTCGAAGGCCAGTCGGTCACCGGCGACGGCCAGGATGGCTGGCTGCAAAGACCAGATCCAGTCCGACTCAGGATTCTGAGACGAAGCGAGAATATTGTCGTCGTAGGTGACGCCGGTGGTGATTCGTGGCTGGATATCGAACGGGCCGAGGCGGAGCTCGGTGGAGCGTGTTGAGGGTTGAGGGTTGAGGGTTGAGGGAGGTTGGTTGGTGGCGGCAGGCGGCGGGGGGGCGGTTGCGGCATCTTGCCCGCAGGCTGGATGGGCTATGACCGCCAACGAGGCAAGCAGGCTCAGCGCGGCCGGCCGCGACCAATTCGTACCGCTTATTGCAATGTGGCAGCTCATTTTTTCTGTTTCAGGGCTGGGAATCAGGGCGGAGCATCCAGCGCCGGAGCTGGGCCTGCTTTTTCAATTGTTTTGCGAGAGCAGCGGTTTCAGTTTGATGACCCGCCCAGCAACCCACGACGTGAGCGCCACGGGCCGCCCAGTCGAGCGCCCGGGTTAGGTAGCAGGTGTATTTTCGCGCGCCGGTGAGCGGCACCGAATGGACCTTATGCATGTACATCGCCATGTGGACGCGAGGCGGAAAGGCAGCTCGAAACAGGAATTCCAGCCTGGCCCAAAACGGGACGGGATTGAAACCCCGTTTCAGCGTGCTATGGAAAAGCCGCGCTGAGTCGATCCCGGCAGCCGGAGGTTCCGCCCCTATCAACAGCACTTGCTCTTGCGCCAGCGCATACCCGGCTTCTTTGTAATCATGGGGACAAAGGCAATTGAGGATCGCGCGCGGGACCTCGGCTTGGAGCAAATCGTTCGCGAGGCGCAAAGTCAAATAGACGGCCGTTCCTGCGCGCCATTCTGCGGCGCGGGCCTGCACTTGCGCCCAGTTCAGTTCGTGGCCATGGTGGCGGATCGTGGCCGCGAGATCTACCAATGGGCGCAATCCCTGGCAGGAGAACGTGGGAATGTCTTTGGCCGCGTGGATGCACACATGGAGCAACAGATCTTCAGGGGACAGAACCTGGGTTTGAACGTCCGCCAGGTTGATCGGGCGCAGCCGAGCCGCGATTCCGGTCATGTCCACTTTGAACGGCCAGGCCGGATCGAAAATCCTCCAGTGAACCTCAATGTTGGGCCGTCGCGGCTTGATGAAGGCCTCCAAATGACAGTTCATGGCAGACTTATGGCTTGCGTCTGAACCGTAACCCATCTCCCGCAGCAGGGCGGCAGTCTCGGCCAGGTCCTTCCAGGCGACGAGGAGGTCCAGGTCGGCCATGGTCCGCAGGCCGACGTGGCGGTAAACCGCCTCGGCGAGATGAGCGCCTTTCAACACCGCGGCGCGGATACCATGCTGCTGAAGGGTGGCGACAACCGCGGCGAGATCCTCATAAAGGAGGGTGTTTCGGACGGTGTTGATGAGGAATGCCTCGCGCAAGCCTTGGAGGACGAATTCGGGAACGGAAATGGGCGCTGCATCTACCCGGCCGTCTGTTTCCGACGAGGGGATGGAGATGGGACTTACGCGCCTGGTGTCATCTTTTTGCGAAATCGGCTGGGCTGGGGCAAAGTCGGAAGCGGGGAAGCTCAGGCGGTCGTAGAGCAAAGGACTGAGGCCGTGCCGCTCGGCGACCAGGGCGAGTTCCTGCCACTCCTTGGTGGAAAGCCGGTTAAGCTGTGCAAGCGCAACCGGATCAGTCGCGGGGGCAAGGCAGCCGAGCAGCAAGTCGTTTATCAGCGGAGAGGGCAAAAGTGGTTGAGGGTTGAGAGTTGAGGGCGAGGCATCTGTTTTTCCAAGGCAGACTTCGTCCCCGTCAGTTCGCATCTAACGCGGCACACTGGAGAATTACTGCTGACTTCAATCACGGAGTTGTCTCGGGCAGATTGCCGTCCAGACCGTTGACTCGGTTTGGCGGACCAGGCCATCTTGCCTTACGGGCGCAACTCCAGCAGGAACAGGCGCAGGCAGGAGTTTGGTGCAGGCATCGCCATGATTGATGCAGTGAGCGCTGGGAAAGGGAGCACAAGGGCCTGCGATCAGGGGGCCGTGGCCCGTCCGAACCAGCGTTGAGCTGTCCCCTTTGAGGACAGCGCTGGAGCTTGAACATTCTGGGGCAGCCAACCCGGAGGGTTGCCAGACGGTAGCCGGAGGTCGCCGGGGGTTTTGGGGTCGGCGACCCGGAGTTCGCGTCTGGCACCCCTCTCCGGGGTGCTGGACCATCCGACGCCTTTCCGGTGGTCGTTCCCCATTTTCCCTGAACGACCACCGGCTACCCTCTGCCAACCCTCCGGGTTGGACTCCGCCGCTGAGTTCTATGGAAAATGTCCAAACTCCAGGCGCAGGTCCTCAATCTGCGCTACTTGGCTGCAGCATTTACAAAACGGAGCCGTAACAATTCAGCGCAACCACAGATGGACACATATGAACACAGATAAGGACTGCTCAAAACGGCACTTTCCAAGGGCGGGAATCCGTTCACCGGAACGTGAGCCAAAGCAAGGCGCAGCAAAACCAGAGTCCAGCCCTCGGAATCTGTGTTCGTCTGTGTCCATCTGTGGTTCTCCTCTGCATGGAGATGGCTAACCCCTCCCATCGGCAAGCAAGCTCCTGAGCCTGCATTACACTGGCCCATTTGCGGACAGAACATAGGCCCTTGTGTGCCTTTGTGCAGTCAGCCGACAAGCGACACCCGGCGCTTGCGACCAAAACTCCCGCGTTCACTGCCTTCGCGTTGCCCAGGTTTGGACTGGGGGCGAGAATGCTCTGCGAAGCGCGGCAACCGACGACGCTTTGGAAGCGGCGCCGGCCCTGGTCTGCGAATATGAGAACAATTGGCTCGGAAGAGATTATGAAAATGAACGCACCTTGCAACGTTGGCGGTCGTCGGCAGAGGCGACGTGATGGCACTCTGAAAAGAGCTGCCATCGGGGTTCTGATCGCCTTTGTGGCGTGGGTGGGAACAAGCGCTTGGGCCGCGAGCACGCGCACATGGAATGGCGCCGGCACCAATAACAACTGGGGCACTTCAGCCAACTGGGGAATCACTGGAACCCCGATTACGGATGATGCGCTGACTTTTGCGGTTTCGACCAGGCTGAGTCCCTACAACAACATCGTCAATGGCACCCTGTCGAGAATCGGCGTTTTAACGATAAGCTCCACCGGGTTCAGCCTCAGCGGCAATCCGCTGCAACTGGGAGGGAATTGGGCTGTGGGTTACGGTGCCACCTGGGCGATCAATTCAACCTTGAACCAGAACATCTCGATCACGGAATCGAGATCTGGAAGCACCCTAATATTCAGCGGCACGTTGGACAATAACGCCAACACTTTGACTCTTCTTGGTGCGGGCAATTTCACGTTTTCTGGGGCCATCTCCGGCAGCGGCGGTTTGAGCGTGAATGAATCGGGCACGGCCTTGCTTTCGACACCCAACTCATACAGCGGGGTGACTACCATCGCAGCCGGAACACTCAAACTCGGTGTGGCTAATGCTATCCCGCGCTTGACCGGCTACACTGGTAACTACATCAATGGCAGCGGCGCTGGCGGAACCCTCGACCTCAATGGTCACGCCCTGTCTTGCAATGCCCTCATCGGTTATGCCACGGTGACCAGCAGTTCGGGAAGCCCCGTGCTGACGGTTGGCAGCAGTGAGGCTGCCTACGACGGCTTGGGGCTTTCAGGGGCGATTACAGGCTCGGCCGCCCTGACTAAGGATGGTACCAACCTGTTCTATGTGGATGGGGCCAGCTCTTATAGCGGCGATACGACGATTTCAGCGGGAACGCTGCAAATGCGCGCGACGGAGTGCCTTCCGTTCGGCTCCGGCGTGGGCAACCTCAGCATCAGCAGCGGCGCCACCTTGGACCTGCGCGGCTCCGATACCCAAGTCAATGGATTGTCTGGTGCCGGAAAGGTGAGCAACAACTCAGACGCGACCGCAGCGCTCTTCACCGTTGGCAACAACGACGCCATCAGCACGTTTACGGGCGCCATCGATGATTCGGGAGGAACTAAACAGGTAGCCCTGACCAAGACGGGTGCAGGTGCCTTGACCCTTTCCGGTGCTAATAACTACCGGGGGGACACCACTCTGAATGCGGGAACGCTGGTCGTCAACGGTTCACTGGGCTCGGCGAGCGCCGTCGCGGTGAGCGCAGGCGGCACTTTGAGTGGCCACGGCACGGTGGGCGGGAGCATTACAGTGACCAATGACGCGACCGCCATCCTTTATCCGCACAGCAGCGGCACGCTCACCGTTGGCGGCGATATTGTCGTGGACGCTAATTCCACAACTAAGTTCGATTTAAGCAGCAGCGCGGCCTCCGGGAACGACAAAGTGGTCATGGAAAACACGGCTCTCACGATCACCGGCAGCCCCCAGGTAACGATTAATCCAACAGGAACTTCTCTGTCCACGGCGGACTACGTGCTGTTCGCTGTGGGCGCCTCGGGCACCATCTCGGGCAGTTTCAATACCGTTCCGAACTGGACAACCCCTCCTCCGTTCTCCGCCGGCTACAGCGTCATTACGGTCGGGAAGACGGTGGTGCTCCATTATACGGTGATACCGATCACGGTGACGGCGACTTCCGACAGCAAGTTTTATGATGGCACGACGAGCGCGTCGGCGACGCCCACCATCACCTCGGGCACGTTGGACTCCGGCGACACCGGTGTCTTTACCGAATCCTATAATGACCGTAATGTTGGGTCGAGCAAGACGCTCACGCCCACCGGCACGATCAGAGATTCTGGGAACGCTGATGTGACCAGCCGTTACAACATCATCTGGGCCGCAGCGAATGTCGGCTCCGTCCTGGACCACAAGGAAGACAGCGGCACCACGACGATCACCTCCGCCAATAGTGCCACCTTTGGCCTCATTCTCAATAACGGCAAAATGCTCGCCGACAATGACCCCGCGGGCGGCAGCATCAATGGTTCCGGCACGAATACCGTAAACACGAGTGCCACCCTGAGTGGAACGGGCAAAGTCGGCGCAGTGACCGTCAACAGCGGCGGCACCCTCGCCCCCGGAGATACCGTGGGCACTTTAAGCACCAGTTCGGAAACCTGGAATACCAACGGCGTCTATGCCTTTCAGATGAGCAGTGCCACGGGCACGGCTGGCACCGACTGGGACCTGGTGAGCATTACCGGCAACTTGAACGTGGCGGCGACGATCACCAATGCCTTTACCGTCAAGGTTTCCACCCTCAACGGCGGCTCCCCGGGCAACGCGGCCAATTTCGACGATACGCTGGCTTACCAATGGCCCATTGCCACAGTCACTGGGAACATCACCGGTTTTGACGCCATCAAATTCATCGTGGACGCCAGTCAATTTCAAAACGCTACGGGCAGCGGCAAGTTCAGCATCAAGCTTTCCTCCGACCTGAAATCGGTGGACCTCGTTTTTACCCCCAGTTGCGCCGTGAACCTGACTACCTCGACCTATGTCCTCGGAACCGATGGCAAAGTGCATATGTATTTTTCCAATCCCTTCGGCTTTACCACTGCCGGCGGGCTGGAAGCCAGGA
>OCZT010002048.1_pt1 | contig 20871 bp, 28 predicted proteins | sample 1539031 | NCBI WGS metagenome assembly OCZT01 (sample SAMEA3539308, study PRJEB22396) | soil metagenome | biome: tundra; feature: field; material: soil | place: USA | collected 2010-05 | depth 0.15 m | reverse complement strand
GTCGATCGACAAAGCCCGCCGCGTGCTCGGATACCACCCGCAGCACTCCTGGCGTAGGCGCTAAAGGCGGAGCCTGAGTGCTTGGTCGAGGTCGGTGCAGAGATCTTCGACAGCCTCGAGCCCGACCGAGATCCGCAGCAGTCCTGGGTTCGGACGGGCCTCGGCGGCTACCGGCCGGTGGGTCAGCGAAGCTGGATGCTCGATCAGGGTTTCGGTGCCACCGAGCGAAACCGCATGGGTGACGAGCTTGCAGGCATTGGCCATCGCGGCCGCGGCCGGATAGCCGCCGACCATCTCGAGTGCCATCACCGAGCCGGGGCCGGCCATCTGACGGCCCACGATGTTGTCCGGGTCGCACCCGGGCAGCCCGGGAAAGTGCACGGTGTCCACCGACGGGTGGGTGGCGAGCCACTCGGCAATCTGCTGGGCGCTTGCTTGCTGAGCGCGCACCCGCACCGGCAGCGTCTGCAGCCCGCGGTGCAACAGGTAGCCGGCGAGCGGATGGAGAATGCCGCCGGTGACGGCTCGCACCTGTCGTATCCTCGAGGCCCATTCCGGACCCGCGGCGACAACGCCGGCCATCACATCTCCATGGCCGCCGATGAACTTGGTGGCGCTGTGTAGAACCAGGGCTGCACCATGGCGCATCGGTTGCTGCAGGACGGGGGTGGCAAAGGTGTTGTCGACTAGCACCGGGACATCGCCGGCCTGCGCACAGACGTCGTCCAGGTCCAGCAGTTCCAGGGTGGGATTTGCCGGTGTCTCGACCACCACCAGACCCGTGTCGGGTCGCAGGGCATGCTCGATCTCCTTCGGACCAACCCAGGTGACCTCCACGCCGAGCAGACCGTTGTCCAGCAGGTGGTCGGTGCCTCCATAGACCGGACGGACCGCCACAACATGCCGCTTGCCCGAGGCGCTCAGGGCGAGCAGACATGCGGTCAACGCCGCCATGCCCGAGGCGAAGGAGACCGCCTCTTCGCTGTTCTCAAGCTCGGCCAGGGCGTCCTCGAACCGGGCGACCGTGGGGTTCCACAGCCGGCCATAGACATGGCTTCCGCCAGGGGTCGGTCGCCCACCTGTGGCGAGAGCCTCGTAAGCGTCGCCGCCGGACTCGACGTCGGCCAGCGGGTTGGTGGTGGACAGGTCAATCGAAGGCACGTGGACGCCCAGACCCGCAAGGTCACGTCGGCCGGCATGCACTGCACGAGTCTCGAGGGCGTTCATGAGGCCTCCTGAAGGTTCACTGATTGTCCACAGTTTCGAGACTTCACCAGCCAACAAGCAAGTAGTTCGCATTAAATTCGTCCTTGGTGGCACCCTGGCATCATCTATTCCGCACAACACTGCTGGAGGCGAGCCCGATGAACAACGTTCGACGACCCGTACTCGATGGGATTGACCACGCGATCCTGAGGCTTCTCGCGGCGGATGGCCGAATGCCCAACCTCGCGCTTGCATCCGCGGTGGGGATCGCCGCGTCAACCTGTCTCGGGCGGGTCCGTGCTCTGCGCGAAAGTGGCGTCATTCGCGGCTATCACGCTGACATCGACCTGACCGCTGTCGGCTTGCCCATCCAGGCCATCATTGCTGTCCGCATGCAGGCACATCACCGCGACCAGATCCAAGCGTTCGTCACCGTTGCCCCTCACCTGCCGGGCGTGGTCGAGGTATTCCACGTCGCAGGAGGGACGGACTACTTGTTGCACGTCGCGACCGCTGACACGACCGGATTGCACGACTTCATTCTCGAGTACTTTGCCGCGAGCCCGGCCATCCAGCATGCCGAGACGAGCCTGGTCTTCCGGCATCTGCGTGGCACCAACGTGCTACCCGCAGACTGATCAGGAGCCAGGGTCAGCAGCGGCGGGCCTTTGGCCGGTTCTCCTGGCAACTCCTGACTACGGCCAGTGGTCACTGATGGTGGAGGGCCTCCACCATCTCGATCGTGTCGGCTTCGGTTGCTGTCTTGTCCGGCCGGTACCGGACCACCCGCGCGAAGCGCAGTGCCAGACCGGCTGGATAGCGAGGTGAGGCCTGTACGCCGTCGAAGGCGATCTCCACCACCACCTCCGGGCGCAGCTCAAGGACGTAACCGTCGGTGGGCCCGACCGCGTGCCGGGGCAGCTCGGCGCTCTGCCAGCGCAGCATCTCGTCGGTGAGCCCCTTGAAGGTCTTGCCGAGCATGACGAACCCACCTTGCGGGCCGAATCGCCCTGCTGGGTCCCGTGCGCCCAGGTGGAGGTTGCTCAACCATCCTCTGCGGCGGCCGTTGCCGCGTTCGACAGCCACGATCACCAGGTCGAGGGTATGAACGGGCTTGACCTTGATCCAGCCGACACCGCGGCGCCCCATCTGGTAGGTCGCGTCGTCCGCCTTGATCACCACGCCCTCATGGCCTCGTGCCACGGCGTCGGCGGCAAATGCCGTGGCCGCATCGACCTGGGCAGCCTCGGCGACGTCATCGACCCGCAGTCGCGGCGTCAGATGGGAGAGGGGTACAGCATCTTCCAGGACACTCCGCCGGAGGCTGGCAGGCTGGTCGATGAGATCGGATCCGTCCAGGTGCAGGACGTCGAACAGGAAGGCGGTGAGCGGGGTACGTGCGCGAGCGACGGTGGGGTCAACACGGCTGGCGGTACGAGAACCGGTCTCCTGAAACTGCTTTGGTCGGCCGTCGGAGTGCAAGGCTATGAGCTCGCCGTCGAAGATCGCGCTCTTGACCGGCAGTGTCGAGATCAGCTCGACCACCTCGGGAACACGATCGGTGATGTCGTACAGGGACCGTGTCAGGACGCGGACGTCGTTGCCCTGTCTGTGGATCTGGGCTCTGATGCCGTCCAGCTTCCACTCCACGCCGGCCGGCCCAGACTTGGCCAGGGCTTCGGCCACGCTCTTGGCTGAGCTGGCCAGCATCGGGCTGACGCCCTGGCCAACCGTCAGGTGGAAGAGGTTGAGCGCCGCCGGACCGTCCAGCAGAAGGCTCTGGGCGACAACAGGAAGGTCGCCCCGGGCGGCCACGGCGCGGCGTACATCCTCAAGAGCGACACCACCGGCTTCGGCAACTGCCGTCATAACCACCGACTCCAGCACTCCCTGGCGCAGTCCACCCCGCAGGAGACCCAGGACAAGAAGTCGTTCCTGCGCGTTCAGTCTCTTGACCAGGCCCAGAAACAAGTCGGCGCGCACGCGCGAGGAGCCGGCGCCGGCCAGCTCGCTGGCCTGCTGCATCACGGCGTCGAACTCCGACACCGTCACATGTCCAGCATCCACGACGCTCCCGTCGGGTGCTGGCGGGAACTCGGAAGACGACTCGGACCACGATGACAGCTCGATGCCGGTGCGGCGCTGACGCAGCGAGCCGGAGAGATAGCATGTGGCCAAACCCACTTCGTCGGCAGTGGACGTGCCGTCGACAACCTGCATAACGCCCTGTCGCAGCAGGTCGGCGATGAGCGACACTTTGGCAAGGCGCGAACTGGTTCCGGACAACTGTTTCGAGGTGCGTGCGACATCGGCCAGAAGCATGATCCAATGTTGGCAGGCAAGTCCGACAGCCAACAGGAGGACGCTCATGGAGATTCTTGGGACGAACGACGGTCCGATGGCCGGCCCAGCCACACCCATGATCGAGCGACTGATGGACGTCGGAATCGACGGCAGAGGTCCGTTCAGATCGGCACAAAGCGTGGCTGACTTTGCGCTCGCCGAGCACCGCGAGGTTGAGCCGGCGATCGATGCGATGGTCCGGTCACACCTGAGGCTCGCGGCCGCGAATGGATTCGTTACTGGACTGGGTGGCTTCGTCGCCATTCCGATCGCCTTGCCCGCCAACATCCTGGGCTTCTACTTGGTCGCGACGCGGTTGGTCGCCGTCATCGCCTCGAGCCGTGGTCATGACATCGGCCAGCCCGAGGTGCGCTCAGCGATCCTGCTCGCTCTGGTCGGGGCCGACGCTGACGACCTGCTTGCGAAGGCAAGTGAGGCCGGCGCCGGGAAGCTGGTCAACCTGGTTGCCCAACGGCTGCCCGGCCCGGTGCTGATGGCGGTCCGAAAAGGCGTCATGTTCCGCCTGCTCGCCCGGGTCGGCAAGAAGTCGTTTTCGCGTTTCGGGCGGGTCGTGCCCGTGGCTGGAGGGCTCGTGGGCGCCGGTCTGGACAGCTACCTACTCAAGCGGATCGCCGACCACGCGCGTCTCGAGTTCCCTTGGAAACCGGGATCGGATTCCTGAGGGACCCAAGGACTTTGAGAAGGGAGTAGGCATGGCTGCCGCCAAGTCGGTTCGTTGGGGAGCATTTCTTTCACTGGCCAACGCTTTCCGCACGGCAACCCGCCTGAGCACCCCGGGCGTAGGAGCTCGCCTGACCTCACTTCCTCGGCTGGTCAGGGCAACTATCCGGGGCGAGTATGCGGGGACGTCCCGCCTGCGCCCACTTCTCATCGCGGGAGCTCTGTTGTACCTCATCTCGCCCATTGATCTGGTTCCGGTTGTGTTCCTGCCCCTCATCGGACTAGGTGGCGACGCCATGATCATCAGTTGGATCGCCGCGTCGCTGATCAATGAGACCGAGTCGTTCCTGCGCTGGGAAAGCGATCGTGAGCGCATCTTGCGTGGATACGTCGTCCATTGAGCTCCCCGACCTGACCGAGCGCACGGTCCTGGTCTGAACGCAGGCATTGGTGCACAAGGGTGAGGTTTTTCGTCCCCTCTCCACAGTCAGACGCGACGGCATGTCGCCACGGCCGGGCGGGCTCCAGAGTCGACCCATGACCACAACAATCCACCTCAGCGGACCCGCCGACGTCCTTACCGTGTTGCCCTATCAGCTGGGTTTCCACCCGCATGACTGCCTCGTGGCCGTGAGCCTTCACGGCCACCGCAGCGCCCGAATGGGGCTGGTACAGCGCATTGACCTCCCGCCACCGGAGCATATTGGTGACGCCGTCGCCGCGATGATTGCGCCACTTCGACAGGACAGCCCCACAGCCGTGCTGCTCATCGGCTTTGAAGAACGCGAGAGTGAGAGCCGCGCGATGCTGGACGAGATGGCGGATGCATGCCGAGCTCATGGCGTGGAGGTCGCTGACCGGATGGTCGTGCGAGGCGGGCGCTGGTTCGACCTGGACTGCAAGCAGAGCTGTTGCCCCTCCGAGGGTCTTCCGCTGCCGGCGCCGAGCGCGGTTCCCGCAGTCGCGGAGTTCGTCGGTCGTGAGATCTGCCCCCTGCCCGACCGCTCGGCGCTGGCCGATCTGCTGGAGCCGAGCAGGCCGCTGCTGAGTGGTGCAGTGCTACGTCTGGCGGACGAGTGGTTACAGCTGCGACTGGAGGCGACCGGCGCCGGGGCGGCCGGGATCGGCACACCGGAGACGGTCCTCCATGGATGTCGTACGAGCGAGCTTGCCGTGTGGAGTTTGGTCCTGTGCGACAGAGACGATGCTGAGCCGATCCTGGCTCTGCCTCCGGAGGATCTGGCCATGCTCGCGGTGTCGCTGACCGACGTGGATCTGCGGGACGGGCTGATCGCGTGGCTGTGCCCCGGCACGTTGCCCCAGGACTTGATCGACCCCAGCCTGTTCGTCCAGATGAGCAGGGCGCTGCCCGAGCCGACGTGGCTCGGTGGGGACGTGGGGGACATGGCGCACGTCATCGGCGGGCAGCGTGTCGAGCGGAGGCTGTGCGAACTTGGCGCTTCGCTGCCGGACGCCTGGGCGGTGTCAGCCCTGACTGTGCTCGCATCGTTCGCCTGGTGGCGCGGAGATGGTGCTCTGACGCGAGTCGCGCTGGATCGTGCGCTCAGGATCGACCCGCATTATCGCCTGGCTCAGCTGCTCGAGCGGATGGTGGACCTGGCTATCCGGCCCGAACGAGCATCCGCCTGACCGCCCGCTCGCCGTTCGCGGCTGTTCACGAGATGGACAAAGACTCCCGATCAGGGGGCCCGTTCCGTATACTCGATTCCAGGTCATGAGTCCCAGCGACAAGCCCTGGCTTGCTGGGCGGCAACCCTCCTCCGCGGTGGGGTGCCCCGGGTGATGACCCGGCCCGCTCGAACAAGAGCGGGCAAGCGCGGGCCCTGACCATCACGGCGGGCCCAGACCCTTCTGGAGTTTATCGTGACCGTTACCTCAGAACGACATCGAGTGCGAGCAGCCAAGCCTTCGACCCGGACCCAGATCAAGCCTGACGACGAGTCAGACTCCTGGTCGACCGGAGCCTGGCGCGAGGGGTCCCCGCAAGGGTCGCGGCACCATGTGGACATCGGTAGCCTTCAGTTCGAAGCTGGCGGAGCCCTCCCGCAGGTGCGTATCGCCTATGAGACGTGGGGGACCCTCAACCCGGCGTGTGACAACGCGATCATGGTTGAGCATGCCCTGACCGGTGATAGTCATGTCTCGGGTCCAGCAGGTGCAGGACATCCGACAGCAGGGTGGTGGGACGGCCTGATTGGTCCGGGTTGCCCGCTGGACACTGATCACTGGTTCGTCGTAGCGAGCAACGTCATCGGCGGTTGCCAGGGCACCACCGGCCCGTCGTCCCAGGCACCTGACGGGCGTCCGTGGGGGAGCAGGTTCCCGTTCGTGACCGTTCGTGACCAGGTTGCCGCTGAGGCCGCTCTGGCGGACCGGCTGGGGATCTCTGTCTGGGCGGCAGTCCTCGGAGGCTCGATGGGTGGCATGCGGGCGCTGGAGTGGGCAGTGACCTACCCCGAACGCGTTCGCCGATGTATCGTGCTGGGCTGTTCGGCGTACGCGTCTGCCGAACAGATCGCGTGGTGCCAGCCCCAGCTGCTCGCTATCCGCCAGGACCCCGACTTTGCCGGTGGTGACTACTACGATCGCCCGCGGGGTCCCGAGCTCGGGCTTGGCCTGGCCCGCCGGATCGCGCATGTGACGTACCGCAGCGAGCCCGAGCTGAACACCCGCTTCGGCCGTACGGCCCAGGGCGACGAGCAGCCTTTGGGCGGGGGTGGCCGCTATGCGGTGGAGAGCTACCTCGATCATCATGCGGAGACGCTCGCTGCCCGGTTCGACGCCAACTCCTACGTGGTCCTCACCGAGTCGATGAACTCCCACGATGTCGGTCGCGGGCGTGGAGGCGTGCAGGCGGCGCTGGAACGTGTGACGGCCGATCTTGTTGTCGTGGCCATCGACTCCGACAGGCTCTACCCGCCCCGGTTGTCCCACGAGATCTCGCAGGCCAGAGCCTGCTCAGGTCCCGCTCATGTCATCACTTCGGATCACGGTCACGATGGTTTCCTCATCGAGATTGAGCAGGTCGGCCAGATCGTGCGTGAATCGTTGTCTCGGACTCTCGAGGACTGAGAACCATAAGCTCGTTAATCCGATAGCGTTGCCACGCGTGGCAGTGTCGCCGCGGCGTGGTGAACAAGGAGGTTCTAGGTGTCCGTTGTTGTGGGTTACGTGCCGACCAAGGAAGGTCGCGCTGCATTGCGCCGTGCCTCTGAGGAATCTCTTTTGCGGCGCACCAAACTGATTGTGATCAACTCCAGCCGTGGGGGTAAGGACTTCGACGCCGATGAAGCCCGCCGGTTCGAGGCTGAGCTCCTCTCTGTTCAGAACCACCTCGACGAGGCCGGAGTCGAGCACGAGGTCCGCCAACTTGTCCGCGGCAACGAACCCTCGCAGGACCTGATCGAGGTGGCGAGCGAAGTCAACGCGGACTTCATCGTGATCGGCCTGCGCCGACGCACTCCGGTCGGCAAGCTGATCCTGGGGTCCAATGCCCAACGCATCCTGCTTGACGCCTCCTGCCCGGTGCTCGCCGTCAAGGCCAGTGTCAACGACTGACATGTAGCGGCCGTCTCGTCACGCGTCAGGTGGACGCCGCGTCCGGATTCTTGCGCGGCCCTTTCTTGGTTGTGGGATGAGGATGTGCGCCCTGCGCGGTGCCTTGGCTGCGCGTGATCTTCCCGGTTTGGGGAAGGGTTTGAGTTCGCCGGGCGTTGTCCTGCTAGACATGCAATTTCCTCAAGATGCAATCAGTTGTGCTCACTCGCCATGTGCGTCTGCCTGCCCCAATGGTGGGGCGGCTGCGGGCTGGCAACGCACATACTGGGGTTTGTCACCGCGATGGGGCCGCGCACATGAGCACCGCATAGAGGCCAATAGAGCACCTTATCGGGGCGCCGACGCGCTAGCATGTCATTAGACGTTTTACAATGGTCACTAGCACGACCGGGAACCCCTCCTGCCGGACCCGGTCGCCGCGAACTCCTCCCGCCCAATCATTGGTCACCGTTCACGCTTCTGCGCCGGTGACTGGTCCACGCGTTGCAACGGCCTCGCGACGAAAGGTAGTCGGTGTCGACTGTGTCTAACGTTTCATCCCTGTCTGCAGTAGTTCCACCCACCAAAGTGCCAGCCGAGTTCGCCCACCCCGCCCTTCAGGAACTTGTGCGGATCGGGAAGACCCACGGTTCGGTCGACAGCGAGCAGTTGCGGGTTGCGTTGGTGCAGGCCGAGATTAGCCCGAAGCGGATGAAGGTCGTGCTTCGTTCGCTGGACCATCAGGGGATCCATGTGACCCTGGACGCCGCGACTGCACACCGGGCTGTCGCCGCGACCCCTTCTCGTGCCACGGCCACCGCCACTGCGAGGAAGAAGACCGCGACGAAGAAGCCGAAGGCTGCGGCCAAGCCCGTGGCCAAGACAGTCGAGACTGTCGCGGCCAAAAAGACTGCGGCGAAGAAGGCCGCAGCCAAGCCGGCAACGGAACCCGATGGGGCCAAAGCATCCACCTCCAAGACCGCTAAGACCGTTCATTCGCGCACAACCAAAGCGGCTGCCGCTGCTGAGCCAGAAGTAGAGGCACCCAAGGCGCGCACGAGGAAGGCCGCGGCGAAGACGACGGCCGCGAAGAGGACGGCGGCCAGCAAGGACGGCGAGATCGACGCCGACAACCCGGTGGCTGTCGGCGCGGTCAAAGGAACAGACGTCAAGACCGATAGCAACGGGGGCAAGGTCAAGGCGGGCGAGGAGGAGAGCGAAGCTGCTGGTTTTGTCATCCGTGACGATGACGAAGATGATGCGCCTGCCCAGCAGGTCGTCACCGCCGGCGCGACAGCTGACCCGGTCAAGGACTACCTCAAGCAGATCGGCAAGGTTGCCCTGCTCAACGCCGAGCAGGAAGTCGAGCTTGCCAAGCGCATCGAGGCCGGTCTCTTCGGTGAGGAGAAGCTCAACGCTGGCGGCAAGATCGACATGAAGTTGAAGCGCGAGTTGTGGTGGATCTCCCAGGACGGGAAGAATGCCAAGAACCACCTGCTTGAGGCCAACCTGCGACTCGTGGTCTCGCTGGCCAAGCGCTACACCGGCCGCGGCATGCTCTTCCTCGACCTGATCCAGGAGGGCAATCTCGGTCTGATCCGTGCGGTCGAGAAGTTCGACTACACCAAGGGTTTCAAATTCTCGACCTACGCCACATGGTGGATTCGTCAGGCGATCACCCGTGCCATGGCGGATCAGGCACGCACCATTCGTATCCCCGTGCACATGGTCGAGGTCATCAACAAGCTTGCGCGCGTGCAGCGCCAGATGTTGCAGGACCTTGGACGTGAACCGACTCCTGAGGAGCTCGCCAAGGAGCTTGACATGACCCCCGAGAAGGTCGTGGAGGTCCAGAAGTATGGCCGTGAGCCGATCTCCCTGCACACGCCCCTTGGCGAGGACGGTGACAGCGAGTTCGGTGACCTCATCGAGGACTCCGAGGCCGTCGTGCCTGCCGATGCTGTGTCCTTCACGTTGCTGCAGGAGCAACTGCACTCCGTACTGGATACCCTTTCCGAGCGTGAGGCCGGCGTGGTCTCGATGCGTTTCGGGCTGGCCGATGGCCAGCCCAAGACCCTCGACGAGATAGGCAAGGTCTATGGCGTGACGCGTGAGCGGATCCGTCAGATCGAGTCCAAGACGATGAGCAAGTTGCGTCACCCGTCACGTTCGCAGGTGCTGCGCGACTATCTGGACTGAGCTGCAGTCGCCTAGTTCGGCGTTTCCGTAGGTCAGAGGCCCTTCAGGACCGGACAAGATGACGGAGTAATCGAGCACAGCGATGGTTCCTTCACATCCATGGTCAAGTCGGTCAAGTGCGGGATGACAACCTCTGGTGGGTCCCTTCCCTCCAAGCTCAGGGCGAGTTCTGTGCTGCCAATCTCTCTGTCACCAACCCTGGCACGCGGGGATGGCGCAGCTCTTTGACGCTCTTGAGGTCAAAGGGTTCATCGCTGGTAGCAAGCATGAGGCGGACTCAGGTGCGTCGGCAATGGCCAATCCCAACACCGACACCCTCCTGACCAGCATCAACCCAGGCAACTCCTTCAAGGCAATCGTGCTGATCGATGTCCCGGTCGGTAAGCAGTTGGACACCGTGGAGCTGCACAATCCCTCTTCTCCACAGGTACCTCGGTCTTCGTCAAGTAAGTCCAGGGCGTCGCAAAGGGCCCCGGCTCTGTGTTCGAGGGTTCGGGGCGGTCGTCATACATCGGGTCAGACCTCGCCTCGTACAACGTGAGTCACGCAGCCTCCCTTTGGAGCAGGTGTCACCGACAACGATGTCCTGCTTGGTCACCGCGGCCACATGGATATCACGCACCAATCCCCCGCCGTGGTGATGGCCTCTGCCGCAGCCTCCTCCCAGGAGGAAGAACTCGTCCTGATCACATCGATCACCCGTTACACGCTCATGACGACCTCTCATCGCTCTGGGTGGTCTTCCAATGGTGGTGTAACTAAGCCAGCCGGATCTCGTTGTACTACCAGAGTGGCCCAGAATGAGCTGTGAAATGGGCGAGTTGGCCTTGCTACGAGCAAGCAACTGTCCCCCCACGGAGAGTCTCACTGGGCCGAGTGCGAGCACGATTCTGCATAGTTCCGCTCTGGTGCCATATATGGCCTTGCGGTGGCAGATCAATGGACGCCGCCAACCCGGTGATCAGCGTGGAGACCAAGAAGAAAGAGCTGGTCGGCGCCTACAAGAACGGCGGCCGAGAATGGTCACCAGCCGGGAACCGGCCAGTGCAAGGTGCACGACTTCATCGATCCCGACCTGGACAAATCCAGATCCTCGGGGTCTGCGACGTTGCCGCCAACACCGGCTGGGTCGCCGTGATGGACTGGAACATCGATATGTACACCAACCGAAATACCCTCTGGTGGAAGTACTTCGGTTGGTGTACTTACTGCTCCTTCTGGCAGTCGCAAGGTTGTGGGTCTGCTCGGCGGCAAGAAGAGGGGCACCGCACCGCAGGCGGGTGCACAGACGGGGCAGTTTGAGGTATGGGTTCCGCGGAGTGCGCGCGGCGTGGAGGCGGTCGGCGAGTTCTATCATCAGCGCGAGTTTCGGGCACTGTTCCCCAAAGGCCACAACGACCGTAGCGTCGAGTTGAAGCTGCCGGTCCGGATCGTTCACAGTCTGCGCAACGGCCACGATTCCAATGCTGTCGAGATTCTGGGTTTCGTCAGTCAGTCACGCGCACGCCTTCAGCACGAACACCCGACCAGCCTTCGCAGCAGCCAGTGCTTCGTCCAGTGTGACCACCCGCACCACGCCCGTATCCAAGTCGCGGGGCCGCTCGGGCACGGCCCCGCCGGTGTCCTCGATGGATGAGTTACTGCTCTTCACAATCAGTCTCCAGTCATGCCCTACAAGCCAAACCCCGAAGCCCGGGGTGTCTCACATAAGGCTGACAGAGAGGGTCATCAACGAGCAAGGATCGCAACGAAGTCTCGCGATGACGGCTGGAGGTATCGGTAGGGGTTGGCTTGCTCGTCCTTGGTGAGCATGTGCGGCACGGCTACGCCCTGGCTTGGATGGGTGTAGGTGATGAAGTTGGTCCACTGCGGGTTGATGTCGAGTTCCATGGCGCGCACGGCCCCGGCGTCATGCACGATATTGGCCAGGGTCTTCGCCGACAATGAGGGGCCAACGGCGAACACGAGCGCGCCGTCCTTTCGGATTCCCACCGCTGAGCGCCACACATAGGTGAGGTTGCCGAGAGTCGCCCCCCACGATGTGGTGTCCACCTCGGGAGTGATGCTGCCGTGGTCGACCAACAGAGTCAGGTTCTGGCGGACAGCAGCCATGTCAGGGCGTGGGGTGGCCGTGTTCCACTTGACCACATCGACGTGGCCATCCTTGTAGAGCACCATTGACGCTGCGCCGCGGCGTAGTGGCATGGCGGTGGTGTTGTCCTGCCAATAGCCGCCTTGGGCGGCGGGCATGAGGAAGCCCGAGTTGAACGTCGCGAGCAAGCTGTTCCGCTGCCGTTCGGGCACTTGAGAGGGCTCGGACCAGCCCGAACCGCCAGGCGCGGCGTCGCCAGGATGCAGGACCATCTTGACCAGCTTCTGGTTGATCCAGGCCACTCCGACCCGATCGCTGGTGAACTGTGCGTCCGGACGCAGGAACGCCGCCCGGATCGCCGTTTGGCCGTGGAGACTGACCAACGTCTCCCAGAAGCCCTCGTAGGGCAGAACTGGCTGGGCTTGGGGTGGTATCGCGTTGGGAGGAGCCAGGTAGCTCGACGGTGTGGGCCTGGTGGGGTGGCTCGATCCTGGTCGGGACGGCGAGACGCTTGGGATCCCGCCGGGGGGTCTTCCGCCGACCTTGGGAGGGCTGGCCTTGTACTGGGCATCGCTGATCACCCAACCCAGCCCGTGGAACCGGGCCCACTCAGCCAGGCGCACAGCAGTACCGCCAGTCCCTGAAGCCGTCAGAGCACCACCGATCGACCAGGTGAGCCAAAGGAGCAGCAGTCCCAGCAGCACGCCCGCCCGGCGCAGCCAGAAATGACGCCGACTCGCCCCGTGCCCTGCAGGCCGCGAAGGTCGCCGACGCTTTTCGGAGTCTTCGATTCTCAAGTCGATTCTGCCATCAATTGAACATTCCCTCTCGATGTCCTGAAATGGCTACAAGAGGCGCCAGGAACGCATCTGCCAGTGCACAGGATATGCGACGACGACTGTGCCCACAGCGTAGATGCAGGCACCGTGCTCGAGCTTTTGGCTCGATACAGACGGCAGTCTGTGCCTTGGCCACCTTCAACGCCTTCGTTGCATCCTCCGGGTTCGAGAACTCCTTCACAGCGAGCTCTCCGGGGACACCACCGGCTTCGAAAGGGCAATGTTCTGAGTGCAATAACGCTTGACGAGGCTACGGAGAGGGCGTTCTGTGGTGGCCCGACGGGACGACTGGCACGAGGTCCCGCCGCTACGCACGACAGCAGCGCCAGCGTAAGGATCGCTGTCGCACACCACTGAGATGTGAGGCGGGCGCCGTGCGAGAATGTCGTGCGGCGTGGATGTCGAGGACCTCGGTGATGAAGCCCTGCAGTGGCTCCTGCGTCGTTCGGGCGTTTCGGAAGTGACCGGGTCACGAGCACCAGCTACTGAACCCGGTTATGTGAGGCCGAAGGCGGCGGGGACGACCCCGACACAGGTCCCCAGCACGACAAGGAAGATCCCAACAAGCTGCAGCGGAATGGTTTCTGTTGACGGGTGCGCTGTGCGCGCTTGAAGAACCACGTCTGACTGGTGGAGCAAGGTCTGCACCTGATCAACATAGGCCTTGAGGTCGGCATCGCCCTTGGCTGAGTGCGCCGCCTCGGCGCCGATCTTTTGGTGAAGGAACTTGACCGCCCGGCGCAAGTACGCGATCTGGGCGTTTAGGGAGTCCGTCTCGGCAATGGCTGTCCACCTTCGAGCAGGTTGGCCAACACTGACGGGGACGACGCCGGTCGTGGCGTGAATCTTGTCGGCGCGCTTACGTCTCAGCGCGAGTGACGTCTGGGCGAAAACGACCGTGGCGCATCCGGCCCCGGCGAGGGTGAGGATGAGACTAAGCATCGTGACGATGAGAGTTTCATTGTCTGATCCTCCCATTACGCACCCGTCGAGGTGCCGACCGTGCGGCGCACGGCGGCACAAGCGCCCGCCTCGACAAGGCGGGCGCTGTCGGGTGCCGTCAGTTGTTGGCGCGCTGCTGCTCGATCAGCTGCTCCTGATAGTCGAGGAGTTCTTGCAGGCTGTCTGGGTCCATCTGCTCGGAAATGGCCATGATCTCGGCGTCGATGCTCATCCCGTCGCCCCCGTGATCAATTGATCCCTAGCCCGTGCCGCGATGGCCGCAAGGAAACACGCGAGCATGACCGGCTGTGAGGCTGTTGATGCCAGCCGTTCGAGCCCATCGACATCCTCTGACCCTTCCCAGGACTGGACCTCGGCGGTCATGTTCTCTGCCAGGTGCCGATGGAAGACCCTGACATCGTTGTCGCTCATACAGCCGCTTCATTGCGCTCGGTGGCCAGCGACCCCACAGAGGCGCGCCATGAGGTGGCTGCTTCCGCCTCGACCTCGGACCAGGAGTTGCACCCTGCCAACTGTTCGGTGGTGCGCTCCCGTTCCCCATCTGCGACTGGGAGCGGAGGTCGCCACGCCACATGAACGTGCTCGGTGACGCTCATTTCGACTGGTGGCTTGTCCGGGAAATTGGTGCTCACAACTGGTTCTCCTTCGGTTAGGCGAACTCGGCTCAGTCCTCGGTCGGCGCTCCCAACGCCCGCTGGCGTCGTTGTACTTGTCTAGACCCTGACCGGAACCGCCCGGCAGGCAAGGGGTATATCGGCTCCGCTTTGGATCCGAAGGCGTGCAGCGATTCGTGTGGCAAGGCCGCAGACTCCGCTGCCGTTCGTCAGCGTTCCCGACAGTCGAATCGTTGGTAACGCTCAGGATTCGGTCATTGGAGAACACGGCGAGAACAAGCCATCGAGGTCTGGGGTCCAGGGGTCGCCGGTTAGGACCAAGGCATTCCGGCCGGGACAATCAGCAGGTCAGAGGAAGAACCAGGTCATGTCGCTGCGTGGTTGTACGGAGTCTCAGGAGAGGGTCGGGTTACGGCCGCCTATGCTTACTCCAGTCGACCACGGCGTAGACCAGCGGAACGAGGTCAACGCCAAGGAGGCAGGTGGATGAACAAGAACGACAGAGTGGACAAACGGTCTGGTCCGCGACCGAGAGTGCGTTGAGGGCGTGGTCTCAGCCCAAGATGTTTCCGTGTACGGCGCTCGTGACCTGCACGTCTGTCGCGCTTATGGGCACAGCTCAAGGACGTTCCTGGTGCGCGACTCGTTGGGCTGACATCCAGCAAGTGGCCACGCGTCTTAGTGCGTGTGTCGAGTTCAGAAGGCGCATCTCCAAGTCAAACAAGAGGGACTGAAATGCTGAGTGGTTCGTTGACGGTCGGTACCGACGGCGCGTGCTTGGGCAACCCCGGGCCATCCGGCTGGGCGTGGGTGGACGAGCACGGTAGTTATCACTCGTCGGGGCAAGCCAACGGCACCAACAACATTGCCGAGCTGCGGGCTGTGCTTGACGCACTGAATGACCACACCGATGTCGCTCATCTCATCATCCAGATCGACTCGACATACGCCCGGGACTGCTCTACAACATGGCGTGCCGGCTGGCAGCGCAACGGGATGCGCAACTCCAAACGTCAGCCGGTGGCGAATGCCGGGATCGTCGAGGCCATCTGGGCCGCACTGGACAGTCGCGCGGGCACCGTGGAGTTCGTCAAGGTTCCTGGACACGACCCCCATAACCAGTACCCGCTGAACACGGCTGCCGACATCATCGCCAACGCCGCAGCCGAGAAGGCATCAACCGGTTTGCCAGCCGAGACGATGTCGACCATCGATCTGGCCAGCATCAAGCCGCGCCTGACGTCGTTCGGCAAGTGGTGACTCCTCCGACGTCGGCCGGTCGAAACAGCGACGTTTCTGTCCATTTCCACCCAGAATGTCTGAGCCCACGACTCTCCTGAGGTCCTAGGTTCCGCTCGTCAGCTGCTCGCGGTTCGAATGTGCGTCAGTGAGGAATGGCACCCATGGTCGCGGAGTTCAATCTGTCCTTCGCTCTTGAGCGGGGTGTGGAGCGTAGATGAGTCTGCGTCGACATGCCGTTTGTCGTTCACGGACCACCGCGAGGTCACGAGCATGAATGACCCTGCGACAGTGCTTTCGGCTCAACGATGAGATCGTCGCAACGCGGGCCGTGGAGGAGACTCTGCGCCCAACAGTGCTGAGATCGATCAAGGCAGGATTGGGCAGCCGTTCCTGTTGCGTGACGCCACAGCCAACTCCCACCTACCCGAGACACCTCGCCTCGCGAACACGATCGGATGGTCGTGGCTGGCAGTCCTGCTCAAAGCCCGACAGCCTTTCTGGCCGTCATTGAGTACGGTGGGTAAAGGTCCATGCCGGTGGGGCCGTTCAGGAATCCTATGCCGCTGCCAGCGACTTTGGTGTGACCGTATTGCCACATGATGAAGTTGGTGCGGGGGTCCACAACCATGAGGCGGTGGTTGCCCCTGTCGCCCACCAAGATGTCGCCGTTTGGCAGGGCGATCGCCATCGACGGCTTGTTCAGGGATGCATCTCCAGTCGGGGCGTAGCGCCACAACACGCGTCCCGTTTGATCGAATGTCAGGACCTGGCCCGGGAGGTCCTGATCGACAGTCAGGTATTGGTCAGGAGCGACTTCAGAGGTTCCGTAGATGAAGGAGACGTTGGGCACCTGCACGCTCCACGCGATCTTCCCCGCGACGGTCATCTCACTGACCCAGTGGCCGTTGCCCTCGGTGACCACGAAGTTGCCGTTGGCCATCGGAAAGAGGCCGCTGGGATCGCCGAAGGTCTGCGGCGGGTTGTGCACGCACGTTCCGGTTTGGCCCAGTTGTCCACTGGTCGCGTGGCCGCCCGCGGGGATCATGATGATCCTGCAGTTCGCGGCGTCGGGGACCAGCAGATCACGGGAAGGCAGCATCAGCGCGCCGTCAGGGCCGTTCAACTGGTTGGGTCCTGACCCCGGGGCGTCGGCTTTGCCATAGGTATAGACGATCTTGTGGGTGGCGATGTCGATGACGGACAGGACGCTGTGGTCCTCGGAGGCAGTGAGGACCTGCTTGCCGTCCGGGCTGAACCACGCGACTTCGGGGGACTTGAAGGTTTGCCCTGCAGCCAGGTCTCCGGGGCGGGGGAACTGCCACATATTCCGGCCGTTGGGGTCAATAATCAGTACCCGGTTGCCACCTCCGTCTGCGATCAGGAGGGGCCCTGGCAGCACGGAGGGGTCCGAACCGGGGGCGAGCCAGCCCGCACCGGAGGCGGTGAGCGCGTTGGGCCCACTGGCGGAGGTTGGTGCCCCCGGTTGGGGTACGCTCGTTGCGGTCTTGGCCAGTTTCGGCCAGTGCGATGCCACCCCGCCGGCCTTTGCTGGCGGCTTCGCAGGATTACCGGCCGCAGTCATGAGCCACCAGGATCCGAGGCCGACACCAGCAATAAGCGCGACGAGTAGCGCCCGTATGACCCGCCAGTGCTTACGTAGTTCCGGCGATGGTGCTAGTCGGTGCTGACCGCTCATGATGTTCCTCCAGCTTGGGCACGGACCTGGATGACTGTGTCCACAGGCCTGGGACTTTCGCCGCCCACCAGGTAAGCGATACCGCCAACCACTACGACACCAAAGTCGGACCGGGCGGCTGGTAGGTGTCCAGCGGCGGTGAAACTCAGGTTTGCGGGGTTGAAGCGCATCACTCTGTCTGTCGCCCTAGCACCCAGGCGCCCGCCAGCGACGAAGATAGTGCCCCCCAGCGTGAAGGCGCCGGCGTGGGCCAGTGGGCTCGGTAGATGTCCGACGACGCTTCCACGGCCGGTTCTCAGGTCGATCCGTTGAACGTCGGTGACCTGCCTCCCAGCGTGCTCGCCGCCGAAGAGCCAAATCGACGCGCCGCCAGCCGCGACAGCTGGATAGCGCACGGATACTGGCAGAGCGCCCACGACGTCAAATGTCCTGCCATCCCGGGTCCGCAGAATTGTGGTCGATCCCTGGGCACCGTCGAACCCACCCAGGACATACCCCGCTGCGTCATCGCTGACCGCGACGAGGTCAGCGCGTGGTTGCGGCAGGTGGCTGATCACCCGTGGGGAAGATCCTGGCGTCACGTCCTGGACCGCACTCGTCACCGCCGTCGATCCACCACCGAAAATCAGATACCGGCCGTTCACCATGGCGCCTGCAGCATCATGTACCGGGACGGGCAACTGTCCTGTCGGGCTCACCGCGCCGCTGTGAAGATCGACTCGCAGGATTGCCTGCGTTGTGGTGTCGGCGGCGGTCAGGCCACCTATCACAAGCAGCCCTTCACTCGCTGCGAATACGGTCGGGCGCGACACCGCTTCCGGAAGTGTGAACGGTGCCATCGAGGACCTGACTGCAACCACCTTCGTACGACCAGGTGAGGTCACAGACGGTCCGGTCGGGGGTGGTGATGACTGCGACCGGGCCGGGGCTGGGACGGTTGGCCCGGAGCAGCTGGCTACCAGCAGTGCCACGGCCGCAACGGCATACGCTGGGCTGAACAGTCGCGTGGCTGGATTCCGACGGCGGATTTGAGGCCGATTGGAGTCAGGCGCCACGTCGATCTCTCCTCGTCCTATCAGCCCTCGGGGTGCTCGCCATGGTCATTGCCGTGCTCAGCCTATGCCACGAAATGGTCCGGTCCGACCGCACCGACCTCCCGTCCGGCTGTTGGGTGTCCAGGTATGGCCGAGGTTCTGAAGAACGTACAGCCCTATTTGCGACGGGTTCGCTTGCCCCGAACAAGCTCAAAACACTGTGATCTCGAGTGCAGGTCCTGGACTATATTTGCCCCGCTTCCGGCTAGCGTTCCACGTAGCAGTCCATCGGAAGAGCGCGACCAACCAGTGGAGGAATCTCATGAAGCCTCGACCACGTGTCGAGATCGCTGTTGCGGCCGGTGTCCTCTCAGCGCTGTTTCTCTCGGCGTGCAGTGGTAACTCGGCCAGCCCATCTGTCTCAGCGTCGTCGCGGGCTGCATCGCCGCAAGGGTCCTCGCGCCCGGCTACGCCGTCTACGACGTCAGCCGCACTCACCAGCGCTGGCGCGCTCGCTCAGCTACACCCGCTTACCGGACCTTTTCTGGCCCACGGGTCGGACCCGACCGTCCTTCCCGCGCCGGTCATCGTGGCGGACGAAGACAACAACCGCCTCGTGATCATCGACCCGCAGGGTCGGACGCTATGGGAGTTCCCCCGGCCCGGGGATCTCAGGCCCGGCCAGACCTTCTTACTTCCTGACGATGTGTTCTTCACCCCGGATGGCAAGCAGATCATCGCCACGCAGGAAGAGGACCAGGTGGTCAGCATCATCGATATCGCCACCCGTCACATCGTCTATCGGTATGGCTCTCCTGGGCGGGCCGGCTCGGGAGTGGGGCACCTGTCGAACCCGGACGACGCGATGCTCCTGCCCGATGGCCGGCTGCTGATTCCTGACATCCGCAACTGCCGAGTGCTCTTCGTCCGCCCGGGCGCATCCAAACCCTCGGCACAGCTGGGCACCACCGGATCCTGCTATCACCAGCCGCCGGCTCACTTCGGCAGCCCCAACGGGGTCTTTCCGATGCGCGACGGACGCTACCTAGTCACCGAGATCAACGGGGACTGGGTCGACGCCATGAGCCTGAACGGTTCCGTCGCATGGAGCACCCACCCTCCAGGGGTTGCCTACCCCTCGGACACCAACGAGATCTCTGCCGGCCGCTATCTCACCGTGGATTTCAGCACTCCGGGCCAGATCGTCATCTTCAACAGAAACGGCAAGGCGTTGTGGAGGTATCGCCCAACGGGCGCCGCACAGCTCAGCCGAACCTCACTCGCGTTGCCGCTACCCAACGGCGACGTCTTCGCCACCGACGACGCCGACCACCGCATCATCGTGGTCGATCCCCGGACCAACCGGGTCGTCTGGCAGTACGGCCACAAAGGCACGCCTGGCAAAGCGCCCGGGTACCTGGCCAACCCCGACGGGATGGACCTGTTACCACCCAATGCACTCTGGTCTATCACGGCACATTGACGGCTCCTGTGACTGATCCGTGGGTGCTTGGAGCGTGCCCTGAGGCGCAACATGCCGTTCCATTTTCGGTTCTGGGCTCAGTCCAAGGTCTGGAACGCTTGAGCGGAGAACGGCGTGCGCGATCTCAGCTTAGGAATGCCGTGTTGGGCGTCGAGAGGACGGTGTTCGAGTTATTGGAGTATGACCAGGAGCAGGATCTGTTGGTGGCTCGGGTGCGGCCCACGAGGCGTGCGCGGGGTCGTTGCGGTCTGTGCCGGCGGCCTTGTCCAGGCTATGACGGTGGCGATGGTCGGTGGCGGGCGTAGGACCTGGGCACGGTCAAGGCGGTGTTGGAGGCCGAGGCTCCCCGGGTGTCCTGCAGACGGCATGAGGTGGTGGTTGCCGCTGCGGGCTGGGCTCGTCATGGTGCCGGGCACGCGTACGCCTTCGATGACACCGTGGTCTGTTGCCGGTGCGCTGCTTCTAAGAGCGCGGTGCGTGAGTTGATGCGGGTCGCCTGGCGCACGGTCAAGCGGGGCAACCGGTATTTGACGGCGGTGGTCGACGACGACTCACGCTGGTTGATCTGGGCCGCGTCGGGGCGGGACAAGGCCTGGACAAGGCCACTCTGGGCATGTTCTTCGACGAGTTGGGGCCGGATCGTCGAACCGACCAATACGAAGATCCGCGTCCTGACCCGAGTCGCGTTCGGCTTCCCCAAACCCGAAGCCCTCATCGCCCTGGCCATGCTCGCCCTCGGGGGCTACTGCCCACCACTACCCGGCCGAGCGACCACGAAATGACCCACAGGTCGAGCAGAGGAGCCACATTGACCCGCGATACCCGCCATGGGCCACTGCATCCAAGGGCTAGCAGCATCCGAGGGGGTCTGCACTGAAGGCCCGTTCCTGTTGGAACGGGCCTTCGGGTGTGGTGACGTGT
>OCZT010002047.1_pt1 | contig 20876 bp, 18 predicted proteins | sample 1539031 | NCBI WGS metagenome assembly OCZT01 (sample SAMEA3539308, study PRJEB22396) | soil metagenome | biome: tundra; feature: field; material: soil | place: USA | collected 2010-05 | depth 0.15 m | reverse complement strand
TCTTTGCCGGCTCGATCTGTAGTACATAGAGCGGTTTTTCATGAGCAATTCCTACCCCCCGCCGCTTACCGATCGTGTACCGGTGAATACCGGTGTGTGTCCCAATTATCTCGCCTTCGGTTGTAACTATCTCGCCGCTCGAAGGCAGCTCGGCCGCGCGTCCCTCGTGTTCCAGATAACGGTCGATGAACTCTGAGTACTTTCCATCAGGCACAAAGCAGATCTCCTGTGATTCCTGCTTTTCGGCCGTGTACAGCTTTGCCTCCCGGGCAATGTCACGCACATCGTCCTTGGTCATTTCGCCAAGAGGGAAAAACGAGCGAGAAAGCTGCTCCTGCGTCAGTTCCCAAAGAAAGTAACTCTGGTCCTTCCAATAATTCCGCCCGCGGAAGAGACGATAGCGGTCCGCTTCCGCGTCATATTCAACACGAGCATAATGACCGGTCGCGACCTTTTTACAGCCGAGACTTAGAGCCATCTTGTCGAGCGACGCAAACTTTAGACGCGAATTGCAGGCAACGCATGGAATAGGCGTTTCGCCGGATAGATAGCTCTGTATAAAAGGTTCAACGACCGAGTCGTCAAACTCTTGCTCGAGATTCAAAACGTAGAACGGAAAACCCAAGGATTCAGCCACACGGCGGGCATCGTAAACATCGTCGAGCGAGCAGCAACGCGAAGGAAGCGGATCGCCATTCTCATCCACGCTGATATTTCGGCGCTGGTTCCAGAGTTGCATTGTAAAGCCGACCAACTCGTGACCCTGCTCCTTCAAAACCGCCGCGGCCGCCGAACTATCGACACCGCCGCTCATGGCTACCGCTATCTTCATCTTAAAACCAACCATCTATTCTGACAGGCGAATCCGATTAGGTGCAAACAGTTTACCTCGGAGTCTGCCGTGGTGCAGGCTGGGTTGGCTGTCGATAAGCTGCGGCAGATCAGATCGATCTGGAGCGTTTCAAAAATATTATGTCTGAGCCAAGTGACTTCTTTATAGCTTCCGCATATGCCGCAGCCCCCGCCGGATCGGGATGGCCGACCCCCGCGATCTCACAGGTACGAACCGGATAGTCAATACCGGTTGTACGCTTTAATTCTGTCAATGTCGTATCGCACTGGGCGACGCGGGTTTCGAAGAGCGGGTCCTCGACTTTGCTTCCTTTCATTCGGAAAAGAAGTGTATTCGGAGTTTCCAGGCTGTTGTCCTCGGTAAGCGGCGATCTGATGAAGATCGACTTTGCTCCCTTTGACGTCGCATTAAAGCGTTCGACAGCGATCTGAAGATTCCGATTCGATTCCTCAAACCATATACGCGACCGCCGGATACCGCTTTTGCGCATCTTGTTAAAAAACAGTTTTCGCGTGACGGGGTTGTTGGCGATGGGTTTGAGGAAGTGCGGAAATCTCATCGATTCCAGCCAACTGTTGAACAACCGGCTCCCGGGCGTTTTGGGCGACAACATCGGAAAGTAACCCACGACGGCTATGGTCGCATTTGGATTGAGCTCGGCGGCGTGAGCGAGGACGTCAAACATGTCATCGCGACAATATTTTACGATCAGCGGCCGCAGCTTGCTGTCGTCGCCACGCGGATCGAGCACCTTCGCAACACTGATATCGGTAATACCGCCGGTCAGCATGATCAGATCGGCCCCATTGGCATCGCCGGCAGATCTGTACTCGTCGGCAGCGTCGTCGAGCTGCTTCCAGATACTCGGAAAACCGAGGGTGACCTCAGGTGGATGAAAGAAGTTTTCGGGGCATTGTGCTTTCCTGTATTTTTCGGCTTCATCCGGATGGAACTTTAGGGTGGCGCCGGAATGCGCCTTTACCTTTAGGTTAACCGTCCGCCGCCCGGCGAATAGTTCGTTGCGCAACCAATCAGCGGTAAGTGAGTAGAACTTGTCCTTCTCGTTTAATCCCTGACCCCAGATAAGCGAATCACCGATAACCAGAAATTCAAATGGCCGGGCGTCGTCGCCTATTGAGACCAGGGAGGCGCCTCTGCCCGAAAATGTGATCAGGGCCGAAGCAGCGCCCAGCACTTTAAGAAAGTCACGCCGCGTGATCTCTTTCATAGGCCTCTCAAGAACGGAACAGCTTTGCCGAGCGTATTCAAACTTGATTTACAAAAAGTAGACAATTAACGGTCAGGTTAAATTGTTTTTGCGGAAATTGTAAAGCGAATATTAGCGGATCCAAAGACGAAAGGATCTTGATGTCTAGTACCCCGATCGCGATCTTATCGGTATTCTTGTCTTGAGAGCCACAACTATCGACGCACATCCAACCGCGGCAAGTATATGTTTGATAGTATGCCCGCTGATAAGGCCATCGGTGGCCGCGAAAACAACTTTGTCGCCAAGCTCGGCCAATTTGGCAAGCCCATACCAAATAACCGCCGCGAGGAAAAGCCATTGACGTGAATACCTTGCGGGATAAAGCATCATGACAAACGGAAGTATTAGGAGCGGTATCAGTTGGACCCAGTAATAAAGACGCAGATCCTGAAACCAGCTCCAGTAAAGAACGCTGAACGCACCAACTAATACAGCGGGAACGAGAAGGAAACGAAACCGTTCGCTGATATATTCGCCCAGAAACCCGACAAACAATCCCATAAAACCGATCGTCAACGACATCCTATCCCATACGAGGGTGTCGTCATTCGGATTCCAGTGATAATAGGTGGAAGCAACACCGACCATCGTGATACCGACAAACATTACGATCCAGGCGTTTCGCAAAGGGCCCAATCGCTTCGTAATGCAAATCTTCAGACCGATCAAACCAACCATGAGAAAGCCAAGGTTTGACGCTACATCGCCGAAATTGGGGATGCCAAGGAACGGCCGGCTATCGGCGAAATTATGGTAATTCTGATCCTGTCTAAATGGCGCCCAAGAGAATATCGCCAGGAACGAAGCGATCACAATGCCGGCGATAAGTAAGTGGCGCCAGTAAGAACCTCCGAACGGCATCGGGTTGGATCGTCTAGTCATTTGGTGAAAGGGACGTTACAAGATTTCCTGATTTGCTATGGAGATCAAAGCCACTGGCTTTTAAAACCTTTTCAATCGCTTCCGCAAATGCTTTGGAGCCTTCAACGTTCGGATGCGCGATTGATGAAAGCTCGCACATCTTCCTTGAAAGTCGACCATAATGCTGATACTTCATTTCGCTGAAAACCTTGGCACATCCAACTAGTCGTTCGTCGTAAGTCTCATCGTTTGGCAGATGATTTTTGCCAACTTACCAGACCAGCGACTTCTTCGTTCCGTAGGTGGATCTTTCCGGGATCGGCGATTGAACAAAGAGAATTCTCGGTTTATCCAAACCGGCATTTGTCTTAGCGATGGCCGCGCGCATCTCTCGATCCGACTCTCTTAGCCAGAGGCGCGAACGCTTCGTGATCAATTTCCGAAATATCTTCAGAATTTGCCTGCTGAGGGGATTGGTAAACAAAAAGTGTAATTTAGGTGGAAAATCAATAATGTTTAAGAAATAGTGTGCCATCGTCTCGATATCACTATCGGATGACGCGATGGGAAAATAACCGACCACCACCACCTGAGCATTCGGAAATGTCGTCGTCACATATTGCAACAAATTCGACATGGATTCGCCGCAAAATCTGTGGATCCGTTCGCGCAATTTTCGTGCGGGGTAAAACGGACTGACTATGTCGGCCAAAAGAACGTCGGTGATGCAGCCTGAGAGCATCACGAGATTTACCGATGCGGGGTCCTTATACTCCTTCCTGGCAATATCGATTTGGGCGATTATGCTCGGCGTCGATATGTTTGCCTCAACGTAATGAAATTCATAGATATCGTCGCCCAGCTTCTGCATCTTTTCCAGTTCTTCTTTATGCACGGTAATGCGAGAGCCCGCGTGGGCCTTGATCTTAAGATCCACTTTTCGAGAAGACCCGAAAACTTCGCTTTGGAGCCACTGCTTGACGAGAAAATAGAATTTATTCTGTTCGTGCAGGCCTTGTCCCGTAATATGGGAATCACCGACGAGCAGCATTTCGTAAGGTACGAGGTCCTGGCCGGATATGGGCCCGGCCATCGTGAATATGAATAAGAGCGTAAGGATCGAGCCACTGGTCCGCACAATCGGTTTGATAAACCGTACGATCTTTAACATGTTGAAACTCCTGACGGGCCTGCCCAATGCCCTTTCGGATCAGATACGACACCAAATTAGCACGTCCGGGGAATAACTTGCTCTGTGAACATAACGAATTTTGTGCCACGGCATTCTGATACCTGTGTATTTTGCACCGGATGCACGACATGAACTCCTTTTCAGTCAAGCATTGCGGTTTGTCATCATCTCACTCGATTATTGCCATTGCGTCGCAGGCACCAGCGGGTGCAGAATTTGGTTATAAGGTGAGATTTTATGGACGCTATTTATGCGATTACGAAACAGCGTCTTGTTCTCCTTTTTCTCGTTATAACATTCCTTGCTCAGGCAGCGTCCGGTCAGGAGCCTTGTGTATCCGCGGAACGTATCCAAACTCTGAAATCCATTATCGAGGCCAAAAAACCTCTCGAACCTAATGCCGACCTGAATTCGCGCATCCAGGCAATGAAGGCGGACGTCGTCAAACAGACCGCTGCATCAAGCTCGGAACCGGGCCAACCTGCAAAGCCCGACCCACAGACCGAAGAGATCAAGAAGACGAATATCCAGCAGATGTGCAAAATCCTGAACACCGAACCATGGCCCGGCAAGAGCACGGTCGGATTGGTGGGTTCGTCCGCGTGGATCTTTCTCGTAAGAAACTATTTGAATACCCAGCTTCAGCAGCAGTTGATGCAGGTGATCGCTGCAGGCGCCGAAACCGGCGAGATCGATCACGATGCCGAGTTGGCCGGCTTGATCGACCATATCCGATTTCGTCTGGGCCGGGCGCAGCTTTTTGGCACCATAGCAACGGCCCAGAACGGTTTTCTTGTGCTCTGGCCATTGCTCTCGGACGAAAAGGTCAATGAATGGCGCAAGGCGTACGGCTTGATATCGCTAAAGGATTATTTGCGGGCCCTGCAATTCGCTTACAAGATGGTGGTCATCAGGTCGACCGCCAGACCGGTGCAGGTGCCGGTTTCTGCTACAAGTTCGGCGCAAAACGCGAGGCCAAACGCAAATATAACTCCTTTGGGTTCCGTCGACGACCAGATCGTGCGCATTGACACATCACTAGTTACGATCGACGCAACGATTTACGGTACGGAGCTTCCAAAGCTGGAGAAGGACGACTTTAAGATCTTTGAAGACGATCAGGAACAGCAGATCAGTGCCTTTAACGAACCCGAATCGCCGTTCGACATCGTCCTGCTGCTTGATCTCTCGGGTTCGACGATGTCCCAGACGGACCTTATCAAAAAGACGACGAAACGCTTTGTAGAGCTCAAACGAGATGTCGACCGAGCAGCCGTTGTAACATTCGCCACTACACAAACCGTCGTTTCGCCTCTTGAGTCGGACAGAGCAAAGCTGCTTAAAAGTCTCTCGAAGATAAAAGATTTCGGCGGCACCAACCTTTGGGATGCAGAGGAATTTGCTATGGATCTGCTAAAACGCAATTCTTCGCCCGAACGGCGCAAGGCGATCGTGGTGATGACGGACGGTGTAGACAATGCACTTGCCTTTTCCCGCCGTGGAATAGGTTCGACGACGCTGTACGCGGACCTGCTCGAAGATGTCCGTCTTAGCTCTATTGCAATCGTACCTATTTACCTGGATACGGAGCCCGCAAAAAATGAGCCCGCGAATCCGGAATTTAGACGAGTTTACGCCGATGCTCGCCGTACGCTGCAGCGTCTCGCCGACGAGAGCGGCGGCACATATTATACGACAAAAGACATCGGAGATCTTAAACGGGTTTACGAGCGGGTAATGAACGATATGGGCAAGGTATACAGTCTCGGATACGAACCAAAGAACTCGGTTCGCGACGGACGTTGGAGGAACATTCGTGTCGAGATTCCATCCCATCCGGAAATAAAGGTGAGGGCAAGATCAGGCTACTACTCGAAATAGTATTTCGTCTTTGAGGCCGCCGTTTCGAAAATAAGCAGCTGCGCCCACGCGTCACTTACATGGGTCTGAATTTGTATTCCAAACACTTTCAATCTTCAAAGCTGCTGTGTTATATTCTGAAAACTATGAAGCCGTCCATCCGCTAGATCGTCCTCTCGAGCAGTGCATTTTGCGCTAGACACGCGATATGCACTCGTTTTCCTGGCAAGCATTCCGTTTGCCGTATTTCATTTACTGAACAACATATATGTCTTTAAATACTCCGTCTGTGGAGACGGTAAACAATTCTTATTTGGCGACGCTGAAAGAAGCGGTCCGCGGCTCGGACCGAGACTTTACGCGCGAGACGATCGGCCTATCACTCTTTCTGCTCGCGGTTCCGATGATCCTCGAAATGATGATGGAGAGCCTGTTTGCCGTCGTCGACGTTTTCTTTGTCTCAAAGCTCGGGGCTGACGCGGTCGCTGTCGTGATCTTGACGGAATCGATCATGGCGCTGGTGTATGCCGTCGCTTTTGGTTTGGCGATCGGCGCAACCGCTACGGTTGCACGACGAATTGGAGAAAAGGACCCGGATGGCGCAGCCAAGACCGCAACGCATGTGATCTATCTCGGCGTGATCGTCTCGTTTGTGATGAGTGCGATGCACCAACGCTGCTTAGCCTGCTAGGTGCCGAACCACAGGTGATCGCCGGCGGGACGACCTTTATGCGGATCATGCTCGGCGGTAATGCGGTGGTCGTGTTCCTCTTTCTGCTAAACGCGATCTTTCGCGGGGCCGGCGATGCAGCCATCGCCATGCGGGTGCTCTGGCTCGCCAACATCCTGAACATTACGCTCGGCCCATGCTTCATTTTTGGCTTATTGTTCTTCCCGCAACTGGGGGTAACAGGGGCAGATGTCGGAACAACGATCGGGCGGGGCTGTGGCGTGCTCTTCGCCTTCTGGAATTTGTTTCGCGGGGAAAAGCGTTTTCATATTCATCGCAGCAATTGGCGAGTTGACCTGCACGCCCTGTGGAACCTTGCCAAACTTTCCTGGACGGCCGTTTTTCAATTCCTGATCGGAACGGCTAGCTGGAGTGCGCTTGCGCGTGTCGTCGCGGGGTTCGGCAGCGAGGCCGTCGCCGGGTACGGGATAGCGATGCGGGTCGTTGTGTTTTTACTCCTGCCATCACTCGGACTAAGCAATGCCGCGGCGATGATGGTTGGTCAAAACCTCGGTGCCGGCAAACCCGAGCGGTCTGAGGCGGCTGTTTGGCGTGCGGCATTCTTTAATGCCGCGATTTATGGGCTTGTAGGTTTGGTACTGCTTGTTTTGTCGGGCCACATAGTGCAGTTCTTTATTGATGACCCGACAGTGTTGATGTATGGCTCGAATGCCCTGCGGATAATCGGCTATGGATTTGTCTTCTATGGTTTTGGAATGGTGATGGAGACAGCATTTAACGGTGCGGGCGACACCCGGACGCCGAACTATATAAATCTCATCATTTTTTGGCTGTTTGAGATACCTCTTGCGTACGTTCTTGCCTATCATTATGGTATGGGGCCCTTCGGCGTTTTTTGGGCCATCACGATCGCGTTTTCCGTTCTTGCTGTCGTCGCCGGTTTACTTTTCCGACGAGGCAAGTGGAAACTGAAGATCGTGTAATCTGTGGTAAAACGGTTTCTGTATGTCCTCGATCAAATTCCCAAATCCGCGAAGCTTTGAATATGCCGATTGGGTGCGTGTCGGGAATTATATTTATCCGGCCGACGGCATCGTCTATTTCGGCGGACGTCTTACGGTCGAGAACCTTAGATATGCCTACAAGAACGGGATCTTCCCGTGGTATACGCCGGGTATCCCTCTGCCGTGGCATTGCCCGGATGCCCGGGCTGTGATCGAGTTCTCAGATCTTCACATCGGCCGCAGTTTGGAGAAAACACGCCGTTCGGGGCGGTTTTCGTTTACGATCGACAAGGACTTTGTCGGTGTTATGAAGGCGTGTGCACAGGTTGCGCGACCGGACCAGGGCGGCACATGGATAACACCCGAATTCATCGCGGTCTACAATGACCTGCACAAAGAAGGAATGGCACATAGTGTTGAAGCGTGGAACGCATCCGGCGAACTTGTCGGCGGTCTCTACGGTGTCGACGCCGGTGGTGTGTTCTGCGGCGAGAGTATGTTTCACCGGGAACCAAACGCATCAAAGCTCGCTCTGCTTTTCCTTATCGATCACCTAGGGACGCGCGGCGCGACATGGCTCGACGCACAAGTCATGACGCCGCACATGGCTGCCCTTGGCGCAAGGGAAATTGACCGGGACGAATTCCTGGATAAACTCGCCGCGACCCAGAAACTGGGTCTAAAATTGTTCTGAATCATATGGATCACGAAGAAAAGTTAAGAGAACATCTGTTGGAACTGCTCCGCGGCCGCTCGGCGCACATCGACTTTGAAAAGGCGGTAAAGGATTTTCCGTTTGACGAGATCAACACGCGAATTGACAGTTCGCCGCACACTGGTTGGGAACTGCTTGAACACATCCGTATCGCGCAATGGGATATTCTCGAGTTCAGCCGCGACGCAGATCACGTGTCACCCGCGTGGCCCGACGGCTATTGGCCAAAGGAGAAAGGAACGCCCGACCAATGGAAGGCTTCGCTAGTCCAAGTCCGCCATGATTCGCAGGCCATGCGCGATCTTGTCGCCGATGAGAAGACAAATCTCTACGCCAAGATCCCACACGGCGATGGACAGACGATCCTGAGAGAGGCTTTGCTTGTTGCAGATCACAACGCCTATCATCTGGGTCAGTTGGTATTGATTAAGCGAATGTTAACGAGCAGGGCGGAATCTTAGCTCCTACGGAAAGAGACGCGACTGTGAACGAGCGTGCATTAAAGGCTCCCTTCTTACGAAGGAGGGGTACGGCTTTAGCCGGGGGGTGGTTCTCTGCCAAGGTTAATGACACTCTGGTTTATTACGATCCTTTCTACGTAACGTAGAGAACCACCCCGCCCGCAAAAGACGCGGCCACCCCTCCTTCGTAAGGAGGGGAGCATTTTGAACATATGTCAAATAATTTCCTCATCTACGGTGCGTACGGCTATACCGGCGAGTTGATCACACGGTATGCCGCGGATCAGGGTTCGAAACCGATCCTCGCGGGCCGCAGCGAGGCAAAGCTAAAAGAACTTGCCGATAAGTACGGTTTTGAACACCGAGTGTTCCGACTCGAAGATACTGCAAAGATCGACGCTACGCTGCAGGAAGTCGATACGGTGCTGCATTGTGCCGGTCCTTTCTCTTTGACCTCGAAGCCGATGGTCGAAGCGTGCCTCAGGAACAAGAAACATTACACAGACATTACCGGCGAGATCGCTGTATTTGAAGCGATGGCCCGTCTTGACGACAAAGCGAAGGAAGCCGGAATCATGATCATGTCCGGAGTCGGTTTTGATGTTGTACCGTCCGACTGTCTGGCTCGTCATTTGAAAGACCGTCTGCCGTCCGCCACCCATCTCACGCTCGCCTTTTATGGCCTGGGCGGGCTGTCGCACGGGACACAGGCGACGATGGTCATGAATATCGGAAAGGGCGGTGCGATCCGCTCACAGGGTAAGGTCACCAGCGTCCCGGCCGCGTATAAGAAGCGTGAGATCGATTTTGGCGAAGTTACAAAGACGGGAGTCACCATACCATGGGGCGATGTCGCGACCGCTTACTATTCGACGGGTATTCCGAATATCGAAGTCTACACCGTTGTTCCGGAAAAGAACTTAACGATGATGAAGCTTAGCAACTATGTTGGGTGGGCGCTCACTTCAAAGCCGATCCAATCTTTCCTCCAAAAGAAGATCCCCGCCGGCGGCCCAAGTGACGAACAACGAGCTAAGGGGAAAACTCTTCTCTGGGGCGAGGCCCGCGATGAACAAGGCTACCGCGTAGAAGCACGCCTGCAAGGACCCGAGGGCTACACGCTCACCGCTCTCGCCGCGCTAAACATTACGCAAAAGGTACTCGACGGCAACTTTACGCCCGGCTATCAGACACCCGCAAAAGCATACGGCGCGGATCTTGTTCTCGAAATTGATGGCGTCAAACGCCAGGACGTGTAATTAAAGAACAAGACCGGATCAAGGAAGAATTTGAAAATCGACCCACTGGCTCGAAACAGCATTTTTATCTGCCGACACGAGGTCCTTCACTATCAGCTGCAGTGTGTAGTCACCCGGCTGAACGTTTGGATCCAGCTGTAGGTAGGCGTAATCGATTATTCTGGACCAGTCAGACTGTTTCTCGAGCTTGGCAGTTTCCGGTTTTCCATCGATCATCAATTGCCCGTCACGAAAGAGTTTCATCTGCACAGAGAGGTTCGGCTGTTGCGTGACTTTGTCGAGTTGCGCGTTGTAGATCGTATAGGAATATGCGGCGACGGAACCCCGGTGAAACTGACGCATTGCCGGTGAGCCCGTTGTAGGTGTCATGGCGATAGCGTTCTCAGCTTTCACTGGTCCCGGTATCACAAATTTGCCCCTAACGTCGACTTGGGATACGGTAAGCCCCGACAGAAACAATTTCCCCTTCTTCATATCGGGTATCTCAACGACCTGGCTGGACGATCCCAGTAGTTTAGTCGTATCATCCCTGACCGCAACGCGGAAGTTATACGTACCGGCCTTTTTGATCGGAACATCAGTCGAGTATGTCAATCCATTCTGTCTTATGAACGGAATGGCCTCTGACTGCACTTTATAGATATGTGTGCGGGTAAATTCGTCGACCACGCGATTCTTTTCATCGAGCGTAACCGCGACCACATCAAGAACCGCCTTCTTAAAACCACCCGCGTCATCAATGAATGTGATTTCGTCACCGGGTAGATGGATCAATGATCGAACATAATTTCCCTCGTCAGCGGAGTTACCAAAAAATGCAGTAAGCTGAAGATTCAACCCTGCCGTAGGAAGCGGGGCGGCAATTGCGTCATAAAGATCGCTGTCGGCCGAACGTTTGTGTGTGGCGAGAGGTTGATCGACATTACCGTAAAATCCTGATCGAAACCTAACAGACAGGTCGGCCCGTTTTACGCGAATCTCTATCTGATTGAATTTCTTACTTTTGAAGGTATCGTCAGGCGGCTCATAAGCCAGTAAGTAATAACCCTGCTCCAGACTCAGAGCCGTTTTGACCGGTACGTCCAAATCATTCGAATCATGATAAAACTTACCGCCTGTCCATCTTGCGAGATACTGTAGACCCTCTCGCGAGCTTCGCACTTCCGCGTCGCGTACGTCTATGACCTTATCCGAAGCGTTGACGTCCGCTTGGGTACGAACCTCATCGGCAGCCTCGATCATGGATGTTGAGAACACACCGCGGACGTCTATTGTGTTTAGTATTACGGAAGCGCGGTTTGCTAGCTCGGTAACATCTCGAAGCGTATCCATCGAGCTCAATACCTCGCCGTTACGGCCGCGTAACTGCAGCCCGTCAGACATGACAAAGACGATCTTGCGCCCGCCGACTCGCTCCAGTCCCCGCACCACATAGTTGATCAAACCCAAGGTGCCGACCACCTGATTGTTACGACTGAAATCTTCCCCGGACTCGCGTGTCTTTCGGTCGGCATCGGACTCTATTTGAGACGAGGTCATACCAGAGTCGGGGGAGATCTTGTCCAGGATGTTTGATCTCGCCGCTTGAAAAATACTGCCGTTGCTAAAAGAACAACTCCCAGCGGGTGGATACCAACGAATCTTATCGATCGTGCGGAGCAACTGGGTTTTATCGGATGCGTATTGCTGCAAAACGCTGCTGCCCGCCATTGTCTTATATATGGCAACGTGGTCGGTCGGAAGCATTTGTTCCTTAACGAACTTTTGCAAGCCGGCCTTTGCCGCAAACATTCCCGTTGTGCTCGCCGAACAATTGCCATCGTCAACTATGAAAGTGATTATCCGGCCGGGGCCGCCAAATCTGACCGGCGGCTGCGCGATATCGTTCTTATCTTTTTTGGCTGCAGCGTCGGGCTGCGAGGATCTCACCGATGCCGTATCGACATAAGAAAGATGAGTGATCTTTTGAGGTTTGCCGTCCTGCAGCAGTTCAAAATCACTATCCTTGAGGTCGCTGACCGGCGTACCGTCTTTATCCACGACCACGGCGTCTATCTGCACGAGCTTTGTCGTGATCTTTACTACATCGTCATCCGCAACAGGTGGAGGCGTAGGGCTGGGTTTTGGAGTTTGTGCGATAGTGACGGCCGCGGCAGCGACCAGGATCATGATGGCAAAGACGAGTAGCGAATATTTGGTATTCATGGTCGTAAGGAGTTTATGACATGTCAATGCTCGTAAGTACAAGTTATGACGGGTGACGAGATGGCGGAAACATGCAAGATCAAGAGGAGAAGCTTCTTAACGTTTGCTCGCAGCTAAACGACGGGGAGATGTTTCACGCGATCGCCTTCCGTGAATACTTATATCATGTGCTGGCTACCCAGGGCGCGATTTTATCCGCGAGATTCATGGCGTTGGTCGGAGTAGAACGTGGCTGATCAGCAGTTTCGCAGGAACGACCTGCTTGTAGCTTCAATGCCGCCAAGGATGCGAGGACGCCCGCAACGACGCCGTGCCCAGTTCCGGAGGAACGACCTGTCTGTAGATTCAATGGTCCTCAAACGCGACAAGCCACGTAGGGGCGTCCTGTCTCAACAGGACGCGTCTAACGGAGCTCGAATGCGATGAGATGATCTCGTTCTACAAACAGGCCGCTCCTATTGGAGCTACAAAATCTATCGCTGCCTAAGTATGTTGGTGCCCACGATCGGCTACGATCACCGAAAGGGATGGGTATAATAGCCGGTTTGAAGTTAATACAATGGTCGCGGCCGCCGCAGCGGAATTAATAAGGCGACTTCGCCGGTTTGGCAGCATTTCCGCTTTTCGCCGGGGAAAGGGACCTGGCGGATGAGACTGTCAGGACCCGACCACTTCCGGAAAGGACCTTTCGGGTAGCAGCATCGACTTTGCACGATTTGCTTTGATCGACCATCCCGGAAAATTGGCATATGTCGCCGTTCTTGCACGCCGACAGAATGGTCCGACCCGGTTTGGAGTTGTTCAAAAAACAGAATGCGGCAAAATCGGCCGATTCCTCACCGACATAGACAAGGTAGGAACCGGTTTTTCCAATATGCAAAGTTCCTTTGAATGTGCCATCGGTGAGCGACGGCTCGTTCTGATTCTTCTTTTGTGCCGGGGAGATCGCAGCCCCCAGGAATATTGCGCACAACGTTGCGAAAAGAACGGTAAGAGATAGATTTGTTTTCATACTTGTAGGAATCGAAGAAGTACAAAACGATACCGGAAAAGGAATATCCGAGTCAAGATTCACCAGTTAAGTAGGCTTAACTTAAGGAGTTTCCCGAAAGACACACAGGTTCAAGGCAAAACGCATTGTTTTAGGATCAAACCCAGCTTTTTTTGGATCAAAGGCCAGTTTTGTTGAAGCAGAACCGTGCGATTTAGGAGGAGACGCGTGCGTTTTTGAGCGAAGAACATTACCTTTTGCGGGAAAAGGTAACGTTTTAAAGACAGAATCGTTACCTTTAGTGAGAAAAGGTAACGTTTTAAAGACAAAATCATTACCTTTTGTCGGAAAAGGTAACGTTCTAACGACAGAATCATTACCTTTTGCGAGTAAAGGTAATGTTTTAACGACGGAATCGGTACCTTTTGCGAGAGAAGGTAATGTTTTAACGACGGAATCGGTACCTTTTGCGAGAGAAGGTAACGTTTTTAAGAGAGAAGCTTTACCTCTTGCCGCAAAACGTAACGTTATCAGCAGCGAAACGGCGCATTTTCTGACAGAAACGCGCCGTTTGACGACGATCTTTTCGATCCAATTTGGAAATTGGAAAACTAATGGGACAAGAACGCTGCTAAACGTCCAGATTCTTGACATCCAGCGCGTTATCCTCGATAAACTTACGCCGAGGCTCGACCTGGTCACCCATTAAAACGGTAAAAATACTGTCTGTTTCAATGGCGTCCTCGATGCGTACCTGCAGCATCGTCCGTTTTTCAGGATCCATCGTGGTTTCCCAGAGCTGTTCGGGGTTCATCTCGCCAAGACCCTTGTAACGCTGGATCGTGAGGTCTTTTTTAGCCATGGCCATGACCTTTTCCAGTAGATCTTCGCGGGACCCAATGGTTTCACTCTTGCCGTTTTCGCCGAGAACGAACGGACCGGGGAATTCCGTTTCCAGGTTTCGCCGCAGCTCGACAGCTTTTTGAAATTCGACGTAACTCGCCAGGTTCCAATCGATCGTTAATGTCTGCCCGTTTGGATAAGTAATATCGACCTCCCATAGGCCGTGCTCTTCGTCGCCGGTCAATTCGGTATTGTAGCCGGCATCGGCCAGTTTGCCTTCGACTTGGGCCATCAACTCCTGCTCGCCAAATATCTTGCGCAATCGAAGGTTGGTTTTCCTGAGAATGCCGTCTTTGCCGGCGAAAGCGTCAAGCAATATTTGAACCAGTCGACTGTCGTTCCCTACACGGCGCGCCAGTCGCTCGGAATAATTTTTTAACTCAGTGGTTTGTTCCAGCGCTTTTGATAACTCACGCCCCTCAACTGGCCTGGAATCGGATGAGATCTGGACATCGCTCGTCGCCATCCGCATCAGGTATCGGAACATCGCCTTTTCATCCTTGATGTATTCCTCTTTCTTGCCGCGTTTCACCTTGTAAAGCGGCGGCTGCGCGATATAAACAAAACCGTTTTCAAGAAGTTCGGGCATCTGCCGGTAGAAAAATGTCAGCAGCAACGTGCGGATGTGACTGCCGTCGACGTCGGCATCGGTCATGAGGCAGATCTTGTGGTACCGCAGCTTTTGCAGATCAAAATCGTCCTTTCCGATGCCGGTTCCCAGCGCGGTAATGAGAGCCTTGATCTCGCCATGGCCGAGCATCTTATCAAAGCGGGCTTTCTCGACATTGAGGATCTTTCCCTTGAGCGGCAGAACCGCCTGGTTCTTGCGGTCGCGGCCCTGCTTTGCCGAACCACCTGCCGAATCGCCCTCGACAATGTAGATCTCGGAGAGTGCCGGGTCCTTTTCCTGGCAATCCGCTAATTTTCCGGGCAGCGTCGATGTCCCCAGAGCACTCTTACGAACGATCTCGCGTGCCTTGCGGGCCGCTTCACGCGCACGTGCGGCATCCACAGCCTTTCCGACTATCTTTTTAGCCACGGCCGGATTCTGTTCGAAAAACTCGCCGAGCTTTTCGTTTAGAAACGATTCGACCAGGCCTTTGACGGGTGAATTCAGCTTACCTTTTGTCTGACCCTCAAACTGCGGCTGGGGGATCTTGACCGAGATCACCGCGACCAGACCCTCGCGAACATCATCGCCCGTGAGCGCCACCTTAGCGTTCTTCATCATGCCAGAAGATTCGGCATAACTGTTGATCGTACGGGTTATTGCGCCGCGAAATCCGGACAGATGCGTACCGCCGTCGACTGTATTGATGTTGTTCGCAAACGAAAAGATCTTTTCGTCGTAGCTGTCGTTGTATTGCATCGATACCTCGATCGAAAGATCGTCGTCGATCTGCTCGAAATAGAGCGGCTCGTCGTGCAGCGGACTCTTATTCTTATTCAAATGTTTGACGAACTCGGCAATACCGCCCTTGTAGTAAAACTCGTGCGATTTTTCGGGTTCTTCGCGCTCGTCTTTGATAAAGATACGGATGCCCTTGTTCAAAAACGCTTTTTCCCGCAGCCGCTCAGACAGCTTTTCAAAACTGTAAACCGTACTTTCAAATATCGTCGAGTCGGGTCTAAACGTTATTTTCGTCCCGCGCTTGGTCGTCGTTCCGGTTTGCTTGAGCGGAGCGACCGGAATGCCTTCCTCGTATTCCTGCTCGTGCGTTTTGCCATCGCGCCAGATCTCAAGACGCACGTATTCGCTCAAAAAATTGACGCAACTTACGCCGACGCCGTGCAGACCGCCCGAAACCTTGTAGGAATTTGTGTCAAATTTGCCGCCGGCGTGGAGCATCGTCATCACGACCTCAGCTGCCGAGCGGCCTTCCTGCTTGTGAATGTCGGTAGGGATGCCGCGGCCGTTATCGATGACGGTTACCGAGTTGTCCATATGGATCATGACCTCGATAGTGTCGCAATAGCCGGCGAGGGCCTCGTCAACCGAATTATCTACTACTTCGTAAACCAGATGGTGCAAGCCGATCTCACCCGTTGAGCCGATATACATCGCGGGACGCTTGCGCACGGCATCGCGTCCCTCGAGCACCGTAATCTGATCTGCACCATATTCCGCTTTTGATTTTGGCAATTTATATAACCTCTGAAAACTAAAATAGGTCCTTCAGGGCCGTTGTTCGGCCCGCACCCTTACGTTCTGGTTCCAATCCTTTGCGAACTTGTCATAGTCGAAAAACAAGTAAACAAGGATCTTTGTAAACCACCCTCGGGTTGCATATCTGTCAATCGTCACCAAGTGAACTCCGGAGCCTTTCGGCGTCATCGTTCCGGTCCACTTTCCGTCGAAAGCGTTGCCCATCGTGTATTGAAACGTCATCGTCGTGGGCCGCTCATCGACGACCTGTTCAAACTTCAGCGGATCCGGCGAGTCCCTGGGATATTCAATCCAATGCCGGTCATCAATGACCTCTACCCTTGTCAGGTTTGTCTGCCACTCGGTATACCTTTTTTGGTCAGCAACAACGTTCCAGACCGATTCCGCCGGGGCATTGATGTCGATCTCGTTTGTAAACGAACGGTTAGCCGGAATGATCTGCACCGCCGCGAAAAATGTAGCAGCGAGCAGCACGATCACGATGCCAAACCCAATGAGAGGGATTTTCAATATCTTCATCTGCGCCCCAACTGAGGCGAAATTTCGACCATTCCAAACCCCGGACAATGGGCGTTGGCCGGACAAGTCTCAGCCATCAACTTCAACTCTTTATTTTAACATTTTCAGGGCAATTTAGACAGGCCGGAAAGGGCGATAAATAGCTTTATTTTATTATGTTTTGGCTTCGCCATCGACGACATAGAAGACAGCCGCGCCGGTACCGAAGTTTGACACAAAACTATCCTTGGAAGTGGTCATAAATGTCTGCGTTTTGCCCTTTAGGTAGTCGAGCAATTGACCGATGCGATTGTAATCAAGCTCCGCGTCTATATCATCGAGCAAAAAGAGCGGGTATTCGCTGCGGGTCGCCCGGTAAACAGCGATGCTTGCCAGCTGGAGGAGCAAGAATGCGCTCCGCTGCTGACCCGCCGAACCGAATTTCCGTATGTCGTGCCCGTCGAAGAGTATCTCCAGATCGTCTCTGTGGGTTCCGATCAATGCATGGCCCGCAACTACCTCGGCCTGGACCCGGAGTGCGAGGCGCGCTTCGATCAACGGCTCATAATCACCGAGATCGCCTTTGCCCTCGAGAGACGATAGATACCGCATGGAAATCTCCTCGCGGCCAAATAGCTTTTTCTCGAGAACTTCGTTCAGCCGCTCGACGAGCCGGACCCGTGACCGGTGTATTCTGGCGGCGAGGCGTGCAAGCTGTGCATTCCACGGCTGAAGCATATCGGCGACAGTCTCAAGCGAAGTGGCCTTTTCGCGGGAACTCTGCAAAAGAGCATTCTTTTGCCTGATCACGCGGTTGTAATCGGTAAGTACCTGCACAAACGGCGGGTGCAGCGATGTGATACCGGCATCAAGAAACCGGCGGCGGGCATCGGGCTGACCTCGGACCGTTTCGAGCTCATCGGAATTAAAGACGACCGCGTGAAGCTGGCCTAGATATCGTGTCGCGGGCTCGCTTTTATCGTTTACCAAAAGCTTTTTTGTATTTCCGTTAAGGATAACCCGCAACTGGCGGACGATCTCGGGTGATTCGCGCACGTTGCCGTGAATAAACGCCGAATCTTCGCCGAACCTTATTGCTTCCTGCAATTTCGCCGTTCTGAAGGACCGTGCATCGGCGAGAACGGCTATCGCTTCGAGCCAGTTTGTTTTGCCCTGGCCATTTTCACCGACAAGTATGTTTAGCCCATCGGAAAAATCTGCTCGGCCCCGCAGATTTCGGAAATTTTGCACATCGAGAGATTCGAGACGCATCCGCCCTGAATTCTAACATGCAAAGCTTTTTGGCTTATTTTTGGTTACTGACATTGTCGATCTGTGCAGCCAAATCACGCGTCCCGGTTTAGTGGTATTATTCGGGCAAAGGGGTTGGGACGAGGGGATATGTCCAGAGTTGTTCAACTGTTTGCGTCGCTCGTGCTGCTTTGCTGTCTGAGCGGTTTGATCCTGCCGCAGAATAAGCCATTCACAGAGGAGCACGTAGCGGAACTTGACCCTGACAAGTTTCAGGCTTTCGTTAAGACTCTGAATGCGGCTCAAATCAAAGAATACGAGGCGTCGGCGGAGCGGGGTGATCCTAAAGCGCAACTTATTGTCGGATTGTTAAAGATCGAAGAGGCCAAGAAGATTGATGCTGCAAAAGACTACGCTCGTTACTACGACAAAAAACGCGAGGCTGCTTCCTGGTATCAAAAAGCTGCGGAACAGAATTATGCTCCTGCTCAATACTTTTTGGCATTGCAATTCGAATCGGACGGGCTGCATTGCGATGACACGAACAAATGGATGGACAAGGCCGTTGCTGCGGAATACCGAGCCGCACTCCACTATAAAGGTTATTTTTACGAAACGAAAAGATGTGTGGAACAGGATTACGCAAAGGCTATCGCACTGTATAAGCGAGCAAGCAACTTGGGCTTCACCATTGCAAATTACAGCGCCGGAGAAATATACGACAAAGGCCTAGGAGTTCCGGAGAATCAGAAAGAAGCTACCGTTTGGTTTTTGAAAGCTGCTGAACAAGGCGGCCAATTGGCTCAAAACGAGATCGGGATTCGAATCTCTGAAGGCATCGGTACCAAAGCGAATAACAACGAAGCGGTTCAATGGTTCAAAAAGTCAGCAGAACAAGGTAACGTTTTTGGCGCATGTAATCTCGCTCTGCATTATGCAAGAGGTCGGGGCGTCGCTAAAAATCCTCTGTTATCCTTAAAGTGGATGTATATTTCACATTCGCTAGATGGCCTAAAATGTTTTCCCAACGATTTTATTGAGTATTTGAAACCAACTAAGACTTTGGATAATCGCGCTTGGCAACTTGCAGTAACTTGGTTGAGACGACACCCGGATTTGGAAAATAATTTTGATGAGAGGCCTTGGATGAAATAGTCGTCCGCCTTGCCGCTTGATCTTTACCAAGAAATCGTTCTGTATGAGCAAAGCCAGAGATTACTTTCCATTACCAGAAAATTGATCTGGGGATTGGATTGTTTCCTCACAATTTCCCGGCAACACTAAATTGGGACACTATCTGTAACCTTTAGGAACGGCGCGCGAGATTCGTCGTTTGTTTAATTAGTTGCTTTTATTGCGGCACGATAAGGCACATTAGGATTTTCACAATTAAAGAGTCGGTATACTGTAAAAAGGAGTCGGGCATCTCACACGTTCACTCCCACGTTGAGAACGATTTGATGTAGTGCATTGAATGCATTTAATTTGCCTGTACGGTGGCCTATCGGGTATATTCTCAAATTGCCTGTCTTGCGGAGAGGTAGCCTAATGGTAAGGCAGTAGTCTTGAAAACTACCGCGCGTAAGCGTTTGCAGGTTCGAGTCCTGTCCTCTCCGCCATTTTCTTCTTCAATCACCTCCAATTTGATCTTTTTCTAACTTTTTTCTTGCTTCCATGACCACTCTTGATATAGCCTGAACACTACTGAATGACCATTCATTCATAATTAATATGGCACGAGCAGCCCGGACAGCCGCAGCCACGCGAAACTCTATAACTGACAAACGCGAAGCGATCTTGCGTGCTGCGATCAAGGTTTTCGCCCGGAACGGCTATTTCAATTCAAAAGTTTCGGACATCGCCGGCGAAGCGGGGATCGCCGACGGCACCGTATATCTATACTTCAAGAGCAAGGACGAGATACTCCATTCGGTCTTCGACAGGGCGATGGCGGAATTTATCGCCGAGGGACAGCGCGAACTGGCCGAACTCAAAGATCCGGCCACAAAACTCCGTCGGATCGCCGAGCTTCACCTGGAAAAACTCGGCGGCGATCGCGAACTGGCGATCGTCTTTCAGGTCGAGCTGCGCGGTTCGACAAAATTTATGCGGGAATTTTCGGCCGCCGGCTTTGGCGAATACCTCGACATCATTCGCCGGACTATCGCCGAGGGACAACGCGGGGGAATGTTTCGAGACGATATAAAGCCGATAACCGCGGCCAAGATCTTTTACGGCGCATTGGACGAGATGGTGACCAATTGGGTGCTGTCACAAAGACACTATCCGCTCGCACCGCTTGCGGATGAGGTCGTGAAGCTTTTCTTTGGGGGTGTATTATTGGGGTAAACACACTACAGGAAAATGGAGCATTATTAAATAATCCGGTCCGCAGACCTGCAGCTGCGACCTCGACAGAGCCGCGAATACTCCCTGATATTTTTCTCAGATCGGTCGCCGAATACGACCTGCCGGATGCTCTCAGCTTCAAACGAGATGGTGAGTGGACGCATATCTCGTCGGCCGAAATGCTTCGACGCGCCCAGAACATTGCCCTCGGCCTATATTCGCTCGGTCTTCGTAAAGGCGACCGCGCCGCAATACTCGCACCCAACTCGCCGGAATGGACGCTTGTTGATGCCGGCTGTCAATTCGCAGGTGTCATTGACGTCCCCATATATACGACGCAGATCGG
>OCZT010002046.1_pt1 | contig 20881 bp, 13 predicted proteins | sample 1539031 | NCBI WGS metagenome assembly OCZT01 (sample SAMEA3539308, study PRJEB22396) | soil metagenome | biome: tundra; feature: field; material: soil | place: USA | collected 2010-05 | depth 0.15 m | reverse complement strand
CTAGCCAGCGCCGGCATCCTCAGTTTCTCGGGGACATGTTGGAACTGCTGTCGGGTTGCCAAATGGAATCAGACTTAACTTTTACGGTCCCAGTACTCGTCCAGATCCACTAAGTCGTGGACGTCAAGCGCACACACCTGTGAATAGCCGTCAATTAGTTCAGTATGAAAGATCCAGCGTCGATCAGGCGAAAGGAATGGGTGAGCATGGTAGCGCTGCTGCTCTGCAGGGTATTGCTCCATGGTTCGCAGGATCTCGATGCGTCGGCGGCTAGGGATGTGCGGGAAGTGGAGTGCAAACAGTTGGTGAGTCTGTCCGTGCTCTTCAAAGAATAGGAACTTGCCAGCCGGGTCGAGTCCAGTGTGCATATAGCCATCAATTTCTGGTAGGGGGACCTCTTCGAAGGTGTAAGTCCCCAGGTCATAGTGCCCAAGCCAGTTGCGCGCTCCACTGTTAGCCTTGTTCCCGACGGCTTCATAAAAAATTCCGTTCTTCGTCACCAACTGGTGAACAATTGAACCGTGTGCGTCGGGCGGGCGCAGTGTTTGCCGTCCTGTTCCATCCATGCCGATGATCCACATGCCGCTACTATTCTGGGGATGGTTCACGATGATGCGACTGTTATCTGCCCAAATGACGTGGTGAACATGGAAGTCGAGTTGGATGACGTCCTTGTACTCACCGGTCTCCGTATTGACGAGGCCAATCGTAGCCGGAATGCGGTTCCTCCACCAGTTGTTCGAGGCCGGAGCCATCCTCATATTGCGGAGAGCTTCCGCGTCCTGCATAACCTCGACATAGTTGGTGCGGTCGGCGTGAATGAATGCAAAGTGCCGCCCGTCCGGCGAGAAGCTTGACTGTCCGATACTGATGCGCCCGGGGATTCGCAACATGAGGCGGTTCGCCAGCGTATCGAGGTGTGTGCAGCGAATTTCCTCGTCCTGAAAATAGTAGACTTCGCGCCGCGCTTGGTTCAGGGCGCTCAAATGGTTGTAGATGCCGCGCAGATGCCACTCGCACCACATTGCCCAACCGGAATCCCGAGTCCGTCCATCGGTGAGCTGAACCATTTCGCCCGTCAAGAGGTCCAATCGATAAAGCTCGACCCACCCTGTGCGTTCACTGTGAAAGACCAAATAGTGATTATCGGTAGTGATAGAAGGGGAAAAATAATAGAGGGGGTAGCTGTGAGCCTTCGCGGACGTGAACTGCCTGATTGTGCGGCCAGTAATGGGGTCGCGCATACCCTTGAGTTCGGGAGCAAGGCGCGTTGCAGTCGGGTCCTCCATCCCAATATTGAAAAGGGGTAGAACCGCAGTCCCCGCCATTCCTCCAAGGAAGTTTCGACGGGATAGAGAATTCATGTGATGCCTCCGGTGAGATTTGTGCGGTTGAATTGCTCGATTGTTGCGACCAAGACTTCGATTCCAATGCCTCTAGGAGGCGTTTTGATGATCAACGCGACTGTTGCAGGCTGCTGCATACATTTTCAGTATGCGCTGGATGTGATAAATAATGACGGCGGATGCTGAATTCTCAATGTGACCACTACGAATTGCGTCGTGCTCATAGGGAAGATACTGACTGAGCAACACTAACGGCAATGGTCCCTTGAGATTGTGCATAAGGCGGTCCACTGCTTCTTTGACCGGCAATTGCGGCCAATAATAGCGGCAACGGTCACTTAGGCTAAACGCACGCGCAAACACCTTTTGCTCCTCACATCCGACGTAGTATGACCTCCAGTACTCTGGATGCCGCCGCATTTCAGATTCAAGTGCATCTCTAACGCCCGATGCGTTCATCTTGTGTTCAGGCATCTCACGCTCAATGTTGGCCAATGCGAAGACGGCCTCGCGAAATGCAAAGGTCAACCAGGGGCCCACCTTTAATATGCCGAAGTGATCCTTTACCATTCGCGCGAGACTCGAAGGCGTCTGGTAGTCGGTGGAGTGGGCTTCGTATACCATCTGAGGATGCTCTGGCAATCCCAAAACCAGATGTCTCGCCATTTCGTGATCGTAGTCGAAGATGAAACTATCGCCGAATTCTACACCCGGCTGCACAACCATCCCAATCACGTTTTCCCACGCCGATGAAAGCCCGCGGGCCATGAATGCGGCTCGGAACGCCTCGAGCGATTGCTGTACATCTTCTAACTTCGTTGGGGATGGACATTCGCCTACACTCACTTCGCCTCCGGGCACTGGGACCTCAGTGCCAATGACGTACAAAGGGCGAGGCGACCCCGGCGGTAACAACAGAAAACTCTCCTCTGCAGCGTGGCAGAGTGCTGCGGTGCGCTCGGCAACCACACGTGCGGTCAGGGACGGAGGATCATCTCCACAAGGCATGCTCGCATCCAAGTGGATCTTGTGGTAGCCGGCGAGCACAGACTGTGATGCGAGGTCGCACGCCTTGGTCATTGCAGTAGAAGCCGACTCAGACCGCCAACAATATGGGCCAAGGTGGTCGGCCCCAAGCAAAATCCTCGAAGATGGTAGGCCGGCTCTATCTGCAGCTTGGCGGATTTCGCCGGCAAACTGAGCAGGAGTAGCCCCGGTGTAGCCGCCAAATTGATTCACCTGATTCGACGTCGATTCCACATGCAAGACTGTCCCGTAGGCGAGAGACTGAAGTATTGCGGCTCGCAGGACCGCCGGATGCGCTGAACATACTGCAAACGTGCCGACTGCCTCGGAATGACGGTTTCGGTTGACGACACTGCGGAGATACTCGCTTGGCTGCGTCGACGCTCCAGTCTTACGATTTGGTTCTAAAATCATCATATGAATTCGAATTTAGTACATTTGCTTTCGAATCATATTACCATATACAAGACAAACGGAGATATGTAAAATCGCAGACAGAAAAATATGATTGTGGAGGCTTTTGGTGTCCCGATTTGATGTGACGGTGGCAGGAGAGCTGAACCTCGACCTAATTCTCTACGGGTTGCCAGAATCCCTGCCTAGGGAGCAAGAAATACTCGTGCCAGAGATGCTGCTGACCTTAGGCAGTTCATCTGCCATTGTGGCGCACAACTTAGCATCTTTGGGGTGTAGCGTAGGCTTCAGTTCCTGCGTCGGGATTGATCGATTTGGCGACGTTGCGTTGGATGCCCTCAGCGCAGCAGGAGTCGAAGTGTCGACCGTTCGCAGATTAGGAGGAGAAATCAAGACTGGGCTGACGGTGATTTTGCCGCATGGAGCTTGGAGAAACATTGTTACGTACATGGGCGCGATTTCTGCTCTGCAACCCGAACATTTGGATCTTGAGTACTTGAGATCGTCCCGGCACTTTCATTTATCCTCTTATTATTTGCAGAGAGGACTGCGTCCCCATATTCCCGAGTTGTTTCAAAGACTAAAGTCCGCTGGTCTGACGATTTCATTGGATACGAACGATGATCCGGATGATCTCTGGGATTCTGACCTGCAGAAGGCCTTGGCGTTCGTAGACGTCTTTCTTCCGAATGAACGGGAGGCGATGAAGATCGCTAGGTGTGACAGTCTTGAACCGGCGCTCACGCAAATGGCCAAGTTGGTTCCACTCGTTGTTGTCAAGCTTGGCGCGCAGGGTGCGATTGCAGCGTGCGGTGGCGAAATTCTGCGATGCGCTCGGACAAGAGTGGACCATGTCGCGGACACGGTGGGAGCCGGTGACAGTTTTGACGCGGGATTCTTGAGTGAGTTTGTGAATGGCGCCAGCTTGGAAGCCTGCTTGCGTAAGGGCAATTTGGCGGGAGCCCTTTCCATCACGCGGCCAGGAGGCATAGAGGCATTTCGCGACGTCGCATACCGCGAATGCTTTCTGCGCGAGCATATGTTGAAAGGTGAAGGAACCTACGCCTGAATAACTTCGATCCCGCGGGCGCGAAGGGCCTTGATGAAATCCTCGGGGGCCTTGGTGTCTGTTATCAGGCGGTGGATTTGTTCGATCGATCCAATGCGGGAAACGCTCCGGCGGCCGAGTTTGCTGTGATCAGCTACTACGGTGACATCCTTTGCGGCAGTCATCATCAAACTGTTCAACTGTGCCTCGAGCACATCAGGCGTGGTCAAGCCAATTTCCAAATCGAATCCGTCCACAGCCAGAAAGAGGCGGTCGGCATAAAGATCTTTCAACATTGTCTCAGCCTGCGGCCCGACAAAGGACTGTGATACGGGGCGAAGAATCCCGCCAATACAAATCACGGAGACGCCTGGCGCATCGACCAACTCCGATACAACGTTGATTGCATCCGTGATGATAGTAATTGAATGAATGCCTCGATTCTTGATCTGATGCGCGATCTCGGCCGTCGTAGTTCCAGAATCGAGAATAATCACTTCGCCTGGCTGGATCATATTCGCGGCAGCTAAGCCAATTTGTGCTTTTTCAGCCCGATGAAGGGAGGCCTTAAACCTTAGCGGGTAGTCCTGGACGGGTTCTCCCTGACGCACTGCACCGCCGTGTGACCGAACTACGGCGCCTGTAGCGCTAAGAGCGTTCAAATCGGATCTGAGGGTGACCGCGGAAATTGAAAAACGCTCTGACAAGTCTCGGACGGTAATCTGCCCTTCCTGTTCTAACAACTCGAGAATCTTTCGTCGCCGCTGTTCCGCAAGTAACGGTCGATCGCTTCTCACATTTCGCATTCTAAGAAGTGTAAGGATGTGACGAAAGTTAGTCAAGGACGCAAGCAAAACTGAAATCACGAATTGCGTTTGCTTTCGATAGCCTGGTCATTAGCAATTCGGCTCATGGAGCGCAGACACTATACAATTTGCAGGAGAAAGAGTACGAGGTTCTGATTAGATTCGGAGTGTCTGATCGTGTGCGGGTTATAGAAGAGTGTGTGGGAATGATGCAAGCCAGTATTTGGCAAGGCAGCGAATTCCACTGTTCTGCGCGCGCAGTCGGAATGCTAGAAACCTCTCATTGAGAACCTTGCTGGCAGAAGAACAACTCGTTAGGTTTTCGCCGACAGTGCCCAGCTGTTCCTCACGCTTCATCTGTTGGATAATCAAATGTGATCAGTTTAGACCTGAATCCATGCGTGCGAACTGCGCCGTAAAGGATCCCAGTTGCCATCCAGAGTGTGCCCAGCACGAGCGCCGGCCGGCTCAAGTGAACCCAGATAAAGCCGCATATCAGGAAGCCAAGCACAGGTACAGCGACGTCGCCCAGTTTCCTGCTATTCCCGTGCAGCACGTAGTGGACAAAAGCTGCGACATTCACTCCCATGAATCCGATGAAAGCTCCAAAGTTGAGTGCCTCTGCTCCAATTTCATATGCGCCGCCTCCAAGTCCGGTAGAGAAGAACTCGAGAATTCCGGCGCCTGCAAACGCAATCCCCCCGACGGCGAGGATATTATTTCGTGGGATGCGATGTTTGGGTTCAATAGCTCCAAAAAACGATTTCGGAAGAGCATTCCCGCGCCCCATGCCATACAAAAGACGTCCAGCCGCAAGTTGGGAACCCATGCCTGAGCCCATGTTTGCCAGAAGCAGCGTAAAATTCATGATTTGAAAGAGCACTACGCCGCCCACTTGACGGGAGATGATTGCGAAGGCTGATTCCACGCGATCACCGGGGAATGGTTTCGAACCCCATACAAGTTGTGCCGCATAGACTTCCAACCCTGATAAGACCCCCGCTATCAGGCACACCAGCACAGTGGCAAGGAGAATGTTGCGGCGCGGGTTCTTTGCTTCCTCCGAGAGCGTTGATACCGCGTCGAAGCCAATGTACGTAAGTACTGCAACTGAAGTTCCTGCGAAAAGGTTGGCCGGATGAAAAGTCTGCGGATCGTAGAAGGGCCGTGTGAAGAATCCAGAGTCACGGTGTATTAACCAAGCCCACTTCAAGACGCAACCCAAGAATAGGATGACGACAATCAGCATGCCAGCGCAAAGGGCCTCGTTCAACTGTGCGGAAGTCTTAATGCCCCGCAGATTGACCCAAGTGAAGAATGCCGCGAAGATCAGAATCCAAGCATAGTAAGACAGCCCCGGAAGTATATTCATTGCCGCCTTGGCGCAGAACGCGGTGCAGATTAGCGGGTTCAACAGATAGTCCATTACCATGCCCCAACCAACGATGTAGCCGAAGGCACTGTGAACTTCTTGCCCGACATAAGTGAACGAGGAGCCAGCGCTGGGGTAAACTCGAGCCATGCGGCCATAACTGATTGCCGTGAGGAGCATGGCGATCATGGCAATCAGGATAGTGGTTACCACGTGACCGTGTGCCTTGTTGCTGATCACGCCGTAGATCCCCATCGGCGCCGTGGGTTGAATTATCACAATGCCGATGATGATCAAGTTCCATAGGCCTAGTGTGCGCCTCAGATGCAAAGGCCTTGAACCAGTTGAAGTGGACGATGAGGCCACCTGATTTCCCTTCATTACGCAGGAACGAGAATGGATGCTGGATTCGACGTTGCTTGAAAATCTGCAGTGCAACTACGCGGTACCTGTTTGGATTTTGTCCCCGTCGTCCATCTCAATGCCATCCCTTAAGCAGCATTTCATCTGGAAAATGGGATCAGATTGGGGCATCGCATCTTCGCGGTTTACCGTTTGACAAAAGAAAATCAGTTGTAGGTGACTTGGTCTACTAAGGATTCCGCTCCACCGCTCCATGCTTTTCGGGTACATGGATTCTGAACCCTTGGACTACACGATTGATGATACCGTCAGGACTCGGATTGTCGGGGTTCATTCCGACGCTCAGGCTTAAGTGATAACCGAGAAGCTGAGGAATTACAATCTCATATGGTGTTCGAAGAAAATCCGCAGCATGCGGGAGAATTGCAGGAATGACCTCGTCGAACAGGTCATTGTGTTCTGCAGAATTAGCGATGCCGACCAAGTATCCGAGATTCTTCAAATGAAGCTCGTTGATCAAATCAATTTCGTACTTAAGACGTTGCGGATCGCTGGAGAGCAGGCAAATTACAACCGTATCCGGCCGAAGAAATGACATCGGACCGTGACGCAGTCCGAGGTAAGTTTCAGTAATGACCGGGAAACGGCCTGACGTCATTTCCGTAGCCTTGAGTCCGGCCTCGCGCGCCCAGCCAATCATCGGAGAGGAGGACAAGACGACAATTCGATCGCGAACCCGCGCCGCGACGCCCCGACAGCGGTCGTTAATTTCGGGCAATAGCTCGCTGGCGCGTTGGGCGGCTTTATCAATGGTGGCGGATGCAGCATCGATGCGGACGAGGCAGAGTCCCGCTAGAACCAGGTTCGAAAATGCGCTTGTCATCACCAGACTACGGTCGTTGCTTCGAGGGTCGAGGACAATGACTGCGTCCAGCCCAGCATGACAAAGAGCACTATCCTTATTGCAGACGATCGCTACTTGTAGAATATCCGGTCGTAAACCCCGAACTCGCCTCACCACACCGGCGCTCTCCGGACTCTCGCCAGAACGAGCCAACGAGATGACTACATCAATCCGGCTGAGGAATCGTTCGGCATCGACCAGTAAATCTGTCGAGGGAACTGCAACGCTTTGAGGCCAAGCCGATGCCACGGCCGTTGCCGCATGGGCGGAGGACCCAGCCCCGGTTATTAGTACCGCCGCTCGGTCTAATCCCACCAATACGCTTTGCCTCTCGGTTGCATCCCGAACCCGCGATAGCGTTGTGGGCCAAAGCTCAGGTTGTTGGAAGATTTCCGCCAATGTGTGCGACGCGTGGCCGATTTCTGCTGAAGAATCAAATGATTGCGGCATAGCCCAAGCTCCAGTCCCCGTTTTGGAGGTTCAAAAAGTGCCTAAACGGGAGAAATACGTAAGAATTGCGTCATTCTAAAACGGAAGTAAACAAAATTCATCGTAACAATATAACACAAATCGTAATCATAAGCATTTCGTTAGGCATGTTATTGGCATATAATCCTTGAATAATTCCGGCAGTCTCGCTGGAGCGTCTCGACTGCTATTCAAGTTGATCACTACAGCACTTTTACCTTGCAAGCTGCAGTATGCCAAACGCTAATGGAACATGGAACGTTGATTCGTGAGTTGCCTGCCACGCAATCGAAATGTGTCTCGGAGTGCGCCCTTCCGAGAGAAAGAAATTAACTCTGAGTCGATTACCTGCTGAGGCAGAGCGCGTGTCTACGGCGGAGTAAGGAATGCGCATGAGCCCGTACCATCGCCGAGCGATTGGGTCAATTCGAGCCGAGACTTCGAATCCCGAGTTCCAAACCCAACCATCTTCGTGATTTGGCGCATCCAGATTTATATCAAGGTCCGTCCATTCACCTTGGGGTGAGACCTCAAATTCGCGGTACTTGCGGATATTCACGAAATTTGAACCGATAAAAACCTCCGCAACATCCCAATTCCAAAGTCCTTGAGTTTCGGCATCCACCTGGGGATTAGGCTTCAGATGAAGTTCCCTGTACGGGCATATGAAGAGGAAGTACAGGTTGCTCTTGGTCCAGCGAGATCGGATCTCTGTGCGAAATCCTTCTGTCTTCTTCCCAAAGTTGTCTTTCTCTGGAAAAATCGCAGGAATCCCGCTCCAAAAAGCTGAATCTGGGTCGGTGTTTGCGGCGACGTCTTTATCCGCGCGCCTGCTCATTATGAGGCTGGATCCGAAGGCCGCGCTCGCGAGCATGCAAAGTACGCAGGTGATTATGGAATAGAAACGCATGGAACACCCTCCTCCGGTGTGCGGAATCGTTCATACCACGCCGCCTAAAGAAATTGCACACCCACTAGCCCTCCGGCAGATCCCTGAGCTTCTCTCCTCTCGACGGGAATCCCTACCTCGAGGATGCCATGAATAATACCTTGCCTTAGAGCGAAGCAAGAGAGGAAACAAAAGCTATCGAAACAAAATGACAAACTCACTCAAAATCCCCTTGACACGAATCCTAACAGAGATTACCGTTTATTTGCTTTTGATTTTCATTTGCTTTCTATTGTAAGTGGTTTGATTTCGGAGATGGACTTGGAGTCTGAGGTTGTTTGCCCGAGTTCCGCCTTGACCGCGGATGACCATGCTGATCCTGTCGGCAGGCAGCGGTCTGTGCCGAACATTCCAGGAACTGACAGGAATCATTTCATTTCGGTTTTCAGTGAACCCAGCTGGCAATGAGAAGCAGCGGGAAGAATTTTTGAAGCAGTCAAATGGAGCACTTCAATTGCAGGACCGCATTTGGGCGAGACACTTGTACCGATCACATTTAGGAGGACATCATGCTGCGCAAAATAATCAGGAACCTATTTCTGTTCATTATCGCCGTTCTGGCCGGAACCAGCTTAACCACCTCGGCCTTTGGGCAAGCGTCCGCAACAGTTTCGGGACATGTTGTCGACCCGCAAGGCGCCTCTGTGCCGAACGCGCAAGTCAGTATCACTCAAGACGTACAGCACACTACAAGAAAAACGGTGACCAACGATGCCGGTCGCTTCGAATTTCCTTTTTTGGCCCCGGGGCCGTATCGGGTACAAATCAGCGCAGAAGGATTCAGTCCTGTTGTTAGCAATCTACTCAGTGTGACTGTTGGGCAAACACTTGTTTTCGACGTGCAATTGACAGTGGGAAGCGTCCAGCAACAGATTACGGTCGCCGCGACTTCAGAACTTCTAAACTCCAGTCAGGCTAACATCGCAACTACCGTCGAGAGTGAGGAAATTCAGAGTCTTCCCCTTGTAAACCGAGACGTGATGACGCTCTTGACAACGATCCCTGGGTTTCAAAGCTTATCGCAAGCCTATACTTTCGGCTTCCACCAGACAGAGCTCTATGCCAACGGTTCCGGCGGCTTCGGCAGCGGGGCCAGTAATTTCTATCTGGATGGAAGTCTTAATATGACCTGCGTTCGAAACTCGGGCAATGCCCTGCCAAACCCAGATGCTGTGCAGGAATTCCGCGTCGTCACGAATAGCTTCGGTGCTGAGTTCGGTAGGTTTCCTGGCGCTGTAGTTGACGCTGTTACAAAATCAGGCTCAAATCGGTTCCATGGTTCAGCATTCGAGTTTCTTCGCAATGATCACTTGAATGCCACTCCCTATCTCGCTTCGAAAAATCCGGTGTTGAGAAGAAATCAGTATGGAGCAACCGTTGGCGGACCGATACGGCAAGACAAACTTTTCTTCTTTGGGAGCTACGCTGGGTTACGCCAGCGAACGACAGACTTCGTGACCGGGGCTGTAGTGCCAACAACCGCCGAGCGGAACGGCGATTTCTCGGCTTCGAACCTGAAAAGTCCTCTCATTGATCCGACCACAGGCGTTGCATTCTCCCCCGCCAACATAATTCCACAAGGCCGCGTTGACCCGGTGTCAAGCGCAATCCTTGCCAAGTACATACCAACTGCAAATGTGGGCGCAAACGGTTATTCATTTGGGTTCATTCATCCATTAATCAACAGCGAATATCTTGCGAAAATAGACTATAACATCAATGCTCGTCAGCAGTTGACATTTAGCTATTTCGGCGAACCCTACAACGAAAGGTTAGGCACAGCCGGCAATATACCATGGCATATAAGGACATCAAGCTCTACACAGCAGAATTACAACGTCTCCTATGTGACCACAATCAGCAACACTGTAGTTAACCAAGCAAAAGCTGGCTATATTCGGAATTTCGGCACGCGGGCCACAACTCCGAGTGTGTCTCTCACGGATCTCGGCTCAACATTTGTGACCGTCGGCGATCATGTCCTCCCGCAAATCTCGATAAGTGGTTATTTCTCGACAAGCTCTTACCTAATGGGACCTCGCGTGGGATCGGATTTCTATACGGTAAGGGATACAGTGATTATGAATAAGGGAAGACACAGTCTCAAGATAGGATATGAGGGATACTTGGAGAAGGACTTGCAGTACTCTGATTTGGCAAACTTCGGCGCAATCAGCTTTGATGGATCCAAGACAAAATCGAATGCATTCGCTGACTTCTTGTTGGGAACACCTTTGAGCTTTCAGCAGGCGCCGCCATCCTTAGAGAATGTGAATGCGTTCTATCATGGTCCATTCGTTCAGGATGACTGGAAGATAATACCGCGGTTGACCATTAATCTGGGCCTGCGCTACGATCTCGCTCTTCCTGGAACAGACAATCAGAATCGCAAGATGATCTTCTTACAAGGCGCGCAATCGACGGTGTCACCGAACTCGCTACCTTATCTTCTTTACCCCGGAGATAAAGGAGTCCCGCGTGGAGCTTATCTGACAGATTTCAGAAAGTTCGCGCCTCGCATCGGTTTCGCTCTCCAGCCTACGCGGGATGGCAAGACTTCCGTCCGGGCAGGATTCGGAGTCTTTTATGGGGTTTTATCGCTAAACAACGAAGCGCAAGCCGAGAACAACCAGCCTTTTACGCAAACCTTCAACCCGAGCAATCCAGGGCCTTTGTCAAATCCCTATGCGAATCTCGCAAGTGTCCCAAATTTCCGCGCAGGATTCTCATTCGCAAATCCAACATTCATTCTGCCCGCAGTTGTTGAACCGGAAGACACTAATCTCCGCTCGCCATATGTATACCAAATTAATGCGGCCATTCAACACCAATTCGGTGAGCACACTGTCGTGACAGTAGCCTACGTAGGGGCTTTATCTCACAAACTGCCGAACGATTTTCAGGTTAACTATCCGGTCTATCAGCCCGGCGCGACCTCGGCCACAGCAGATCAACGAAGGCCGATACTTCCGGGCATTCTTGGTAGCGTTCTCGTACTCAAGTCGATAGTCAATAGCAGCTATAACGGTCTGCAAGTAACGGCTGAAAAGCGTTTTGCAAACGGTTTCGCGCTTCGTGGGTATTACGTATATTCGAAGACTCTCGACGGGGCGAATACTCAGCAAGACAATACGGGAAACTCTCCCCAGGACTTCCGCGATTTGGCAGCCGAACACGGAAGGAGTGTGTTTGACGCGCGAAACAACGCAGTGCTGACTGGCACTTGGGAGATTAACCCTATTTCGTCAGGAGGGCGTTTTGAGAGGGGATTGCTAAACGGCTGGACACTGTCTGCGATTGGGACGCTGACCAGTGGTATACCCTTTTCTATTCTAACCGGTAAGAATAACAAGGCTGACGGAGTATCTACTGATCGGCCCAACCTGGTTTCCGGAGTGAACCCGGTTTTAGATCATCATCGGAGCGTACTTGCGGTCAGAGCAGCATGGTTCAATACCGCAGCGTTCGTTCAGAATGGACCTGGGCAAGATGGCAACGTAGCGCGCGACCCCTATGATGCACCCGGATACAGAGACGTGGATGCCGGTCTCTCCAAAGATGTGCACGCTTTCCGGGAAGCCTTATTCCAGTTTCGAGCGGAGTTCACAAACGTGTTCAACATGGTGAGCTTAAATGCTCCAAACGGAACCCTGACATCCACCAGTTTTGGAAAGATCACTGGAGGAGCAGCAATGCGTCAGGGGCAAGTGGGGGTACGGCTCACCTTTTGACGTGATGGGATTCACAGAAAAGTATGGATTGGGCGAGAAGCGAAAATCCTCGCCCCCATTTCCTAAATGATTTCTGGGCTTCTGTCGGAATTCTTGGGCTCAAGCTTACGAGGCGGGCTCGACGCGCAGACACACAGTTTCCGAGCGGCTGGCTTTCAAGCGGAGGATTTCGGTTTTCCTCCGCTTCCCAATTGTGGCTGATTGCTTATTGTGAAGTCGAGTGCTTTTCAAGAGAATCGATCCACCGAGCGGACGGAAACAGTAAAGACTGTCATCAGGGACTCGGTCGTCCGCAATGCTGGTTGCAGCAACACTGGAAAGATCCGTGAGTAAGCACTGTCGGCTTCGCAATGTGCGCTCGGCCAAAGGACTTCAGGATTCTTCACCAGGCCAGGCCTGGTAGCGAGAAAGGTTTGCTTCGTGAAGGTGTATGTTGGAATTATCATTCTATTGCTCGGTTCGCAGGTTAGTGGTTCGCAGTCCTCGGTTGACGGTTTGCCGCAACTGAAAAACTACGAATCCGAACGCTCTAGTAGCTACGACCGCAGTGGTGGCAATGGAGATTACCGGCCGATCAAGCCGGGTCAGACGGTCGAAATTTTCGATGAAGATGGCCCTGGCGAGATTCGTCACATATGGACTACGCTGCCGACGTGGTCAGGACCCAATACCCTCACGAACGTTGTGATACGAATGTATTGGGACGACGAAAAGGCTCCCAGTGTTGAAGCGCCGATTGGAGCGTTCTTTGGATTGGGACTGGGAACATATACGGTTTTTAAGTCGGCGCTAATTGCCGTTTTACCAAAACAGGCGCTCAACGCCTACTTCCCGATGCCCTTTCGAAAACACGGGCGAATCACCGTCACCAATGAAGGCTCGAAAGAGATCAGCGATTACTACTGGAATATCGACTGGGTGAAGCAATCGTCGATCGATGAGAACACTGCTTACTTCCATGCCCAGTACCACCAATGCACGCCATGCAAAGGATGGTACAAGGGAAACTTTTATGGAAATGACTTCACAGATGCTCGCAAGGATCCCCGGTGGCAGAATACGACAGGGGAAGGAAATTATGTGATTCTCGATGCCAAAGGCGACGGGCAGTTTGTGGGGGTGACGTTTTCAGTTCTTCAGAACCAATGGGGTGGATGGAACGAAGGCGACGAGATGATTTGGATCGACGGAGAGAAGGACGCTCGCATCCACGGGACGGGAGGAGAGGACTACTTTAACGCCGCATGGGGACTTCCCGACCTTTATGCAACACCGTTGGTGGGACTTACAGAGCTAACAGGCTGGGAGTCGGGATCGCGCTTTTCTCTCTACCGCTGGCACCTCGAAGCTCCTATTCGCTTTCGGAAATCGATTAAAGTCACTATAGAAGACGGCGCACAGAATCTCCGCTCGGACAACTTCTATTCAGTTGCCTATTGGTACCAAAAAGAGCCTCACATTCCATTCCCTCCTCTTCCTCTACCTTCCGAACGTATTCCGAGGCTTGCGTGGGTCGGAGGACCGGGGCAGGATCCGAACATGAAGTAGCTGGAGTGCTGGTTGCATTACGAAGGGTCTGAAAATAAACCCTTTTCATCCGGGGCGGCTCCAAGAATCAAGGGTCATAGGTACTGCAAGGGAGCATGAACAAAGGAGACAGACAAGATGAACCGTCGTGAGTTGATTTACGGAGCGGGACTGTTCGCGGGGACTGCGGTCGGAGTCAACGCCATGGGCACAACACGCGATAGCAGCGCTCCTGATGACGTACATCAAGAAGCGCTCAGCCTTGCAGACTACGAGCCAAAGAGCATGCTGCGCGAAGCAGAGTCCCACGTCTCTCGCTCGCGTTATCCTGTCATTGATACCCATACCCATATCACCTATTCTGCGAAATCCATAAGCGACCTTTCACTATCAGCCGACCGTGTTTATCTGGCCAAGCCCGAGGAACTCCTTTCCGTCATGGACCGGAAGAATATTCTTGCAATGGTCAATCTCACTGGAGGATATGCGCAGGGATTGGTGGATACGGTCTCAAAATATCAAAAAGGCTTTCCGGGGCGGTTCTATGTATTTACTGAACCCATTTATGAAAAGTTCTTAGAACCTGACTACCCAAAACTGCAGGCATTGGAGATCGAAAAAGCGCATCGCGACGGCGCGAATGGTCTCAAAATACTCAAGGCACTTGGACTTTATCTACGGGAGAACATCACATCAGGAAAGTTAGTCACGATTGACGACCGCCGATTTGACCCAATGTGGGATGTCTGTGCGCAGTTGAACCTTCCAGTCGCGATTCACATAGCTGATCCACTCGCCTTCTTCACTCCCACGGATCGATTCAATGAGCGCTACGAAGAATTGCACAATCATCCGCACTGGTCGTTCTATGGACACGATTTCCCCAGCGTGGCCGAACTCATTCAAGCGCGCAATCGAGTCTTTGCACGCCACCCTAAGACGAGGTTTGTAACTCTTCATGTGGGCAACTTGGCGGAAGACCTTGGGAGTGTCTCAGAAAATCTAGAGCGCTTTCCGAATATGACTGTAGACATTGCGGCCCGGGTCGGGGAATTGGGCCGTCAACCAAGAAATGCGCGGAAGTTTTTTGATAGGTACCAGGACAGGATCGTGTTTGGCACCGACGCAACGCCTGATGATACCAATTCAATGCAACAGAATTTCTGCGACTGCATGTACGAGGTCTATTTCCGTTTTCTTGAGACAGACGATGAGTATTTCGATTATGCCTGCTCTCACATACCGCCGCAAGGTCGGTGGCGCGTTTCTGGACTCAACCTTCCGGATGGCATTCTACGAAAGCTCTATAACCAGAACGCGGCACGCGAGCTTGGCATTGATCTATAGGGGCAGAATGCGCCACATCGATATTTCTGTCCTTAGTCAAACGCAAATCGAGTCAACCATTCAACTCAGGAGAAACAATTATGTTGTCCAAGCCTAGCTCATTGAGAAGAAACTTCTTGAAAAAAGTCATTGGTCTGACAGGTTTGACCGTGTTGCCTGTGTTGCCGGCTTTTGCAGCAACAAAGCAATCGCAGTCGGTGAGGGAAACGCCCGAACACGAACCAGCTACTGCTCCTGAGGTGATTCCAAATTACGCCAGAACACAAAACTATCGGTCCCTAAAGCAATCGAGCTACGACAGGACAGGGGCCAATCGTGACGCTTGGCCTATCGCGGTTGGTGCAACCAAAGAGATATTCAATTCCGATGGACCGGGTGTAATCACGCACATCTGGTTCACGCTGGCTCCCATGAGTACCAGCTTCGATGTCCTCAAGCAAATTGTCCTGCGAATTTACTGGGACGGGAATTCCAAACCCAGTGTAGAAGCTCCGATAGGCGACTTCTTTGGCCTTAACCTCTCCGAATTCTTCCTCTACGAGTCGGCGTTCTTGAACTGCTCACCGGAAAAGGGGCTCAACTGTTACTTTGCCATGCCCTTTCGCCACTCGGCACGCATGACGATTACCAATGAGAGCGATCAGCCCCTCCGGTGGTTTTTCTCGAACATCGATTATCAGCTTGTACCGTCTTTACCGGAGGATGCAGCTTACTTCCACGCACAGTACCGACAGGCAACGCCAAATGTCGCCGAGACCCTGCCCGATGGCCGCAACCTGGATGGAAAGGATAACTACGTATTTCTAGAAACAAGAGGGCGCGGCCATCTGATGGGAGTTACGCTTGGGGTCCTGCGAAGCGCGGATGGTTGGTGGGGGGAAGGCGATGACATGATATTCATCGACAATGAGACGCAGCCTACGATTAACGGTACAGGAGCGGAAGACTATTTCAATGGAGGCTGGGGATTTGGAAAGGCACCCTTTGCCAATCTCTATAATGGAGCACCATATATCGTCGGTACGGGGCGGGCCGGTTCCCGCTCTTGTATGTACAGATGGCACGCTGACAATCCAGTTACTTTCACACACTATCTGAAGCACACCTTGGAACATGGGTCCGCTAATGATCGGGCGGATTATTACTACTCGGTCGCCTATTGGTATCAAACGGAACCCTTTACAGATTTCCCCGAGCTCCCCCCTGTTGCGGCACGGTCCACGAAACAAAAAGTAGTAAATTGAAATGCATTTGACTGGATGTTCATGAGCTGCGGAATGTGACCCATTCTTATCGCAGTTAACTGACGAATGTGAATCGAAGTTGCGGGATCACGAGAGAGATGAGTTGAGAACGGCTTAGCTATGGAGAGATGATGCTGCAGTTCAATTCCGGTAATTCTTGACGTGTATTTTCAACCACGTCGCGGAACGCCGGGGCTTTTCTGGAGAAAGGACGCATATACGGGCCGGTGGGAGAGAAGCGAACCGTCGGGAAGACCTAAGTGAGAAGGGTAGTTGCGAGTGTCAGATGCTAGCGCGCTTCCTTCGCAACGAATGGGAGTCCAGGATTCCTCCAAACGAAAGCAAGACATGTTCTCAAGATTCGTTCGTCGAATGGTTGTCGGACAGATTCGCCGAAACTGGTTAGGTCATATCCCCGGCAACCTTTCCTGAGGCGGTTGGAAATGACGAATTAACCAGGAGCTGAACGGCATGACAAGTATGAAATCAACAAAAGCTTCGCGTTATTATAGATTCGCTCTCAGCGATAAATGTCTGGTCTCTGGTTGGGTCCTGGCATTTTCGTGCCTTGCGCTGCTTGTTGCGGCTACCATCTGCCGAGCCGAAGAAGTTGTCATCGATGACAACTGGAAATTCCAGGTCGATGCTGATTCCATCGGTATTGCGCATGGCTGGATGCAACCTGGGTTCGATGACGCACACTGGGAATCTGTAACTGCGGGCAAGGCTTGGTCGGCACAAGGCTATTTCAACTACGCCGGGGTGGCATGGTATCGCAAGAGGATCACTATCGAACCCCGATTCCGCGGCAAGTTCATCATCTTCATTGCGGTGAATGACACCTCAACGATTTACTTTGACGGCAGTAAAGTGGCAAGCGAATCGCCGTCTTCCGACCCTCACTTTCGTGGGACCTACATCAACACTCCACCCTTCAGGCTGCGGCTGCCCAATGCGGAAAGCGTCTTAGTTGCAATTCGAGTAGCAGGCGCCGATTGGCACAGCTTCCATTCTCCTGGGCCGGGTCTAGCTGGAGATGTAAAACTCTCCAACAGTGAGCTAATGTCCGGGTACGGATATTGGCTCGCTCCAGATGATTTTGTCTCGCGAACAGACTGGCTCACTGCCCTGCGCCAGCAACGCGCTCTGCGCCGTGTGCAACTCGAACATACCGGGCGTCTTTATGAGGGGCCTTTCGAATGGGACAGCCGAAACTTCGTGCAAGCGTTCGTCTTCGCCTACGATACCCGATTCTATGATTACCGTGAAAATCGCTACAAGATTGATGAACTTCTCGACGACGGTGTCCGCCGATTTGGTGGTTACGATAGCCTCATAATCTGGGATTCATATCCCAATCTTGGAGTCGACGAGCAAAATCAATTTCAGATGATCCGCGACCTGCCAGGGGGACTTCCAGGTTTGCGAGCAATGGTCGCGCGCGCGCACCAACGAGGAGTGAAAGTTTACTTTGCCTTTAACCCTTGGGACCGCAATACCAAGCAGGAAGGTTCATCGCCCGAGCAGTCTCTTGGGGCAATCATTCGCGACACGAACGCAGATGGAATGTTTTTGGATGTGACAGATAACCTTCCGTATCCAAAGCTGCGCAACATTGCGGACGGAGTGAAGCCAGGTGTGGCGATTGAGACTGAGGGCCCTTGTTACTCGGACGGTGGAATTGACACAGTTAATGAGTGCTGGGGTCAATTCTTCCCAGTGGCCGGTCTGGAAGACCACGTGAGGGGAATACCCATCGTCAAGTGGACTGAGCCAAGGGTAATGATCCACTATGACGGAGACCGATGGCGTCACAGTCGCACATCGATGTTTCAACATGCATTCCTCAACGGTACTGGTCTACTCATCTGGGAAGACGTCTTCGGTTCATGGAATCGATACTCTGACCGTGACAGAGCCATCTTGCGCCGAATGGCGCCGATTGATCGCTTCGCCGCAGACCTGTTGACAAGCGACGCTTGGGAGCCATTTTGCCCAACGAAGCTTCACAATGTGGATGCTTCCTATTGGCCGGGGAGTAAGCGCTCGTTGTGGACTTTCGTGAATTGGGGCGATCAGCGGCAAAATGGAGTTCTACTGACCACGCCATATGTTGCTGGGACGCGCTATTTTGACCTTTGGAACGGCGTACAACTTCATCCGGTTATTCACGGCGGAATTGTAATCCTATCGACGGATTTAGAGCCGCGCGGCCTCGGGGCAATCCTAGCATACCGCGGTGCACCCGATGCGGCTCTTCAGCGCCTGCTAAATGTGCTTCGGCAACAAGCAGCGACGCCGTTGTCTTCCGATTCCGATGAATGGGCTTCTACAGAGAATCCGATACTGCGCGTAGAGCCCAAAACAATTCCCGTTCCGATTACTGAGCCGCCACAAGGGATGGTGTTGGTTCCGACTGTATCGAAGTATCTGATGAGCATCACGCACAATCTGGGAGAAGCAGGCTGTTATCCAGATGACCTGGCAGCGAATTGGAGCCGCCGGCAATATTTCATGTATGAAGCGAATAATCACCAGCGAGACATTATCCACGAGATTTTCGTTCCCGCCATTCCGGCCTTTTTCATGGACAAGTATCCGGTGACGAATGCAGAGTTTAGCCTGTTTCTCGAGTCTAGCAACTATCACCCGAGGGATTCAGAGAACTTCCTAAAGGATTGGGATTGGTCTGATGTGGCTCACCCCAAGCCTCCGCACGGATTCGAGGATCACCCAGTGGTTTGGATTGACCTTGAAGACGCCCGCACCTTCGCGAGATGGGCTGGCAAACGTCTTCCGACCGAAGAAGAGTGGCAATATGCAGCTGGGGGTGCGGGCACGTTGCGTTATCCGTGGGGCAACACCTGGCAATCCGGACTCGCCAATGATCGTGGCTCTTTCACCACATCGGTTGCGGCGTTTCCCAAGGGAGCAAATTCATTTGGGTTGGAAGACCTATCGGGAAATGTTTGGGAGTGGACGGAGAGTGAAAGAAACGATGGAAACCGATATGCATTGCTGCGAGGAGGATCTTTTTATCAACCCGAGGGATCAAGTTGGTATTTCGATCGCTTCACCGGGATGGGGCTTGGGCAGGGGGAGTGGTCGGCTCGCCCCGTCGGCTACCATGCGAAGCTTTTCCTGATGTCTCCAGGTATGGATCGCAAAGCGACGATTGGCTTCCGCTGTGTAAAGGATGTTCTGAGTTCCGGCGGGGCATAGCAAGTTTTCGTCTTCTGTGGTCGGCTGAATTCCTACTTGGTGGCTGATTGTGAAGCGTCGGCGATTCATTGACGAGTTACCAGGCCATTACGTTTGGTTGGCATTTCTCCAGAAGTCTTTCCTTTTTCGACGTTGCTTGATCCGATATCAACACATCCTGATTCGAGGCAAGGTGATGAGAATGTGCTGTCTACCACGCACCCGCAGTGAGTTATGTGCCGTCGTACTGCTGTGTTCTGCTCTCCTGAGTTCTGCCCAACTTCAAACACGGAAGCCAATTCCTGTTGGCCTGGATGCATATCGATCATGGGACCAGTGGCCCAACCAACGGATCGGCATGCGCGCATACATGCGCAGCACCTACGACCGCACAGGAGCAAATGAAGGCGCCGATGCATCGCATTTCCTATATCAGCTTTCCGATGACTTCAACTTCACTCTGGATGTGGAAGGACCCGGGGTCCTCTTGTTCACCCGTTATAACCACTGGCACGGAAGCCCTTGGCACTACGTAGTGGATGGCAAGGACAATATCATCCGGGAGGGCAGTACTGTCGATCCTCTTCATCCGAATCCGGATTCCACATTCCTCCCGGCTGCACCGTTCCCTAGTCCTTTGAATGAAACCTGGGCAAAGACGAAGGGGGCCGATCTCATATGGAGCCCGATTGAATTTGAGAAGAGCTTTCAAATGGCCTATACGCGGACTCACTACGGGACCGGATATTACATCTATGACCAGTTTGTCCCTGGAACTCCCCTCTCTCATTCCATTCACAGTTGGAATGAAGATGTAATACCCGACCACGATGTGTTGGATCTCTTATCAAAATCTGGCACCGATATTGCACCCACCGTTGGCACAGAGCGGATGAGCAGCAAGGTTAGTGTTCCTGGAAGCGGCGCAGTGTCGGTTGCAAATCTGAAAGGGAAGGGCGCCGTTCGATTTCTTGAATTCTCGATCAATCGCGGGCAGGCAGAGGCATTTGAGAATACCCACTTGCGGATAACCTGGGATGGTAGACAGAAGGCGTCAGTCGATGCGCCAATGGCCCTGTTCTTTGGGGCTGGAACTCTCTACAACCGCGATAATCGGGAGTTCTTGGTGAAAGCT
>OCZT010002045.1_pt1 | contig 20883 bp, 17 predicted proteins | sample 1539031 | NCBI WGS metagenome assembly OCZT01 (sample SAMEA3539308, study PRJEB22396) | soil metagenome | biome: tundra; feature: field; material: soil | place: USA | collected 2010-05 | depth 0.15 m | reverse complement strand
TGGAGTTCAGACGTGTGCTCTTCCGATCTCGGCGGCGGATCAGCCTGTCGGGGCGGTCATCCAGGCTCCGGCAAAGCCGGGGCAGACCGCGGCAAACCGAGGCAAGACTGCGGCTAAGGAGAAGGCTTCCGCTCCACCAGCTTCGACTCAGTCGAAGTAAGTGAATCTTGAAACTCGAATCAGGCGCCTTTGGTGACCGCGCGGATCACCATGCCCAATAGCGCCAGCACCACCGCACCCCAAAAAGCTGGCACGAATCCGCGCACATAGAAGCCGCGCACAATGCTCGACGCGAGCAGGATCATCAGTCCGTTGATGACCAGCAGGAAGACGCCAAGCGTGAGGATGCTGAGCGGGAAAGTGACGATCTTGAGGAAGAAGCCGACCGTGGCGTTCAGCAGCCCGATGACCAGGGAGGCGATCATCGCCGGCCACAGTCCTGTGACCGTGAAGCCGGGCACGATTCTGGAAACAACCATCAGGGCTATCGCGTACAGCAGCCATTGAAACAGCAGTCCAAGCATTGAGGTATTCTCCTAGGCGGGTTGGGGCGTCGTGTGCGATCAGGCTCCGCCCCTTTGGTTTCATGCGAGTATCGGGCCTCGGGTATAGCATGGTCAATGAAATTCATGCCGTGCTTCAACGTCGCGAGGAGCAAATACTTTTCGCGGCTATCCGGGTCCAACTGGATGTAACACTGGTACCTTGACCGCGTAGTTCTGTGGTATCCCAGGTCCCAGAAGCGGGACCTGGGGCACCCAGCTTCGGTGGGGATTTAATGGGTCCAAGACCAAGCTTGCTTTCCGGCTCACCTGCTTTACCGAGGAACGACTTGAATGCGCGTCTTTAGAGTGTTGATGCCGGCTGCTTCTTCTGTGTCTTTATTGTTCTGCATGGCGGCGCGCGGCGAGCAGGCTGCGCCAGCTCCCATTCCGGATATTCGCCAGTTGATTCACGAGGTGACGGAACACCAGAAACAGCTTGAGAAGGTGCGCGAGACCTATACCTATAGCTCCGTCCGGACCATCCAGGACATCGATGGCAACGGGCAGGTGAAGAAGACCGAGGCCCTGGAGCATGAGGCCTTCTTTGTGAACGGCCACGCCATCGAACGCAGGATGAAGAAGGACGGACAGCCGCTGAGCGAGCACGACCAGCAGAAGGAGACTGAGCGCGTTACCAAATTGGTTGAAAAGGCGGAGAAGACTCCGCCCGGTCAGCCGCTGGATAGCCAGGGCATCAGCGTGAGCCGGGTGCTGGAGATTATGGATGTGCGCAATCCCAGGCGCGAGAATTATCGTGGCCGGCCAGCGCTTGTCTTCGATTTTGTGGGACGCAAAGACGCCAAGACCCACGGCCTGGCCGAGGATATGTCAAAGAAGCTGCGGGGTACGCTGTGGATTGACGAGGCCGACCGGCAGGTGGCGCACATGGAAGTCACATTTGACGACAACTTCAAGGTTGCCGGGGGCCTGCTCGCCAGTATCCAGAAGGGCTCGAGTTTTCGCTTTGACCAGAGCCTGGTCAATGGCGAAATCTGGCTTCCGACAGGCGGCGAGGGAACCATTCAGGCCCGCTTGTTGATGGTCGCGAACGTGTGCGAGCACTTTACGGAGCGCGATTACGACTACAAGCGCTTTCGTGTTGACACGCAGCAATCAAAAGGCGCGCAAGTTGTACAGGACCAAAAGTAATGGTGCGGCCGCGTCGCAGACTGTCCGCCGTCCTTTAGAGTGAACGCATGTATGTGCGCAAACTATCGATCAGGCGAATCGACTCCGCAGGCACACGGCACCTGTGTCCCATCCACTGGATCGACAACTTTGCCATGCGCAACTTTACCAACGACGCGGTTTTTGACCACCTGCTGCCGGCCGGCGACGGGCTTCTCGAGGCCGGCTGGCACGTGCCCCTGGAGCGGCTGAAAACCGCCATGGAGGACTGGTTTCGCCGCAAGGGCTATCTGAAGCCGGGCGAGCGGCTCGAGGTGGAAGAGGCCGGCAAAGCTGTCGCGAAGAAGCTCTAGACCGGAACCAGAGTAACTGTGTCCTGTTTGGTTTTGTGCAGGTCGTCACTCCCTGATGGTCGCGCCGACTTGAAGGTTGTGCTTTCGGGATACATCGACTCTGGTTCCGGTATAGGCGGCCTTTTCGCCGGGAACTCGATCGCTGCCCCAAAGCTCGAATTCGGCCTCGCGGCGGGGTTTTGAGCGCGGCACATTCCTGGCCGCCGGCATGGTCCCAGCGGAGCAGCTGCTCGGCGGCCGCCTCATATTGTCCGGCGTTTAAGTCTTTTAGAAGGGTTGATTCCGCCAGCTTTCCGGACCCCAGGTTGAAGCAGAAATCCACCAGCGCATCGAACTGTCCCTGGGTGAGGGGAACCTTGACCAATCGCTCGACGGCCTGCTCGGCATCACGCACATCGCTGATGAGGATCTCGGCGGCCTGCTCTTGGCTGACGCCCCTGGGAAACGACTCCGGGTGAAGCAGCCGGTGGCCATAGCCTATGGTCGGGTATCCGGCCGAATCCAGATATGTACGGTCGCGAAACCCCTCCGACCGCTTGAGCAATTCGAGTCCTGCCGCGCTGAACTTCATGGAATCTCCTTCTCCTGTCGCCCTACAGCGGAACCAGAGTGGATGTATCCCGAAAGCACTGCATTCAAGTCGACGCGACCATCAGGGAGCGGCGACCCTGCACAAAACCCCTGAGGACACAGTTACTCTGGTTCCGCTCTAAAGGGCCCTGAATTCCACGCTAGCAAAATGCTGGAATTAATCTGCAAACGGAGTTTTGTTCTGGAGTCTTGATGCAGCGGCGGGAGGGAAGGGTGGTTCTAGAGACCAATTTTCGCTTTTGTTTCGTCTCATAATGCGATTTTCGGGCTTCGGCGGGCCGGAAATAGTTTCCGTGGGGAAGAATCTACTTTTGCACTGTTTTTGGTGCAAAAACTAAGTGTCTGAGGATGAATAACTTATGGGGTAACTTGTGGAAAAGTACCATCTTTTGAATAGAATAACTCATATCGTTCTTGCTAATGGTTGAGCGTAATAGTGTCGATTTAGTAAAATAGGCAGATGGTGATAAGACGATTTTCGAGCAACTTGAGCCCGAAGACTCCGCTGCGAATATTGCTGGTGGCGGGAGTTTCCTCGGTTGCATTGGCCGCGGTAGCAGTACTGCTATTTGTGCGGACCGTGCAGGCTGATGCACTCCTTCCCCGACCGGCCGTAACCGCGCCTCCCGCAGCGCCGATAGCGAGCGTGACCCCGGCTTCGCTAGCGCCTCAGAAAACCAACGACCTGCTCCACGGCTTTGCCTCCTGGTATGGCGGCGTCTTCAACGGCCGCAAGACAGCCAGCGGGCAACTGTACAACATGTATGAATATACGGCCTGCCATCCAACCCTGCCATTCGGCTCCGTGGTGCGCGTGAAGAACCTCAGAAACCTGCGGACGGTGGATGTGCGCATAACCGATCGCGGCTACCTCTATGAAGGCCGTATCATCGACCTTTCTTATGCTGCCGCAAAGAAGCTTTCAATGACCAAGCCTGGAGTTGCTCCAGTTGAATTGGAAGTGATATCGCTGGGTCAGCTCAATGGAAACAAGTAAGTAACTCTCAGCAATCAGGATAAGCAACGGCCAGCCTTCGGGTTGGCCGTTTTCTTATTCCCGTATCTGCTCTGGGAACCTCTAGAAAACTTATCCGCAGCTGGCGGGAGAGCACGAAAAACCATCCCTCAGGGGCTAAACAGGCTGCGGAAAAACGCAGTTGCTTTGAAAGGGCGCGGCTTCAGCCGCGCCAAAAGAGGCCAAATGGGTTTGCGGCTTTGGCCGCCGAGGGAATGCAAGTTGTTGAAAATGCATTCCCTCAGGGGCTAAAGCCGCGCCCTTTCAAAACGGAAACATTCCTCGTCCAGGACGAGTTTTTCCGCAGCCTCTAAAGCCCACTTGATTTTGCGGCACTTATGGCGTGGCTAATGCCACGTCCTTTCAAAACCTGGCCGGCTAAGACAGTTTTTCAACACGCTCCGAGTACACCGGTGGCAAAATCGAGGTTGGCCTTTGGTTGGACTAGATCCGGGAGCACTCAACGCGTAGGTTGCACTGGCCACAGCGGACGGGACAAAACCGGCGGCCGTCGCGATGGCTCTCAGCGATTGTGTTGCCGAAACCTTGCGCTAGTTGAACAGGTCCTTCATCTTCTCCATCAGCGAAGGGGAGGCGGGTTGGTTGTCCACCGCCATGGTCTCGGCCAGCTTGGCCACCAGCTCGCGCTGGGCGCGGCTGAGCTTTCTGGGCACCTGGACCAGCACCTGCACAATCAGGTCGCCGCGGCCGTTTTCGTTAAGGTGGGGAATGCCCTTGCCGCGGACTCGCAACTGCTTCCCGTTTTGAGTGCCTTCAGGGACCTTGATTGTCACCTCGCCGTCGATGGCGGGAATCTTGATCTCCGCGCCCAGTGCGGCCTGCGGAAAGCTGATGGGGATTACGCAATGCAGATCCTGGCCGTCGCGCTCGAAAAAGTCGTGAGGCTGGATGGAGAGGACAACATAGAGATCGCCTCTCGGTCCGCCATTGCGTCCTGCGTCGCCTTCGCCGGCGTAGCGGATGCGTGTGCCGTTCTCAACGCCGGGTGGGACTTTGACGTTGAGCTTCAGTTCCTTGGTTACGCGGGTCTCGCCGCGGCAGGTCTGGCAGGGATCGCCGATGATGGAGCCCGTTCCGCCGCAGGCGCCGCAGGTGCGGGCCACGGAGAAGAAGCCCTGCTGGTAGCGCACCTGGCCCCGGCCCTGGCATTGGCCGCAGGTGGTGGGACCGCGGCCCGAAGCGCTGCCTCGGCCATTGCAAACGCTGCAGGTCTCGAGGCGGCGAATCTTCACTTCGGTCTCAGACCCGAACATGGCGGCATCGAACTCAACCGTCAGGTCGAAACGCAGATCGTCTCCGCGCTGCTGGCGCGCGCCGCGCTGGGAGGTGCCTCCCATGTTAAACATCTCGCCGAACAGGTCGCCGAAGATGTCGCCGATGTCTACGCCGCCGGCGAAGGGTGAGCCGTTGAAGCCGCCGCCGCCGCTGACGCCTGCGTGGCCGTAACGGTCGTAGGCGGCGCGTTTGTCCGCGTCGCTCAGCACCTGGTAAGCCTCGCTGGCCTGTTTGAACTTCTCTTCGGCCGCGTGGTTGTCGGGGTTACGGTCAGGATGGAATTTCAGCGCCTGCTTGCGATAGGCGCTCTTCAACTCCGCTTCGCTGACGTCGCGCGAAACCCCAAGGACCTCGTAATAGTCTGCTTTGGTCACTCTTGTGTCAGTACCCATTCTTATTAGAAATCATTCGCCCGTTTGTTTTGGATTGGAAGCCACACGGACCAGCGCCGGGCGCAAGAGCCGTTCGCGCAGCTTGTAGCCGCGGCGAATCTCTTCAGCTACATGCTGGTCGGGCAGGTCAAGGCGCTCCACTGATCCCATCGCTTCATGCACCCGGGGATCGAAGGCCTCGCCAACCGTGGGAATCGTATTTACCTGCAACTGGCGGAGGATGTCCTCCATCTGCTTAACGATCAGTTCCACGCCGGAGCGCAACTGCTCTGCAGTGGCGGCGGATTTCAGCGCCAGTTCGAAGTTGTCGAGCACCGGGAGAAACTGTTCCACCACAGTACCCGCCGCGTAGTCGCGAAACTCGATGCGCTCGCGTTCGCTCCGTTTGCGGGCATTTTCAAACTCGGCCTGCAATCGCGCCAGGCGATCAACCAACTGGTCGCGCTCCGCCTTTAACTGGTCGAACTCCTCGCGACTCACGGGCGCAACTTGCGCTTCAGCGGCGGATTCTTCCGGCGTTGGGGCGGGCAAAAGCTCAGGAGTCTCTACGGCTGTCAACTCTTCATCCTGTTCCGGCATGTCTCTACGATTTCTCCAGATTCTCAATGCTTTCCTATTTCAGGATATGTTCCGCGGCAAAGGCCAGTGGCCATGAATGTGCGGCGTCTGTAGCCGGATCGCGGTCTCACTTTAGTCCGGCGGAACTTCAAGGATACGTTCGGAAAGCCCGGCGATATAGCGCACTGCCTGAATCATCTCCTGGTATTGAATGCGGGTGGGCGCAATGACTGCGACCGTGCCCAGGCTTGTGCCGCCCAGTCGGGCGGGAGCGCCGATGAGCACCAGGTCCTGCATCACTTGCGAAATTTCGTCCAAACCCGCCAGATTCGGACCCACCACCACGCGCACTTCCTGTTGCCGGCCGTCAACGTAAGCAGTCAGCAACTCAACCAGCCGCTGCTTGGCCTCGAGGGCCAGCAGCATCTGGCGCAACCGCTCGCGGTCCACCTCGGCGTTGATCAGGTTGGCCATTCCCTCCACGTAAAGAGCAGGACCGGCGTCTCCGGCGGCCAGCGCGCCCTTGCGGCAAAGCTCTTCCACCGAGGCCAGCATCTGCTGGTAGGCCTCGCGCTCCAACTCCACACGTCGCGCAACTTCGGAACGCACGCGATCAATCGGCCAGCCGCGAAAATTCTCGTTCATGTAGCGAGCTGCCGTCTCCAACTCGAGGTGAGTCAAATCGCGATCCAGGGCCAGCACGCGATCCTGCACCGCTCCGGCCTGGGTTACCAGCACCGCCAGCACGCGGCCCTGCGACAGCCGCGAAAAGTGAATATGCTCCAGCACCTGCCCCTCGGTGGCGCTGGCCAGGGCCACGCCAAGCCCGCTGGAGATGAGTGCCAGCACATGCGACGTGCGCTCTAAATATTCGTTCGAGCTGGCAACACCGGTGAAGCTCTCCTCGATCTGGCCCCTTCGCTGCTCGCTCAAAGGTTGTGCACCGGGCGGCATGGCGCCTAGACCAGAAGATTGGCCGGCCGTGCCCATACGCCCCAACTGCGCGCCCTGCTGCGTAATCTGTTCAACGTAATAGCGGAAGGCTGCTGCTGTAGGCACCCGGCCCGCAGACGTGTGCGGCTGCTCCAGCAGACCTGCATCGCCCAGCGTCGCCATCACGTTGCGAAGCGTGGCTGAACTCAGCCCTTCCTTGTTGGCGAGATAATGCGCGAGCGCCTGCGAGGCCACTGGCTCGCCGGTAGCGATATACAACTCGATGATGGCAGTTAGCACCAGCCGCTCTCGCGGACTGACGCGCGCTTCAGCCATCTAACTCGCTCCCTTCGGCTTCCGCCGTGCCAGGCTGACCTTTGAAAACCTCGGTCCGGCCACTCTAAAGCTAACTAACTACTCATCCATCAAGCACTTACGCAAGAAAATGAGTAGAGTAGTCCCGTTTAATTCTAGGGATCGGCAACAGGCGCTGTCAAGGCGGGTCTCGACGGGCCAGACCATCCGGTTGCAGTCTCGGCAACTCGCGCCAGGTCTGGTTCTTCATCGCGCCGGAACCGTATCGCGGCGGGTCCTGTTAGTTTTTAGTTAAGCGCATGTTGATTGTGCCGGCCGGCGCGCGTGTCGTGCTCGGGAGACGCACAGCAAGGACAAGAGCCAAATGTTCCACACCACTGAAGACATTCACATCCAATGGACCAAAGTTGTTCTTCCTCCAGTCTTTCTTGAGGAAGAGCGGCCGGTGAGCGAAGCCGCCTCGGCAACCATCTTCGATGCTCGCAGAGAGATTGTTTCCATCCTCAACGGCCGCGACGACCGGCTGTTGGTGCTGGCCGGCCCCTGCTCCATACACGACACAAAGGCCGCGCGCGAGTATGCCGCCTTGCTGAAAACTGCCATCGATGGGTTTTCTGACACGCTGCGGATCGTGATGCGCGTCTATTTTGAGAAGCCGCGCACCACGGTCGGCTGGAAGGGCCTCATCAACGATCCGCACCTCGATCAGTCCTACAAGATCAATGACGGCCTGCGCCTGGCCCGGCATCTGCTGCTCGACCTGGCGGAGATGGGCGTACCCACCGGAACAGAATTTCTCGACATGATTTCGCCCCAGTATATTGCAGGCCTGGTCAGCTGGGGAGCCATCGGCGCGCGCACCACCGAGAGCCAGGTTCACCGCCAATTGGTCTCTGGTGTAAGTTGCCCGGTGGGATTCAAGAACGCCACTTCCGGCGACGTGCAGGTAGCCATTGACGCGGTGCTCTCCGCGGCGCACTCGCACACATTTCTCGGTCACACCAAGCATGGCCAGTCGGCCATCTTTGTAACTACCGGAAATCCCGACTGCCACATCATTCTGCGCGGCGGCCGCAAGACGGTGAACTATACCGCAGCTTGTGTTGCCGAAACCGCCGTCCAAATCGGAAAGGCGGGGATCGCGCCGCGCATCATGATCGACTGCAGCCACGCCAACAGCAACAAGGACTACAAGCGGCAGGCAATTGTGTGCCACGACGTTGCCGGACAAATTGCTGGTGGCGACTCGCGCATCATGGGCGTGATGATCGAAAGCAACCTTGTTGCAGGCGCGCAAAAGCTGGTACCCGGCCAACCGCTGGTCTATGGGCAAAGCATCACCGACGGCTGCATTGACTGGGCGGAGACCCATACCTTGCTCAAGGAACTGGCCGCTGCGGTCAGCGCCCGCCGCGCAGCTAGCTAGCGGGCGCCGGGCCGGGGGGAGTCGCACAGTTAAACAATGAACGGAATGTGCTGTCGCGGCGCATGCGGAGCAAATAGAATGATCCCGCGGCGGATTCTTTGCGAAGGACGAGGGTTTTCAATGAGCGATCTGGTCACCAGGGTTGAGCAGCAACAGCAACGCAACATAGCAGTCGATGCATACCGCGGGTTTGTCATGCTGCTGATGATGGGAGAGGTGCTGCGCTTTTCTGAGGTAGCTCGCAATTTCCCGGGCAGTCATATCTGGCAGTTCCTGTCGTTCAACCAGTCGCATGTGGAGTGGGCTGGGATGAGCCTGCATGACAACATCCAGCCCGGCTTTACTTTTCTGGTCGGGGCGGCGCTTCCATATTCGCTGCGAAGCCGCCAGAAGAAAGGTGAGAGCTTCCAACACATGCTGCTCCATACCATCTGGCGCAGTTTTCTTCTCGTGGCGCTGGGCATCTTCCTGCGCTCAATGAACAGCCCCATGACCAACTACACATTTGAAGACACGCTTACTCAGATAGGTCTCGGTTATACTTTCGCGTTCCTGTTGACTTTCGCGCGGCCTCGCTGGCAATGGGGCGCTTGCGGGGCGATTCTCTTCTTCTACTGGCTGGCATGGGCAATCTATCCAGCGCCCGGCCCCAGCTTCAACTACGCGGCCGTCGGAGTGCCTGCCGACTGGCATCATCTCTACAGCGGCTTCATGTCGCACTGGAACAAGAACAGCAATCTTGGCCAGACATTCGATGTGTGGTTCCTTAACGTGCTGCCGCGGCCGAGCCGATTCCTTTTCAACGAGGGCGGCTATCTGACGCTGAGCTTTATCCCCACGCTGGGCACTATGCTTTTGGGGCTGGCCGCAGGCCGTTGGTTCCTTGAGTCTGAGCCAAACGTTCCGATGCGGAAGTTCTTGATTGCCGCCGCCGCGTTGCTTGCTGCCGGGTTGCTGTTGCACTTTACCGGAGTCTGCCCGATCGTGAAACGCATTTGGACGCCATCGTGGACACTGTTCAGCGGCGGCATGTGCTTCGTCTTCCTGGCCGCTTTCTCATGGGTAATCGATATAAAGAAGCATCGAGGTATCGCGTTTCCGCTTGTGGTCGTCGGCATGAACTCCATTGCCGCGTATATGATTGCCCATTTCTTTGAGGAGTTTATCCAAAGCAGTTTCAAGATCCACCTGGGAATGGGCGTTCTGAACGTATTCGGCATGGCGGTGGAGCCCACGGTTCTGGGTGCGCTTACTTTGCTGAGTTACTGGCTGATTCTTTACTGGATGTTTCGCAAGAAGCTCTTTATTCGGATCTGAATCGCCTGCCAGAAAGACAAGAAGGGCCGATGCCGTGGCATCGGCCCTTCTCATAGTTATCGAATTTCTCCAAACTGCATTGACTCAGTGCGCGGCGCTGACAACTCCGGGAATCCATTTCACTGCATTGTCGTGATAGAGCTTCCGCAGAATCGACGCCGGCAACGCCAACCCCTGGAACTTACGCCCGCCGTATTCCACCGTATCGTTAGTCGCCAGGAAGCGCCAGTCGCGCGCGTAGGTACCTTCCCACCCACTCGCCGCGACAGGTCCCTTCTCTTCCGAACCGAATTCGTTGTCCGTAGCATAGAGCAGCTTGTCCTGATACCTGGTGATGAAGGCGATCGCATCTGCATGCGGTTGCATCATCACGTAGGGCATGCGTGCGGCCATATCTACCGCGAAATTCGGATACTTGTCGAGATGCTGGCCGAGCTGATTAAAGTCAGCCTCCATGCTGCCCAAGTGCGCTCCCACCACGCGCAGCTTGGGGTTCAGCTCCAGCACGTGATCTCGTGCTACCAGAATCTGCTGTTTCGAAGCCGCATTCGGCTTCCCGTTCATATACCAGAGCGGATGGTCCTGGTAGTAGGAATAATCCGGCGATGCCGGGTCCATGGGCTTCCAAGCCGAGTCAGGTTCGGCAAGGTGGGCGATCAAGGTCTTGTTATGCGCTGCGATGTCCTTATAGATCGGCTCGAAAACAGGATCGTCGGGCAACAGGTAATTGCCCTTGGCATCCTTGATCTCCATGCCCACGTTCTTCCAGATTTTCACCGCCACAGCGCCGCGCGCGAAGTCGCGGTCCAACTGGCGGTTCGTATCGGCCGCATATCCATGTTCGCTCCACTTGTACGGATTGAACGTGGTACAGAAGACCGCACTGCCCTGGCTGCCTTCGACGAACTTCCATCCATTGTCGATCTTCGTCTTCAGATGCTTGTAGTCCGGACCCTCATCATTGATGACAAGAATGTTGACCATGTGGAGATTCAGCTTCTTGAACAAGGCGTAGAAGGCAGGATCGTTCTGGAAGGCATGCGCGTGAGCGTCGATTGGTTCGAGCGCGGCGAATTGCTGCAACTCCTGGCTTGAGAACGGGCCGCTTGTCGCAGCGGTTGCGTCTGTTTGCGACGCTGCCTGATCATGCGCCTTACAGCCCACAATCATTCCCAACACCAGCGCCATTGGAAAAACGAAAGCCTTCATCGGTAACTCCATTCCTCTGCAATCTGCTCCAGGATTCGCGGCCCTTATGGTTTCGGTTTTTCATCAATCGGCGGCCAACGAATCAAGCGAGAGCAGCAGTATATTCCTCCCACGTGCCCGCCAGGAAACCATAGACGTCTCTAAGCCTTGCAGAACCGCTATGATGTGGGTGGCGCGGTGAGAGGGCGGTGTTCGCAGATTCATGGCTTTGAACCTTTTCATTTCGGCGGGTGAGGCCAGCGGCGAACACTACGGCGCTCTGCTGGTTTCCGAACTTCGCGAACAACTGGCCGCCACCGGCCATGCGGCCACGTTCTTCGGAATGGGCGGGCAGCGCATGGCCGCGGCTGGCCTGGACGTGGTGGTGCGCTCTGAAGATATGGCTGTAATGGGCCTGACCGAAGTGATTCACCACTTGCCGCGGATCTATGGCGAGTTTCGCAAATTGAAGAAGGCAATCCGCCAGCGGCGGCCAGACGTGGCCGTACTGATCGACTTTCCCGAGATTCACTTTCGGCTGGCCAAAGAACTGCACCGGCTCGGCGTTCCGGTCATTTTCTTCGTCAGCCCGCAGCTTTGGGCTTGGAAGAAACACCGCATCAAGCTGGTGCGCAAGTACGTCGATAAGATGCTGGTGATCTTTCCTTTCGAGGAGCCGTTTTATCGGGAGCAGGGCGTTGAAGCTGAGTTTGTGGGCCACCCGCTGGCTGAGTTGCCGCAGCCGGCAATCGGCCGCGAAGAGTTTGCCGGGCAGAATGGCCTGGATCCAGCGAAAACCTGGATTGGGCTGTTGCCGGGCAGTCGCGCTCGGGAGATTCGCGACATCCTGCCTGAGATGATGCAGGCGGCCGGCATCCTTCTCCGCGACGGTCCGATTGACGGCAGTTCGGGGGCCCAATTCGTTCTTCCGCTCGCCCCTACGCTATCTGCAACTCAACGTGCCGAGGTGGAAAGGATCGTGGCGGCAGCTCCGCCATACCTGCAGATCCGCCTCGTAGACGATGCCCGGACGGCCCTCTTCCACGCACGCGTCTCAGTCGTGGCCAGCGGCACTGCCACGGTGGAGGCGGCGCTGATTGGCAACCCTTTCGTTGTGGTCTACCGGGTTTCGCCGATCACCTACGCCATCGCCAAGCGGGTGGTCAAAGTGCCCCACGTGGCCATGGTCAATTTGATTGCCGGCAAGCGGGTGGTTACGGAACTCATTCAGAATGACTTTACCGCATCAAATATTGTGCGGGAGGTGGAGCTTCTGCTACCCGACGGGGCTCCTCGCCAGTCCATGATGCAGGAGCTTAGGCGGATTCACGGGTTGCTCAATAGCCGACCTGCGGTGCCCGGCCAGACCTGCGGAGCCATTCGCCGGGTGGCTGCCATCACCCTGGAGCAGATTGGCATCGATTCCCGGGTGCGGCCTGAGCAGCAAGTGCGATCTTGAAAATGAACGTCGGGCTGGAGTTTCATGGCGCCCGGACAAAGGGGTTTGATGACTGCGATGCGTAGAAAGACGAGGATGTTACCCATGGCAGGCGGCTTGGCCTGCGCTCTTTTGCTGGTGGCCCCTCTTGGCGCACAGCGCTCGGACCGGCCCACGCTGGCCATCTCCGGATACGTGATTGACGCGGAAATTGATACCCTCTCGCACCATTTGACGGCTAAGGCGGCGGTTACTTTTACCGCTCCGGAGAACGCCGAAATGGTGAGCTTTGGCTTTCATCCGGCGCTCCGGGTAAACAAGATCACCGACGAATCCGGCAAAGTGCTCACTGGCGATCGGTCGGCCGACGGAACCATCCGCCTTACGCCGACAGCGCCTTTTGTCAAAGGGCAAGCCGTGCACTGGACTTTCGAGTACGAAGGCACCTTAACGGGCAGCGAAGACGGTCCGGTTGAGGGCCTGAAACTAGCCGCAATCCAGGAGCCCATCACCTACCTGCTCTATCCCGCACGCTGGTTTCCCATGACCGGCTACATGATTGACCGGTTCACGGCCGAGATGCACATCCGCGTGCCGCAGGGGATGAAGGTTTTCGCCAGCGGCGCCGTTGGGGCCCCAAAATCTGTGACCCTGTCCAGCGGCAAGCCCGGCGACGAGTTCAGCTTCAAATGGACCAAGCCCGGATTCCCGGGAACCGTTATAGCCGGCCGCTATGTGGAACCGGCCACAGCCGGCCCCGGCAATGTGAAGGTCTATCTGACCGTTGCCCACCAATCGTCCGCCAACGAACTGGCGCAGACCGCGGCCAAGGAGTTCGACTTTTTCACCGAGAGTTTCGGCGGGCTCGAAACCAGTCACGTCAACGTGGTTGAGTTGCCCGACGACACGCTGCCCGCTGTCTGGGCTCCCGAACTGGCCGCGATTCTGGGTTCGCGCGTAGGCGACAAGAGCGGCATACGCCTGCTGGCCAACACCCTCGCGCACCAATGGTGGGGTTCCCAGGTAAGTCCGCGCACTCAAAACGACGCCTGGATTACAAACGGCATGGCCCGCTACGGCGAGTTGATGTACCTGGAGGAAGAAAACGGCAAGGGCGCCATGCGGACCGCTCTACAGGACGTTTCGGCCGGCGCCCTGGCGTATGACACCATTCCGCTTTCGAGCGTCAGCCGCCTCAATCCCTTCTCTCCCGAGTTTCAGTCGATGACCCTGGAGAAGGGCGCCATGATCTTTCATATGATGCGCTGGGAAGTGGGCGAAAAGGCATTTATTGAAACGCTGAAGGGCGCGCTGGGCCAGTACGCTGACAGTTCCATGCGCACCCAGGACTTTGTGAAGGTGGCCGAAGCGCAGAGCCAGCAGCAGTTGACCGCATTCTTTGCGCAATGGGTGGACGGCACCGGCGCACCGGTCTTCACAAACAAGTACGCCGTCTACCGGCTGGGCAACAACAAGGGTTTCCGCACCATCGGCGAGATACAGCAGGATCTTGATCTCTTCCGCATGCCAGTGGAGCTGCGCGTTGACACAGACGGCAAAACCGAGATCCAGAAGGTGGACGTGGTGGGCACCAACTCGCAGTTTGTGGTGGACACTTTCGGCCGACCCCGTCGCATCGCCATCGACCCGGAGAATTGGGTGCTCAAGTCCACACCCGACCTGCAGGTGCGCATCGCCATCCTGAAAGGGCAGCAACTGGTGGCGCAGGGCGACCAGGTTGGCGCGCTCGCTGAGTATCAAAAAGCTCTCGAAGCCAACCCGCAGAGTTCGCTGGCCAGCTACCGCATCGGCGAGGTGCTGTTTGGCCAGCGCAACTACCAGGCCAGTGTCAACGCCTACCGCGACGCCCTGCGCGGCGACGGAGATCCGCGCTGGACTGAGGTCTGGAGCCACATCCAGTTGGGGAAGATTTTTGACCTCACTGGTCAGCGTGACCGCGCCGTCAACGAGTATCGCCTGGCTGTGCAGACCAACGACAATACCCAGGGCGCGGTAAACGAGGCGCGCATGTATCTGCAGAAGCCATACCTGCGTCCGGAAAGCGAATAAGCAGGGTTTTGCGAAATAGAATTCTGGCCGGAAAGTGCGCAGTCCTGGCCGCACCGCAAGGTCTGAAGCTACAGCCGGCCTTTTCTGCTGCGTTCAGATCAATTGAACAGGTTCTTAAAGCGCCAGCCAGGCAATCAGCACCACCAGCGCGCCAATCAGCAGACTCATCCTGTCAGTCATGGCAAAGATGACCGGGTCCTCGTTGAGTTCGCCGCGGGATGCCAGCAACCATACCCGGCCGAGCCACAGGATCATCAATGGCGCAATGAGCCACAGCCGCCCGGGGTTGTGGTAGAACCTCGTTACGTCCCGGCCGTTGATGTAAAGCGCAAAAACAACCACTGCCGCGTAGGCACTGGAGGTGCCGAAACTGCGCAACTGCTGGCTGTCGGCCACCAGGTAGCCGCGGCCATTTTTGGGCGGCAAACCGGTGGCGCGAAGGTTCTCCAACTCAGCAAAGCGCTTGACGAAGGCCAGCGACAGAAACAGGAACATCGAGAGTCCCGCCAGCCAATGGGAGATTATGGTGTGAGTTGCCGCGCCGCCGGCCAGCAGGCGCAGGGTATACATCCCAGACAGCACCAGCACATCCACCAGTGCGATGCGCTTGAGATACGAGGAGTAAACCAGCGTGCAGGCGAGATAAAACAGTAGCCACGCGTAGAACTCCGCTGGAAGGGCGCGCGCCCCGGAGAGCGACAGTAGAAGAAAGACGGCCACGGTTGCAAGACCAGCGAAGGCCGAGAGGTCGCCCGAAGCAAATGGGCGAAAACGCTTGCGCGGGTGACGCCGGTCGGCTTCAATGTCCAACAGGTCGTTCACAATGTAGGTGGCTGAAGCTGCCAGCGAAAAACAGCAGAAGGCCAGCAGCGCGGTCAGCAGACGCCTGGCCGTTAGTTCGTGCGAAAACAGCAGCGGGAAGAAGATGAGCACGTTCTTCGCCCACTGGTGGGGGCGCACTGCCTTTAACAACGACTTGAGCAGGTGGCCGCGCTCCACAAATGAGTTGGCCGGCAGGATGCGGAGCCGCCTGAGACCCATGCGTAATCTCAGGCTCGGATTCGCCACCATGGCATGGTTGGCGTGAGCCAGCAGAGGCAGATCAGGCGTGTCGTTGCCCACGTAGTCGAACCCGCTTGCACCGAACTTTGCGCGCAGGCTCTCGAGCTTCCTGGAGCCGGTCAGGTTGGTCACTCCGTCCGAGCCCATCACCCCGGCAAAGACGCCCAGGTGGTCGGCCACACGGCGAGCTACACGCACATCCGCGCCCGTGGCCAGGTAGATTTGGCGGCCCTGGGCGCGCTCCTGTTGCATGAACTTGAGCAGCGGCCGGTTGTAGGGCAAGCGCGCTACATCCAATGAGACTGAATCGGTGACGTATGCCTTGAACGCCGCCTTGCCGTGGAGAAGGCGGCCCGGAAGCGCCAACGCCCGCGCCGGGCGCGTCCGCAACAACACCAGCAGGGAGTCCACGAGCGTATCCGACTTTACCAGAGAGCCATCCAGGTCGACGCACAGCGGTGCTTTTGCGCCGACGGAAGTGAGTTGCTGGATTTGGGTCTCAGGCAAAAGTTCACCTCGTAACGGGTTTCTGTTGAATGGCCGGTGACCAAGCAAGGATAAATACTTCCCCGGCACAACGCGAAACAGTCACGGCGCGGCTTTCAAAACCTGCTCAAGATTTGAAAGCATACCGGCAAAGCCGCGCGACGGTTTCCGCCGCCCCGGTTCTATGTCGAAAGCTGAGCGTCAGGCTTGCCTTGACCGCTGGTCCACTCGGCAAGGCTGGCAGCAACCAACAGGAGAAGCGTCACGTAAAGCATGCTCAGATCGCGCAACTCGCCCGGCGCACAGAACAGAAGAAACAGAGGAATGTTGACCGCAGCGGCAATCTGCGCATGACGTTGAATTGGCCGTGGCAGAAAGCGCCAACCGCGCCACACGACGCATGCGATCAAGACCACCGCCAGGGGATTGAAGCCCTGAAGCGAGAGCACTCCGTAATTCCATTCGCGGGCGAACATATTTGCAGGGTGAAGGTTGTAGTGGATTTGGTCCGCCAGGTGCATCTCCACGGCCCCACCGGGATTGTGCTGGAAGTGGGACCGGATCACGCAATAGACCGCGGCGCAGGTCACACCCAGAACCCCGACTCCTGCCATTGCGCTGGTCCGGGAACTCCGCCTGCGCAGAAGCGGGTAGAGCGCCGGTATGAAGAAAAGAAATGATTCCTTGTTCCAGGCCGCCAGTGCCACCACCGGAATCATCCACCACCAATCGAAGCTGAGGGCCATCCACACCGCGAGGGCAAGAAACGCAAGTTCCGGAAAGTCGTAGAAGTACCCCCCCATGGACATGAAGTAGGGCATGAGCAAGACCATGATGAGCGCGGAAAGGGCAGCGGTTGCAGGAGCATGTCCCACGGCTTTGCATAGCAGGTACATCGCATAGACCGAAATCCATGCGAATAGGAAGACCGCGACGTAGACGATTCGGTAACGCAGCGAGTACGTCCGGCTCTGTGCGGCCGGTGAGCTATAGAAACCCTCGCGTGGCGACACCCCGTCAGGCTTACTCGCAAATAACCGGTCCTTAGTTTGTTCTGGGACCCTTCGGTCGATCCAGTTTGCCAGCGTGGGAAGGAGTTGCCGGTACACATAGGGACGCGCTGCGGTGCCATCCACCATGGCTTCAAAACTATGGTTGGTTGAGGGGAATATGTCTCTATCGAAGAAGTGCCACTTATCGTAGTAGCCGTTGAACGAGGCTGCCGCGGCCACGAAGAAGAGCACAAAGCAGCAGGCACGGTAGTAGAGCCTGGACGCAAAAGCCTCGCCGCTCAATTCATTGTGCGCTCCTTCATCGCGCACCGGATTCACGCTGATATGGGCGCGGTCCGGAAAATGAATTTTCTCATCCAGGGGGAAGGAGCCGCCATGCTGAGTTGTGTTTGAATGGCCCTTGGAGGTTCCTGGCAAATAAGGTTGGTGGAGCTGAGCGGGATCGAACCGCTGGCCTCCTCGTTGCGAACGAGGCGCTCTCCCAGCTGAGCTACAGCCCCACGACTTAACTATCTTACCAGCGAGCGGCATTTCCGAAAAGGGGACGCCGTCCGGCAGGACTCACAACTGGTTCATGTTGGCCAGGAATTCGGCGTTGTTGCGCACCTTTTCCAGGCGGCTGATCAGCAGTTCCATGGCTTCAACCGGCGACAGCGGATTCAGCACCTTGCGCAAAATCCAGATACGCTGCAAATCCTCCTTGGGAATGAGCAACTCTTCCTTCCGGGTGCCGGAGCGCTGGATGTCGATGGCCGGGAAGACGCGCTTGTCCACCAGCTTGCGGTCAAGAATGATTTCCATGTTGCCGGTACCCTTGAACTCTTCGAAAATCACTTCGTCCATGCGGGAGCCGGTATCGACCAGCGCCGTGGCGATGATTGTCAGCGACCCGCCCTCTTCAATGTTGCGCGCCGCGCCGAAGAAGCGCTTTGGCCGCTGCAGTGCATTCGAATCAACGCCGCCAGAGAGCACCTTGCCCGACGGCGGCACGATGGTGTTGTAGGCGCGCGCCAGGCGGGTAATCGAGTCGAGCAGGATGACCACGTCGCGCTTGTGCTCCACCAGGCGCTTGGCCTTTTCGATGACCATTTCGGCCACCTGTACGTGGCGTGCCGCCGGCTCGTCGAAGGTTGAACTGATGACCTCGCCCTTCACCGACCGCTGCATGTCGGTTACTTCCTCAGGGCGCTCGTCGATGAGCAGCACGATGAGGATGACTTCCGGATGGTTGGTGGAAATGGAGTTGGCCAGGGCCTGCAACAGCATGGTCTTGCCGGTGCGGGGCGGGGCGACGATGAGGCCGCGTTGTCCCTTGCCCACCGGCGTCAACAGGTCCATCACCCGGCCGCTGATGGCCTCGCGAACCGTCTCCAGCTTGATGCGTTCCTGGGGATAGAGCGGGGTCAGGTTGTCGAAGAGGATCTTGTTCCGCGTCTCCTCGGGAGACTCGAAGTTGATGGCCTCGATCTTGACCAGGGCAAAATACTTTTCGCCTTCATGCGGCGGGCGGACGTTTCCGCTGATCGAGTCGCCGGTCTTCAGGTCGAATTTCCGGATCTGCGACGGGGAGACATAGATGTCGTCGGGGCCGGGAAGATAGTTATAGTCCGGCGAGCGCAGGAAGCCGTAGCCGTCGGGTAGAATCTCCAGCACGCCCTCGGCGAAAATATGGCCTTCCTTTTCGCTTTGCGCCTGCAGAATCTTGAAGATCAGGTCTTGTTTGCGAAGGCCGCTGGCGCCTGGAATTTCAAGGGTGCGCGCAATGCGGCTCAGTTCGGTGATGTTTTTTTCTTTTAGTTCGGCGATGGTCATGTTCACCTGCAATATGGCGGGATGTTAGTGGAGGAATACGGGAGGGGGAAGTGCTCCAGGAAAGAACCGGGCGGGAATCCAACAATGAAGCCTGCAGAAGCCTGGCTTGAATCGTCTCCTAAAACCGATATGAATGATCAAAACACCGGGGAAGAGCGGCCGCCTTCGTGAGGAAGCCGCCTCTATGCCGTTGCCTGATGATACCTTGCAAAACACGCCTTCAGGCTGCGCGACGCGTTTCAACCTGCTGGGCCAGGGCAGCCGCAACCGGCGCCGGTGACCCGGGATTGGTGGTGTGGAAGCGAGCAAAGACCTCATTGGCCGTGTCCTGGAGCCGTGTATTCGGCTTGTGCAGCTTCCGGGTTGCCTTGCTAGCCAGTTGACAGAGCTGGTAGCGATTGGACACCTGAGAAAGTGCCCCAAATACCAAATCAGAACGCATTACAATCTCTCCTTCTAGTTGCCTGCCCGGACGGAACTCCCCTGGCGCCGCCGGTGCAGCTGGGGGAGCCGATTGAATGCTTGGCTGCCCCGAAATTCCTGTTCCCAAGGTTTAGACGCAAGAGCTGAACATCCAGTTCAAAATCTTGACGCACTTACGCGCATCAAGGAAAAGCGCTGGTACCGCATCAGGGATACTGTTTGCCGCCTTGGGAATCCATGCGCCCATATTCCCATTCCGGCTAACTCAAAAAACGCACCGGTGCATCAACGGATGAGCAACTGCTCAATATGATGCGGGAATTGATAGATGGGCGCGCACGATCACACTGCGCAATCGGCCCATTTGGATGGCAATCCTGAATGTACAACGAGTTTGGCTTCGGGTCAACAGTTTTTTGGGGGCAATTCAGGCCGGGGAACGACCTGCAATTCAAGCCTGGATTTCACCTTATAACATTATGTTTATCAATAAGATAGATAATCCGATTCGAGGGGAAAAAGGCGCCGCAGCCAGCCCAATCCGCGGGGCCAACTCTGGTTTTGGGCGGTCCCCAGGCATCTGCGGCGCCAAATAGTTCCTTTTTGGTTACTTGCGACGGCCCACCCTGCTCCATGTGCGCCCGTCCGGATCGCACAATACCGGCTCCCCGTCCCCGTCCAGACCATAGGCTGTCCGAGGCGGTTTTGTCTTCCCTTTGGGTGCCGCCATAAGCTCGTCCATACGGAAGAGACTTAACAGGAAGATGCTGACGAATGGAACGGCAAACAGGATCACGTCCCAGTCGGAATGCAGAATTGAGTCGTACACGGAGACCTCCAAAGACCTTCTCGAACCGCAATGAGAGATTGCTCACGCGGTCTCTGAAGTTATCGGTCCGAGATTGGAGAATCCTTAGAACCTGTCCAGAAACTAAGGTGATCGTCGCAGGAGCAGGTGCGCGAATGCGATGTGGATCATGGTTTCGGCGGAGGTGTGGCGAAGTTCGTAGTCTTTGCTGAGACGGCGTGACCAGTTGAGCCAGGCGAAGGTGCGTTCGACGATCCAGCGCTTGGGCAGTACGCGAAACAGGTGTTGTTCGTTGCGTTTTACGATCTTGACGGAGTAGTCAAACATATCTTTTGCCCAGTCGATCAGCTTGCCTGTGTAGCCGCCATCGGCGAAGACAGTGGTGATCGAGTCGAAGCGGCAGAACAAGCGCATCAGCACGGCACGGGCCGCCACACGGTCCTGGATGCCTGCCGAATGCACGATCACCGCCAGCAGGTTGCCTTGCGTATCTACCGCGATGTGCCTCTTGCGGCCCTTGATCTTCTTGCCCGCGTCGTAGCCGCGCCGCCCCCTTTTAGCGCCGTCTTGGCCGACTGCGAATCGATAATCGCCACGGTGGGCGTGGCGTTTCGTCCGCCGGCCTTGCGGCCCTGTTCGCGTAGCGTCTGTCCTACGCGCTCCCACACGCCGCTGTCGCGCCAGGAGCGAAAATGCTCGTGAACTGTTTTCCAG
>OCZT010002043.1_pt1 | contig 20899 bp, 15 predicted proteins | sample 1539031 | NCBI WGS metagenome assembly OCZT01 (sample SAMEA3539308, study PRJEB22396) | soil metagenome | biome: tundra; feature: field; material: soil | place: USA | collected 2010-05 | depth 0.15 m | reverse complement strand
TTTCCATCCTTGGTGCAGATCACCGTCTCTCCGGTGACTCGATCCCGTGTGATGTAGGCGAAAGATCCATCGAATTTCGGCTCGACCATGACCTTCCCGACCTTGAGCTTGAGAATATCCTCCGGCCGGCGGATGGTTTCGTTGAGCTCCTGCGCCTTAGGCCTGATGGCGTTTGGATTCTTCATTCGTGGCGGCTAAGAATTTTGGCCGTAGGCTTTCCCTCGGCCTTCCTCTTCCTGGCCAAGCGGTTAACGGCCGAAGCCGCCCATGCCGGGCGGCGCCGTGAGCTTGTTCCCCACCTGGCGAACGAACAACAACTGGGTCTTTATCTTGCCTGTTCGGCTTTCAGCAAGGTGCTCCGGTCCCAATCAAAGCTGACGGTTGCCGGCACCGTGTAATTGTAAGAAGCCTGGACCACGCCGTTCGTGTCGATCGCTTTGAGCGCAATGATGCTGTTGAACTTTCCATGGGCGTAGACCCCGGTCACCACGTAATCGGCCTTGGCTTCCTGGGCGATTCTCCTGACGTCGCGCGACAGAGCAAAATCGTCAGGTGTTTTGGAGTTCCGAGCGGGCGGATCCCCGGGCGTCCGCATGCGCACCTCAACCACGTGAAACCCTCTCTTGGCCAGGCATCCGGCAACCTGTTCGGCGGCGATCCGGCCGAATCCATCCGTTTGGTTCAGGTCATTCGCAGTCTGGAAGCTGGTGACGACCACGACCGCCTTGGGATTCTTGTGGCTCAGTTCGGCGGCGAGTTTGTTGCCGACATCCTGGGTGCGGTTGAATACTGCGCGTTCGTCTTCATCCTGCAGATGGGTGGTACTGCATCCCACCAGGCAGGACGCCGCTACGAGGGCGACCAGTTGTTGTGTCTTCATAGTTCAGTGTTTGATCCATATTCCGCTCGGAGCGGTATTCCCCATTATAAAGCGCTGTTTGCCTTCTTGAGGTTAAATCTACGTTGGCGGAGAGAAGCGTGCGGCCGCAGTATTTTGCGTAAACGGCCGCAGATTTCTGGGAAGACTTTTGAGGAAAAATCTGCGCGGGATTCACCCTTAGCCCATGGGCGTTGGGATAAGTTGCCCATCTGTCCCGGCAACACCTGGATTATCGCGTGCTTGTCAGTCGCCCGGTTCAGGAATTTAACCCGACCGAAAAGGTCCGCCTGCGCGCTAGGATCGTCTGGACTCCATTGGCAGGAAGATGCCACATCTCCATTCTCACCTCGTCCCTTCTTAAGCCGGCGACATCGCCAACCCCAGCGGCGCCATCGCCTTCGCCTGGACCTTCAAGGCGTAGGCATGCGGGATTTTCTCCTATTCGATCCGAAAATTCTTACGCGCTATCTCCACGTACGCTTCGCTCTCCGGCGTGATCAAATTGGCCGGCGGTCTGCCAGCGTGTTCCCCGTCGCTCGCCAAGCCTTGGAGCTCCTTGAGGGTTTTGTCATCACACTTTGGATCCCGGGACCGCCACCCACTGCAGGTCGCAACCGCCACTCCGGTAGTTTTGAAGAGCATCGGATAGGCGGAGGTCCTAAAACTGTTATCGTATGAAACCTTGTGAACGCTGGTCTATGGTCGAAAATCTGCCAAATCAGTCGCATCATTCAAGTAGCCGTATTGGGCGGTCACCTTGGCCGACTCGATGGGCAGTGTTTCAAAGTTTCTGCTGTTTCTTTGCGCTACCGTTTACGCTAGGATACGGGCGCATTCTTCGAAGGCTTTGCGCAGCCGCGGTCGTAACTCATACGTTTTCGCGTGGGCGACAAGAACGAGGGGCCGCGGGGGTATCGCGAGTTGATCGTCTTCGATTACGGCGAATTCGTCTTGGGGCAGTTCCCCGACCGCCTTTTCGGGAACTACGGCGCCGAGATTTCTTGTTTTCACAGCTTCGAGCAACAGTGAAAAACTCTCAAGCTCCATTCGGATGTCCAGTCGGAGTTCGTTCTTGGCTGCGGCTTCAATGATCTGGCGGGCGAGCTTGCCGTCTCCGGCGAGTAAGGCGAAAGGCAGACGTTTTGCGTCATATATCCCCGAAGCCGTGCGGCCAGGCAGCAGCTTGCGAGGGAAGAACCAGATGTAATCGATCTCCCCCACCGGCTTGCTGACGAAGTCTTCCGTCACGGCGTCCCCTCGAACAACGCCGAGATCCACCGTGCCGTTCATCAGCGCATCCAAAGTGCGCTGAGTACGCACGGACCGGAGATTCCATCTAAACATGGGATTGGTGAGCCTGCTTATTCCTGGGAGTACGACCCAGCGCATGATGCTCTCACCTCCGGCCAGTACTATCGGTCTATTGCTCGATTCCGCCCCCAATTCGTCCAGTCCGGCGAAAAAACCGCCGGCGAGAGCCGCTAGCTCCAATCCAGCGGCGGTGGGCTTGATCTCTTTGCCTTCTTTTCTAACAAGTTGTTTACCAATTACTTCCTCCAATTCCTTGATTTGACGGCTGAATTGGCTCTGCTGATTGGGATCGTTCACAGCAGCTGCGGCTATCGAACCTGCTCGTACAACCAGACAGAAGGTCTTTAGCCGATCCAGAGATAAGCCTTTTTGGAGTTCAAGCATTGCTTCACATGACTATAGAGTCATGTATATATCAAAACTGAACATTGTTCAAGCCTTTTATACAGGTAGTATTTGCGCCATGGCAAAATTATCGGATTTGGTCGTAGGCAGTATCGTCAAAGGCATCGTTCCCAACGAGAGCGTCACGATCCGACACATCCAACCTCACGGCGAGCAAGCCGCCAGCGTGACGTACGTGGATGCCCAAGGGCGCGTCGCTGATCGAGTACTGTTTAAGGACGAAGAACCAAACCTCGATCTCGTCCAGCAAGCCAGACCCTTCAGCTTTGATGGCGACGGCTATTTGTTCCGGCTGGCCTCCGAAGCCCAACGGCTCCGACTCGCTTTTCTGTTCGATCCGCTCATCGCGGTGACCACGTCGTTGGTACGGCCGCTCCCCCACCAGATCACGGCGGTTTATGACCGGATGTTGAGACAACAGCCTTTGCGGTTCCTTTTGGCGGACGATCCCGGCGCCGGCAAGACCATCATGGCGGGCCTGCTTATCAAGGAACTCATTATCCGCGGTGACATATCGAAGTGCCTCATTGTTGCACCCGGCAATCTCGTGGAGCAGTGGCAGGATGAACTCGACGAAAAATTCAGCCTGCAGTTCGAGATTATGACCAACGAGGCGTTAGAGGCTGCTCGAACGGGAAACTGGTTCCAAGAGCACAGCCTTTGCCTTGCCCGCCTCGATAAACTCAGCCGCAACGAAGAAATTCAGGAGAAACTCAAGGTGGTGGATTGGGACCTCGTGGTTGTGGATGAAGCGCACAAAATGTCGGCCACCTACTTTGGTAATGAGGTCAAGTACACCAAGCGGTTTCGCCTCGGCCAGTTGCTTAGCGAGCACACCCGGCAATTCCTGTTGCTCACCGCAACGCCGCACAACGGCAAAGAACAGGATTTTCAACTGTTCCTGTCGCTCATTGACGGCGATCGCTTCGAAGGACGATTACGCGATGGAATCCACCTTGCCGACACTTCGGACGTGATGCGACGCATGGTGAAGGAGGGATTGCTTACGATGGAAGGCAAGCCTCTTTTCCCGGAACGCATCGCCTATACTGTGCCATATCCCCTCTCAGCCGACGAAGCGGCGCTTTACAAGGCGGTGACGGATTACGTGCGAAACGAGTTTGATCGAGCCGATAAACTTGGAAACGAAAGCCGCCGGGGAACCGTCGGCTTCGCGTTGGCGATTCTACAACGGCGACTAGCCTCCTCACCCGAGGCGATCTATCAGTCCTTACGTCGACGAAAGGAACGCCTCGAAGCGCGATTGCGTGAAGAGAGACTGCTGCGTCGGGGAACTCAAGGAGAGGAATCCATAAAGTCCCCGGTTCAGGAGATGACGCCAGAAGAACTCGAGGACTTGGAGGAAACGCCGGCCGATGAGGCAGAAGCGGCACAGGAGGAAATTGCTGATCAGGCAACCGCGGCGCGAACCATTGCCGAACTTGAAACGGAGATTCAGACTTTACGCAAATTGGAGTCCCAGGCATTGGCGATTCGTCGTTCCGGCAAAGACACCAAATGGAAGGAGTTGTCTGAAGGCATCCTGGAGAATTCAGAAATGTTCGACGCCCAGCGGAACCGTCGCAAGCTGGTTATTTTCACCGAGCAGAGGGACACGCTTCACTATTTGCACGAACAATTGACCAAAACGGTCGGGCAGCCGGACGCGGTGGTCTGCATTGATGGCCAAACTCCACGCGAGAAGCGTCGACAAATTCAGGAGGCATTCCGCAATGATCCGAGCGTGTTGATTCTCATCGCCACCGATGCGGCCGGTGAAGGCATCAACCTTCAGCGAGCCCACCTGATGGTGAATTACGATTTGCCATGGAATCCGAATCGTCTCGAACAACGGTTCGGGCGCATTCACCGCATTGGCCAGAGCGAGGTATGTCATTTGTGGAACCTAGTGGCCAAGGAAACGCGCGAGGGCGACGTTTATTACCGTCTCCTCGAAAAAATTGCTGAACAGAGCAAGGCACTCAACGGCGCCGTGTTTGACGTATTGGGCAAGGTTTTTGAGGGGCGACCGCTACGAGAACTGCTCATCGAAGCTGTCCGTTATGGTGAGACACCTGAGGTTAAGGCAAAGTTGGATGCCGTGATTGGGCAACTGGATCGGGACCATTTGGAACAGTTGCTTCACGATCACTTACTAGCCGAAGAGCGTTTAGATGCGCGTCGGGTGCAGGAGATTCGTGATTCGATAGAGCGGGCCCAGGCACGTCGCCTCCAACCTCACTACATTGGCTCATTCTTCACAGAGGCGTTTTCCCATCTCGGCGGTCAGATGCTCAAACGAGAGCCGAAGCGTTTCGAGATTCGGCATGTGCCTGCTGACATCCGCAACCGCGATCGAATCACCGGATTAAAGGCGCCGGTGCTTCGTTCCTATGAGCGCATCACCTTTTTCAATGAGAAAGAGGCGCTCCGCGTTGAGGGAAAGCCGCCTGCTGCGCTCGTTGCGCCAGGACATCCTCTGCTGGATGCCACGGTGGATCTAGTACTGGAGAAATACCGCGCTCTGCTTAAACAGGGTTCTATTCTCATAGATCCCCACGATATGGGCAAAGAACCACGAGTCTTGCTTTACATCGAACAAGCGATCGTGGATGGGCGGAGCGTGGCGGGCCGAAACGAAAGGGTCATTTCGCGCCGACTCCATTTTGTAGAGCAGCGCAAAGATGGGGCGGGGATCATCGCCGGTTACGCTCCCTATCTTGATTACATCCCGGCCACCCAGGAACAGAAACAAGCCATCCTGCCGCTGTTGGATGAAGCCTGGCTTAGGGAGAATTTGGAGTCAAAGGCCGTGAGCTTTGCGATCCAAAAAACTGTGCCGGAGCATCTGCAGGAGGTGAAGGGGCGACGCGAGGCTTTTGTGCGGAAGACGATGGTGCAAGTGAAGGACCGCCTCACGCGGGAGATCAATTACTGGGATCACCGAGCCGAGGAACTGAAGGCTATGGAAGACGCTGGAAAGTCGCGATCCAACCTGAACTCCTCAAACGCCCGACAGCGTGCCAATGCCCTCGCTGAACGACTGAAGAAGCGCACGGAGGAATTGGAACTCGAGTTGAAGATTGCCGCCCGCCCACCACACGTGATCGGCGGTGCGTTGATCGTTCCAGCCGGTCTTTTCGCTCACGAGTCGGATGTCGCAGCACTGCGTGAAGAGACCCCTCCTTACGGTGCAAGCAATGGAGAAACCGAGCGCCTTGCCATGGAAAAGGTATTGGCTTTCGAACGTGAGCAAGGCTTCGATCCACACAGTGTGTGCCAGGAAAACCGCGGGTACGATATTGAGTCCCGATATCCAAAGGGTCACGCCAAAGAAGGACAACTCCGTTTCATCGAAGTCAAGGGTCGGGTCAAAGGCGCTGACACGGTGACTGTGACCAAGAATGAAATCCTGACCGCGCTCAATCGCCCGGACGCTTACCTACTGGCAATTGTGTTAGTGGAAGACGGGATCGCGGAAAAGCCTGTTTATCTTCAGCGCCCGTTCACGCAGGAGCCGGAGTTCGCTACTGCGAGCATTAACTTAAAACTGACGGAACTATTCGACCAGGCAAAAGGAAAGGGCAAGTAGCTCACAGGGGTTATGCAACCGCCAAACTATTTCAGTCGGATCGAACAGGAGGCCCGGGAAAACTGGGGGCTCTTGGAGACCAGACCTGAAATAGCTGCGCCATGGCACCAACTTTTTCGCCAGGTGCAGACCAGCGTGCGTCACGTTGTTTCCGAGTTGCTGCAGAACGCGGATGATGCCGGCGCCAAGAGCGCCTCGGTGCGCGTCGAAGGTGACATTTTCATTTTCGAGCACGACGGAACTGATTTTACAGCGGAACAATTTGCTTCGCTGTGCCGCTTCGGTTTTTCGAACAAGCGCACATTGCACACAATCGGCTTCCGTGGCGTCGGCTTCAAATCAACGTTCAGCCTTGGCGATACTGTTGAGGTTCGTACCCCAACGTTGGCGATTGGCTTCAAGAAGAAGCGGTTCACCCAGCCGATATGGATGGCCGATGCGCGACCGGTCCCGGGAACGATTATCCGGGTGCGAATCCAAGATCGAAACCGCGCCGTGGAGTTGCGGAAGAATTTTGAGGAATGGGCGCAAAGTCCCGCCTCGTTGCTTTTCTTCAATACCCTCAAGGAACTTGCAATTGAGGGGAAGGTTATCAAGCGACAACCGCTCCACAAAGGGCCGGTGCAGGAGTCGTCATGGGTCAAACTGACCGGCGAGGAGCCGCAAAAGTTGCTTTTGGTGCAGAGCGATGAGGTTCGCTTTCCTGACGAGGCGGCAGAAGAAATACGCGCCGAAAGAGGCTTGGTCGCGGAGGATCTGCATCTTCCACCATGCCGCGTTGAGATTGTTTTAGGCTTGTCCGAATCCAATCGGCTTTACGTCGTTCTGCCGACTGGAGCGGGATTGGATCTGCCGTTCTCCTGCAATGCCCCCTTCATTCAGGACCCAGCCCGATTTGCGATCAAAGACCCAGCCACGTCTCCAACAAACCGATGGCTTTTGGAACGTGCAGGCGTGCTCGCCGCAAAGGCCATGCTTCAATGGCTTGGCAACGATGAGATCCCATTAAAGGACCGGGCGGAAGCCTACAGCTTGCTAAAGGGCGCGGTTCAGTTTGTTTCAGGGCTCGATGGCACATGCAGTCAGATCATCATGGAGAGTATGTTAGCTGAGATAAACGGCCAGCGCCTGGTGCTGACGACTTCGGGCAAGCTCGCAAAAGCGGGTGAATGCGTTGCGCTTCCTGGCGAATTATTTGTTGTTTGGGAGCCGGGACAACTATTGAAACTGTTCGCGCCAAGCAGCAATCACCTGCTTGCCTCTGAGGTCTCCGGACATGTTCACAAGCTGAGATCTCACGGCTGGATCAATACCGTTGATTCTGATGGAGCGCTGCAGCTTTTGGAACAAAGCGACAATGTCCCACGCCCGGCATCGTGGCCGCAGCTTCACGCCCTTTGGTCGTTCGTACAAAACGAAATCAGTCACGACTGGAACAACGAACGCCGGCGTCGCATGAAGATCGTGCCAGTCGATGGCGGTAAGATTCTTCACGCCTCGAACGGTGTGGTCCGACTTTCATCCCGACGAGATTTCCTCACCCCGACGGATTGGAAATTCGTTATGGACTATGCACCCACTCTGGACGGTGAGTGGCTTGCATGGATCTCCAAGCGAGCCCCGAAGAAGACGCCGGCATGGAACGAAAAGGTCGATCCCGGATACAGCCTTTTGCAAGTGTTGGCGTTGCACGAGCCCAGTTCGGTTGACCGGATCGCGGCGCAAGCATCTCTCAGAATCTTCACCGGCGAAGAAGTCGCCTTGGCCGATTGCGTGCGGGTCGCGCACATCATGGCAGCGCTGGGCGCAAGCATTCCGGAGGGCTTCCGTTACGTGACCAAAGACCTTCGACTCCGCGACTACAGCCACGGCGTCGTGGTGGACGAAACGGGAAGAATCGAAGACATCGTGCCGGCATCCTGGGCAAGAGAGCACCTGTTGCATGAAGATTACTCGCGGAACTTCTCGTCGTGCAAAGCTGAGACGTGGAAGCAATGGATAAGGACGGCTGGCAGCAAGTTGTTGCTCTTTGCGCCAATAGTGGAACAAAAGCAACAACTCTACAGCCGTAGCTCGGTAACACGATTCGTCGCGGCGCGCGGGGCGGGTGAACCGGAAGAGTTCCACTACCGACGAGATGACTTTACTGTTGTGGATTTCGGATTCCCGTCAGATTTGGTGCAGCATTGGAATAAACTCGCCAAGGCTGACCCCGCTGTCTGGGCCGCTGTGACGGAAGGAATTCTCACCGCTCCGACCCATCATTGGGGCGAAAAAACCGAAACGGACGTTCGGCACAACGGCACTACATATTACAAATCCCTCGACTGTGGATTCATTCCCGCCGAGTGGATCAACCACTTGCGCTCCGTGCCTTGTTTACCGGACAGCCACGGTAAGCTCCACGTGCCGTCCGAGCTCTTCCTGCTCACCCCCGAGACCGAGCCGCTACGTGGCGTTGAACCGTTCATCCGTCTGGAACTCGACACCGAGCGCACCAAACCGCTTCTGAAGTTGCTCGGTGTGCGCGACACACCGGCGGATGCCGACAAGCTTCTCAGCCGCCTCCACGCCTTGTCTGGCATGCCGCAACCGTTGCAGCATCTTCCGCAAATCTCTCGCTTTTACGAGGCGCTGGACCGGATCGCCGTCCGCTGCACCCCTGCTGAACTCAGCCCCATCAAGGAGGCTTTCAGCCAGAAGGCCATCATTCTCACAGAAGCTGGCGACTGGCTGTCTTCCGGGGAACTCTGCATTTTCCCCGACGAAGACAACAGTTCTCCGAGCATTCACACCTCGTTGCGGAACTTGGGACTCTGGCTGCGCATCGAGGTGTCCCAACGTCCGGCGCTTGAGCGTACGATAGTTTGGCTGAACTCATTGGAGGGCGGCACGAAGCTGGACGCCGCCACCGCGAAGCGTGTCCGTGCGGCGCTCCAACGCGACCCCGTCCGCATTTGGAACGAATGCCAGCACTGGCTCACTCTCGATTCAACTTGGGTGCCGGTACACGACCTCAAGTATAGGCTGACAATGCAGTCGCTGATGAAATGGGGCGAACTGTTCCCCTCCATCAAATGCGCAACGGCCAATCTCCAGATGTTGAGCGTGGAGATCGCGCAAATGGCGCCATTCGTCGACATCAGCAACTTGGGAGAGGCCGTCGAATTCCGCGTCACGAGGTTCATTGAATCTGCCCGCGCCAGCGGATCGAGGGAATGGCTGACCAAGCTCGCGGACGGAATGTGCCGCGCAAACTTTTCCAACGACGAGGAAACATGCCGCGTCAGAAGAGTTGCACAACGGTTGTGTCAGACGACGTGGAGCACGTTTGTGCAGCTCGATGTGACGCCCTACGTCGAAGGCGCGCCCGCCGGTGAGCCGTTCACGCCCAAGGTGCTTTGGCAGGACGCGAAGCTTTACGTTGCGGGACAATCCACCGTGCGGCTTTACAAAGACCTTGCTGAGGAATTAGCGCGCCCGTTCGACCACAAGCAAGTTGCCGATGCCATCGCCGCGTGTATTGACCGCACGCCTGAGTTCGTCGCCGAATACTTCGAAGCACATTTCGAGCTGGACGCACAGACAGAACTGCCGGTTCAGCTCGCCGATGCGCTATCCGAATCGCAGCCAGCACCGGATAAATCTCCCGAGTCCAACGACCAAAGCCACGAAGCGACCGACGCGGCATCTCGGGAATCTTTCGCCGAAGAGCCGGAAGTGCTTCCAGCTGGAGATGGCGAGGATGGAGCCTCTGCCGGAACCGAGTCGGAGCGCGATGAAACGGAGAAAGGAGAACCGAAGCCTCCAACGCCGCCCAAGCCGACGCTGATTGAGACTTATGCGCGTCAACGTGGATTCCGCAGGCATCCGACTGAAAAGCGGTTTACGCACGCCGACGGCCGCTCGATTGAGAAATCCGAAAGCCCTTTCAACTGGGAAGAACGCGACGCTGGGGGCGAACTGATTTCCCGCCTTTGGGTCACGGAGCAGAGGCTCACGAACGGCGTCGAGATTGCCGCCGAGCTTTGGACTTTGTTGGGCCAGCAGCCTGCTTCGACTTCGATGGTAGTCGTGGGTGAAGACCATGCACCGTGCGCGCTCAGCGGCCAGGAACTTTTGGAACTAAAAGACTCGCGCCAAATCACGCTACACCCGGCCCGCTATCGCATTGTTGAAACAAACTAACAACCAGCACACAAATGAACCTAAGCGATGAATCAAAACCGTTTCGAGTGTTATCACTCGATGGAGGCGGTATGCGAGGTCTTTACACCGCGACATTGATTCAACGCTTATCTTCGCGCTTTTGCGAGCAACGCAAAGTTGCTGAGCTGGACATAGGAAAGGGGTTCGACCTCATTGTCGGAACTAGCACAGGAGGAATACTCGCGACCGGCCTCGCGTTTGGTTTGTCGATCTCCAAAATCATCGATCTCTACCGAAACGTCGGGCCTAAAATCTTCCTGAACCCTCAGCCCCCGTCCAAAGTCGCCTTTCTCATTTGGGCGGCTAAATCGTTCTTCAAGCCAGCAAACTCAGCCGAACCGCTTCGGCAGGCATTGGAGGAACTGTTTGGTGACACGACTGTAAAGCAGTTGTTCGAGAATCGGCAGATTGGATTGTGCCTCACTGCCGTAAGAATGCTGGACGAAAAATTCAGGGTCTTTAAGACCCCCCACTCGCCCACCAAGAATTTCGATGACCCGTATCATCTTGTGGATCTCTGCCTTGCCACTAGCGCCGCTCCCATTTTCCTGCCATTGGCTGGCATTCGCTCCCCACAAGATAAACAAGTGTTGGAGAGTTACGCCGATGGTGGTCTTGCTGCAAACAATCCTGTCTTGATTGGTTTGATTGAGGCCCTCCAATTGGCCAAACCGCAGCAGTCGATTCACATTCTATCTGTAGGCACTTGTTCGGCCCCTGAAGGGATGCTTTTCACGGAGAAATCTCTCAACCGTGGGTTGTGGCATTGGAGGACTGGCGCAAAAGCACTCATGTTGTCGATGAATGCTCAGGCATCAAGTGCGGATTTTGCTGCGCAGTTTCTGGCCAAATGCCTTTCAACCAACTCGCGACAAATCAGAATCATCCGATTCCCTGAGGAGCGCCGCTCGGAGGCGCATCTAAAGTTTCTTCAAATGGATCTCGCGTCGCCAGACGCCTTGCACGCCTTCGCCACATTCGGCGCTGACGATGCCGTCGCTGCTTACCGACTTTGCCAGGACGAAACGAAAAATGAGCAGGGCAAAATAATCGCCGACACTTTTCGCAATATGCCGGAATTAACAACAGTAAACCAAAAGGAACTAAGACTATGATTGATTGTAGTAAAGAGATTAGCAACTTCCACGATGACCGCGTGAAGTTGCCCGAAGATATTCGGAAGAAGCTTTCGGATCAGGCCGAAGCAAATGAGCGCCGACTAAAGGACGGATTGAAAGAGGCGGAAGAACCAGCCCCCAGCCATTTTGTTCTTCAAGGTTCTTATGCCATGAGAACAACCGTTCAACATCCCGAAAACAATTACGACATTGATGATGGCGTCGTCTTTACCAAGGAGTCACTGAAGGGAAGGCAAGGCGCCGACAAGACGCCTCTCGACGCGAGGAAGATGGTCTGCGACGCACTCTATGACGACGCGTTTAAGAAGAAGCCCGAGGTGCGAGACAACTGCGTCCGCGTTTTTTACAACGAAGGTCATCATGTGGATGTTCCCGTCTATCGAATGGAGAACCCAGACGCCGACAGCACGCTCTATGAACTGGCGAGTGCAGATTGGAAAACATCGAATCCAGAGGCCGTCACCGAATGGTTTCAAAAGCAACTAAACGCCAAACATTCGTCACAGGAAAACCCGGGCCACCACCAAATGCGCCGAATGGTACGGCTGCTAAAAAAGTTCGCAATTAGTCGAGCGAGTTGGAATATGCCAAGCGGCTTCGTCCTGACCGTCCTGAGCAACGAGCGGTATTGGACCTACGACGAGCGCGACGATCGGGCTTTCTACAACCTCCTCAAGTCCATCAAGTCAAGGCTGGATGGATCCCTTGTGGTTCAACATCCCGTTCTTGCCGAGACGCTCACTAAAACAAACGAGGACGCTAACATGAAGGGACTGCGCGAAAGGCTGGAGTGGGCAATCTCCGAATTGGAAATCACTCAGACGACCGATTCAAAGAAACAGGCACTTAAGGCTTGGCGGAGAGTCTTCGACACCGACTACTTCGACGACCAGATTAATGAAAGCAGTTCAAAGAACTCGTTGGTGATTACAAACGATGAACCGACCGCGCCGGTTCAAAAAGCGGGAGGAGGCCGGTTTGGTTGAGCGTTCAAAAGTTGTTCAGCGCGTGCGTGAGGCGCAAATCAAGGAGATTGACGTTTACTTGATCTCCGAGCGCTCCGCCAGACGCATGACGGAACGTGAGTTGGCTCGCGAAGGTCAAAGATTCGCGGGCTGGTTGGCCGAGTTGGCTGTGGCTGGTCAATCATTTGGCATCCGCATCCTGCTCGGTCGCAACTTTCCGTTTCACCCGCCGGAAATCCTGCTTCAAGATACGTCACGCTACCTAAGGTTTCCGCATGTGGAGAAGATGGGAAGATTGTGCCTGACTTCCGGCCCGGCTTCATTCTCACCGGCGCGTCCAAGAGACATGATGAAGTATCTTCTCGACCAGGCTTGCCAGCTACTCGGGGACTCCGTAGCGGGGACGAACCGGGAGGACTTCATCACCGAGTTTCAGAGCTATTGGCCGGGCCATCTGGTTGAGAAGGCTATGCCGTTCTGGAGCGTGCTCAGACACAAGGAGGAAAGTCGTCTCGTCCATTGCTGGTCGGGAGACAGCTTCACGTTGTTCGCTGAAACGCCAGCAGAGTGTCGGGAATGGGTCAAGAATCTCGGCGGAGGTGTTACACCAAAAGGCATGGAGATCGTGCCCACGGTATTTGTTTGGTCCAGCGCGCCCGTTTATCCCGAGGACTACCCGGCCACGGGTGCGGCCTTTCGACGCTTGGCGCAAACGTCCCACGCGGACATTGATAAAATTCTCTTTCAGATTGCTCCGCAGGATTCACGAACCTTGCCGGTGATATTCGGTTTCTCGACCGCTGCCGGGCCGGTCTTTGCCGGTCTCGTCTTGAAAGAGCCAAAGATTTCTGACGTCGCAGGAAAAGGGGCACGCAATTGCAAGAGCGACGGCTTCCGCCAGGGGAAGATACCCCGTGAAGTTCTCTTGAACCGGTATTTTGGAGCAATGTCGCCCATCGGAGCAAACGTCTTTCGTGCCGACGCCGCGTGGATTCACGCGCGAGGCGGTAACGGCGGCAATGCGGAATTAGCCAAGAAGCGAGTCGGAATTTTCGGGTGCGGTTCTTTGGGGGCAGATGTTGCGTTCCTCCTCGCCAAAAGCGGCGTCGGCGGTTTTTATTTCACCGATAATCAGGTTTTATCCCTCGACAATATCGGTCGTCATCTGCTCGGTGCTGACTACGCCCGTCAGAACAAAAGTGATGCGCTTGAACACTTTCTGAAAAAGCAACTGCCTGGACTTTCCGTCGAGACGAGCGGCGGTCGTGACATCGAAACCATTCTGCGCGAAACGCCGGGCGTATTCGAGCGACTCGATTTGATCATATCCACCACCGGCGATTGGGCGAGCGACTGCGCGCTCAACGTCGCGGCTCGACAGTGGCCGAACTTTCCTTCGGTTATCTTCGCGTGGACGGAAGCCTACGGCATCGCCGGACACGCAATCATGGTCAACAACCATGGGGGCTGTCTCGCTTGCGGCATGACAGAGCATGGCTCGTTTCAAGGGCGCGTTGTTGAGTGGCAAACGCCTGATAAAACATTGTTACGCGCGACCGGATGCGGTGATTTTTATCAACCGTATGGCGTCACCGACGTTGCACCCACGAAGGCGCTGATTGCCGAACTAGCGCTTGATTTTCTCAACCGCAAGCCCGGCCACCCGGAGTGGCGCACCTGGGTTGGCGATCTTTCCCGCCTCTCTAGTCTCGATGGGGAGCTATGCGAACCGTGGAAAAGTAAACTGTCCCCACCCGAACTTGGCAGACGGTTCTTCAGCCAAACATGGGAACGCAATCCACTATGCCCGCTCTGCAATTGAAAACGTCTTTTCATCTTCCCGAACTGCGTTACGAGTCGAAGCGACTTGGCACGGTCGTCTGGTTTTCACCCGAGGTTGTGGGCCATTTCGTCGAGCATCGACAGCAAGGTAGAATCAAAACCGAGGTCGGCGGACAGTTGTTTGCAAAATTTGTAAAGAATGAAGTCCGGGTGATTCGCGCCACCGGACCGAATGCCACCGACAAGCGCGGCTGGGCTTGGTTTAAACCAGACCAGCGCAAACAGAACATCGAGATCAAGCGACTGTTTGATGATAGGCTTCATTTCGTCGGCGACTGGCATACACACCCCGAACGCCAACCGAGCCCATCATCGTGGGACTTGGAGAGCATGGAGGACTGTTTCAGAAAATCGCGCCACCAACTCAAAGCATTCTTGATGGTGATTGTCGGACGTGCCGCATTCCCTGATGGATTATGGGTAAGTTTCCACACGCAAAATCAAAACGAACACCTAACGCTGAAGCTGGCAGAGTCTGTCAGGAAGATGACGAACGACGGTCAGTGTCAGGCGAATGACAAGGAGGATGTATGCCGCAGGACATAGCTGAAAGCGTTTACTGCTACCTCGCGAGAGATTGGGGGCTGGCGAAGGACGAGCTCACTGAAACCAAATGCGAGCAGCTTCGGACTTCGATTCCACAGCTTCGTTTGGCGTATCACGGTAATCGTGCCATCGCTTACCACAAGCCCACAGTTCGCCGCGCCTACCTCGCGGCATTTGCTCCGCGCTATGCTTACTTTCTCTACCGCAGCCTGCAAAAGGTGAGAGCGAGGGCACTTGAAGTATTGCGACCGTGGCACCGTGAGGAAGGCGTCATGTGTATGCTCGGCGGAGGTCCGGCATGTGAGATTTTCGGGCTGCTCGATTGGCTCTACCAGCATGACATCGAACCTCGTTATCTCCGGGTGGTCATCATGGATCGTGAGGGCTATTGGCGGAGCTTCCACAGCTACCTTTTTTCGGAATTGGTGAGCCGTCATTTTCGCAAGACGATGGTCATCCCGTCCTACGAGTCGGTGGATTTTCCCGTTCCAACCGGGGTGAAATTCGACCGCTCTTTGGTGAACTACAATTACGCTCAAGCGTCTTTGCTTTCGGAAGCCCGCCTGATTTCCATCGTCAATTGTCTTTCCGAAATCGGAGACCATCGCGGATTCAGGTGTCACTTGCACTACCTCACCCAAATCGCTTGGGAATCGCAGTTGGTGTTTTGCGCAGACTCGAACGCGAAGAAGCGCAGACCTCGCATGAGTTGGTTGCCGGAATTCTTCGACGAGAATCCGAAGCTGAAATCGAAGGAACTGTTCGAGGGAACGATTCCGATGAAATTCAAGTGGCTCAAACGCGGCCCGACGAGCCAGCGCATTTTCAGAAACGGAAGCGCGCCTACTTGGCAGAACGACATCCAACGCTGGGCTTACATCCGCAAGATTGGTTAAATGTTAACATCCACATGACCTACAAAAAGAAATTCATCGAAGCCGCGTTGCCACTGGAGGCCAAATGAACCGCTGGGCATCCCAACCACTGAAAACGTCGGCCAATGACTTTATATCGGCCGTCCGATCGGAAATTTCCGTCTCGTTGATCGCGACGCCCCGCGCCGATAGCCGGATCAGTTTTCGGGCGCGGGCGTAGTCGCGCGGGACGCGGTTGAGGTAATCCTCGATGCGCTGGTAAACGTCGATCAACGCATCCCCAACCTGACTGCACCTGTGGATGGCCGCGACCAGTTTGGCCATCAGCGCCAAATCCACCATGCTCGCCTCGTCGATGACGACCACGTCGACCGGGAGCGGGTTGTCCGCATCATGGCGGAAGTAAGCCGAGTCGGGAACGGAGCGGAGCAGCCGGTGAATCGTGCTCGCCTCCTCGGGCAGCCGGTCCTTGATTTCTTGCCCACACGGCAGGGCGGCTTTGGCATTCTTGACTGCCTCCTGCAAGCGGGCGGCGGCTTTTCCCGTGGGTGCGGCAAGGGCAATCCGTAACTTGGCGTTGTCCGCTTGTTCGAGCAGCAGCGCCAGCAGCAGGACCACGGTGCGAGTCTTGCCTGTGCCGGGCCCTCCGGAGATGATGCACAGCCTTTTGCGGATGGCCGCAAACGCGGCGACCATCACCCGTATCCACCAGGACGGCGAACCACCGCCGTCCCTCGATTGTCGGCAGTGTGGTAGCTACGTCGCCTGGTAATGGCATCAGCCAATGCGCCTCGTCTCTGCCAATCTCAGGATGCCTCCGATGGAGGCATCCTGTGGAAGCGGGATATGGCGCAGATTCTGGAAGCGGTGGAACGGCGGTAAATCCGGTTCCGCCGATTCGGGCCGAGCTTCACCGTTTTTCTCTGGTTTTCTTGGACAGACCACGTTAATCTGCGCGCGACTTCGGATTAGGCGAATGCGGCGTAACAGTGCCATGTCCCTGGATCAGAGCATGAAAGAACGCTGGTTGTCGGTTGCGGAAATTGCGGCGCACCTGGGCGTCAATCCCGACACTATCTACAAGTGGATCGAGCGGAAGCAGTTGCCCGCGCACAAGGCCGGGCGACTGTGGAAGTTCATGGCGAGTGAAGTGGATGAGTGGGTTCGGGCCGGTAAAGCGGCGGAGCCAAAGCGGGAGACGTGATGAGGCGCCTGGGAATCTTTAATTTGAGTATGACCCCGTCTGACTGGGCAAAAGAAAAAAACGGCTCGTTGTCGATTCATGTGCCGGTGTTTTGCGTCGAGGACCCTTATGGCGTCCTGGACAAGGGGGACCTGACGACATTGGCAAAGGCCGAGAAATGGGGGCGCATGCTGGTCACGGCGAACAACGTTTTCCGATCGCGGGCGCAGTTGTCGCCATGCGACCTAGCTTACAAAGTCATTAGCATTAGTGTCACCAGTCGGCATGCTGCCGCCGGGTCCAATTCTTTCTCATAACCGAAATGAAGCCCGCCACCTCTGCTCGTCTGCCCGCAGGTTCGGCATCGGTTCCGCTTGCACAGGCGCCGTCCGACGAGATTCCCCGACCCGGTCTCCTGGTAACCGTTCGCAATCGGCGTGGCGTGATCGGCTCAGTTCAACCGTTTCAACATCGCAATGCGGGTGGCGTTTTTCACTTAATCCGGGTGGACTACTCCGACTTGGATGGCCCCTCAGAAGACCAGTTGGTTTGGGAACTCGAACCTCACGCCCAACTGGTTCAACCGCGGCAGACTCCCTCACCCGATCTGGACACCAAGCCGATGCTTGCACGCGAGTTCGATGCGCTGACGCGGGCCATCCGTTGGTCAGCCCTCCAACCTTTTCTCTCGCCTGACCCCCAGGAAAGCAGCGCGTGGCCCTCGCCCATTGCCTCACCATTTCATGGCGCCATCCAACCGGACGATTACCAGCTCGTGCCCCTGGTAAAGGCGCTCCGGATGCCCCGAATTTCCCTCCTGATTTCCGACGACGTGGGCCTCGGGAAAACAATCGAGGCTGGACTCATTCTGGCCGAATTGATATTGCGTCGCCGCGTCCGCCGCGTGCTCATCCTCTGTCCAGCATCGCTACGCGTCCAGTGGCAGCAGGAAATGGTCGAGAAGTTCGCCCTGAATTTCGATCTCGTGGATCGCCCCTCCACCATCGCGCTGCGTCAGCAGCTCGGTCCAGACGCCAATCCTTGGCGCAGCTTTTCGAAAGTCGTTGCGTCTTATCACTACCTGAAGCAGGCCGATGTCTGGGAAGAGTTTCGTGCTGCATCACAGGCACAACCGGGCACTCCCAATCTCTCTTGGGATCTCCTTATTGTGGACGAAGCTCACAACCTCGCGCCCTCCGCAGTTGGTCAGGAAAGTGACCTTTCACGGGCGCTGGGGCTGATTACGCCGTTTTTCGAACACAAACTCTTCCTTTCCGCAACTCCCCACAACGGCCATACTCGCAGCTTCACCGGGCTCCTGGAACGCCTTGACCCGGTCCGCTTCACTCGTAAGGGCGAGTTGACCGACCGCGACAAAACCCGCATTCGCGAGGTTAATGTTCGTCGCCTGAAGCGTGAGATCAATGCCGCTACCCAGCCGCCGCGCTTCTGTGAACGGCAACTTTCCGCCATCCCCATCGCTCTTGATGCCCGCGAGGAACGTCTCTCCCTGGCCTTCCAAGATTTTCGTCAGGCCGTGAAACGCGCCGTGGCCGGCGAAGCCAGGCAGCGCCAGCGTGTGGGAGCCTTCGCCGTCGAGATTCTCGGCAAACGCCTGCTGTCCTGCCCGTGGACCTTTGCCGAGTCGTGGAACCGCTACCAACTCGCCCTCGCCGCCGACGCCGCAGCTTCCGATGCCAGTGCTCGCGCCGCTGAATCCGCCGTGCGCGAGGACACCGGGGACGACCTCGAAGCCGAGAGCCGCCATCAGCATGCCGTCCACACTGTGGGACTGTGGTTGAAGCCTTTCCTCTTCGCGTTGAAGGCTGAGACCGCCGCGCTTGATGCAGCGTTGTCCGGCTTGAACCTTCGCCCCTTCGATCTGAGCACTGACCCTGCCGCCGATGCCCGGTTCGATGCCTTGGTCCGCTGGCTTGATGCGAACCTCCGCACCGGCAAGGCGTGGCGGGCGGACGAGCGCCTCATCATCTTTACCGAATACAAGACCACGCTCGACTACCTCCGCCGCCGGCTCCTCAATCGCTATCAAGACAACGCCGCCATCCTCACGCTCTCCGGCAATATGGGGGACCACGAGCGGGCCGACATCAAGGCCGCGTTTAATGACCCCGCCGCCAAAGTTCGCCTTCTCATCGCGACCGATGCAGCGTCGGAAGGTCTGAATCTCCAGGAGACGGCCCGGTTTCTCCTTCACTGGGACATCCCGTGGAATCCTGCCCGGCTGGAGCAGCGCAACGGCCGCCTGGACCGTCATGGCCAGGCGCGCGACGTCGTCATCCATCATTTTGCCACCGAAGACGATCAGGACCTCGCCTTCCTCGCTCACGTCATCGGCAAGCTGGAAACCATTCGCGAAGACATCGGGGCCACCGGAGAACTTTTCGAGCGTGCCTTCGAGCGCCGCTTTATTCAGGGCGAGGACGTGCAGGCGCTGGAAAAGGAACTGGACCTCGGCGCGCGTCAGGCACAGCAGCGCGTCGAGATCCCGCGCGACACCCAGATCCTGCCGCAGAACGACGACGCGCTGGCAAGTCGCGCTCGCCTCGCGGCACTCGCCGCCGAACTTGATCTTACTCCCGCCACGCTCCGGCAAACGCTGGAAACCGCCATGGCGTTTGATTTCCGTTTTCCCGTATTCCGCGACGAAGGTTCCGCCACGCGCGTCCGTTTCTCCACCGAGGTCCCGCCGGCTTGGCAGGCCATCGTGGACGATTCAGTGCGGCAGGCACGCACAGGCGGCCTGCCTGCTCTCACTTTCGACCCCGCCTTCTTCATTGATATACTAGCGAACGGCCGCCAGGTTTTTCGCCCCAAGCGAGACACGCTCCTTCTCCATTTGGCGCATCCCGTCTTTCACCAGACCTTCGCCACGTTTGCTCGGCTGCGTTTCAGGGACGGAGCACGCCAGCGCTGGATTGTGCGTCGAGGTGGTTTGCCGGTGGGCACCGATGCCGTGCTGCTGCTTACCGTGGAGGAACTCGCTGTCAACGATCTCCGTGAGACGTTTCATCACTGGAGCCGCACGCTCGCGCTCCCGGTCAAAGCCCGGACGCTCGGCCAGCTTCTGCCGCACCGCAGCGCCGAAGTCTGGCGAGGCAGCATTGTCGGCGATGCCTCGGAGGCCGACCGCACCGCTCTATGCGCCTGGTGGCCCGACGTGGAAGACGACCTGAAATCCTTCCTCGATGGTTGGCGCACCAAACTCCGCGGGCGCCTCAAGCAGGCGCTCGAAAGCCAGCGCGACGACGCCATCGCCACTGAGAATGAGCGCTACCAGTCACGTCAGGGTGAAGTCTCCCGGCTCATCGAGGAGAACACCGTCGAGCGTCTCCGCCGGGAACTCGCGGAACTTGCGACCGGCCTCACGCAGACGCTCCTCTTCAGCGAGGACCAGCGCGAAATCATCAAGCGCAAAGAGTCCCTCGAAGCCGAACTGCTTAACCGCAACCAGCACTACGAGCAGCTCCGCGCGCTCCTCGCCGCCGAGCGCGAGCGCATCACCAAGAACCTGCTCCCGCTCCGCTACGCGATGAGCGGCGAAGTCCAGGTGTTCCCCATTGCGTTGGAGGTGCGTGTGCCATGAGCGCCTCTCCCGAAACCCACATCTGGTGGGCCAGTCTGCGTCACGGCGGTTTCCTCCTCGATGAGCAGCGGCTCCGTGCGCACTTTCCCAGCACCCCGGAGTGTCCGCTTTCCTCGTGGGCTGTAGAACAGCTTCGCGGCGCGCTCACCGACTTCGCCGGTGAACCCGACGACACCGCCAACCGCACTCGCCTTCTCACCGTGCTGTTCGAGCACGCCTGCGGTCTCGACCACACCAGCGGCGGCACGTGGAACCGCAAGCCCGACCCGACTTGGACGCACCGCAGCGTCACGGGCGAAGCCATCCGCCCTGCGCACGTTTGAGATCGGAAGAGCGTCGTGTAGGGAA
>OCZT010002042.1_pt1 | contig 20907 bp, 17 predicted proteins | sample 1539031 | NCBI WGS metagenome assembly OCZT01 (sample SAMEA3539308, study PRJEB22396) | soil metagenome | biome: tundra; feature: field; material: soil | place: USA | collected 2010-05 | depth 0.15 m | reverse complement strand
ACCACCGAGATCTACACTCTTTCCCTACACGACGCTCTTCCGATCTATTGTATATTGGCCTATTGCAAACATAAAAGTCTGGTCGCGGTAATAGCCCGAGCGAAAATCTCCATCTTTGAAAACCTTTGCCATCGCTACCTGGGCAACCTCTTTTCCATCGCCAAAGATACCAAACTTAGCTTTGCCCGTCAGCACTTCCTTTCTTCCTAAAAGACTTGCCTGCCGACTTTCATTAACCAAACGATAATCATTTAATATCTTCTTCTTAAAATCTTCAAAAGAAAGTTCCTTGGTAACTGGTTTTGATTTATTTTCTTTAGCCATTATATTAAAGTTTCAACCTTTATATCAGTCCGCCAAAATTAGGAAAAATAATGCACCTGATAGATTTATTGTTTCGATAAACTCTTTTAAGATTAAAAATTAGCCCTAAGATTAAATCATAAAATGAGTTATTTTTCTATATAAAACAATCACATTTTATGTTGGAATATAAATGTTTGGTATGTTTATTGACAAAATCATAAGCAAATAACTAAATGAAAAGGCTATTTTGGATATTGATAATCATGGCTCTCGCAGGATGTGAGACAACCGGAGTAAGAACTTTATATAAAACCCGGGAATCGATTTTACTTAAGAACATTGGTTTTGTTGACCTTTCAAATGATTCCTCATTAACAAAAACATTTCCTCCAACAAATGAAATATTCAAGCAAACAGTCCCTGAAGCTTTTGAAAATAAGGAATTGAAAAATGTCCAATACATGCATTATTTATTCAATTTCGATTATCCCGATTTAGAAGGTTTAAAATCAGCCTGCGAGCAAAATAATCTTGACGCAATACTTATTTCTCATTTAAGATTCATCAATGTTCCGGTATATCGTTATTATCGCAGGGCTCAGATACAACATCACACAGAAATAGCTATGAAATTATATGACAAAACAGGGAAATTACTCTATAATATTACCTATAATACCTATTATGGTAACACTTATAATACCCGTCCGACAGCAAAAATGACCATTCAGGATGGAACAAGAGGTGGAGTTGATGCTATAATGGATTATTTATATCCACCCAAGAAGGAAAAGAAAAATTACAACGATCCCTATTAATCAATAATATGCTGGAATTAAGACCTATTTGTGAGAATTGCAGAAAAGCCCTTCCATATAATTCTACTGAGGCGTTTATATGTAGCTTTGAATGCACTTTTTGCAAGGATTGTGCATCAAATGTTTTCAATAATGTTTGTCCAAATTGTGGCGGTGAATTTTCGCCTCGCCCCATCAGACCGGCAGAATTGATATTAAAATATCCTTCATCAACAAAAGAAATATATAACCCGAGAACAAAGGATAATTAACGGGTTCGTTGTTCTTAGGACATTATTTCGTATTTTTGCGAACAATAATCAGAAGTTTTATTTAATGAAAATCACATTAATTAGTTTGTTTGTTTTAACAGGTTTAACAAGTTGTTTTACATCTGGAACAAAAACAATTTTTAAGGCTGATAATGGATTTTCGGTTAACTATCTTGGTTATATGCAATTGACAAATGATTCTGCTTTATCGAAGGTTTATCCTAAAACAAATGATATTTATAAGAATGAAGTCGCAAGCACATTTAAGCAAAACGGATTAAGTAACTTACAATATACAGAAGCAATAATTGATTATGATAATCCTGATATTGAAACGATAAAAAGTATCTGTTTGAAAAACAATATGGATGCTTTATTGATATCTCAATTGGTTTTTATCAGGCATATTTCTGTTGGAAGAACTATTGTTGGTGCTGAGGTAGATTCAAAGTTATTTGACAGGTACGGCAAGCTTTTGGTAAATGCAATCCATAACACATTGAATGATAATACCTACAGAATGCCGATAACAAAGATTGATGATGCAGTCCGGGTGGGGACTAAAAAAGCAATAACAAGAGTCTCCCAGGAAATGCGAATGGTTGCAATTAATTAAAAATTAAATTATATAAAATGAAAATTATTATCACCTTAGGATTTGTTATTGCAATTTCAATATTCTGCTTGAAAGCACAATCAATTTCTCCTGATGAAGCTTTTACACACATCAATGACAGCATAACTGTTTGTGGAGTAGTAAAGGAAACTCATTTTATGAAAAAAGCGGATAAATATATGTGCTATCTTGAATTCGGAGATGCCTTTCCGAATGAAATTTTCAGTGTATATATTTCGGATGAAGTGAGAAGAAAAATGACTTACGACCTTGGCAAGTTGAATGGTAAAAGCATTTGCATTTCAGGCAAAATTAAATTAGTAAAGAAGAAACCTGAAATGACTATTTACAAGGAATCACAGATACAGAAATAATATTTTAAAATACTTCTTATTGAGATTCCTTAATAAACTATTACTCCTCTTTCTTTTTCTTCCTTTCTTATCTTTCGGACAAAAAAGTAATGCTGAACTTTTGCATGAAGCAAATGCAATTTCAGATCAGGGTGATTATAATTCTGCTCTTGCCGATCTTAAAATAATAAAGCAATCAAAGGACAAGGATAGTGGTATATATATTTCGGCTTTGATGCTGAGTTCGGAGATAAATACCAAGCTGTTTAATTGTGAAGACGTGATAAAAGATAACGAAGATATTATCAAAGTTTACCCATCAATGGAGACTGATTGTCAAACTAAAATCGCACGTTTTAAAAGATACTTAGGCGACCATGATGGTTCTATAAAAGCATATAAAAGGATACTTCAAATACAGCCAAATGATAACGTAACAATATGCAATCTTGCCTTATCTTACAACCTTCTTGGCAAATATGATGAGACAATTAAAATATTGAAGATAATTAATAATTCTGATCATTTTGCACAAGAATATTATCAATATGCAATTGCTTATTATCATCTCAATAAGTTAGATTCGGCAAAAGATTATATTGATAAATATCTGCTCACTGATAAGGGTATGAATGACCAGTTGGGATATAAAGATGCGGCGTTGATTTATTCAGCACTTAATAATAAAACAAAGGGTTGCGATTACATTACAAAAGCCAATGAATTATTAATCTCAAACAAAATTGAGCCTAAATTAAACACTCAACCGGAGAGTTTCAAAGCGTGCTGGATTTATAAGAATTCACTAAAAGAAATTAAGGAAATAAAGAGTTTAAAATCTAAACTCTGCAACTAAAAATATTAATAAATGTTAGTTGCATAATCCAGAATACACTGGAAATGCGCATCCAGAATATCAAGTTTTGATGCTGATGCTTTCGAGATTTTTATAATGATATTTGAATTATCACCTGTATCGGGCAAAGTGCCAACTACCTTCACAAAAACATATCTATTATTCATGGGGTTAGTAACTTTAATTATCGTTCCAATCGGTGCAGTTCTGTGCAATGCAAAATACTTTTTCGGATTCACATCCCGGTCGTCAATCCATGCAGCAACGCCCTTTTCCTGGAAATCTTTCATCGGTTTATTCGATGTCTGGAACTTCACATAATCATTTGAATACGATTGTGCATCATCTGCTCTTTTCACCGTAACGGTATCGGTTTTAGTTCCCTCAGTCTTTAGATGGTTCGAATTTTCCTCTGTTGTTGTATAGCCTACAATTAGGACTTGCCCGATATTAATTCTATCGCTGCTGAGATTATTCCATTTCATAATCCATGAAACATAAGTTTGATATTTTATTGCAATATATCCTAAATTATCACCAGATTGAACAACATATCTTATCGGGGTTGAAGCAACTGTGGTGTTCTTGGCGACTTTTATTGAATCAGTTTTTTGTGTCCGTACAATTTCTACAGATGGAATTTCTGTTTTCTTAACTGTGTCAACTTGTTTGGATTTATTATTATCTGAATCAACCGATTTTTTCTTTACTATTTGTAACGGAGGTGGTACATCATCTTCAATATATTTTTCTGTATAAGGAACAAAAAGAATTTTGCCAGCAATGATAGTTCCTGTCAGGTCAGGATTGGCATCTTCAAGCTCTTTTACAGTGACATGATATTTTTTTGCAATGCTATAAAAACTTTCTCCACGCTCAATTTTATGGACTATAAATTTCTTTCCGGCAATGGTTTTTACACCCACTGAATCTTTGAAATTAACTGTTTTATTTGCATACAAATTAACAGAATTTAATCCTGCCAAAGTTGCAAATATGAGGGCACTTATTACGATTTTAATGGACATCTTTTTCATCTTGCAATATTAAAAAATAACTCTTTGGGTTTATGTGTTTAATGATTGTAGTTATGAACATTGTTTTGTTAGTTCTATCCCTCCAAAATCTCAAATTATTTGATGCTTAGATTTAATTTTGTGGGGTTAATTTTATCAAATTAAAAGCCAAAAAACAAATGAGAAATTTTAGAAATATTTTAGTTGTAAGTTTCATCTTACTATTTTTTTTGGCGATTACCGGACAGGCAATCGGGCATCTCAAAATAAATTCATCAGCATCATCACTTCCCTTTAATGATAAGCAATACGAGAAAACGACTTGGCAGGAATTTTATAAATTAGATGAGGTAAATAAACCCATAGATTTATTAAATCCTGATTATGATTTATTGGCTGCAGCAGTTTTTTATGCCACGAATGAATACCGTGAAAGTAAAAATCTTCCACAGTTTAAATACAGTCGCGATTTGCGGGATGCTGCCGATAATCAGGCGCGAGAAATGAATGATTCTTCTTTTTTCGGGCATAATAATCGAAAAGATACTGCCAATTATACCCCTCGACAGCGGATTAAAAATACCGGAGGCAGATATTTTATAATTGCCGAAAATCTTGGCAGAATTATCCTTCATAAAATAAATAACCCGAAAGATTATTATGCCATGAAGGGCGAAAATATTGTGAGTCAGACCGAGTATAAATATTTCGATAAAAAAATAAAAGAAGAATTGCCGATCGAAACTTATCTTGAATTTGGGAAGAAAACCATCAAACAATGGTTGGAAAATAAGGAGTATAATGCCAATCTTCATTCCTTGCATTTTAGTCATCTGGCATGCTCGGTTGCTTTGCCACGGCAGCCATTTAAATACAAAAAACTCCCGCTTGGATTGGTTTCGGCAACTTTTGGCGGATATAAATTGAATTGAGAGCCATAATCTTCCCTAAATCCTCATTTTAATCATCCCTGATAGCAAAGCACCTTTTGATTATTACATGACTTGCAACATTTCCCCTCAGGTAATCGGTTGCAAAGTAAAAATTACTTTCGATGCCAGCTTGAATCCTTTTATGAAAATGATGGCTGAAAAACCGCTTTCAAAGTTTGTAGGGATTATTGAGGAGAAGATTAGGGAGATTTTTGGGTAATTTTTCGGGATTCTTATAAAATCGTCTCTTCCCTGATTCCTTAGTTTGGTTAGATTGAAAATAAAAATGCAGATTTTGCTATGATTTTGAACTAATTTTAATCATTATTAGCATATTTTGAATGTTTTTGATGCTTTGTGACCCTATTTTTTGCCTCAAATTGACTGTTTTGTTTTCTGAAATTTATCCTCCAAAATAAAAAACGAGCCATTTTCGTTCAAAAAGAAGGTCGTTTTGGTCTAGAAAAGTGTGTTTTATAGACCAAAAACTCTGTTCATGAGACAAAAAACTTAGTTTGCTTAACCAAAAACATACTTTGTTTAAGCAAAAACTTACTTTCTTTAACCATAAAACTTGTTCATGAAACCATAAACACATTGTGTTTAACCATGAACATACTTTATTTAACAGTGAACAAACTTTGTTTAATCATGAACAGACTTTTTGCACACATTAATACAGTTTATTTAAACATAAACATAGTTCATGGAATCATGGTAAGGTTTGTTTAATCATTTTTTCTCCTGAAAAAGGAAAAAAAATTCGAGAAGGATGCTTCCACCGTGTTACTATATAGAAAGGCAGTGGTATTATATAGAAAGGCGGCATTAATATTATAGTAACACCATGAAACTATATAATAACACGCACTTATCGTCTTTTACAATAGAAATTGGTAGGATTTAGGTTTTAAATTCTATTAAAGTGTTTGTTAATTTTGAAGTTAAATAATAGTAGATAGAATTATTATTTTAGTTTTGGGGCGTGAAAAATGGGAAAAATAGGATTGATAAATCTTTAATGCCTGGAAAGCGGGTTACCTTTTTAAATAATTGGTATTAATAAATTATGCTTTTTAACATAAAATGATAAAAATTTATCAAAATATTTTGCAGTTACAAATAATTAATCTACTTTTACACCCTCAAATAAAGAATTAATCAATTAAAATTAACAATTAAATAAAATTAAAAATGAAAAAAATTTACACAATTATCGCAATGATGTTATTAATAGGAAGTGCTTATGCACAAAACCGATTAAATCCCGTCAAATCTAATATCGTTCATGTTCCTAACATGAGTAGTATTTATCATGACAATTCACTTAAGTCTGTTCAACCAATGACTATTGCTTATGACACAGCAGACAATTATAACCAAACAGCAGTATTAGGAAATTCATTCACAAGTTATTATGATATTTTAAATTATAGTTATATGGCAGGTATTGATACGTTTAGTAGTAAATATTTCGTAGTAGCTGTAGATACTTTAGTTGATCCTTATATTATCACAGCTGGATTGAATACATCTTATTCATATTCTCAATATCCAACCTTGCATCTTGATTCCATTTATGTAGTTTTACAACAAGCAAATAGTTCAAATACTGATGATACGCTTATTGTTAAAATAATGAATGTAAATGCTATCGGATATCCAGGTTCAACTATTTTAACTGCTGATACAATAGTTATACCTTTTGGTAATTCTATTGCTCTGCAATCTGCCGGTGTAAATTCATTTTCAAGTGCCATTAGCTCTTATGGTTTTCCAGCAATACCTATTTATTTCAATAATAATACCGGCTATGACCTTACCCCAGGTAATAAAAAGTTTACTGTTCAAGTAGAATATCATGGTGATTTAACTGATACCTGTGGATTCATAATGGGTACTCCTAATACAGGACAATGTGGTTCACTAAGTATTGTAAACGCTATAGCATCATCATACCCAGGTGGAACTCCCTCTGCTACTCATGTATCAGCAAATAGTTTTAGTTATGAACTCTATCCTGCTCTTTCTGGACTGGATCCTAATGCTTCCGGTCAGGAATTCTGGTATTATGATTGTAATGGTGATGGAACACACGATGCAGGTGATGGTATGGAAGTTACTCAAAACTGGGACATTTATATCTATTTAGATGGAACAACAGGAATCCAGGAAAATAAATCTTTAGGAATTAAATTAGCTCAAAATGTTCCTAATCCTTTCAATAATACAACTGATATCACTTATCAATTGGCAAAAAGAACTGGTAATGTAACTTTAGAAATTACTGATCTTACAGGTAGAGTTGTTTCTTCAATTAATGAAGGCGCAAAAGATGCCGGAAAATATACAATTACTTTAGATTCAAAAAATCTTTCTCAAGGAGCATATTTCTATACTCTTAATGTAGATGGTTACAGATTAACTAACAAGATGTTAATTACTAAGTAATAATATCTCTTAAAACATTAACAAAAGGGCTTCCGGATTCGGGAGCCCTTTTTTATTTTACCATATTTGGCACTAATTCAGAATAAGCCGATAATATCCATTCTCATGTTAAAATATATTTACTCTGAAGTTTAGGCATGTTGGTCTAATAAGCAGGTATGTTGGTCAAACAAGGGGACATGTTGGTCAAACAAGCAGGTATGTTGGTCAAACAAGCAGATATGTTGGTTCAACAAGCAGATATGTTGGTTCAACAAGCAGATATGTTGGTTCAACAAGCAGGTATGTTGGTCAAACAAGGGGACATGTTGGTCAAACAAGGGGGTATATTGGTTCAACAAGCAGGTATGTTGGTTCAACAAGCAGGTATATTGGTTCAACAAGCAGGTATGTTGGTCAAAGTTGTAAAAAAATCGAAAATCTTAAATAAAATGAAGAAATGTTTTTTGTATAATTAGTTTTCCAATTCCTTAATAGCCAGCCAAGCCATCAAGCCCATTCCGGTTTCTAATGCGGTTTCATCAATATCAAAAGTAGATGTATGAACTGGTGATATAATTCCTTTAGATTCATTTCTTACACCAAGGCGATAAAAACATGAGCTTACCTTTTGAGAATAGAATGCAAAATCTTCTGCAGCAGTCCAGATATCTAAATCTTCTACCATATCATCACCCAAAAATTCTTTCGCATTTTTTTTTGCTGAATTGGTAACATTCTTTTCATTGACAAGAACCGGATAACCGATAGAAATTTTAAATTCACATTTACCTCCCATCCCCGAAGCAATAGATTCAGCCATAGTTTTCATCTTCTTATGAGCCTCAACCCTCCACGATTCATCAAAAGTTCTGAAAGTACCTTCAATTTTTACTTCATCAGGAATTACATTTGTTGAACCATTGGCAATAACTTTTCCGAAAGAAAGAACGGTTGGAATCGCCGGCTTTGCATTTCTACTGACAATTTGCTGAAGAGCGATAATGATATGTGCAGTGATTAAAACAGGGTCTATATTCAAATGAGGCATTGCTGCATGACCACCTTTACCGATTACTGTTATATAAATTTCATCTGCCGATGCCATATAAACACCATCTCGGAAGCCAACTTTACCAGCATCAATAAATGGCATAACATGCTGACCAAAAATAGAATGAGGAGTTGGATTTTCAAGTACACCCTCTTTAATCATCAAAGAAGCCCCTCCAGGTAATCGTTCCTCACCAGGCTGAAAAATAAATTTAACGGTTCCTTCAAATTCATTTTTCAACTCAGATAAAATCTTTGCTGTTCCCATTAAAGATGCAGAATGAACATCGTGACCACAAGCATGCATTACTCCGTTATTTTGTGAACAATAATCAACTTTATTGGTTTCCTGAATGGGAAGTGCATCCATATCAGCGCGAAGAGCTATTGTTTTTTTTTCAGGATTCCTTCCTTCAATTATTGCAACAATTCCTGTTTTTGCAATACCTTTCTTATATGGAATCTTAAGATTTTTTAAATATTCGGAAATATAATCTGCCGTTTTATATTCTTCAAATGATAATTCAGGGTTTTTATGAAGATGTCTGCGAATAGAAATTATTTCTGAAGAATAATTCTTTGCAAGTAATTTTATCTTTTCTTTAATGGAGTTCATTTTAAGGGAATTGGATTTAGAGATTTATTTACCTAAAATCATCTTTATTCCAATAATGATAATAATTACACCAAATGCTCTTTTCAATGTTTCAGCATTCAATGAAATAGCCAATTTAGAACCAAAGAAACTTCCAAGAATAAATGCAATTGCAAGAATAATGGATACTTTAAAATCAACATGCCCTACTTTATAATAATTATAAACTGCAAGTAAACCGATAGGAGGAAGCATCATCGCCAGGCTTGTTCCTTGTGCTTCATGTTGACCAAATCCTAAGAAGTAAACTAATGCAGGAACAACGATCAGGCCTCCTCCAATACCAATAAAACCACTAAACGCACCTGCTATAATTCCAATGACTATAATAACCAATATAGTTGTAATTTCCATCTGTTTATTTTTCATTGATTAATAGATTGTAAATATTAATAGTTATGATTTTATTTAAAAATCAAGACTCAAAGATAAATAAAATATCGGGAGTTGAATTTGTCCATCTGCAATTCCCCATGCATAATCTGCCCGAACAAAATAACCAAAGAGCCTGCTTCTTAATCCAAATCCATAACCTGCAACTATAGGTTGGATTTGACTCTGTAAAATAACAGTAATAGGTCCATTGTTAATAATAGTTTTATTCAGTGAATTGCTGGAACTATATGGAGATGCTCCAGTCCATGCCGTACCAATATCAGTAAATCCAATTATCTGAAAGTTCTTAACAAAGTCAGATTTAATTGGACGATTAAATAAATATTGAAAGACTGGGATTCTTAATTCACTATTAATAACAGCAAAACTATTTCCGTTTCTGATATTTTGTGTAAATCCCCTAAGGTTGGTTGCAATTGCCTGATATGCATAGTTTTGAGTTTGATCAATATTAATACTATTATTAAATTTCGGAAACAACCAATTATCAACTCCGCCCATATAATAAATTAGTTTCTGTGGTCCGAATGAGGTACTTGCAGCAAAACGGTTTGCCCAAATAATTTCGCGATGTATTTTTAAATAATTCCTGAAATCCATTCCAACAACATACATGGTACTATTAGTAATTCCTGCCTGATTTAAAATATTTGCAATAGCTTCATTCTGATGGTAAACTTGGGCAAAAATCTTATATCTCGTTCCATTGTATAAATTTAACCCTGTGTTAATCGTATTATCATAAATATATTCAGCCTCCATACTTCCCCAGTTTTCATAAGTATTTGGAGCTTGCAAGGTATTCAAATCCTGAGAAAGAATTACATCCCGATTATTCCGATAAGAGAAAGTTCCTCTGATTGCAGATACATCATTGAACGGCCATTTTAGTGAATACTTAATTTCATGACTATGAACCCGAAGTGTAAAATCTGATCCTTGATAAGTCTCACCGGAACGATAAATAGCTATTTGTTTATCTAAACGATCTTTCAGATTTTCATAACTCAGAAAGTATTCATTATTACTTAAATCACCTGATAATCGGACACCACCTACTATCCTGTAATTCTCCATCAAATCTGATAGACCTACTTTAAATGCGCCAAGCAAACCTGGATCAAAATACACCGGACTATAAGGATTAAAAAACTGGTAAGTAGGATTTAACATACTATTATCCAATTGCGAAACAAAATAATTCACATTAAATCCAACATCATAATTTCTTGCTTTGAAAAGAGGTATTAGTTCCGATATAGATTTTTTACTTAATGAATCCTTTGGTTGAGCAGCAATAATAGTTGTATCCTTCTTTTTAACTTCATCAGCCTTTTTATTAACCTTAGGCTTTAATATTTCAGTCTGGAAAGTATAATTATTGATATCAATTTTATTGGAATCCAAAGTTGTTTTAGGATTTCCATTTGTAACTTTTAAAATCTGTGAAGAATTATCTTCCTGTTGATCACTGAGTTTAGACTTAGGCAACGTACTCTTCCGATAAGGTGTATTTTGTAACTCCCTTGCCGAAGTATCCGATTTTTGAAAAGTTTCATTATACAATTTATATTTCCCTTCAAGGAAAACTATCTCACTCAATCGTTTTGTTCGACTGTTTAAATCCTGCAATAAAATATTCCTTGGAGAATTAGTTACAGGAAAAGAAGTTACCGTATAACGATAATGTTCAGTTGTATCAATAAAACTAATCACGCTATCTAAATGCGCAAGGTAGCGATTATAAATTCCATTCTCATCACTAAGATATGCGATATTAGCACTATCATATTGATAAGGCTGAATTTCATTTGATAGCGGTGAATTGGTTAATCGTTTCAACATTTTCGATTTATTCTTAAAATCATAAACAAAAATATCGGTGGTTGCATTTAAAGGAATTAATGGCGTTGACTTATCAACCTTCAAACTATCATTCGTCCTGTCGGAACTAAAAACGATTTGTGTGGAATGATTAATAAACCTGGGATTAAAATCATCATAAAAATCATTTGTGATTTGTTCGTAAGTTCGTGTCCGAAGATTAAATACAAAAATATCCGACTGACCTTTTTGAACTCCTGCAAAAACCAAATTCTGTCCATCATCAGATAAACCAAAATCAGTTACTTTATCAAAACCAAGAATATTACTTTGTTCCTTCTGTTTCGTTTCAATGGTATAGTTAATCAGATTTATATTTCCTTGACGTTCCCGAATTATCGTTAACATTTTTCCTCCCGGATGCCAGCTCAACAGCGGAAAAGACTCATCGTTTATCTGAGATAAAGATTTATATCCATCCTTAAACAATTTCGTTTTCTTACCCGTCTGGAAATTATACAGCCATATTTTATATTTCCCAATGTCATTACTCACATAAGCCCCATAATTCCCATCCGGACTAACCTTCATCTCACTATAAATCCTTAGTGGTTTCATCTTCGTCTTAGCAATAGGTTTCACCACCGGAAGCTCCTTTCCCTTATCCGAATTGAAATACATTTTCTGATAATATTCGAGCCAGCTTTTCGAAAGATTCTTCAATGATGAACCCAAAACAAACAGCATTCCGCTTTCAATATTCCTGTTAATCCGAGTCATAAATAATAAATTCGAAACCGCCGATTCACCATAAGTCTCAATAATATATCTCCAGATAGAATGCCCTCCATAAACGGCATCAATACCCTGCAAGCGATTAAATTTATTATACTTTCCTGATAAAATCCCATCCCTCACCCGGTCATCAATCGTAGTATTCCAATCCATTCCGATATAAGAAATCAACCCTTTAGAATACCATTCGGGAATATTTAAAAGTGCGGCATTCTGCAAAATATCTTTCACATCGCCACCAAACATAATCTGATTAAACAGCACCTGTGCAATACCTTCTCGTATCTGCCTCCTGAAATCCCGGTGGTCGCCATTAAAATAAAGCATCACTTTGCTTCCTACAATCTTCGTTATTCCGCCCGTATTATATTGTTCCTCGCCTTCAAGCCCGATATTACTTTGTTTCAAATCCGATAATCGGTTAAAAATAATGAACTGCATCCGTCCCTCCAGGTTATAATCAAACAGTTTTTCAATCTGAGCCAAATCCTCATCAGCAACCTTCGAAGTATAAATTGCCTGTTCCATGCCACCTTTATAATAATAGGCATCAAAATTCTTGAACCTGTAATAACTCCAGAAAAAATCATCATACTGAACCCTGTTCTTTCCAAAACTCATTTGAGTTCCCTGGTAAAACTGAGAATAGCTTTTATTAGCAGATAAACATAAAACAAATACGATCAAAAAAATCATTTTGTTTACCTTCGAGAGTATGTATTCTTGAAACATGCCGGCTAAATTACGTATTATTAGTGTAAAAGATAAATTTTATGCCCATGAGTTTAATCCTGCAAATTTAACGAAAAGTTGTGAATGATAGTATAAAATCATCACTTTTCCTTAGCTTTATAGTTCATTTAGATTATTAAACCAATTTAAAGATAAGATTCAGGCGGCTTTTGGGATTAAGGCGGAGTCGGTGTTGGTTTAAGGAGTTTAAAGTTTAAGGTTTAAAGTTACCAAACCTCAAACTATAAAGATCGTCAGAAATGTCGGTCTTTTTTGTTTTATGCAGATTATTTTAAGATTCTGGCTGATAAAAGCACATTCAAGCCCCCAAACTAAATGATTTGCCCCCCTTCTATTAATAGCAACCCCCCAAGAAAAAATTTACCTACTATCCAGTTCTGGCTAACCCCCAAAAGAAAAAATTTGGTCACTATCCAGTACCGGCTAACCCCCAAAAGAAAAAATCTGACCACTTTGCCATACTGCACAACCCCTAAATGAAAAAATTTGACCACTTTGCCATATTGCATAACCTCCAAAAGAAAAATTTTGACCACTTTGCCATATTGCACACCAGCCAAATGAAAAAATTTGACCACTCTGCCATGTGGCACACCCCCCAAATGAAAAAATTTGGTCACTCTTCCATGTGGAACACCACCCAAATGAAAAAATTTGACCACTCTGCCATGTGGCATAACCCCCAAATGAAAAAATTTGGTCACTCTTCCATATTGCATAACCACCAAAATTTTTCATTTGCCCACCTTCCGTTAATGGTTTAAGCCAAAAAAATCAATTATTCCATATCGGGAGATAAAGAAAATAAGGAATTAAAGGAGATAATTTACCACTCCTATATATATAGCCCCAAAATAAATAATTGCCATATTATGATTTTTTTTATACTTTTACAGCATCAAAATGAAAGTATGAACTTTTAAAAAATAAATGAAATGAAAAAAATCTTTACAATTTTATCGCTTTCTTTATTAATGATGATAGGGATAGCGGATGGGCAATATTCCTGGTCGGTGAGGGCTGATTTGGGTGGTATTAAAAGACAAGCTGCTGTTGGTTTTGCAATTGGCAGCAAAGGATATATTGGCACCGGACTAAATTATGAATCCTTAACTCCATTAAAAGATTTTTGGGAATTTGATCCATCAACAAATACTTGGACTCAAAAAGCTGACTTTGGAGGAACAGCCCGTATTAATGCAATTGATTTTGTTATTGGAAACATTGCTTATGTCGGTTCCGGTTCCGACGCTTATCCAAATGCCAATTTTGTTAATGATTTCTGGGCTTTTAACCCGATTGCGAATACATGGACACAAATCTCAAGTTTCCCTGGTACTGCCAGATATGGTGCTTCTGGATTTGCAATTGATTCGAATGGATACATTGGAACAGGATGGAATCAGGTAAGTTATTTTAATGATTTCTGGGAATATAAAGTAAACACAGCAACTTGGATTCAAAAGGCAAGTTTCCCAGGAAACCCACGCATTAAATGCTTTGGATTTGCCATCGGGAGCTATGGATACATGGGCGCAGGTGCTGATGATAATGTGGCATATAGCGATATGTGGAGGTATAATGATACAACAAATAACTGGGCACAAATGGCATCTTTACCAAGCATTGATGATGCATCTGCAACTTTTGTAATGATCGGAAAAGCCTTTGTTGGCACAGGAACGACAAGCTATCCTGCATTAAGCTTATTTAATTATTTTTGGTCTTATGATCCCTCGGTTAATACATGGGATTCCATAGCGGCTATTCCAGGAACCTTAAGATTAAATGCGGTTGCATTTGCAATTGATTCCATTGGATATTGCGGTACCGGAGCTTACAATAATTTCACTCAGGATTTACAGGAATTTTATCAATATGCTCCTCCTGTTTCTCATGATGGAATTAATGAACTTGCTCAAAAGAGTCATAATATAAGTGTTTATCCCAATCCTGCAACCACATCAATTACTATCCATTCTCAACTCTACCTTCTCAATTCTCAACTCCTTATTACTGATGTTCTTGGTAATGAAGTTTATCATCAGGCAATAAACAACTCAAACAATCAAACCATAGATATTACGCAATGGAGCAATGGGGTTTATTTTTATCAGCTAATAAACAACACGGAAACAGTGAGAGAGAAGTTTGTGAAGGAATAAGGGTTTAAAGTTTAAGGTCTAAAGTTTAAAGTTATTGCAACTTCAAACTTTAGACCTTAAACTTTAAACCTTAAACTTATTGTTTCGGGGTGATATTCCCTTTAATTATCAGGATTAAGAAAGATTTTGTCGGGTCGTTTGTGGTTACCAGGATTGTTCTTCGGATATCAACTCCTTTTGCACTATTGGTATTGAATTCGATGCCTATGGTGCCTGTTTCGCCGGGGGCAAAAGATTTTTTATCGGGCATGATGATTTTGCAATCGTCTTTGCCGGGAGTTGCTTTTCGGATGATCAATGGAGCCTTTCCATCGTTCCTGAATTCGAAGTTTACTTTCACTTTCTCGCCTTCATTTACCGTTCCGAATTCCTGGGTTTCTTTATTAGGAAAAATTATTTTCGGAGCATTATCCTTTTGTTCCTGGGTAAGTTTTGAGAAATTATCGGTGATGGTAGTACTTATGATAACCTTTTTAAATGGCATCAGGTCGTCATCGGTGGTTAAGTTTATGGTATCGGAAATAATGCCGTAATCATTTCTTTTTGCTGCATTAAAAGAGATTAAAATTTTACCTCTCGAAGAAGGAGCAATGGTTTCGGGCTCTGCCTTCGCTGTTATATGAGCAGGGAGATTGTTGAATGAAAGTTTCATTGGTTTTGTGGAAACATTGTAAACTTCCATCGTATCAGATTTTGTTTGCTCATTGTTTATCGTTCTCAGGTTGAATTGTTTGCCTGCAAATAAAAGATTCCCACGTTTTTCGGGGAAGGAATCATTGAAAGTTTTGGTTTTTGCTATAACATTTACTTTAAAATTGAGTGTCACGGCAGAATCGGTAGCATTTGATCTTACGGTAACATGTTTCTGGATTTCACCAGCCCTGCGATGCGGATCGAAATCGGTAACCACATAACCTGAACCGCCCGGAGGAACCGGAGTTCTAGTCCAATCAGCAGTTGTGCAACTGCAGGAAGGATCGGCAGAGGAAATTCTCAGGGTATCGTTACCGGTATTCGTGAAATTGAATTTGGTGACGACTTTACCCTTTTCTTCCGGTACGTTTCCATAATCATGGAACAAGGTATCGAATTTAATATAGGCATGTTTTTGTGCCATAGCAATAGTTGAAATAGCTATCAGGATAGCTGTCAGAAAGGATTTATAGTTCATTTTTAAATTTAATTTATTTTTATGGACTGCAAAAATAAACATTCTTGATAAAGAAAAGATGAAGAAAAAATGAAAGCAACAAATCATGGTTTGGAAATAATTATATGAAAGTCATTGCCGATATGATTAATTTTTCCTTACTTTTGCTACTCGAAATTTACCTGTAATCTAAAAAATAAATATAATGAAAATTTTTTTACTGACATTAGTTGCCGTTATTGTGATGTTTGCAATGACTATGGCACAAACGATTAATCCAGCATCCGATGAACAACATGTTTATAAACCAACAGTTGGGACATTGAACTTCCTTGGAAAAACAAAGCCTTTGAGAGATATTACGCCCATCTATCCAAAGAATGAAAAGATAAAAGACCATGAATGCAAGGATATTCCGGAAAGCGAAAATATGCGTAATCCAATCCTTAATAAAGATGCTTTGCCAAAAGGTGCTGATCCTGTCCTTCAGGCTCAACGACATATGAAATCACTTTTGAATATAGATACTTTATTAACCGCTCCCGGGTTTGATTATACCGGTATTTATCCTCCCGATCCGAACGGATACATAGGTCAGGACCATTATATTCAGATGGTAAACGGAGCCAGTGATGCAACATTTAAAGTGCTGGATAAAATGGGGAACCTGGTTTATGGTCCTGCTCTTTTAAATACTATCTGGACACAAATTAGTCAGGTTGGTTGGTGTGATGGGGTGGTTGTTTTTGATCAGGTGGCTCAGCGATGGATACTGCTTGAGTTGAATTCGAATAATACCGCTATGCTGATGGCAGTTTCTGTAACCAGCGATCCTTTGGGTTCTTATTATGCCTATAATTTCACTACACCTGGCTTACCGGATTATCCGAAATTATTTATCTGGAATGATGGCTATTATATATGTACTAATGAAAATTGGTTGGCTCAAAGTCCCGTCTATGCTTTAGACAGGGATTCCTTGTTGTTGGGACAAACCTGTCATCTTTATCGTTTCCCTGTTCCTACATACTCAGCTCTTGGTTTCCAAACCGCAACAGGTGCTTCCTGGGATGGACAAACGCCTCCACCTGTGGGAAGTCCTGCATATATTTTAAGAATGTATGATGATGCATGGAATGGTGGAAATGACCATCTTGAAGTATGGTCATTGGCAATAGATTGGGCAGATAGCGCTAATTCTACATTTACAGGTCCAACGAATATACAAACTGCCCCATTTACCGCTAATGTTGGTGGTGGAAATTTTTATCTTGGAAGTGTAGGGCAACCCGGTGGAGGGTATGTTGAATGTATGGATAATATAATTATGTACCGGATTCAATACCGGAATTTTGGTGCTTATGAATCCATGGTTTTGAATCATGTGGTAGATGCCGATGGCGGAGGGCATTCAGGAATCAGATGGTATGAGTTAAGGAAATCAGGACTTGGTCCTTGGAGTATTTATCAGCAAGGAACATTTTTTCCTGAAGCTGCAACTAATTTCTTTATGGCAAGCATTGCCCAGAATGGAGCAGGAGATATCGCTTTAGGATATTGTGTAACTGATACTATTTCTACCTATGTTTCATTAAGGGTCGTAGCTCGTAATAATGGTGATCCTTTGGGCACGATGACTTATAATGAAATGCAATTTGCTACCGGATTATCAAACTATTCAGGTGGACGTTGGGGAGATTATTCCCAGATGTCGGTTGACCCTGTTGATGATAATACATTTTGGTTTACAGGTGAATATGCTGGTGCAAGTAACTGGAGTACCAAGATTGTTAAATTCAGATTGAAAGATTCAAATGATGTAGCAGTAACCCAAATGCTGGCACCTGTAACTTCGGGTAATTTAACCAATGCTGATACAATTAAAGTTGTTGTGACGAATGTTGGTTCAAATCCCCAATCCAACTTTCCGATAAGTTATAGTATAAATAACGGACCTGTTATTAATGAAATGATTGCGCTTACTATTCCTCCAGATAGTTCCATCATTCATATTTTCCAGACTACCGGAGATTTTTCTATTGTCAATGGAGTTTATAATGTGAAGATATATACAGCACTTTCTATTGATGGTAACAGATATAATGATACCTTGGTAGCGCAGGTTACTCATCTCGCAAATAATGATGCAGCGGCAATAAATGTTCTCGGAGGAACTGCCTGCGGAACATCATTTACCTATGGATTTGTTCTTAAGGATAACGGAGCCGATACCTTACATTCAGCGAATATTAATTATTCCTTGAATGGCAATACAGTTATTACCTATCCCTGGACCGGTAGTATTCCTCAGTTTGGATTGGATACAGTGATGATAACTATTTCCGGACTTCTGAATGGAAATAACTCACTCCAATATTATACATCTATGCCAAATGGAGTGAATGATCAGAATACTATTAATGATACAACTTATGCCACCCTGTTGAGTGTTGCCGGCGGACAAGTAACCGCTCCTTTGATAGAAGGTTTTGAACTTTCAACATTCCCTCCTCAATACTGGACGAACACTAGTAATGAATGGTCGAGGACAACAACTTGCAGTGGTTTTGGATTAAGTACTGCTTGTACTATGTATCCATTTTATTATATCACCACAAATGGAAATTTAGTTTCTGCATATATTGATATGTCCAGCATTACCTCTGTTGCCAATTTAGATTTCAATGTTGCCTATGCTCGTTTTTCCGCCTCTTATTCAGATACAATCCTGGTTAAAGCTTCTTTGGATTGCGGGAATACCTGGACTACACTTTATATAAAAGGTGGTGTAGAACTTTCCACTGCCCCTGATCAAACAAGTGTATTTACTCCTACTGCCAATCAATGGCGACATGAGAGTATTGATATCAGCACATATGCAGGTATGCCATCTGTTCTGTTTGAGTTTGTTGCAAAAAGTGGTTATGGTAACGATGCTTATATTGATGATATTAATATTTATCATTCAACTACAACAGGTATCTCAACTTCCACCAATGACCATGGAATTAGTATATATCCAAATCCAAGTTCCGGGAATTTTAATGTTCAGGTTACAGGATTGGGTTCTGATAATATTATGATTTCGGTTTATAATGCCATCGGTCAAAAGATAAAAGAAGTTAACAGCAAATTAAATGGAGGTACTTCCTTATTCGAAATTAATATGGATGGTCAATCAAACGGAATTTATAATGTTAAGATAGAATCAAATAAAACTATCGTTAATAAAACCCTGAATCTGATTCGATAATTCTACACATAAATAAACATTGTAAAAAGATCTCTTCAGTTTTGAAGGGGTCTTTTTGTTTATCAATTACATGGCTTTCTTAGAGGTATCGGTTCCTTTTATCCTAACTAAATAATCCACAATCTTCTTACCTACATTGGTATCAATCGGTGCATGAAACTTCTCAATCATCTTACTAACTTCTGCTTGCCATGTTTTTCTTGAGAAGTTTGGTTGCATACTGATATATCGTGTAGTGTGGCAAGTCATGCAATTATTCAAAAACAAATCCCGCCCTTCAATATCAGGAAAAGTTGGTTCATTGTTTTGAAGGCTTATTTTATGAACACTTCCATGAACGGTTGAGTTTGAATCAACAGTTTTTACATCTGCCTTCGTGTCAGTTTTTTCTTCTTTTGGCTGACAGGATATAAATGCAATACTCATTAAACCAATTAAGATTGCATGATATTTATTTATCTTTTTCATAATTATTTATTATTTCATTTGTATATTTAAAAAGTCTTCATTTTGCTTTTATTACCAATCATTTTCAAATTTTTAAATTACCAAATTTTCAAATTACCTTACGGTTACATCTAAAGTTTCAATAACAGTTCGTCCGTAGCCACTGCGATTCCATTGTGAAATGGATTGTGTTTCACCTGCTCCATTTGTTGCTTTTACTTTCAGATGATAAGTTCCAGGAGCAGAGGGTGTCCAGTTATATCTCCATCGCCTCCAAGAGTATTTCGCAATCTCTGCATCTAATTTTGATTCAATCCATGTAGCTCCATTATCCAATGATAGCTCAACTTTTGTTATTCCTTTTCCACAATCATAAGCCAAACCCTCTACCAAACAAGGCTTTCCGGATGGAACAATATCATTAGGCTCAGGTTCCACGAAGATAGAATGCAAGGCAAGAGTCGTGACAGGAACTGTCTTCTTCGAAAGGCTATCCGGCTTTTCATTTCCTGCTGGATTATCAGCAATTATATATGCTTTCTTCATCCAAAAGCCATCAAAAGGCTTATTTAAAACTTCAATTTTATGCAAAGCTCCAACCCAATAAGTCGCATACCATCCGGGCACAACCAGTTTCAGAGGAAATCCATTCAGCATCGGAATATCCTTTCCATTCATCTGATATGCAATCATCACTTCATCATCCATTGCATGAGCAATAGAAAGCGACTTCACAAAATCAGGAACACCCGGCAGCGGACCCTCATCAAGCCCGTCAAAAGATATATCCACGGCATCCTTTTTCACTCCTGCCATCTCTAAAATATCTTTCACTTTC
>OCZT010002041.1_pt1 | contig 20907 bp, 13 predicted proteins | sample 1539031 | NCBI WGS metagenome assembly OCZT01 (sample SAMEA3539308, study PRJEB22396) | soil metagenome | biome: tundra; feature: field; material: soil | place: USA | collected 2010-05 | depth 0.15 m | reverse complement strand
TTGACAACCAGTACTTATTACAGGCGACAGGTTACAAGCGGAACCTGCGGAACATCAAGCAGCGCTTCAATACTGATAACAGTATATGGTAATCTTACATCGGGAACAATAGGGACCTTACAGTCGATATGCTATAATACAGCCCCTGCAGCCCTGACAGAGACAGTAGCACCAACAGGCGGTCCAGGAGGTTATACTTATCAATGGCAGAGCTCACCTGATAATGCGACATGGACAAGCATAGTGGGAGCGACAGCAATAGGATATGCTCCACCGGTTCTCACAACCAGTACTTACTACAGACGCCAGGTTACCAGCGGAACCTGCGGAACATTAAGCAGCGCTTCAATACTGATAACAGTATATGGCAACCTTACATCAGGAACAATAGGGACCTTACAGTCGATCTGTTATAATACAGCTCCGGCAGCTTTGACAGAGACAGTTGCACCAACCGGCGGTCCTGGCGGTTATACTTATCAATGGCAGAGCTCACCTGATAATACTACGTGGACAAGCATAGTGGGAGCCACAGGTGTCGGCTATACTCCGCCCGTACTTACAACGAATACATTCTACAGGCGTCAGATTACAAGCGGAACCTGCGGAACATTAAGCAGCGGTTCAATACTAATAACGGTATTTGGGAACCTTACATCAGGAAGTATTGGAACATTACAATCGATATGTTACAATACAGCCCCGGCAGCCTTGACAGAAACAGTAGCGCCAACCGGTGGTCCTGGAGGTTATACATATCAATGGCAGAGCTCACCTGATAATGCAACATGGACAAGCATAGTAGGAGCAACATTAATAGGTTATGCCCCTCCTGTATTGACAACCAGTACTTATTACAGACGCCAGGTAACGAGTGGGACCTGTGGAACATTAAACAGCGCTTCAATATTGATTACAATAAAACAACTGCCGGATATAACTGCAGGGCAGAATACAACTATCTGTTCAGGGAATGCTCTTAATTACCAGATACTTCTGAATAATTTTGTGAACCCTGCCGATAATGTGACATTAACATGGCCGGCTCCGGTTCTGAGTCCCGGCGTTATCGGTGGTTCAGCAAGAGCTGTTGGTTCAATAGCAAATATTACGGATCTATTAACAAATACTTCAGGAGGAATGGGTACTGCAACCTATTCAGTTACCCCTGTAAAATCTGGATGTACAGGCGCTCCCGTGAATGTAGTAATCAATGTAGGATCACAACCAGTTCTTGATCCCGGATTAAATGCATTCGCTTGCAGTAATACTCCAATCGGACTTATACTAAAAGAGGCTTCAGGAAGTGTTGTGCCTACCTATTACAATATTATCAGTAAAACGGTAGCAGGCGGGCTGACTGATATAGGCAATGCTTTAGTTCCGAATGGAACAGCGCCTGCTAACTACCTGGCGACCGATAAATTCACAAATACAACCGGTGTCAACAAGACCGTAACTTACCGTGTACAGCCAATACTGGCTCCGAGCTGTATTGGTGCTGCAGTTGATGTTGTGATCACAATTCGTCCGCAGCCTGTTGTATCTCTTGGCCAGTCAAAAACAGTCTGCAGCCGAGTTGCAATAGGAAAAGAGATATTTCTTGTGCCTGCGAATGATCCTGCCGGTTCTCTCTTTAACTGGCCGGCCCCGGTTATTTCAGATGCTTCTGTACAGGGTACAGCCGGAGTGAATGTTGTTGCAGATCCTGCCGGAACAATTCACATTAATGATCAGATACATAACTATTCGGCAGCCCCGATACAGGCAGTTTATACTATAACACCGGTCAGCCAGTTCGGATGTGCCGGAACAGCAGTTCCTGTGATTATCACCGTCAACCCTGAACCTGTGCCTCAGCCAATCTCTGGTCGTGATAAAATATGCGTAACAGATAAAAATATAGTATATAATGTCAGCGCTGTGGGAGGTTCAACTTTCCATTGGACAGTCGATGCTGCAGTGGGAACGAAAACATTCGACTTCAATGCAAATGCAATACTCATCGATGCTGCAGCGGTTGCAGGATCGGGTAACATAACTGTTTTTGAGACAAACTCTTACACCTGCTCCGGAGATGTTTCAACTCTGCCAGTACAGGTATATGCACAGCCTGCTCCGGAAAATATTACCGGTAATGCAGTTGTATGTGCCAATAGTTCCAATGTCTATAGTGTTACCAACCGTGTTGGCTCAGTTTACAGCTGGACCGTACCGGGTGGAGCAGCTATTATAGGTGATCCGTCGGCAAATTCGATAACGATAATATTTGCCAATGTCGGTGGAACAATTTCCGTTCGTGAGACTAATGCTGCAGGTTGTATAACCAACCATACTCCAAAGGCAGTTACGGTCAACCCTCTTCCTACTGCTATTATAAGTGGCGGGGGAACGATTTGCAACGGAGCTTCAAGGAATCTTACAGTAACCTTTACAGGGACAGGTCCTTATGCCTTCACTTATGCACTCGACGGAGTGCCACAGCTACCTGTTGCAACTGCAGCCAATCCGTATACACTCAACGCGACAGCCGCAGGAACATATACAATCGTAAATGTTTCCGATGCCAATTGTACAAATAACGGAACGGGAACAACAACCGTGTCATACTTCCCAATGTCCACAGGGACTATCAGCGGCACTGCTGAAATGTGCAAAGGAAGTTCTACAACGCTCACTATGTCATTTACAGGTACTGCCCCGTACACATTCACCTACACTGACGGCGTTACGCCTGTTAATGTAGTGGGATATCTTACAAATGTATATACCGTTTCAGTTTCACCGCTGGTCAACACAACCTTTACACTAACCTCGCTAACAGACGGAAACACCTGTGCCGGCGTTGTCTCAGGATCGGCTCTAATAACCATTAATGTGCCACCAGTTCCGACACTCACGGGCACAAACCTTATATGCAACGGCATAAACACCGGGGCAGTCAGTACGGCTATCGCAGGCGGAACGGCTCCTCTGGGATACTCGTGGACCGGACCCGACGGCTTTACTGCAAACACCCAGAATATTTCGGCTCTTGAAGTCGGATATTATGCAGTTGTCGTAACTGATTCCAAAGGATGCACGGGTAATGCCAATATTACTTTGACTCAACCGCCTGTTCTCAACGGTTCTGTTGCCGGAACAAATATCACATGCTTTGGCGCTAACGACGGAACCATAACTGTTTCGGGCGCCACAGGCGGAGCCGGAATATATGAGTTCACTATTAACGGCGGTGGCACCTGGCAGGCTTCACCGAACTTTGCAGGACTTGCCCCGGGAACATTCAATGTAATGATGAGGGATGCCGCAAATCCAACATGCATTCATGTTCTTAATAATGCGTTAATACTGACAGGTCCGGCAGTTCTGAATGCAACTGTAGTAAAAACCGATGTCAATTGTTTCGCTGCCAGTAACGGGTCGATAGTAATATCAGCTCCCACCGGCGGTTATGGTACTTACGGTTATTCAATTAATGGAGGAGCAACATGGCAGGGATCGGGCAACTTTACCAACCTTGCTCCTGCAATATATGATGTGAGGATAAGGGATGCAGTCAATACAGCATGTGTTAAAATCCTGAATCCTGCACTTACAATAACACAACCGGTAGTTCTGTCGGCTACAGTCAATAGTACCAACATAACATGTTTTGGTCTTACGAACGGGACAATAACAATCTCCGCTCCTCTGGGAGGACAGGGTACATTTGAGTACAGCATCAACGGAGGAGGCTCCTGGCAGGCTTCAGGCAACTTTACAAACCTGACTCCCGGAACTTATAATGTACAGATCCGCGATGCGGCTTACACAGGATGCTTTATAGTTCTTAACGCAGTGCTTGTCATTTCACAGCCTGCTGTTCTCCAGGCAAATGTTGCAGGTACAAACGTTACATGCAACGGCGCTAACGATGGTATTATAAGCATAACAGCTCCTCTGGGCGGTTATGGTACCTATGAATATTCAATTACCGGAGGCACCACATGGCAGGCAGCAGGATTATTCATCGGATTGGCTCCTGTTATTTATGACGTCAGGATCAGAGATGCTGCAAATCCGCTCTGCTTTATCATACTTAATGCCGGACTTCAGATAACACAACCGGCAGTGCTAAGTGCAACACTGGTCAGTACAAACGTTACATGTTTCGGTGCAAATGACGGGGTAATTCAGATTACAAACAGCGCCGGAGGATACGGCACTTATGAGTACTCTGATAATGGCGGAACTACATGGCAGGCCACGGGGCTGTTTACCTTGCTTACTCCTGCAACATACAATGTTCAGATGAGAGATAAGGCACATACTTCTTGCGTTCTTATTCTAAATGCTGCACTGGTAATAACACAACCAGCCATACTGAATGCGACTGTCAATCATACTAACGTAACCTGTTTCAGCGCCAATGACGGCACGATAACAATTTCTGCTTCAACGGGTGGCTACGGAAGTTACGGTTACAGTATAAACGGCGGAACATCTTGGCAGGGATCGGGAAATTTCACAAACCTTGCCCCCGGTACTTATAACATAAGGATTCGCGATGCAGTCAATACAGGTTGTATCATTCCGCTGAATCCTGCAGTTGTCATAACAGAACCTGCTGTACTCTCCGCATCAATAGTAAGTACTGCCGTTACATGTAACGGCGCTAATAACGGCTCAATTACGATCAACGGAGCCGCCGGCGGATATGGCACTTATGAATACACGATAAACGGAGGAACCACATGGCAGGCTTCCCCTGTTTTCGCAGCACTTATTCCTGGTTTCTATAATATTAAAATAAGGGATGCAGCCAACATCGGATGTATTGTAACACTGAATGGTTCACTTAATATCACTGAACCTCCGGCGTTGAATGCAAACGTGGCCAATACCAATGTTACCTGTAATGGTGCAAATAATGGTACAATAACAATTTCGTCACCCACAGGAGGTTATGGCACTTATGAATACAGCATAAATGGTGGAACATCATGGCAGGGCTCAGGTACTTTTACAAATCTTGTCCCGGCTTCTTATAATGTTCAGATCAGGGATGCAGCACATACAGCATGTGTAATAATCTTGAACCCCGCACTTATCGTAACGCAACCGGTTGTTCTTTCAGCCACAGTTACCCCAACGATGGTAACCTGTAATGGAGCGAATAACGGGATCATTGCAATTACAGGTGCAGCCGGCGGTTACGGAACTTATGAGTATTCAGTTAACGGTGGCACAACATGGAACGGTCTGGGCAATTTTACCAACCTGGCGCCAAATACCTATAATATACAGATCAGGGATGCTGCACAACCGGCTTGTGTAGTGATTCTGAATCCTGCGCTTATAATCACTCAGCCGCTTGTTCTCTCTGCAATAGTCGCCAAATTAAATATAACCTGCTTCGGAGCCAGTGACGGATCTATCACAATATCTGCACCTGCAGGAGGATATGGTACTTATGAATACAGCATTAATGGCGGTGGCTCATGGCAGGCCTCAGGAAACTTTACTCTTCTCGGTCCGGGCAACTATAATGTCCAGATCCGCGATGCGGCCCATCCGTCGTGTGTGATTGTTCTGAATAATGCAGTGCAGATAACCCAGCCTGCCGTACTGAATGCTGTTGTAACGCCGACAAATGTGACATGTAAAGGTGCAAATGACGGAATTATTAATATCACGGTTCCAACAGGCGGTTCAGGCACTTATGGTTATTCAATTGACGGGGGAACCATCTGGCATGCTGCAGGATTATTTAACGGTCTTGTTCCCGCAACTTACGATGTTCAGATCCGTGATGCAGTCAATACAGCATGTGTCATAACCCTGAACTCTGCACTTATAATAACAGAACCGAATATACTTTCTGCTACGGTGACAAGTTCGGATGTTACCTGTAACGGCTCTACCGATGGCACAATATCAATCACAAATCCTTTGGGTGGTTATGGCACTTACGAGTACTCTGTGACCGGAGGAACATCGTGGCAGGCCTCAGCGTTATTAGCCGGACTTGCACCGGCTTCATATAATGTACAGATCAGGGATAAGGCACATACTGCATGTGTTATAATCCTGAATCCTGCGCTCGTAATAACTCAGCCACCACTTCTCTCCGCAACAGTTGCTGGTTCAAATGTTACATGTTTTGGCACAAACAATGGTACCATAACAATTACAAATCCGCTCGGCGGATATGGAACTTATGAATATTCGATTAACGGCGGAGCAGGATGGCAGGGTACCGGAACGTTTACTTCACTTCCTCCTGCTACTTATAATGTTCAGATTCGCGATGCCGGACATCCTGGCTGCGTAATAACTCTGAATGCTGCGTTGGTGATAACCCAGCCCCCTGTGCTCCTGGCAACAGTTAACAGTACCAACGTTACGTGTAACGGAGCTAATGATGCCACAATAACAATCTCTGCTCCTGCAGGCGGTTACGGCACTTATGAGTATTCCGTCAATGGAGGAACATCATGGCAGGCTTCCGGAAACTTTGCCGGACTGATCCCTGGATTCTATAATGTACAGATACGCGATGCAGCACATACGGCATGCGTTGTGATTCTTAACGGATCGCTTCAGATTACACAGCCGGCTGCTTTAAATGCAGTTGTAAACAGTACCGCAGTTACATGCAACGGAGCTAACAACGGAACAATAACTATCTCCGGATCAACCGGTGGTTATGGAACTTATGAATACTCTATAAATGGTGGTGCAATATGGCAGGCTTTGGGTTCATTTACAGGACTCGCTCCGGCTACCTATACTGTAGTGATCAGGGATGCTGCACATACAGCATGTGTTATAACTCTGAACCCTGCACTTGTAATCACCCAGCCTGCTGTAATGACTGCTACGGTCACACCTGTTATGGTAACCTGTAACAGCGCCAATGATGGCAGAATAACAATCTCAGGAGCGGCCGGCGGATATGGATCATACCAGTTCAGTATCAATGGCGGAACATCCTGGCAGGGATCAGGCATATTTACAAATCTGGCTCCGGCTTCTTATAATGTACAGATCAGAGATGCTGCAAATACGGCTTGTGTTATAATATTGAATCCTGCGCTTTTAATTACTCAACCACCCGTTCTCTCAGCCACATTGGCCAGGACGAATGTAACCTGTTTCGGAGGCAATGACGGCACAATAACAATATCTGCTCCTTCAGGCGGATACGGAACCTATGAATATAGTGTTAATGGCGGAGGTTCATGGCAGGCTTCCGGAAACTTTACATTGCTCACACCCGGTGCATATAACGTGCTTATAAGGGATGCTGCAAATACCGGATGTATAGTTGTCCTTAATAATAACTATGCAATAACCCAGCCTGCAATTCTGGCAGCTACAGTTACCAAGACAGACGTTTCCTGTAAAGGGGCCAATAATGGAACAATTACAATCAGTTCTCCGTCAGGTGGTTCCGGAACATATCAATATTCAGTTGACGGAGGTGGATCATGGGTAGCATCAGGAAATTTTGTAAACCTGCTGCCTGCAACCTATGATGTTCGTATACGTGATGCGGCTAACACGGCATGTTCGGCAATACTCTATCCGAATCTGGTGATAACAGAGCCGATCTTGCTCGCATTAACCTCTACCGGCGATATCCCGCTCGACTGTTTTGGAGACCTGGATGGAAACGGAACATTCTATGCTTCAGGCGGCACCTTACCGTATAACTTCCATGTGGTGGCAAATACCACAGGAGCTACTCTGGCAGCTCCCGGATTCAATTCACAGACCTTCTTTAATGCAGGCGTAGGAACAATTACTATCGCTGTAACTGACTTCAACGGATGTTTTGCACAGGCAACAATCAATGTAACTCAGCCTGCGTTACTGACTCCCGGAACAATTGCAGCAAACCAGGTACTCTGTTCGGGAGACAATCCTGCACAGCTCACCGAAACAGTTCCTGCAGCCGGTGGCCCGGGTGCCTATAGCTACCAGTGGCAGTATGGTTCAACAGCTGTTGGTCCTTTCATAAATATTGCCGGAGCAACCGGAATACTTTATACTCCACCTGCCGGAGCGACAAATACCCTGTTCTACAGGAGAATGATTACCTCAGGTATTTGCACACCGGTCTTTAGTAATGTGGTTGAAGTTCTTGTTAATCCTAAACCGGTTGCCATACTTACAGGCGGTGAAACCATCTGTCCTGCCCAGACTTCAATCCTGAATGTGAATATGATGGTTGGAACGGGTCCTTTCGAAGTCAATATCAATAACTTCGGAACTATAACAGGATATGTCAGCGGAGCCAATATTGTTGTATCGCCTGCCGCCACAACCACATATACATTATTGAGTGTGAAAGATGCAAATGGTTGTGAAGTGTTGAGTCCTTCTGCAAATCTGATAGGTTCAGTCACGGTTACCGTCAGGGCTTTGCCGGCCATTACTACCTCGCCAGTAAACAAGACCTCTTGCGAATTCGGTATGGTTGCCTTCAATGTTGTGGCAACAGGAACCGACCTCACTTATCAGTGGTATGTGAATACAGGTAGCGGATTTAATCCGGTTGCAGACGGAGGAGTCTATTTCGGAGCCACCAATTCGACACTGAGTATTTTCGGGGCAACAAGTCTTATGAACGGGTATATCTACCATGTTGTGGTTACAGGTTGTTCTTCATCTGTCACCTCAACTGATGCAACTCTAACTGTTAATACAGATCCGGAGATTACTGCACAACCTAAAGACACAACCGCATGTATGAATGCTGGTGCAGACTTTAGTGTCAGCGCAACCGGAACCGGTGTCACCTACCAGTGGCAGGTCAACAAAGGCGCCGGATTTATTAATATGGTCGATGATGCCAATTTCAGCGGGTCGGCTCTTAATACACTTACAATTACAAATGCACAGGCTGCATTCAACAACTATATCTTCAGGGTAATTTTAACAGGAACATGCGGTATTCCGGTTTATTCAAACTTGGCTGTGCTGCGGGTTAATATACCTCCTGTCATAACTCTCAACCCTGTGAATAAATCAGCCTGCGATGGTACAGGGCCTATAGTGTTCACTGCCAACGGATCGGGAATTATAGATTCTCTGAGATGGCAGGCATTCAGCGGAGGAGTATGGTCGGATATTATTGACAATGCAGTTTACAGCGGGGCTGCTTCACAGCAGCTCACCCTTGTCACTGTTCCGATCGCTCTTAACGGGAACCAGTACCGGCTCGCACTGAAGGCTAAATGTATTACGGTCTATACAACCGGCGCAACACTGACAGTAAATCCGAATCCTGTCGTCGATTTCAGCGCTATGGATCCAATACATGCCTGCGGGAATGTTCCGCTTGTCATCAATGGCAATCCAACCGGCGGATCGGGTATCTGGTCAACTCACCTGTGGACAGGAGATGTTGGTCCTCTGAGTAATTATTATATCCAGTCACCAACTTTCAATTCGCAGATTGCAGGAACTTATGCCCTGAATTACAAGGTTAAGGATAGTAAGGGATGTACGGCGAACGGAAATGTTACAGTAATTGTTGATGCTCCCGATGCATCCTTCAGTCAGGATAAGTCAACCGGATGTACACCGTCGACAGTTACCTTTACTAAGGACATGACCGGCATTGCAAAATTCTGGTGGGACTTCGGTGATGGATCACCAAAAGATTCGGTTAATGCAAATCCTGTACATACCTTCACAAATGCCAATTTATCATCTATTGAATATTATAATGTGAAACTTACAGTGAGATCACCGGGCGGTTGTCTCGATACATTTACTTCGATGGTAACAGTTTACCCTGCTATAGATGCCAGCTTTACTGCCACACCTTCAACGGTTTGCAGCGGAGGTACAGTAATTCTTACTGCATTGCAGGGAGCAAACAGATACTTCTGGGATTTCGGTGACGGAGTGAGTGGTTATTTCCCGAATACGACCAATCATATCTATACCAACTTCACCACGGTTCCTGAAAATGACACCATCACACTCACAACCACTTCATTCTACAATTGTGTTGATGTGAAGAAGATGGTTGTAAAAGTTATGCCTGTCCCGGTTCCTCAGTTTACTGCGCTTCCGGTTTCACAGATCTACGATGCAGCCGGCAATCCAGTTGTCTTTACAAATACCACAAATGCAGGTACATGGACATGGTTATGGAAATTCGGAGACGGAGCCACAGCGACAGATCAGAGCCCGACTCATACCTATACTGGTATTGGTACGTTTGATGTTGTGCTGGTTGCGGGCAATGCAAACTGTTCCGACAGCGTCGTACATTCTGTGATAGTCACCCCAATTCCGCCTGTGGCGAATTTCGATCTGATACCATCGGGCTGTTCACCACTGAATGTTGAGATCAACAATACATCTCTTAATACAAACACTCCGGGAACAACATATATGTGGGACTTTGGAGATGGTGGCGCTTCAACAGCCAGGAATCCTACATACACGTATTTTGATCCGGGTACTTTCCGCGTTCAGCTGACAGTGACCGGGCCGGGCGGTACATCAACATATTCCCAGGTTGTCAATTCCTATCCTTCACCCAAAGCAAACTTCCAGGTATCTCCAACTGTGGTGTTTGTGAATGATGAACAGGTAAGGATGTTCAACCTGACCCAGGGTGCTGATTCATATCTGTGGGAGTTTGGCGATGGAGACACCTCTAAGGTTAAAGAACCATTTCATAAGTATATGGCGGAAGGAGTGTACGATATTACCCTTTGGGCATATTTACATAATGTGGTTAATGGACAGACTATTACCTGCAGCGATAAGTATGTATTGTCACCCGGAGTGACTGTTGAGCCAACCGGTGTTCTAAGGTTCTCAACTGTCTTCACTCCGAATACAACTGCAGAAATTGAGCTGGATCATCTGCCGACCGGAGGTGTTGAGATTGACCAGTTCTTCTTCCCGCCGGTAAATCAGAAAGTGATTAAATACAAGCTTCAGGTCTTCAACAGGCTTGGTGTGCTGATATTTGAAAGTAACGATATAAATATACCGTGGAACGGATATTATCATCACAAGCTTTGTCCGCAGGGTGTATATGTATGGTACGTGGAAGGGAAATATGCTAATGGTCAGCCGTTCAAGAAAGTGGGAGATGTGACGCTGTTACACTAGAAGGCTCAACGGCACAATGGAGCAAAGGCTCAAAGGTGTATCCCAATTTGGGAAAATGTCAAATTTATTGCATGCCCCCTCTATAAGAATTAGAGAGGGGGATGGGGGTGAGTTCATGAGGAAAGAGGTAAAAAATGTAAGCCCGTTGAAAAACGGGCTTTTTTTAGTGCCTTTGTGTTCCTTTGTGCTCTTTGTGGTTAACCTTTGTGTCCTTTGTGGTTAATGGCTTTCAAAGTTATTAAGGGTAAAAATATATTCTCAATAATTCCAACTATCTTCAATTATCTGAGTCTTTAGTTCGGTAATATGAGCATTGACGAAATAAATATTAACAGGCAAATCCTTGAACGTTGCAAAAACGGGGAGGTTAAGGCGCAGTTCATGCTCTATAAGCAATACTCAAAGACTATGTACAACATCGCGATAAGGCTTCTGAACAATAAGATGGATGCTGAGGACATTCTCCAGGAATCTTTTGTAACTGTTTTTGAGAAGCTGGGAGAGCTTACAAATAAAGATGCTTTTGGGAGCTGGCTGAAAAGGATAGTCATTAATAATTGCTTAACGCATCTCAGGCACCACAAATTCGAATTCGATGACATTAATGATTATTCGCCGGCAGATTTCCCCGGTGAAGAAGAAACAGAATTGAACCTCAATCCTGAACTGGTTCATAATGCAATAAAGGATCTTCCCGAAGGTGGCAGAACCGTGCTTGTGCTTCATGCTCTCGAAGGCTATAAACATCGTGAGATTGCGGAGCTGCTGGGTGTTTCCGAGTCAACATCCAAAACACAATATAAAAGAGCCCTGGAAATGCTCTTCATTCAACTTAAAAATAAGATATATGTCGGATAAACTGGAAAAATATCTCGTGGAGCAGAGAAATAAGCTGGATGTGGAATCTCCTGATTATAAATCAATCTGGAAGGGTATAGAAAGAGATCTCAGTACTGATAACTCTTCAGTTAATCATCTGGCACGAAAAAACATCATCATCAGAATCCGGAACATTGCTGCGGCAGCGTTCATCCTCTTTTCGCTCGGATATATAACGAATGATATTATTCATACCCGGAAGCGTGTCAGAAGTACAACATTGTCAGCAATTGACATCAATCTTGGCCGGCGTGAAAATGAATACAAAAGCCTTGTGAGTTTTAAAACGAAAGAGGTCAGTTCATTTTCCGGTTCGCGTGACATAGTAATAAAAGAACTCTTTGAAGAGATCGGTAAACTTGATCTGATATATGATCAGTCAATGAAAGACCTTAAAGAGCTTGGACCTGATGAAAAGGTGATTAACACGATCTTCAGTACTTATGAACAGAAGATACGTCTTCTTGAATTGATTATTATTGAAACAAACAAAACAGACAGACATGAAAACGATGAAAAGAATAATCTTTAATCTGGTTGTTGTATCCCTTTTTGCAGGATCGGCTTCCTTATTATCAGCTTCTGCAACGGATCTTAACAAAACCTATACCTGGAAATATAGTATCAACAAGGATGCGCGGGTTGCTTTTGATAACTACGATTGCAACATAATAGTCCATACCTGGGATAAGAGCGAGACAGAATATCATTTAACAGTTGATGTCAAAACCAAATCTGATGAGGATGCCGCTGTACTTGATAATTATCTTCAGAATCTTAAATTCAGCAATAGTCAGACATCTGTCAGTTTCCGGGATAGTTTCTGGCAAACACGGACTAATATTATGGGGAAGACAACTATGGAACTTGAAGGAGGGAAAAAAATCGCTCTGACTGATATAAAAATTAAAGGGGAACTCTGGATCCCGGCAACCTGCCGTTTCGAATTGAGTTCAAAATATTCAGAGATAAATATGGAAGATTTTTCCGGACAGCTTTTTCTTGATTTGTATAATGATAATTTTTTTGGAGCCAATGTTAAAGGCAAATCAGAGATAAAAGATAAATACAGCACAATTGAATTTAAAAATATGCAAGACATCAAGGCAGATCTTTATAACTCGAAACTCGAAGCCGTGAAAACAGGAGATATGAAAATAGAATCAAAATATTCTAAAGTTACAGCGGTCAGTTCTGGTAACCTGGATCTCAATAGTTATAATGATAAGTATAGTATTCCAAAGACCGGAGATATAATCTTTGTCGCTAAGTACTCAGATATTAAAACGGAAACATCGGGTCAGATCAGCCTCGATTGTTATGAAGGGAGTGTGATCATTAATGATGCCAGGGATATTAAAATAACCTCGAAGTATGCCGATTTTCAGTTCGCTGTTGCAGGAAATATTACAGTTTCTTCATCTTACAATGATAAGCTGGCGGCAGGCAAGCTGACTTCATTGAAGATCAGTGATTCCAAATATTGTTCCTACAGGGTTGATGAAATGGTAAGCTCACTTACCGAGGCCGAGGGTTATGAGGATAAATTCATGATCCAAAAGACTGGTCAGGAATTTAAGGAATTTAGGATAAATGGAAAATATGCGGATATATCGTTCAGCCTGCCAAAAACCGTCGATTTCAGGTTCAAGGCAAATATAACCTACCCGAAATTAGATATGGATGAATCGCAGTTAAAAGCCAGAACAAAGATAAGTGAGGATTCCCGGCTCGAATATGATGCCATTAAAGGAACAGAGAAGGAAGGGATGCCGGTTATAGAAGTAAATGGCTATGAAATGTCGCTGAAGATAACAGAGTTATAGGCAATCCTGGAATCCACATGGCTTAAGTATAAGCCTGACGCCTGACGCCTCATGCCTTTTTCCCCTGTGCCCTGAGCTCTGTGCCCTATGCCTATCCCTCACAGCTCATGCCTTTTTCCCTGTGCCCTGCGCCCTGTGCCCTATGCCTATCACTCAAATCTAACTCCTCACCCCCTAAAAAAATGCCGGAGGAGATTTCAATAATTTATCTGGTATTACAACTCAGGCATTTTTTATCTGTTCTGCTTAAAAAAAATCACCTTTTCACAGCAATTGTTTAAAATATTTAGTAAATTTGGGTAGCTGTGTTTCTAATTTGTGAATAAATGTCTCTTCTAAAGTACATCGAAAGATTGCGACGTAGTTGTATGTTGTCGTCTGTTATGTTATCCGGCCCAGGTAATTTTGATAACTGTAATCACTCAAGGTTTTCCAAGTTTTAAGTTCTTAAGATATGGACCCAATCCCTTTTTCAATATCAGAATACAGTCTTGAAACCTACCTGATAAGTATTTCAGGCCGGAGCAGGATTCTCTATTGGATCATCATAGGGATGATCAAATCCGGTATTGCAATCCTTCCTTTTATCTATGTTGATGTTTCGGTGCAGGCCAGAGGCTACTTCCAATCGGATATTGAAAAACAGATTGTTTTTACTCCCTATCAGGGAAAAATTATCTTTACCTCGATTCGGAACGGAGGAGATATTAAAAAAAGAGATACTCTTTTAGTATTTGATACAGAATCTATAAGGGCCCAACAGGCTTCCCTGATCCAGAGAATTGGGGAAAATAATGCATCTATTATGGATTTGGAAGCGCTTACTAAACACTATTCCATAGCAGACCGGTCTGTTCAGTCAGGAGTAATTACAGAGAGGTATAAGGCTGAATTTGCAAACTTCAGAAATCAGCAAACTATTCAGTTTCAAAAATACCAGAAAAAAAAGACTGAGCATGAGCGGAATAAAGTTCTTTATAATCAACAGATAATACCTAAATCCGATTTTGAGAATAGTCTCTTTTTGCTTACTACGGAGAAAGACAATCTGGAGCAGATTCTATTATCTCAGGAATCAATATGGCAAAGCGATTTAACATTGCGCAGAAATGATTCAATCAAACTGGTTGCCGATTTAAAACAATACTCCGAGGATTTAAGAAACCGCATAATCTTCGCTCCAACTGCAGGAGAAATAATTCAAAGTTCAGATATTCAGATAGGAAGTATTGTGAGTGCGGGACAGAAAATTGCAGAGATATCTCCCGAAGGTGAACTGGTTGCGACCTGTTTTGTAAAACCTGCGGAGATCGGCTTAATTCATGAAAAGCAGAAAGTAAAAATTCAGGTTGATGCCTTTAACTATAATGAATGGGGTATACTGCAGGGAGATATCATTGATATTTCGGATGATATGATTGTAGAGAATGGATCTGATGCATATTTCAGGGTTAAGTGTAAACCTGAAAAGACTTTCCTCTCATTAAAAAACGGATACAAAGCTGAGATTAAAAAGGGGATGAGTCTAAATACAAGAATTCTGATAATAAGAAGGAGCCTGTATCATTTACTATTCGATAAGGCCGATAAATGGTTCAATCCTTACACCTATTCCAAAGAATAGTAGTATTATGAATATTAAAGTGAAACAACGGGATATTACAGACTGCGGAGCAGCATGTCTTGCTTCAATAGGCGCATATTACAATATGTCTTTGCCAGTAGCTCGAATAAGACAATTCGCGGGAACGGACAAGAAAGGGACCAATGTATTGGGCCTCGTAGAAGCTTCAGGAAAGATGGGATTTCTGGCTAAAGGTGTAAGAGGCGATTGGGACAGCTTGTTTAAAATTCCAAAACCTGGTATTGCACATGTTATTGTTAAAGAGGTACTTCATCACTATGTCGTCTTGCTCAGGACAACGGATAAGTATATTGAAATAATGGATCCTGCTGATGGGCTTATTCATAGGATTGAACATGAAGAATTCAAAAAACAATGGACCGGAGTGTTGGTGCTTATCGCTCCGGGTGAAACGTTTACAGTTAGAAATGAAAAGGTTTCGACTCAGGTTAGATTCTGGAATTTAGTAAAACCTCACAGAAGTATTCTTCTTCAATCTCTTGCAGGTGCACTTGTATTTTCGGTACTTGGCCTTGCAATGTCAATTTATGTAGGAAAGCTGGTTGATACTGTACTTCCGGGCGGAAACCTTAGTCTTCTGAACCTCTTGGGTGTTGCTATGGTTCTCATAATTTTATTAAGACTTTTACTTAGTTTTTTCCAGACAATTTTTATTCTAAAAACAGGACAAAAAATTGATGCAACACTCATACTCGGTTATTATCAGCATCTGTTAAAATTACCTCAGACTTTTTTTGATAATATGAGAACCGGTGAAATAATCTCAAGAATTGGTGACGCTGTCAAAATTCGGGTATTTGTGAATGAAGTTACCATTAGCTTTATTTTAAACCTTTTCATCCTTGTAGTTTCATTTGCACTGATGTTCACTTTCTTTTGGAAGTTGGCTCTGATCATGCTGGTCGTTGTTCCATTTTATATCATAATATATTATGTCTCCAACAAGCTTAACAGGAAGGTACAAAGGAAGGTAATGGAGCGTGCTGCAGATCTTGAGGCACAATTGGTGGAATCTTTGAACTCTGTTGGCACAATTAAGAGATTCGGCCTGGAAGATTTTTCCAATCTTAAAACTGAAACGAGATTTGTCAGTCTTTTGGAGATTATTTATAAGTCCGGATTAAATGGCATTTTTTCATCAAGTTCTACAAGTCTTATTTCTCAACTTATCACCATTCTGGTACTATGGGTTGGAGCCGGGTATGCAATTGGATCGCAGATTACTCCGGGTGAATTACTCTCATTTTATTCGGTGGTTGGATACTTTACTGGTCCGGTTACCTCTGTTATAGGGTTTAACCGAACGTTGCAGGATGCGAAAATTGCTTCTGACCGTTTATTTGAAATTTTTGACCTGGAGATAGAAAATGAATCAAACAAAATAGAACTTAAACCTGAAATGGTTGATGATATACATTTTGAGAATGTCAGATTTCGTTATGGAACAAGAGTTGAGGTCTTTGATTCACTGAATCTTACAGTAAAAAAGGGAGAAATAATTGCTGTTGCTGGTGAAAGCGGTTCCGGCAAAACTACATTGGTTTCATTGCTTCAGAATCTATATCCGATTCAGGCGGGTCATATCCATATCGGGCGTTATGATCTTCGTCACCTTACCAATCAGTCATTGCGAAAGATTGTTTCTGTTGTTCCCCAGAGAATTGATCTGTTTTCAGGAAATGTACTTGACAACATAGCAGTAGGGGAATTTAATCCTGATATGACCCGGATTATGGAGGTATGTGACAAGCTTGGCATGACTAAATTTGTAGAGCAGTTGCCACAGGGATTTAACACATACCTGGGAGAAAACGGAGCAACGTTGTCAGGTGGTCAGCAGCAACGAATAGCCATTGCCAGGGCGCTTTATCGAAATCCTGAGATTCTGATTCTTGATGAAGCCACCTCCTCACTCGATTCCCTTTCAGAGGCGTTTGTACAAAATACGATCCGCTTACTCGGTGAAGAATCCAAAACAGTAATAGTCATTGCACATAGGCTTTCTACAATCAGCATGGCTCAGCGGATAATCATGCTTGAAAAGGGGAAGGTTGTTCAGGATGGTTCATTAGAAGAACTGTCAGCAATTGAAGGCCCTTTTCGCACAATGTGGATGCACCAGACTATTGATATTAAGGAACCTGTAAAACTATAATATCTACATTATGAAAGTATTTGAATATCTAGACCGGATAAGTATGATGCATAAACTTGTCACGAGGCAAAAGACGGGAACTCCTGAAGAGTTTGCCAAACGAATGAACATAAGCCGGACTACTCTTTACGAGTTAATAGATGAACTTAGATCCCGCGGAGTACCTATAGCTTATTCAAAATCCGGCAAGACATTTTTTTATCGCCAGCCTTACGATATTACCGTGACTTGTTCACTCAGGCCATTAACCTTTAAAGAAGAAAAAGAAAATTCAGGAGGGATAAATATTTTTACCAAAATCCTTTTTTTCCGTACGCTGCTCTCCGACCTTAGTATGGTAATGTTACCATGCTAAAGCCCCCGGCATGAAAAAAAAAGGAGGATGAATACTGAACCACTTAAAATTGATACTTATGAAAAATGAATTTGGGGTAATTGAATTGACAAAAAATGAACTAATTGAATGCAATGGAGGCATGGTAATGCTTATAATTGGCTTGTTTCTGCCTAATTTCGAACGATTTGTTGATTTTGTAGAAGGTGCAAAAGAAGGTTATGAACGTGCAACAAACGCATAATAAAAAATTAAAACTATGGAAAAATTTGGACTTGTTGAGCTTACATCAAATGAAATGATTTCTATCGATGGAGGGAAATCATTAAGTTATTATGTTGGATTGTTCGTCGGAGCGGCTGCAGGAACTGTTGTTGCATTAATTAAAGGTATTGAAGATGGCGTTGATGGTCATCATGCATAAAAAACATCTAAAAATTAATTATTATGGAAAATTTAAAAAATTTGGAATTATCTGAAATGGTACAAATTTCAGGAGGAGTAAATGTTGCGTATGAAGTTGGATATGCAATAGGAAGTGGTCTAAAGAAACTGTTTTTTTTAAGAACACTTTTTGAAGTCTTATAGTAAATTGATGTTAGAGAAATGCAATTATTCAATTGCATTTCTCTATATTAGTATACCGAGTAATAATTAATCGAGCTTAATTTTGAAGAAAGTTGATTTACGAGATTTTATTACATTTTTAAAAAATCCAAGCTCAGGGGAATATTATGAGATTAATTCCGTTTCTAGCTTTCTAAAGTTAGTCTGGAAATCATTTTTTGTTCTTATGGGTATAGATATTATTATAGGAATCCTTATAGTAATTCCGTTAAGATATTTTAATTTATATCCTTCTCTTAATGAATTTAAATTCACGCCTGTTAATATTTTAAAGATAACAATAATATCACCTGTAATTGAGGAATTAATCTTCAGACTTCCCCTGCGTATTTCTAAAATTAATCTTGCAGTTTCTTTTAGTCTAATAATATTTTTGGTTTTAAAGAGATGGTGTTTTTTTAATATATATTTGAGCCTATCCTGTTCATCGATTTTATTTTTTTCGCTGTATTTATATTTTAGAAAAGGAATAAATATTTATTATAAACTATCATTTTTTTTAACTCATCATTTTCGGCAATTTTTTTATTTTATGGCTCTGGTATTTGGAATTCTACACCTAACTAATTACAGAGTAGACTTCAGGTATTTTTATTTGTTCCCTTTTTTCGCAATTAATTATCTAGTTTCAGGATTTTTTTGGGGCTATCTGCGTGTTAGATATACATATGGCATTTACCTCTGTATTGCTTCGCATATATTTGTAAATAGCATTTATTGTTTTGTATTATCACGGTGATAAAGAATTAAATATTCCGGTGCTCTGCACCTTTGCTTTCATTCTCTATTTTCGTTTCTACAAATATTTCGCAGCTCTGCTGCTCAGTTAAAATATAGAAGAAGGTAAATTCATTTATTATTCAGAAATTAGAATATTGATCAGTAGTATTATTAAAGGTGCATAGGACTACAATATTTGTAGCAAACAGATGATTAAATGAATATTACAGGTGCAGCGCACCGAAAAATTAAATATGCTCACAATGGCGAAAATGTTATTTCCATCTTGTATATGCTGTGAAAAACCGCGATGCTCTTATTAAACAGGAAGGGAAGAATATAGGAAGATGTACATTAACTAAATGAATTTCTAAATAAAGCGGTACATGAAGAAACTCGACAGACTATTACAAGCAATAATCCTTGCCTTATCGATATATTTACTGTTTAGGTTTTACGGAGATGAGAAATTTACCAGGTTGGATTATGTATGGATTGTAATACTTGCTTTGGCAGGTTTCATTACACTCATAAAAGAAGCCAAAAGAAAAAGAAAGGAGAATTAAATATTCCGGTGTTCCGCACCTTTCTTATCTTTTTAATACTCGTTTCTACAAATATTTTGCGACTCTGCCGCTTTTCAGTTGCTTTAAAAATGGAGATGTATGAAATTATTGCAACTAAACACCCATGCGATGTTAGAGGTGCAGAGCACCGGAATATTTGTAGTACACAGATAATTAAATGTTTATCATAGGTGCAGCGCACCGTAATATTTGTAGTAAACAGATGATTCAATGAATATCTAAAGTGCATCTAACCGAAATATAAAATATTTACACAATGGCTAACACATATACACAATGTTATTTCCATTTGGTATTTGCGGTGCAAAACCGGGATGCACTTATTAAAATGGAATGGAAAAATGAAATGGAGATGTATATTACGGGAATTGTCCAAAACCACCAGCATAAAATTCTTGCAATAGGCTCTATGCCCGACCATATACATATCTTAATAGGATATAATGTAAATCAGCTAATACCAGGACTTGTGGAAGAAATTAAAACATCAACAAATAAATGGATAAAGGAGAAAAAACTCTCAAAATTTAAATTTGACTGGCAGATAGGCTACGGCGCATTTACACATTCAAGATCAGAAATTGATATTGTGGTAAAATATATTTTCGCACAGAAAGAACATCACAAAAAAAAGCCATTTAAAGAAGAATATCTGGAAATACTGGAAAAGAATGAGGTTATATTTAGCAATGAATATCTTTTTGCATTTTTCAATAATGTTTATGATTAGAATTAAATATTCCGGTGCTCTGCACCTTTGCTTTCATTCTCTAATTTCGTTCCTACAAATATTGCGCGGCTCTGCCGCTTTTTATTCGCTATAAAAATGGAGATGTACGAAAATATTGCACATAAACCCCTATGCCATGTTAAAGGTGCAGAGCACCGGAATGTCAATATAAGATGAGTCTTATTTAATTAAATGTCAGGCCATTCCATGAGATTGCTTCGTCTCCCGATTTCATCGGGATCCTCGCAATGACCGTGTATTTTATTTAATTCCG
>OCZT010002040.1_pt1 | contig 20908 bp, 23 predicted proteins | sample 1539031 | NCBI WGS metagenome assembly OCZT01 (sample SAMEA3539308, study PRJEB22396) | soil metagenome | biome: tundra; feature: field; material: soil | place: USA | collected 2010-05 | depth 0.15 m | reverse complement strand
GAGGCCGGCCTCGCGCTCGGCGGCGAGGAGCGCGGCGACGCTGGCGTCGACCGCGCGCGAACCGCGCGGCGCGACGAAGACGCGCAGCGACCCACCGTGCGTCGGCAGCTCGACGACGTCGACGATCTCGAGCCCGTGTCGCGCGAAAAGCGGAATCAGCGCAAGCAGGGAGAGATACGAGAAATGTTCGTGATAGATCGTGTCGAACTGCATCCCCGCGATCGTGCGCAGCAGGTGCGGGAACTCAATCGTCACCACGCCGTCGGACGCCAGTAGCGCGGCGAAGCCGCCGACGAAGTCGTTGAGGTCGGGAACGTGCGCCAGCACGTTGTTCGCGACGATCAGGTGCGCGGCGCCGAAATCGGCCCGCACGCGTTGCGCGAGCGTGGTGCCGAAGAACTCGTCGAGTGTAGGCACGCCGGCCTCGCGCGCGACCGCGGCGACGTTGCTCGCCGGCTCGATCCCGAGCACGGGAATCCCGCGCGCCACGAAGTTGCGCAGCAGGTAGCCGTCGTTACTGGCTACCTCGATGACCCGCGACTGCGGGCCGATCCCGCGCCGGATCATCTCCTCGGCGTAGGCTTCGGCGTGCGCCAGCCAGGTCGTAGAGTACGACGAGAAGTAGCGGTAGTCGCGGAACAGCTCGTCCGGACCGGCGAAGACGTCGAGTTGCACCAGGTAGCAGCGATCGCAGACGAACGCGTGCAACGGGTAGAACCTCTCGGCCCGGCCAAGCGCGCTCGGCGGCGTCAAAGCGTTCGAGGGCGGGGAGAGCCCGAGATCGACGACGTCCACGCTCAAAGCATGGCCGCACGAGCGGCAGCGCGGCGAGCGATTAGGCAAAGAAGCTGGCGACGCCATCGATCACCCGCTCGATCGACCGCGCGGGCATCAGCGAGTGCAGCGGCAGCGTCACCACCTCGTCGACGACGCGCTCGGTGACCGGCAGCGGCGCCCGGCGCGCCGACGCGAAGAACGTGTGGCGGTGAACCGGCACGAAGTGGATCCCGGTGTCGACGCCGCGCGCGTCGAGATGGGCGATCAGCGCTTCGCGGCGGCCGTCTTCGATGCGGAGGCTATAGATGAACGGCGAGACGTCGGCGTAGCTGCGCCGCAGCACGCGCACGCCGGGGATCCCGTCGAACGCCTCGGAGTACCGCTCGCAGACCGCGCGCCGGCTCGCGATGAACTCATCGGCGCGCTTGATCTGCGAGACGCCAACGCTCGCCATGATGTTGGTGAGGTGGTAGCGGAAGCCTTCGGAGACGACGTCGTAGTCCCAGGCGCGCTTGTTTTGGTAACGCAGCGTCGTGTCTTTGTCGACGCCGAGCAAACGCAGCCGATGCAGCCGCTCGACCTCTTCGCGATGCGGCGTCACGACGCAGCCGCCGTCGATCGACGTGATGACCTTGACCGGGTCGAAGCTGAAGAACTGGACGTCGCCATCGGTCCCGATCTTGGCGCCGCCGGCGGTCGAACCGAAGGCATGGCACGCGTCCTCGACCACCCGCAGACCGTGGCGTCGCGCGAGCGCGTAGACGTCCGCGATGCGGCACGGAATCCCCGCGAAATGGAGCGGTACGATCGCTTTCGTGCGGGGACCGATCTGAGACTCGGCCGACGCGACGTCGAGCCCGAGGTCGTCGTCGCGAATGTCGCACATGACGACCTCGGCGCCGGTCGCGCGGATCGCCTGGTGGTCGGCGACGTAGTTGAACGAGGGTGTGATCACCTGATCGCCGGGGCCGACGCCCGCCGCCAACAGCGCGATATGGAGCGCGGAGGTGCCGGTGTTGGTGCACACGACATAGCGGCCTTCTAGGCCCAGGTAGGCTGCGATCCTCTCCTCGAACTCCTTGGTCGTTGCCCCCATTCCGAGCCAGCCGACGTCGAGCGCGTCGGTCAGGTGCTTGAGGGTGTCGACGCCGACGTACGGGACGAAAACGGGAACGCGCGCGTCCGACGATGTAGGCTGGACCGGCGTACGGTCGAGGACGTTCATGCTTTTGTCGTGGGGCCTCCGGTGACGAATACGTTATCGGTGAAGCAGAGAGCGACCTTGGGCGGCTTTTTCACGGACCTGATAGGGCACGAACCGTAGTCCGCGGCTTTCGCAAGATCGCGTACATCACGTCACCCCAGCCCAAGCGCTCCGAGAGCAGACCGTCGAAGACGAGCGAATAGACGAGGCGAGGTACGTACCAGCGGATGATACGCCCCTGGTGCGGGTCTCTGCCGAACGCCGCCGCCATCGCCCGTCGCAGCCAGCGCGGGAAGTGCTCGAAGGCCTCGCCCCGGTTACCGAGATACGCGACTTCGAGTCCGAGGTGGGCCGCGAGCTTCCGCAGCGACGCACGATCGAACCAAAGCACGTGACCGGTCTTTTGCGCCGTGTCGTTGATGAGCTTCCACGTAGCCCCGAGTTGGCGCGCCCGAGCCGAAGCGATGTCCGGAGTCGCCAGAAAAAGTATCCCGTCGTCCTTCATCAGCCCGACCACGTGATCCAAATACGGCATGATTTCGGTCAGGTGCTCGATCACGGTGCGCATCGTGATGATGTCGAATCGCTTCCCGAACTGCATCGTGCGAACATCGCCGATCTGTATCGAATCGGCGATGCTTGGGAAGCCCTGTAGCTTCGAGTTCGGATCGATGTCGACTCCCGTGAGACGGAACGACGGTTCCAATTCCTCGAAGGTTGCGAGCAAGCCGCCGGTGCTGCACCCGATGTCCAAAACCGACAGAGTGTTACGCCGTGCCGAAAATCGAGCACAGAGTTTCACGACGAAGCGCAAGTCTTTCCCGAACTTCGCCCAGAGAGGTTCGAGGATGCGCGACAGCCGCAGGCCGACGTTCGGGAATACCCGTGGCTGCGAGAAGACGTTTTCGCTGACGTAGATCTGCCCTGCCTCGACGGCGGTCGGCATCGGGTCCATCGCGGAGGTCCCGCAGTCGGCGCAACGGCGAATGACGAACGCTGGAATCTCGCGAATGTAGTTTGCGTCTGTCACGACCATGGTTTGTCTCAACGCGGACTTCCCGCAAACGGGACAGGCGATCAGGGGAACCGGCATCGAGAGTGCGAACCGCTCAGGATCTAGACGGCCGCTACCGGCGCGGGAGCGCGCAGACCCGATGCGCGCAGCCGCTCTTCGGTGGTCCCCGGCCGAAACGACGGCGTGCGTAATTCGTCGCGCAACAACGCGAGCGCCGCCGCGATGCGTGCTTCTGATTCGGTGCCGACCGAGATCCGCACGAAGCGGTCGGTGCTCGTTCCGTATGCCGATCCCGGGACGACGGCCACGCCACGGTCGAGCAGCAGCGTGACGGCGAAGTCGAACGAGGTTCCCGGATAATCCCCGATGTCGACGAAGAAGTAGAACGTCGAAGAGCCGTGCATCGCGCGCAACCCCAACCGATCCAAGACGGCGGCTATGCGCGCGCGCTTCTCCCCCACCGCGCGAGCCTGCGGAAGTGTGACCTCGACCAAGCGGTCGAAGTAGCGCGCGAGGTAATGCTGCAGGATCGACGGTGCGCAGGTGACGAGGTGCTGGTTGAGCGCCAGCGCCGCCTCGACGAACGCGGGTGAAGAGATGAGGTAGCCGATCCGCCAACCGGAAATCCCCAGGTTCTTCGAGAGCGAGTTGACGACGACCGCGCCCTCGCCGTCGGGCGCAACCTCGGCGAGCGACGTGAAGGTGCCGTCGACGACGAAATCGCTGTAAGCCTCGTCGGTGAGCAGCCACACGCCTCGCTCGCGGCAGACGCGGTACAACGCGCGTAGCTCGTCGCCTGAATATACGCGGCCGGCCGGGTTGTTCGGGTTGTTCAAGATGAACAACCGCGTTCTTGGACCGAAGAACGAGGGGATCGCATCGAAGGCGACGTCGTGAGGGATGAACCGCGTCGTCGCCCCGCAGATGTGCGCCTGTTCGGGATAGCTCAGCCAGGCCGGCTCTTGCAGGACGAGTTCGTCCCCCGGGTCGAGGATCGCGAGCATCGCGATCGCGATCGCGATCTTCGACCCGGCCGTCACGAGCAATCCGCGCTCCGCATCGACTGCGGCGCCGTACGCTCGCTCGTAGAAGCGAGCGATCCGCTCCCGCAGGTCCCGGGTTCCGCGGCTGTCGGTGTAGTGGTCGCGCGTTTGAGGGTCGAGTTCGTCGAAACTAAAGAGCGGCACGTCGAAGAACGCCTCGCCCAAGGAGAGCACCGTCAGGTTTTCACCGCGGCGCTTCAGGTCGGAAACGAGCTGGTTGACGTAGATCGACAGCGCCTGCGGAATCTGCCGCACACGCCTGCTCGACGTCGACATGGGAAGAACAGCTGGCTGGTCGAGCATCTCCTTCGATGATCGGCGAGCAGCAGCTGCGGATTGAGGGGGGCTTCAGATGCGTCGCAGATAGCCGCCGGGATTACTCGTCATGAGGAGCTTGCCATTGTAGAAGGGATCCGCCACGAAGTCGCTCGTTTCACCAAGGTAAGCGCGGAGGGCCGTCATCGGATTGTTGTCCGGACCCCAGCCCCGAACGTGGACGTCGCGCGCTTCGGGTAGCCCAAGCACCGTGTCGGCGACGACCAGAAACGCATCAGGCGTCACCAGCGGCGCGTACAGGCGCAACTCGGCGAGGACATGATCGTGCGAGTGGTCGCTGTCCAGAACCACCATGACCCGCCGCCCGTCGGGGATCATCGAGCGAACCGTCGCGACCGTTGCCGGTTCGACCGACGAGCCCTCGACCAAACGTACGCGCCCGCCCAGCGGGTGCGACTCTATCGCGGCCCGATTGTGGCGGCGAATCTCGATATCGACTCCGATCACGAAACGATCGCCGCCGAGCAATTGGAGGATCGAAGCGGATAGGATCAGTGAGCCCCCCCGGGCGACTCCCGTTTCGACGATCACGTCGGGACGCGTCTCCCAGATGATCTCCTGCAGGGCCACGATATCGGGCGGGAGCTGGATGATCGGGAGCCCGAGCCAGCTCCATAGGTACGTGTAGTCGTGGCGCGCCGAATCGATCTCGAGCTCCGCCGCACGATGCAGCAATCCATGGTCGGTCGCCAGTGCGGCGGCCGAGACGCGCTTCTTCGCTTCGAACTCGGCGCGGTCGTCTCGCAACGATCCTCTCCTTCGGCCGCGAGGCCGGCAGCAACGGCCTCGTTGTTCTTGACGGGGACGCGCCATCCTCGCCCCGCCGTGGGTACATCTCGGCCCTTGGATGCCGATAACCGTTGGGATGGACCCATCGAGCGGCCCGATCGCACTGAGTGACCAGGACCGCCGGACGATCATCGAGCGCTACGGGAAGCGGTTCGCGGAGTTCGGCGTCGACCTGCGGACCCTGAACCCGGGAAAGTACTACGTGCTGCAGCATGCGGTGCACGCGTCGATCGGCGACCTTCGCGGCAAGACGCTGCTCGACATCGGATGCGGCTTCGGCCACTACTACGAGTACCTGCGGGAGCACGGGATCGACGTGCGGTACGTCGGCTACGACTTCATTGCCCCGTTCGTCGAGGTGGATCGGGAGCGCTTTCCGGAGGCGACGTTCGCCGTGAAGGATGTCACCCGCGACGCGATCGAGCACGAAGCAGACTACGTCGTCATGTGCCAGGTTTTCAACAACCGGTATTCCGATAGCGACAACACCGAAGTCGTGAAGGCGGTGCTGAGCAAAGCGTTCACCGCCGCGCGCCTCGGCGTCTCCCTCGACATGCTCAGCACGTACGTGAATTACCGCGAAGAGAAGATGGCGTACTTCTCCCCCGAAGAGATGTTCGGGTTTGCCAAGAGTCTCACCCCGTACGTGCGCATGCAACACGATTACGCGCCGCACCACTTCACGCTGTTCCTCTACCGAGATCCGTTCCAGCCATGACCGTCACCGTCGCCGTCACGGTCGATACCGACAACGACGACGTCTCTACCGCGAGCGAACGCACCGCGCTCTCATGGCGTTCGCTGCAGCTCGTCCCGTCGCTTGCTGCGCTGTTTGCCGAACTCGGGCTGGCGGCCACCTGGTTCGTGCGCGCCGACAGCCAGCTGGCCGAGGTGTACGGCCGCAGCGACCACCTGCTGGCGACGCATGCGGCGTGGTGGAACGCGTTCGCCGCGCGAGGGGACGAGGTCGGCTGGCACCCTCACGTGTACCGCCGCGATGACGACGGCCGATACGAACCAGAAACGGACGAAGGCGCCTTCGTCGCTAAGCTCGTGACGACGTGGAACGAGTTATGCGAGCGCGGCTACTGCTTCACGTCGGTCCGCGTCGGCGAGGCCCACTGTACCGATACCGTGATGCGCGCCTTCGCCGGGTTCGGGCTGCGCGTCGACGCGACGGCGATCCCAGGGCGCGTGCGCGACGACGCCGATCGGCGGTTCGACTGGGGTCCGACGCCGAACCATCCGTACCGCCCGAGCGTTGCCGACTACCGCGTTCCCGGCGAACCGCCGTACCGGAATTTGATTGAGGTGCCGCTCACGACGATGGGCTTTCGCGCGCGCTACGACCGTCGGCCGATGTTGCGCTATGTGAACCCCGCGTACCACGCCGACATCTTTCGCGAGGGGATCGACCGGCATCTCGACGGTATCCGACGGTCTGCGTCGAACGCCGTTCTCACGATGGTCATCCATCCGGACGAGGCGCGCGAACATCCGGCCCAACATGGGCTATATGCCCACACATTCGACACGGTGCGCAGCAACCTCACCTATCTCATCGACGCGATCGCGCGGTCCGGTTTGACGATGCGTACTGCGACGGTGCGCGACGTCGCCGCCGCGTTCGCCCTCGAAGTTCACCGGTGAGCACGAGGCACGCCGGCGCGACGACGCTGAAGAGCCTCGAGGCGCGCATCGCTGGTGAGAACATGCGGAGCCACTGCGTCCTCGTCGGCCACGCGAACACGGGGCTGTATCTTGCGCTTCGCGCGATCGCAGAGCACCGGGGGCAGGGCGATGTTATCGTCCCGACGATCACGTGCTCGTCGGTCGTTGAAGTGATCCTGCAAGCCGGATTCGATCCGGTCTTCGCAGACGTCGACGTCCCGGAGGCAACCATCTCGGTCGAGGCCGTACGCGTGCTACTCGGGCCGCGAACTCGGGCGATCCTGCCGATCCACATCTTCGGTCACGCCGCTCCCGTCGCGGAGATCGGCGCGCTCGCGCGCGCGCACGGCGTCGCCGTGATCGAAGACGGCGCGCCAGCGACCGGCGGCGCGTTGCAAGGGCGTCCGATCGGAAGCTTCGGCGACTTTTCTCTGCACAGCTATGGCGGGACGAAGATCGTGACGGCTGGCGGCGGCGGCGCGCTGCTGACCGACGATGCCGACGCGGCGGCGTGGATTCGCGCGGAGGCGCGCGGGCTACCCCCGCTCGTCGCCGATCCGGACCGCGACTTGCTGGCGAGCAGTCATCGCAATCTCACCCACGGACTCGTCGACCTGCTTCGCGTCCAGCCGAACGCGCCGGTTGCGGCGAGCTATCGCGGCACCCTGCCGCGCTATCGCGAGCTGTATCTCCACGCGGTAACCGAGGACTCGCCGCTCGTCGAGGGCATCGCGCGTGGTCTGGATGACTTGTCTGCGAATCTGGCTGCACGGCGCGAGATCGCGCTGCGGTACCACGAGGCGCTCTCGGCATTTGAACCAGCGGTGATCGTCACGCACAGCTGGCTGCGTACGGGCACCGTGTGGCGATACACGTTCCTCGTTCGGGACGCTGCGCTGACGCAGAGCGTGACACGCGCTTTGCGCGCTGAGCGGGTCAACGCCTCGAACCATTACTGGTCGGCGGCGCAGTTGTTCGACGATCTCCATTTGCCGGGGTCGGACTACGTCAGCCCGCGCCTGCTCAACCTGTGGGTCGACCGATCGACGTTGGCGGAGGACGTCGACCGCACGATCGCGACCTTGCGTAGGACGCTGGCCGTCGCGCCTCGCGTTCAAACCGGCACCTGAGTGACCTCGAAGCCGATCGCGGCGACCGCCGCAGCGGCACGCGCGACTGCTTCATCGCGCGTCGCTCCGACTGCCACGACGTGGCCGTGTCGCGCGTTGTCGAACGCGACCGCCCCGCTGCGTTCGCCGGGGCGCAGCGCCACGCCGAGCTCTACGATCCCTGGCAGTGCGCGTGCCTCGTCGAGACCGCGGATCGCAGTGATGACTCCGGCCGGGGCCGTGATGAAGGTGAGCGTCGCGCCGCCCACCTCGCTCGGGTCGATCGACACGTCGTCGCCGAGGGCGAGCCGGGCGCTGACGACCGGGGCGACGAGTCCACTGACGGCGGCGACGATCGTGCTGGCGATGTACGAGCCGCCGCCACGCGCAGCAAGCTCGACGAGCACCGGACCGTTTTCGCCGAGAATGATCTCGCAGTGGAACGGCGAGCGACGTAGCCCGAGCGCGACGGCCGCGCGCTCGACGAGGGAAGCGACGGCGGCGCGGTCCGAGACGGACAGGGCCGCCGGATAGTTCAATGCCGTGTTCACCCGGTGGCGCGAGACTGACTGCGTGACGACGTCGCCCATCACGGCGACTCGAGCCTTGCCGCGGCCGTCCACGAATCCGTCGTTCGTCACGAGGGGGCCCGCGACGAATCTCTCGACAATGAAGCCGTGTGCGTCCGCGGCCGCCCGCGCTTCGGCAACGGCTCCTTCGACCTCGTCGGCGCGCGTGACGACCGAGACGCCGCGGCTGCCGTTGCCGCGCGCGGGCTTCACCACGAGCGGAAGACCGAACGCGTCGATCGCGGAGTGGAGCTCGCCGGCTCCGCGCACCGCAACCCAAGCGGGCTGCGCGAGACCTGCCGCCTCCCATGCAGCCCGCATCAGGGTCTTGTCGATGCAGCGCAGCGCCGTCTCGACGCCGACGCCGCAGAGTCCGATTGCTGCCGACGCCAGGGCTGCCGGGGCGACCGCAATCTCAAGACCGTTCACAACGGCGTCGGCGCCGGTGGCGAAAAGGGCTTCGAAGATGACGACGGCGTCGCTGACCGAGCCACATATCGCGATGTCCGCTTCGCCGCGCCCCGGCGCGGCCGGATCCCGATCCAGGCACGCGACGCGAAAACCAGCCTGTCGAAGTACTCGGATGGAGCGAACGTGATATGCAGCTCCGCCGAGGTGCAGGATTGTTCGCCCCATGGCTCAGACGTGCGCGAAGCCGGCTGCGCAGTCCCGCCTGCGGACCGTGCGGACTCCCTACCAAGAAGCGCAAGAACGCTCGCTCGCCCTGCTTCCTCGGCAACGCAGTCGGCGGTCGAACCGGGCCGTGCCGCTGCCCTGGTTGCCGCGCGAAGACCGAAGCCGCAGGCAGACGTGCGGATCGACGAAGAGTCGCACGACGCGGCAATGTCGTGCGCCGCGCCGTCGCGAGCGTCACCGCGCGGCATGAGGTCGAATCCGTTGGCGGCTCCGTCATTGAAGCGCGCGAGTTCGCCGCGTTCTGGTTGACGGAAAGTGACGCGTCACGGCGTTCAAGCGCGCGCCCCGCGAGATCGTCGCGGATATCCCGGCGCTTCATCGTGGCGAATCGCTGCTGCTTTTTCTCTGAAGGGCCTCGGAGCGGCCGCGACGACCACTCCTCTTTGAGAGGGGACAATGCCCGCTCCTGCGGAGCGCCCGCACTTCCTAGCTTTTCTTCGAAGGGGTGTGACTATGTCCCCACGTTCACGAACGTGTGCGGTTTTCTTTGTGCTGGCCGTCGCTGCTACTGCATGCTCTGTCAGGCCATCCGCGGTCGGACCCGTTAGCGACGCGCGGCATCTGAGCAGCCTGTCGGCCTCTTACGATGCCGCGGTGCTTGCGCTCTCGCCGTATGCGTACTACCGTCTCGACGAGACGAGCGGAACCGTCGCTACCGACTCTTCGGGAAACGGTCGGAACGCGACGTATCAAGGCACGAGCGGAACGCACTATCTGCTCGGCCAGACGAGCATCGTCGCCGGACTCGCGCACTCGCTGAAGACGTTCGGTGCCAATCCCGGCTATCCGAAAGTCGCAATACCGTCGGTGAATCTCGCTTCGAACGGTTCGGCGTGGGTAAGCGATTTTTTTGTGGCGGCTTGGGCGAAACCAGACTCCTCGCAACTCTCGCAAGCGACGGCGGTGACGGAGATCAACGATTATTACCTCGGCCAAGGCGGCGCGAACGGAAGCGCGACGACGAACGCTTACATGGGAGGGTATCCGGTGGCCAATTGGTGGGGATCGCAGACGACATTTGCCGACGGCAACGCGCATCTGCTGACCATGACGGTGCACCGCAACGCGAGCGGGACGTGCGACCTGTACCTTTACGTGGACGGATCTGCGGTGCAGAGCGCGACGGGGACTACTTGCACCGGACATTCGTTGATCGTGGTCGGAACGAACGCCGGTATCGGCGGACGAGTCTCGTTCTCCGGCGGTGCCGGGCCGTACTTTGGTGAGATCGGCGGCGTCGCGATCTTCTCGAGCGCCCTGGACGCCAGACACGCGCTGGCGCTCTGGACCGGCTACCTGGCCCGCTAAAGGAGCAGGCGAACGGTCGCGTGCATGCCGGATGCCGCGACCGTTCTTCTCTCCCTAGCCGCCGCGTGGTATAGTATCGGGGTTGCCGCGGGGAGACCCGGCAGGCGGCCGGGGTCCTCGGGCCCCGTACTTCACCCGGCCGGAGGCCGGGGGTGAATGCGTCCATTACGGCGCCACGGAGGGCGGCCGCGGGCTCAGAGAGGTTCATCCACATGGCGTCAGGCGTCACCATGCGCGCTCTTCTGGAGGCGGGGGTCCATTTCGGACACCAGACCCGCCGCTGGAATCCGAAGATGAAACCGTACATCTTTCAAGAGCGAAACGGTATCTACATCATCGACCTGTCGCAGACGCTGGCGATGCTGAACCGGGTTTATGACGCGGTCAAGCAGATGTCGCGCGACGGTCGCGTGATTCTGTTCGTCGGCACGAAGAAGCAGGCCCAGGACGTCGTCCGCGAAGAGTCGGAGCGCGCCGGTACGTTCTTCGTCAACCAGCGCTGGCTGGGCGGAACGCTCACCAACTTCGCGACGATCCAGAAGCGTATCTCGCGGCTGCGCGAGCTCGAGGGGATGCGCCAGCAAGGCACCTTCGATCTGCTCCCCAAAAAAGAGGTTGCGCGCCTCACCGACGAGCTCGAGAAGCTCGAGAAATTCCTCGGCGGGATCAAGGACATGCACCGGCTTCCCGACGCGATGTTCATCGTCGACCCGAAGAAGGAGCGCATCGCGGTCGCCGAGGCGCAGAAGCTGAAGATCCCGATCATCGCGGTGATCGACACGAACTGCGACCCCGACGAGATCGACTTCGCGATCCCCGGGAACGACGACGCGATCCGCAGCGTGCGGCTGATGGTCAGCACGATCGCGAACGCGATCGTCGAAGGAAAGACCGAGACCGAGTCCGCCTACGACGCGGCCGACTACGACGATCAGTATGCCGACATCGCCGCCGAGCCCGAGCCGGCCGGCGTCTAGCACGGAAAAACAGAAAAACGTGAACGTGGCTTACAAACCGACTGCGGACGAAATCAAACGCCTGCGGGAAGAGACGGGCGCCGGGATCTCGGATGTCCGCAACGCCCTGATCTGGGCCGAAGGCGACCACGAGCGCGCGAAGGCGCGCCTCGGCGAGCTGGGCCACGCCAAGGCCGAGAAGAAGGCCGAACGCGCTGCGAACGAAGGGCTCGTCGGATCGTACATCCATGCCGGCGGCAAGATCGGCGTGCTCGTCGAAGTGAACTGCGAGACCGACTTCGTTGCGCGCAACGAGCGCTTCCGGGAGCTCGTCCGCGACGTTGCGATGCACGTGGCGGCGATGTCGCCGCAGTACCTCAACCGCGACGCCGTTCCGGAGGCCGTCCTGACCGAGGTCAAGGCCGAGCTCCAGAAGACCGTACCGCCCGGCAAGCCGCCCGAGGTCGTCGAGAAGATCCTGGCCGGCAAGCTGAACAAATGGTACGAAGAGCACACCCTGCTCGAGCAGCCGTTCGTCAAGGACGACGCGCAGACCGTCGGCGAGCTCGTCAAGAGTGTCTCCGGTGTGCTCGGCGAGAAGATCGACGTCCGCCGCTACGTGAAGTTCGCCCTCGGCGAAGAGTAGCCGCCTCTGCCCTGAAAGGGACCCCGTGACTAGACCCGCCTACGAACGCGTTCTCCTCAAGCTTTCGGGCGAAGCGTTCGCCGGGCGGGGCGGGAGCGTCGACGTCGACACGACGACGGTGATGGCAAAGGAGATCGCACAGGTGCATGCCGACGGCGTCACGACGGCGGTCGTCGTCGGCGGCGGGAACATCTGGCGCGGCAAGATGCACGAAGCAGCGGGGATGGACCGTTCGACCGCGGACTACATGGGGATGCTGGCGACGGTCATCAACGCGCTCGCGCTGCAGGACTCGCTCGAGAAGATCGGCGTACAGTCGCGCGTGCAGACCGCGATTGCGATGAACGCGATCGCGGAGCCGTACATTCGCCGCAAAGCGATCCGCCATCTCGAGAAAGGCCGGGTCGTCATCTTCGCGGCCGGTACCGGCAACCCGTACTTCACCACCGACACGACGGCGGCGCTGCGTGCGGTCGAGATCGGCGCGCAGGCGATCCTCAAGGCGACGAAGGTCGACGGCGTCTACAGCGCCGACCCGTTCAAGGATCCGAGCGCAACCCGGTTCACCCACCTCGACTACCTGCGCGTCCTCGAGCTGGGCCTCGAGGTGATGGACTCGACCGCGCTGACCCTGTGCATGGACAACGCCCTGCCGATCATCGTCTTCGACATGCACGTCCCGGGCAACATCCGGCGGGTCGTGATGGGCGAGCAGATCGGGACGACCGTCGGACGGAGTGCCGCGCCGGTCCACGGCGAAGGGGTCGGCCATGCTGGATGACGTCTACCGCGACACCGAGTCGAAGATGAAGAAGGCGATCGAGGCGACCACGAGCGATTTCGCCTCGATCCGCACCGGCCGAGCGTCCCCCTCGCTCCTCGACCGCATCCACGTCGAGGCGTACGGCTCGACGCAGCCCCTCAAGGCGGTGGCGAGCGTGAACTCGCCGGACGGCCGTTCGCTGCTGGTCACCGCGTTCGACAAGAGCGTGGTCGGCGCGATCCGCAAGGCGATCGAAACCAGCGACCTCGGGCTCAACCCGAACGTCGACGGGGCGACGATCCGCCTCTCGATCCCGGCGCTGAGCGAAGAGCGCCGCAAAGACCTGGTCAAGCTGGTCAAGAAAAAGTCCGAAGAGCACAAGGTCGCCGTGCGCAACATCCGCCACAAAGCGAACGACGACGTGAAGGCGCTCGCGAAGAAGGGCACGATCACCGACGACCAGATCAAGCGCGGCACCGATCAAGTGCAGAAGCTGACCGACAAGTACATCAAACAGATCGACGATCTCGTCCACGGCAAAGAGAAAGAAATAATGGAGGTTTGATGACCTCCGTGACCTCTGACGATTTGGTGCTCCTACCGTGGGTACAGGCGCGAGCATTGCTGAGCGATCGGCCGCTTCGGTTTCGCGTGCTGACCCCGCCGTACGCCGCGATCGGCGTGGGGACGCTGCGCGCGCTCCGCGTCGCCGCGCTATCCGGGGAGCATGACGGTGCGTGGGAGCTGCTCGCCGGCTACGATGGCTACGAGCGAATCTGAGGTGGCGGCGATCCTGCGCCCGCCGCACGGTGTCACGCTCGACGCGACGCGGCTCCCCGCGCACGTCGCGATCATCATGGACGGCAACCGCCGCTGGGCGCGCGCCCGGCGCCTGCCGGCGATCGAGGGTCACCGCCGCGGGATCGTCGCGCTGCGCGAGATCACGCGCGCGTGCAGCGACTGGGGCATCCCGATGCTGACGGTCTACGGCTTCTCCACCGAGAACTGGAAGCGCGACAAGACCGAGATCTCGCTGCTGCTCGACCTGTGCGTCTACTTCGCGCGCAGCGAGCTCGCAGAGCTCGACCGGAACAACGTGCGGGTCAACGTGATCGGCCGCTACGACCTGCTCCCGCCGGCGTCGAAGGACGCGCTCGACCGGCTGGTCGCGAAGACCGCGCGCAACACCGGGCTCGTCCTCAACCTGGCGGTGAACTACAGCGCGCGCACCGAGCTGCGCGATGCCGTCGCGCGCATGATGCAGGACGTGCAGGCGGGCGCGCTGGCCCCCGAAGCGATCGAAGAACAGACGCTGGCCTCGTATCTGACCACGGCGGGGATGCCCGATCCCGATTTGCTGATCCGGCCCGGCGGCGAGTCACGGCTCTCGAACTTTCTGCTGTACCAGGTCGCGTACGCCGAGCTCGTGATGCTCGAAACGTTCTGGCCCGATTTCGGCCGCGACGCCTTTGCCGACGCCATCGCGGAGTATCAGCGCCGCAGGCGCCGGTTCGCCGGCGCATGACCACGAGTGCGGCATCGGCCGCAGCTGCCGCGCCGGCGGACGACCCGAAGCAGCGTGCCGTGAGCGGGCGGCGCATCCTGATCGGGCTGCTCCTCGCCGCGATCGGCGGCGCGGCGGTCGCGTGGCCGCCCGCGTTCACCGTGCTGGTGCTCGCCGTTGCGACGGGCTGTATCTACGAGTTCGCCGGATTGTCGGCGAAAAAGGGGCCGGCGCTGGAACTGCCGGTCGCGATCGCGGCGGTGTGGGCGTACGTGATCCTGACCCACTTCGGGCTGATCCACCGCTACGAGGGGCTGCTGCTCGCCGGGACCGTGATCGTGGCGCTCGCGACGGCGACCTTCACCGCCGAGTCGGGCTACTTGGCGCGCAGCGGCTACACGCTGCTCGGCGTGCTGTACATCGGCAAGCTGATGACGTATTTCATCGCGATCCGCGCCCTGCACGACGGCGTGATCTGGATGGTCTGGATCATCTTCCTCGTCGCGTTCACCGACATCTTCGCGATGCTGATCGGCACGGCGTTCGGCAAGCACCGGCTGACGCGTCTTTCGCCGAAGAAGACCGTCGAAGGCGCGGTCGGTGGTTTCGCGGCCGCGCTGCTCGCGGGCGCCGCGATCGGGCTCGTCCCCTCGGTCCACGTCGCGTGGTGGCAGGGCGTCATCGTCGCCGCGATCACCTCGCTCGCGGCGCAGGCCGGCGACCTCGTCGAAAGCGCGCTGAAGCGCGACGCGAAGGTGAAGGACGCGGGCTCGCTGATCTCCGGCCACGGCGGCGTCCTCGACCGTTTCGACTCGTACATCTTCGCCGGGGTGGCGTTCTACTTCGCCCTCTATTTGATCGGTGTGATCTCCGAGAATAGGCTGACGGGATCGTGAAACGGCGCGTCGCCATCCTCGGCAGCACCGGGAGCATCGGACGGCAGGCGCTGGATGTCATCGCGCGGCATCCGGGGCGCTTCGAGGTCGTCGGGCTCGCGGCGGGGCGCAACGTCGAGCTGCTCGCGGAGCAGACCGCGCGTTTCGGTCCGCGCGTCGTCTCCGACGCGAGCGACGGTGCGCGCGGGCTGCACGCGGTCGCCCGCGAGAGCGGGGCCGACATCGTGCTCGCGGCAACGGACGGCGCGGTCGCGTTCGACGCCGTCTTCGCCGCAGTCGACGGCGGGATCGACGTCGCGGTCGCCAACAAGGAGCTGATCGTCGCGGCGGGCGAGCTGCTGGTGGCGCACGCGCAGCGCAGCGGCGCGCAATTGCTACCGGTCGACAGCGAGCACTCCGCGATCTTCCAGTGCCTGCAAGGCGCGCCGCGCGAGCGCGTCGCGGCGATCGTCGTGACCGCCTCGGGCGGCCCGTTTCGCGACCGCACCGCCGACGAGATCGCGTCGGCGACGCTCGCCGAAGCGCTCGCCCACCCGACCTGGCAGATGGGCGTCAAGAACACGATCGACTCGGCGACGCTGATGAACAAGGGGCTCGAGGTGATCGAAGCCGCGAAGTGGTTCGGGCTCCCGGGCGAGCGGATCCACGTCCTCGTCCACCGGACCTCGGTCGCGCACGGGTTCGTCGTCTTCACCGACGGCAACGTGGTCGGTCAGCTGGCGGCACCCGACATGCGGCTGCCGATCGGTTACGCCCTCGCGTATCCCGATCGCCTCGACGACCGCCCGCGCAGCGACGACCCGATCGAGGCGCTCGGCGGTGAGCGCGGCGCCCCGACGACGACGCTGGGGTTCGAGCGGCCGGATCAAGGACGCTTCCCCTGCCTGCGGCTGGCCTACGAGGCCTTGGCCGCCGGAGGGACGGCGCCGGCGATCCTCTCGGCCGCGAACGAGGTAGCGGTGGCGGCCTTCGTGACGGGGAACATCCGCTTCGGTGAAATCCCCGTTTGCATCGAAACCGTCCTCGATCGGGTCGATACTAGAAACGTGAGCCTCGAAGCCGTTCGTGAGGCAGACCGCTCGGCCCGAGACGCGGCCCGGGCTTTCGTCGTTGAACGTACGACCGCGCGACACTGACCGGAGCCTATGACCGCCGAACGAATCATCGTCTACCTGTTGATGCTCTCCGTCCTCGTGGTGCTCCACGAGTACGGCCACTTCTTGGTGGCGCGCAGGAACGGCGTACGGGTGACCGACTTCGCGCTCGGCTTCGGGCCGACGATCGCCAAGTGGACCTCGCCGCGCAGCGGTACGACCTATCGCTGGAATGTCTTCCCGATCGGCGGCTACTGCCAGATGAAGGGCGAGGACGGGAAGTCGAACGAGGCCGAGCAGCAGCGCGAGTTCCGCAGCGCCGGGACCTACGATCACGACAACTTCCAGGCGAAGACGCCGCTGCAGCGGTTGGCGATCGTCGTCGCCGGCCCGATCGCGAACTTCATCGTCGCGCTGGTGCTGTTCTTCGGCGCGGCGCTCGTGTTCGGAGTTCCGGGCGGCAAGGTGACGACGCAGATCTTCCAGCTGATCCCCGGCTATCCGGCGGCGCGCGCCGGCATGCACGTGGGCGACCGGATCGTCTCGGTCGACGGCCTCACCGTCGCCGACGGCAACTCCCTCGTCCGGATCATCCACGCATCGTACGGCAAGCGGCTGCACGTCGTCTACGAGCGCGACGGCGCCGAAAAGGCAGTCGACGTCACCCCGATCGCGGGCCCCGACCGCAAGCCGATCGGCTACCTCGGATTCCAGCCGCTGCCGCTGACGCAGCGCGTCGGAGTCGTCGAGGCGGCGAGCTCGGCATGGGGCCAGTTCATCGGGATCACCGGCATGACGCTGGGCGCACTCGGTTCCCTGATCACCCATCCGTCGACGGTCGCGGGGCAGTTCCAGGGCCCGATCGGCATCGCGCGCGTCTCGGCGCAGGCGCAGCAGTTCGGTCCCGCGATCTTTCTCTCGCTGGCCGGAATGGTATCGATCTCGCTGGGGATCTTCAACCTGCTGCCGATCCCCGCGCTCGACGGCGGGCGCGCCGCCTTTATCCTGGTCGAGATGGTCCGTGGACGGCCGGTCGACCCGGAGAAGGAGGCGCTGGTCCACTTCGGCGGTTTCGCGATGCTGATCGTGCTGATGCTCGTCGTGTCGTACCAGGATGTCGGGCGCCTGATCGCCGGAAAAGGCGCGTTCTGACGCCATGATCCGTCTGCGCCGTCACACCAAGGCCGTGCTGCTCGAGAACAAGTCGGCATGGTCGAAGGACGCCAAGAAGGCGTGGATCGGCGGCGACCACCCGATCGTGGTGCAGTCGATGACGACGACCGACACCGCCGACGTCGACAAGACGCTGGAGCAGGTCTACGCGCTGGCGATGGCCGGCTGCGAGGTCGTGCGCGTCACCTGCCAGGACACCCGCGACGCCGCCGGGCTGCCGCAGATCGTCGCCCGCTCGCCGGTCCCGATCGTCGCCGACGTCCACTTCGACCATCGCATGGCGCTCGCCGCGATCGAGGCCGGCGTCGCGAAGCTGCGGCTCAATCCCGGCAATATCACCGACCCCGTGAAGACGCGTGAGGTCGTCAAGCTGGCGGTCGAGCGCGGGACCCCGATCCGCATCGGGGTGAACATGGGCTCGCTGGCGCGCGATCTCGAGCAGACGCTCGGCCATACTCCGGAGGCGCTCGCCGCCTCGGCGCTGCGCCACGTCGAGATCCTCGAGGAGCTCGGCCACACCGACATCGTCATCTCGGTCAAGGCGCACGATGCGGTCACCACGATCTATTCGTACCGGCTGCTCGCCAAGCAGCTCGACGCGCGCGGCACGCCGTACCCGCTCCACCTGGGCGTCACCGAAGCCGGCCTGCCGCGCGAAGGGACGATCAAGTCCTCGATCGGGCTGGGTGTGCTCCTCTTCGAGGGGATCGGCGACACGCTGCGGGTCTCGCTCGCCGCCGACCCGGTCGAGGAGGTCCCGGTCGCTTGGGGGATCCTCAAGGCGCTCGGCCTGCGTGAGAAGGGCTTCGACATCACGGCCTGCCCCTCGTGCGGCCGGGCCGAGATCGAGGTCGTCGAGCTTGCTCGAATGGTCGAGGCTATCGCCAAAGAGTACAACGCGCCCGTCAAAGTCGCTGTAATGGGATGTGTCGTGAACGGCCCAGGCGAGTCTAAGATGGCAGATGTAGGTATAGCGGGGGGTAAGGGCAAGGGCGCCATCTATCGCAAGGGCGAGCTGGTGGGGACCTATCCCGAAGCCGACCTCCTGGGCCGCCTGCGGCTCGAGATCGAAAAGGTCATCGAGGAGCAATACCCGGACTATAGACACGAAATTCACCGTGAAGCGACCACTGTTTAGCGCCCTTGCGGCGCTCGTCCCGAGCGGACGACTGATCGTAGCGACTGCAGCGACCGCCCTGGCCGCCTCGCTGTCGCTCGCGCTCGCGACCCCGGCGACGATCAGCGTCGACGGCCAGCGGCTCGCCTCGGATGTCGCGCCCGTGACGACGCCGGGCGGTAATGCGTATCTGCCGCTGCGTGCCGTCGCCGAAGCGGCCGGAGCGCGGACCACGTTCGACATGGCGAAGGCCGAGATCGGGGTGTATCGCGGGACCGACGTGCTGGTGATGCACACCGGCTCGACCGCGGCCACGTTCAACGGACATGCCGTCACCCTGGCACACGCGCCGTTCACCGTGCGCGGCCGGACGATGGTCGCCGGCGCCACGATCGCGCGGGCGTTCGGCTCGACGGTCCGCTTCGACGCGAAGCATAGCCGGGTGATCGTCCGCACGCCGGGCGTGGTTGTCGCAGGCGCGGCCGACGACGAACCGTAGCGTGCCGCGGGCGGAGTGGCGCCTGCCGTTGGTGTTCGCCGTTCTTCTCATGATGATCCTTGGCGTCTTTATGTTCCGGGGGTTCCTTGGTGCGTACGCGCTGTTTGCGGGAGCGCTACCGTTCGTTCCGATAGCGGGCGTCGAGAAAGACATGGCGCGCGCTACCGCCGGCTTGGTCATCGCGGTGATTGTGGTTCTGGCCCTCGTCGCGAGCACGCTGCGCCCGCTCTGGTCCCGGCGTACGTATCTCCCGTAGGCGTCGGAGCGGGGCGGGACCAACGATGAGCCCTAGCGCACCTCGCGCGAGCGGATCGCGCATCGCGCTCAACGCTGCGGTGGCGATCGTGCTGATCGTCGTGGGCACGCGCACCACCGGTCCGCAGGCGACGATTTCGTACGTGCTCGGCGGGATCATGGCGCTCAGCGCCCTCGCGCTCGGCATCATCGCGCTCAGGAACAAACGAGCGTCGAGCTAGGCTAGTCAACACGTCCGCCCGCTCGGGTGTGATCCTGCGGCGTCCGGGTACGACGATCGTACACGTTCGAGGAGCTGCAGATGGACGTTGGCAAGGTTACACGGCGCCGCTTTCTGGTGCGGGCGGCGCTGCCCACGATCGCCGCGGGGGTCGCGCTGGGCTCGCCGCGGCTGTGCGCGCTCGCTCAGACGGCGGTGTCGACCTCGGTGCTGCCGGCGAGCGGCCCGGGGCCGATCCCGGTCACGCTGAACGTGAACGGGCGCCCGCACGAGCTGCGCATCGAGCCGCGCGTGACGCTGCTGGACGCGCTGCGCGAGCGGCTCGCGCTGACCGGAACCAAGAAGGGCTGCGACCAAGGTACCTGCGGCGCGTGCACGGTGCTGGTCGACGGGCGGCGCGTCAACGCGTGTCTGACGCTGGCGGTGATGGCGCAGCACAAGGCGATCACCACGATCGAAGGGCTCGCCGACGGCGACCAGCTCCATCCGATGCAGGCCGCGTTCATCGCGCACGACGGGTTCCAGTGCGGGTATTGCACGCCGGGGCAGATCGTGTCGGCGGTCGCCCTGCTCGCCGAGAAACGCCCGACCGACGAGCAGTCGGTGCGCGAGTGGATGAGCGGGAACATTTGTCGCTGCGGAGCGTATCCGAATATCGTGGCGGCCGTGCGCGCCGCCGCCGGGCACGCGTCGTGAACGCGTTCCGCTACGCGCAGGCGCGCGATGCCGCGTCGGCGATGGCGGCGCTCGCCGCCGACCCGCGGGCGCGCTATATCGCCGGCGGCACGAACGTCGTCGATTTGATGAAAGAAGGCGTGGAACGCCCCTCGCTGCTGGTCGACATCACGCAGCTCCCGCGCGGGGTCGACCGCACCGCGAGCGGCGTGCGCGTCGGCGCGCTGGCGCTCATGAGCGACGTCGCCGACCATCCCGCGATCGCGCGCGACTATCCGGTCGTCGCGCAGGCGCTGCTCGCCAGCGCGTCGCCGCAGCTGCGCAACATGGCGACGATCGGCGGCAACCTGATGCAGCGCACGCGCTGCGCGTATTTCCGCGACGTCTCGCAGTCGTGCAACAAGCGCGCACCAGGGACCGGCTGCGCGGCGATCTCGGGCCTGAACCGGGGGCACGCCGTCGTCGGCGGGAGCGAGCAGTGCATCTGCACGCACGCCTCCGATCTCGCGGTCGCGCTGTTGAGCGTCGATGCGGTCGTCCACGTACAGGGCCGCGCCGGCGAGCGGAGCATCCCGCTCGAACGGTTCTACCTG
>OCZT010002039.1_pt1 | contig 20908 bp, 19 predicted proteins | sample 1539031 | NCBI WGS metagenome assembly OCZT01 (sample SAMEA3539308, study PRJEB22396) | soil metagenome | biome: tundra; feature: field; material: soil | place: USA | collected 2010-05 | depth 0.15 m | reverse complement strand
GGTGCAATATAATATTTTTTAGATTACAATATTCCGGCTAATTTTTTTTTTAGAAGAAATTCTATTGTATCAATTCCATCGGCATAATCCCATAGATGAGGCAACTGAGCTTTACCAAACGGAATGTTATGTTTGCCTACAACACACTGAATTTTTTTTTTTAGGAGCTCTGTTTGCTGTTTTACAGCATATTGAGATTCATAATATTCATAATAAAGTACAGAAACAGGAGATGAAATTTTGTTATCCTCTTTCAATAAGAGATAACCTGCATCGTAAAAAATCTCTTTATTAACCAGGTAAACAGCTTTATTGAAATCGTAATTATTCGCATATTTTTGATGATTGATAACTCCCATAAAACTGTTCCAGTGCCTTAATATTGTCAATAAGTCATATCCTTCAGGAATATAGACCTTTGATACATTTCTGCATCCGAGCCCAAAATATGAGAAGATATCGGTTCCAAGAGCCTCAAGTTCATCGCCAGTTTCATCTCCTTCAATAATAGCTATACTATTTCTGTTCTTCCTTATTATATTCGGATATTTACGAAAATAATAATCAAAGTACCTTGAACTGTTATCACTGCCTGTAGCAATAATAGCGTCAAAATTTGAAAGAGTACCTTCCGTAAATTTAATTTTATTCCTAAAAGAGGGGTTGATGGTGCGGAGGATATTGCTCAAATAATTAATAAGTTCATAATCTTTTGAGCTTGTTTTGGCGATGAGATTATTTCCGGTCATAAGTACTGAAAGAAAGTCGTGAAAACCTGCGAGTGGTATATTGCCTGCCATTATTACCCCAACCCTGAAAGGATTTGTCCTCTTACGGAGTCCGGGATAGGCATCCGTCCATCTGATCAGGTTTTCTTCTGTGAGTTCTTCTGCTATTGCAGTTATTGCCCTTCTTACATTTTCAGGTGTGAACCAGGGGTTATTCTTATATTGATTGGCTATCAATATATTAAGCAGTGACTGGTCGCGATCGGTCACTACATTTGTTACATAATTACCTTTCAGGGAGTTCCGAAGAGTCTCCCCTAGTAATGCAAATGATTTTATTCTTTCTTCCAAATCCATATCTTGCATAATTGCAGCGTACAAAAATAAGGAATTTGAAGTACAAAAAAACAAAAAAAGCTGACCCGGGGGAGGGTCAGCTAGGTAAAAATAGTATACTCATAAAATAATATAGAGACAGATCTCAGACCTGTCTCTGTAACAAATAGTTACATGATTTATTTTAATGAATACTGGATTGGAATCATGTACCATACGGGTACAGTTTCCCCGTACAGTTCCCCAGGAGTGAAACTCGGAAGTGTCTTAACTACACGAATTGCTTCCTGATCCAGCGAAGGAGTGGCACCTTTGAGTATGCTGACGTCAGAAACTGATCCGTCTGCTCTAACCATAAAACGGACAATTACTTTTCCTTGAATACCTTGGGTTTTTGCATCTTTCGGATAACGTGTACTGTCTGCAATATACTTAAGTAACACTTGATCTCCGCCGGGAAATACCGGCATTACATCTACCTTCTGGTAAGCGCCATCTTTCATCCCTGTATCGGATTTTTTGTCAGAAGAAGGAGGTGGTGGTGGAGGAGGTGGTGGAGGCGGCGGTGGTGGCGGGGCAACTTCCGTTTTAACTGAAGTTGATTTTTGCCCGGAGAGGTTGAAAGAAAAAACTGTGAGGGCCAGAATAATTATTGGTATTACCAATATTAATTTCCGGCTTTCAGGTTTCAGAATGATTTTTTTAGTGTTCATAATTGAAATTTTTAATAATAAACAGAAAGACGCTGATTTGTTTTGGTTATCTAAGTTCAAATATAAAACGAAAATATTAGTTAAACAACTAAATTCTTAATTAAATACAAAAACAACAGTATTTATTTCAGGGAAAAATCTATTGGTACCATATACCATACGGGAACCGGTTTCCCGCCTTGTTTTCCGGGTTTAAATGCAGGAAGTGTGCTTACAACCCTGGCTGCTTCGGCATCGAGTTCTGGATTAACGCCCTTAAGAACACTGATTCTGTCCACACTTCCCTCTGAAGTAACACAGAATCTGACAATTACTTTGCCTTGAATTTTATTAGTTTTTGCAGATTCCGGGTATTTCGTGTTTTGTCTGATGTAAGCCAGCAGGGTACTGTCCCCCCCCGGGAACATAGGCATTTCCTCAACAACAACGAAAGGTTCTTCCTTATCAGGGGATTTAGGTTTCTCTTTAACAACTGTCTGAGTATTGACAGCTTTTTTCCCGGCTGCACAGGATGATAAAGCAACAATTAAGAGGATGATTACCGGCAAAAATAACAAGATTTTCAGGCTAGCCGGTACGGTGAAGGATTTTTTTGCTTTCATAATTGTACATTTTTAGTGATAAATCAATAGATTGTGATTTGATCAGTTAATTTATATCAAATATACAACGAAATAATTAGTTATGCAACTAAATAATTAATTATAAATAAAAATGATCCTTGAAATGGATCATTTTTTCAATAATTACTATAACAACAGTGTTTATTTCAGGCTAAATTCAATCGGGACCATATACCAGACCGGAACAGCTTTCCCTCCCTGTCTGCCAGGCTGGAATTCAGGGAGTGTATTGACAACCCTTATTGCCTCAGCATCAAGTTCCGGAGAAACTCCTTTAAGCACACTTGCCAGACTGACTCCTCCATCAGGAGTAACACAAAAACGTATGATAACTTTTCCCTGTATGTTTTGTGTTTTTGCATTTTCAGGATACTTTGTATTCTCTGAAATATATTGAAGAAGGGCGCCATCACCCCCGGGGAACATAGGCATCTGTTCAACAACAACAAAGGGTTCATCTGATTTACCTGTTGATTCTTCCTTCACATCCCGGATATTTCCCTTTGAATCTGAAGGGGGTGGTGGAGGCGGAGGTGGAGGAGGCGCAACCAGATCAGAACCTGACTCAGTTAATGAATTCTGCGTTGATATTACGGGCACTATTTGCTTAACAGAGGATTTTGGGATCACGCTGTATGCTGAAATGGCTAAGAATACGACCCCTATTACCGGTACAACAATGAGCATCTTCGCACTCGCAAATGGAGAAGTACGCCTTTTTGTCATCATCACTATGCGTTTTTTAATCAGTGACGGATTCGAAAAACTGTTTGTCAGATTGAATGCTCTTGATTTAAAAACCTGACTTAACAGCAGGCTCTGATAATTTATCATCGGTACCCCTGAACTAAGACACTCCTGGTCGGCCTGGTATTCATGAATAGCCCGCAAAGACCTGTTGTAGAGGTAAACCACCGGGTTAAACCATTGAACTGCTTTTACTAATTCAATGAATATGATATCTATAAAATGATTCTGTTTCAGATGGTTTTGCTCATGCCTGATTATTTCACCGGCATCTTCAGGACTCAGTCTCGTATTGATAAAAACATATCCCATTGCTGAAAATCCGGATGTATTAAAACCGTGAAATCTGATAATCTGGCTTCCCTCATCTCTGTGGCGTATAATTAAAAACAGCAGATTTAAAAGATCAATTAATAATTTGATTATGAAAATAAAAACAACGATAATATAGATTGAGTAAATCATTTGCAGCAGTACTGATAATGAAATACCCTGATTAAGTGCTTTGTTTGTGTTCGCTGTAGCGGTTACAAACACTTCTGAAAGAATTTTTCCAAAAAACTGAATGTTCCAGGGTTTGAGGGTCAGTAAAGTGATTAGCGGAAAGATCAAAGCTGATAATAATGACAGGAGGATATATAACCTGTTACGTTTATAGGAGGTATCCCTGCTTAACATTATTGAATATACGAGGTAAAAAGCAATCATGTAGACAGCAACTTTTACCATATATATAAATAGTGTATTCATTATTTGGTTTTTTGTTTTTTAACTTCACCTTCCATTATTTTCATAATCTCTTCCATCTCCTTAATTGAAATGCTCTTTTCTTTTGCAAAAAAGCTAACCATCTTTTCGAAGGAGTTAGAAAAATAGTCATTTACAAACGTGCTGAGATGCGTTTTGGAATATTCGCTTTTAGAAACAATTGGAAAGTATTCATGTGTCCTTCCGTAGGCTTTATGAGCAACAAAACCTTTATCCTGCAATATTCTGACAATCGTGCTGACTGTATTATAAGCAGGTTTTGGTTCATCGAAGTGTTCGAGAATTTCTTTCACAAACCCCTTTTTTATCTTCCAAAGAACCTGCATCACTTCCTCTTCAGCTCTGGTTAATTCTCTCATATAGTGTGTATTTTTTATAAATTTATTTTTTTTCTGGTAAACCCATACCAAATATACAACGAATAGATTAGTTATGCAACTAAAAGAATAATTATTTTAATGCAAAATTATGAAAATGTAACCCCTCCGGGTTAACAGTCCAATTGATTATTATGACTTTTATTAATGCAACGTCTCCGACGTTGTATGGATAATAGAGAAATTTCTTAAAATAGAGTCCGTTTTTTAGGTTGGATTACGCGTAGCAATTTACAGATCAATACTATATTATAGAAGAGCAGATACAAAATATTTTAGAATCCCGGAGGGATTCCACCATTAATAGGAAAAAAAGTGTACTTTTAGTTTTTTATTAATGACACACGGCCGGAGATACTATAAATGAAGAAAAGTGTATTAAAAATAGCCATTTTCAAGGAAAATCTAAAGATTTCATTTCGTGCAATTAAATCCAACAGATTAAGAGCTATTCTTACAATTTGTATAATAGCTGTCGGGATTATGGCACTGGTGGGGATACTTACAGCCATTGATGCGATAAAATCATCCCTTACAAATCAGTTCACTATGATGGGGGCGAACTCATTCACCATTACATCGCAGTCTATGAATTTTGAAAGAGGGGACAGGTCAAGGGCAAAGAATTTCTCAAGGATATCTTACAGGGAAGCAGAGGAGTTTAAAACTCGTTTTACCGAGGCAGCCTGGGTTGCCATTTCTTTTAATGCTTCCGGCTTAACAACTGTTAAATATGGTTCTGCGAAGACAAATCCGAATGTTAATCTGACTGGTATTGATGAGAACCATCTTTCAGTTTCAGGATATGAGATCGAGTCAGGAAGAAACTTCAGTGCTGATGAGGTTCAACAAATCCGTCATTATGTGATTATTGGTTCAGACATAGTGAAAGATCTTTTCCCAACGGGTATTGACCCTCTGGGTAAGGAGATAACGGTAGCCGGTTTAAAACTTCAGATTACCGGAGTCCTAAAAAGTAAGGGTTCAGGTATTGGTAATCCCGATCGTGTATGTTTTATGCCTGTCACAACTGCCCGGGAATATTTTTCCCGATCAGATATGACATTCGCCATTACTATTATGCCAATAAACCCTGTTAATCTGGATATGATGACAGGTGAGGCAGAAGCAGTCTTCAGAACAGTTCGAAATCTTAATCCTAAGGATGAATCGGATTTTAATATTTCAAAAAGCGACAATATAGTCAACATGCTTCTCAAAAACCTAAGATTTGTTACGCTTGCAGCTACGATTATTGGCATCGTTACATTATTTGGGGCAGCTGTCGGACTTATGAATATTATGCTTGTCTCCGTTACTGAAAGGACACGCGAAATAGGTGTAAGAAAGGCTATCGGTGCAAAAACCCAGACTATCAAGTATCAATTCCTTTTTGAATCGATAATGATAGGTCAGCTGGGTGGGGTTTTTGGAATTATTCTTGGTATACTTATAGGAAATGCTGTATCATCGATGCTGAGATCAAGTTTTGTCATTCCCTGGGTTTGGGTAGTGACTGGAATAGTTGTCTGTTTTATTGTAGGTGTTGTTTCAGGATATGCACCGGCTGTAAAAGCGGCTAATATTGATCCAATTGAAGCTTTAAGGTATGAATAAAAAATCAGAAAATGGAAAAATTTGTGATTCAGGAAGAGCTAAAAAACTGTCCGGGTATTGCTTATTATCCCGATTCAAACAAACTTGAACTGATCGGACGTTCCATCCCCGAAAATCCTGAGCTTATCTTCCGCCGTCTCGAAGAATGGCTTTCCATTCATTTTGAAAAAAACAACGGGCTGAATGTTAGTATTCAGCTTGAATATATTAACAGTGGTTCCTCGAAGTATCTTTATGAAATACTTAAAAGATTAACCGGTTACGGGCGATCGGGAAAGATTGTTAAGATGACGTGGCTTTATGAAGAAGACGATGAAGGGATGCTGGAACTTGGCGAACATTACCGCGATACAGCAGGTATTCCACTGGAAATTAATATGATAGTATAAAATTAGAAGGGACGTTTCATGTAACGTCCCTTCTTTTACTTCACTGTATTCATGTGAACTATGAGGTCGAGAAGTTTACATGAATATCCCCACTCATTATCATACCAGGCTATAATCTTAACAAAGTTATCGTTAAGAGAAATACCTGCTTCAGCATCAAAGATAGATGTACGTGAATCACCTATAAAGTCGCTGGAAACTACAGCATCTTCTGTATAACCGAGAATACCTTTGAGCGGACCGTCAGCAGCAGTCTTCATGGCTTTTTTGATAGCATCGTAGCTGGCTGGTTTATCAAGACGGCAGGTGAGGTCAACAACTGATACATTCAGTGTTGGAACCCTGAAAGACATTCCGGTAAGTTTTCCCTTCAGTTCGGGGATTACTTTGGTTACAGCTTTTGCAGCACCTGTCGAGGATGGAATAATATTGCCGGAAGCGGCACGACCGCCTCTCCAGTCTTTCTTCGAGGGACCGTCGACTGTTTTCTGGGTGGCAGTGGTTGAATGAACGGTTGTCATAAGACCTTCAATAATCCCGAAATTGTCGTGAAGTACTTTTGTAACAGGAGCAAGACAATTTGTTGTGCAGGAAGCATTTGATACAAACTGCATATCTGACTTGTATTTAGTATGGTTTACACCCATTACAAACATCGGGGTATCATCTTTGGGAGGAGCTGACATCACAACATGCTTTGCACCTGCTGTGATATGACCCATTGCGCTTTCCTTTGTAAGAAATAGACCAGTGGATTCAATTACATATTCAGCGCCAACCTCATTCCATTTCAGGGTCGAAGGATCTTTCTCGGAAGTTATGCGGATACTCTGTCCATTTACAATAAGCTTGCCGTCCTTAACTTCAACTTTTCCATCGAATCTGCCGTGAATAGTGTCGTATTTAAGCATATAAGCTATATATTCCACTTCGAGGAGGTCATTGACTCCGACTATTTCTATATCGTTCCTCTTCATGGCAGCCCTGAAGGCCAGTCGGCCGATCCTGCCAAAACCGTTGATACCTACTTTAATTTTTGACATTTCTGTTTCATTAATTAGTTAATAAATTGACACACAAAAATAGTAATTTCCGCGGAAATGTCAAAAGCTAAAAAAGATCAATTGTTCTTTTTTCTTCTGAAGATATTTGAAAGCTTATTTGATTCAGGATCAAGAGGATCTAATACTATACCGAATCTGTAACTGACAAATAGTGAAAAAAACAGAGCTTTATTGTCGGAGCCTGCCATGATTGGAATCTTCTGGGGAAAAGCATTGACCTGGCCCCCAAATTCTATAGCATGAATTATCTTATCTTCTTTACTATATTCAAAATTGAATCCTGCTTTAGCATATAAGCCAGGCATTACTTTTGTTTCGTCTAGTCCTTTTGTAAAAGCAGCTTTACTGTAAATATCCTGGCCCGAAGCAATTGAAGAATCAAATTTTTTCTCTATTACTTCATAAGCATTAGCAGAAACAAGATGCAATACTCTGTAATAGATGGGTTTGTATATCGCGAATACTGGTCCTGCCGAATAGAAATATCTTACAGCAATTCCACCCTGATCAGCTTTAGTGAAAAGTTCATGCTGATGGCCAATTCCTGATCTCAGGAAAATAGTTGAATTGAGTTTGCCAAATATATAGGAACTTCCCTGTACATATTGACTGGCCTGTTTATATTCTTTAACGAGTTTCAGAGTTCCTGCATCGATTTCAAATAGTCGCTTATTGCGATAATCTATTCTTTTAGCCCCACGGTAGCTTAAACCTATACCATCGGAATTGAGAAGAATGGCAAATGATTTTTCATTTCGGAAAAAAATCTTCTGCTGCGCATCTAATTCACCCTGGGCGTACAAGGAAATTGTACCAAATGTAAGTATTACCGCTAGTATAAGCAGCTTTCTCATTTTTTGCTAACTTATAAAATTGGATGAATCAAAAGAACACTGCGGAAATCAGACATTCTTTCCTGTCTGCTCAGTATTAGCTCTGGAATGACCCTTTGAATAAGCCGGACATTCCTTCTTATTGCATGAACTGACAACAATCGCAGTAATAAAAGAGACAAGAAGTATAACAGCAATCTTTTTCATATCGATTCAATAATAATAATGTACAAAAATAGCCTTTTCATTCTAAAAACAATCTTTATGCCCAAAATATTATTTTATATAAATAATTTGGATTAAACTCTTTGTCCGGAGTCCGGAGTTTGAAACTTTCCTTAACCCCTGCTTCTTATTTTTTATTACAACTTCCGACTTCTGACTTCTGATTTCTGATTTTTAATTTTATTATTAAGCAACATTTTGAACTTGCATTTGTTTATTAACACAATGGTTCAAAAATGATAAATGAGTACAAGATTTGCCATATTAACATTAATAATCTATTTTGCCGGTATGAGTGAAAAATCTTATTCACAGGAAAAGCTAAAATTCAATGATCTGACAAAAGCTGAATCACATGTAATAAACGATAAAGGTACTGAGGCTGCTTTTACCGGTAAGTATACTAATTATAAGGGAAAAGGCACGTATGTATGCAAAAAGTGCGGAGCCGCACTCTACCGTTCCTCAGATAAATTTGATTCAGACTGCGGGTGGCCAAGCTTTGATGATGAAATAAAAGGCGCTGTTATCAGGATACCTGACCCCGATGGTATGAGAACTGAGATCGAATGTGCCAATTGTGGAGCTCATCTGGGACATGTTTTTACCGGCGAGCATCTGACTGCCAAAAATACACGTAATTGCGTAAATTCCGTGTCGCTCGAATTTGTGCCTGCTCAACTTGAAGCCGGAAGATACGGAACAGCAATTTTTGCCGGTGGATGCTTCTGGGGTGTTGATTATTTCCTGAAGAAAGCTCCTGGTGTAATTTCAGTTACTTCCGGATATACGGGTGGAACTGTTAAAAACCCTACTTATCAGGAGGTCTGCACTGGAAATACTGGTCATGCAGAAGCAGTTAAAATAGTCTACGATCCTCAAAAAACTTCATATGAGAAGCTGCTCAGGCTTTTCCTTGAGATTCATGATCCCACGCAGGTTGGAGGACAGGGTCCGGATATCGGTGATCAGTACAGATCAGAAATATTTTACCTGAATGATGATCAGAAAAATATTGCTGAAAACGACCTGAATATACTAAGGGCAAAAGGTTATAAAATTGCGACGACCGTAACAAAAGCTTCAGAATTTTATCCGGCTGAAGCCTATCACCAGGATTATTATTTTAAAAACGGCAAAACACCATATTGCCACGTATACACCAAAAGATTCTGAAATTTGACAATAGTAGAGATGCCCAACCTGAGCATCTCTACATAATTTATATATCTATCGGGCATTTATTGTATTTTACGATGAAAAAGTAACTTTTTTCTTACCGGAAAGTCAGACAATCAATTAACTTTAACAAGTTTTAATTGAATTTTTTCCGGGGAAATGAATTTAAAAAACAAAAATCAGACTTTTGTTAAACGAAGAACCAAACTCTGGTTAATTATTGCAGGCTTTATTATAGCCCTGATATTTCTGAAATCGGGTAAAGCCGTAGTCTCTTATACATCTTCCGACAAATATTGTGTTTCATGCCATATTCACCCAATGGCTGATCAGAACTGGAAGCTTTCGCCACATTATAATAATCGAACAGGGAATATTGTCCATTGTATTGAGTGTCACCTTCCTCCCGAGGGACACGGATATCTTTTTGCCAAAGCAAAACATGGGTTTAAGGATGTATATGGGTATTTCTTTAAGGATAGTGCAAAAATTAACTGGCAGGAGAAAAAGCTTCTCGAGAATGCAAAAGAATTCGTTTACGAAAAGTCATGCCTCGAATGCCATCAAAATCTTTTTCCTGTAAAATTATCTCTTGACGGGGGCAATGCTCACCTTCTTTACACAACCAGCACAGAGCCATTATCCTGTATTAACTGTCATCTTAATGTTGGCCATTTTGACAAAAATGCTCTTCATGCTCATAATACGAGTTTTGGTATTACGGTAACAGTTAATCAGGCAATGTATACGGAGCCTGCCAGGGTTGAGAAATTTGAAAATTTCAATGAAAAAATACCAGGAACTAATGTTTCGTTTGATATGGTAGCAATACCGGGCGGAACATTCAAAATGGGTAGTCCTGATAACGAGCCATTACGTAAAAAAGACGAGGGCCCTTTACGGAAAGTTATTCTGTCAAAATTCTGGATAGCCAAAACAGAAGTGACATGGGATGAATACATGGCCTTCTTCAGAGCTACCGGTTCTCAGGGAAGAACAGAAGGACAGGTCGTTACCAGAAAGAACGTTGATGCTATCAGCGGAGCAACTCCTCCATGGGGCGCTCCTGACCAGGGTTGGGGAAAAGGCTCCAGACCGGCAATTACAATGACGTGGCATGCAGCTTATGTATATTGTCAGTGGCTTTCGAAAGTGACAGGTAAAAAGTACAGGTTGCCGACTGAGGCTGAATGGGAATATGCCTGCCGTGCCGGAACTGAAACACCATATTTTTTTGCTGGCAACCCAAGAGATTTTACATCCTCAGGTTTATTAAAGAAGATTTTTGGCCCCGATACCGCCGGAATTGCTTCGAAGGTAGTTTATAAGGTAAACAGTAATTCAAAAACTAAAGAGCCTCAATCGGTAAAAGGAAATCCTTTCGGTTTGAAAAACATGTCAGGAAACGTTGCGGAATTTTGCCTTGATTTCTATTCTCCCGATACATATAAAGAAGATTCAACACTAGCTGTTAATCCACGTGGTCCTGCCAGCGGACAGGAACATGTTATACGGGGAGGTTCTTTTAAGAGTGATGCGAAGGATGTTAGAAGTGCATCACGTGATTTCACTAAAACAAAGACATGGCTTGTTACAGATCCCCAGATGCCTAAGAGCATATGGTGGTACTCAGATTGTATTGATGTGGGATTCAGGGTAGTATGTGAAGCTGATAGCACTATAGAAAAATAAAAAGAATATTTTAACGGGAAATATATGCAGAATATTGACAGAAGAAAATTCATTGGAAGAACAGCGCTTGCAGGTCTCGGAATAGCAGGTGCAGGAGCATTGATAACAGCATGTAAAAGGAAACCCATTGCTGAAGTTTTAGGTCTTCCTCCAATACTTAATGGTGCACCAAAAGGCAAAAAATTAAGAGCCGGACTGGTTGGTTGCGGCGCAAGAGGTACCGGAGCAGCAATTAATTTTATAAGCTCAGGACCTGATCTTGAGATCATTGCTCTTGCAGATGTTTTTCAGGATAAAATTGATGCGTGTCGCGAAAGATTCGCATCCTTCAAACTGCCGATTCCGGCGGAAAACTGTTTTATAGGACTTGACGGGTATAAAAAGCTGATGGCTATTAATGAAGTTGATATTGTTATTCTGGCCACACCATGTAAATTCCGTCCTGAACATTTTCTTGAAGCTGTTCAGAATAATAAACATGCATTTCTTGAAAAACCTGTAGCTGTTGATCCGGTTGGCATACGTTCGATAATTACTACGGCTAAAAAAGCTGCTGCGATAGGATTGTGCGTTGTAACAGGTACACAGCGTCGTCATCAGGAAGATTATATCGAAACCTATAAACAGGTTGTTGGTGGTGCCATCGGAACAATAACTTCTGCTAAAGCATACTGGAATCAGGATCATGTATGGTTCCGTGAACGGGAAAAAGGATGGAACGATATGGAATATATGATCCGTAACTGGAACAATTTCTGCTGGTTATGTGGTGATCATATTCTCGATACACATGTACATAACATAGATGTGATCAACTGGTTCCTTGGTAAACACCCTGAAAAAGCAATAGGATATGGTGGCAGGGCACGCAGGGTTACCGGTGATCAGTATGACTTCTTCAGCATAGACTTTGATTACGGTACCGGTGTCAGCTCGCATAGTATGTGCCGACAGATAGACAGTTGCGCTAATGGAACAGGAGAGATTATTATGGGTACTGAAGGTTATACAAATTGTGCTAATTCAATCTACGATCTGAAAGGAAAAGTAAAATGGCAGTTTGAATATCCGAAAGATGAGAACGGGAATGCCACGAATGCAGTTAAAATTCCTCCATACGTACAGGAACATATGCATCTTGTTCATGCTATTCGCACAGGAAATTATGTGAATGAAGCAGAACAAACAGCAATTTCGACATTAACTGCAATAATGGGAAGGACCGCAGCTTATACGGGTCGACTCATTACATGGGACGAGATATTCAAATCCGATATGGACCTTGGTCCTAAAAAAATTGAGATGGGGCCCGTTGATATGGTATTCGAAACACCTGTTCCAGGCACTCCAATAGCCATTTAATATTTAAGTTATTATTTTCCGGCATAATTTTAAACAATTTATTATGGCAAACAAATCATCAAGAAGAGATTTCGTTAAACGGTCAGCTGCACTTGTTGCAGGTACTTTTGTGCTTCCGCAAATCATTCCATCTTCAGCCTTTGGTATGGGAAGAAGGATTGCTCCAAGCGATCGTATAGTGATTGGATCAATAGGCGTCGGGTCGCAAGGTACGAGCAATATGATGGACTTTCTGAAGCTCAAAGATGCCGTGCAATTCGTAGCTGTCTGTGATGTGGATACACTTCACCTGGCAAAAGCCAAAGAAACCATTAACCTTGCGAACAAAAACAGTGATTGCCGTACATATGGCGACTACCGCGAATTCCTTGAAAAGGAGAAACTCGATGCTGTTTCAATTGCTCTTCCTGATCATTGGCATGGGATAATTTATTCAGCTGCTGCTAATAAAAAAATAAATGTTTATGGTGAAAAACCAATATGCCGTACCATAAAAGATGGCCAGACTATTGTTAATGCTGTAAAAAAGAATAATATTATCTGGCAGACAGGAAGCTGGCAGCGCTCTGTCGCCAATTTCCACCGGGGAGCAGAACTTGCAATAAATGGCAGGGTAGGCAAAATAAAATATATTGAAGTAGGACTTCCGGATGGAAACAAAGGTATTGGAACTCCACCTGTAAAGCCGGTTCCTGCCGAACTGAACTGGGAAATGTGGCTTGGACCAGCATTAAAAGTGTCATACCGTGGTGTTTCACATTGGGATTGGCGCTGGATACTCGATTATTCGGGCGGACAGTTGACTGACTGGGCAGGGCACCATATAGATATTGCCAACTGGGGAGCCGGTCTTGAACATACTGGTCCGGTTGAAATTTCAGGTTCAGGTGTTTACCCGTTTGAAGGAATATTTAATGTTCCTGTTGAATATGATTTTCTTTGCAAATATGCTAATGGGATTGAAATGCGCGTAGCTAATGCATCGAGGTTACCTCTGGGAATGGGAACTACATGGCATGGAGATCAGGGATGGGTTCATGTTGACCGCGGAGACATAATTTCAGCTTCTGATCCTAAAATCCTTAATGAAGTCATAGGAGAGAATGAGATCAGGCTTTATAAAAGCGATAACCATTGGCAGAATTTCATCGAGTGCGTTAAATCAGGAAAACCGACAATTGCTCCGGTTGAGGTAGCGTACAGGGCGATATCTGTTGCCTTACTAGGTGAAATTGCAATGACTACAAGGCAAACAATTAAATGGGATCCCGATAAAGAAGAAATAATAGGTAATACTAGGGCCACACGCCTTCTGAGTCGTCCTTATCGCCAACCATGGACATTACCAACAGTTTAAAAAGAAACCGATATGAAAAAACAATATTTACTTTTTATAATTGTAGCAGGTTTACTAACCTTATTTTCTGCATGTAAAAATCAAGCCGGTTATAAAACGTTAATTATAACAGGCCAGAATAATCATAAGTGGAAAGCCAGTTCTCCTGTTCTGAAACAGATTCTTGACGAAACAGGTTTGTTTTCCTCAGAAATTATGACTACTCCCGAGAAAGATGGAGATATGAAAACTTTTAATCCCGATTTTTCAAAGTATAAGCTGGTTGTTATCGACTATAATGGTGATTCATGGTCAGAAAAAACAAATAATGCATTCGTTGAGTATGTAAAAAACGGGGGTGGTGTAGTATTGTACCATGCTGCAGATAATTCTTTTCCTTCATGGAAGGAGTATAATGAAATGTCCGGTCTGGGCGGATGGGGAGACCGCAATCAGAAGGATGGTCCATATGTTTATTATAAGAATGATAAACTTGTTACAGACACTACTGCCGGGTTAGGTGGCTCGCATGGTAAGAGGAGAGAGTTTTTAGTCAGAGCCAGGATTACGGATCATCCGATAACGAGGGGTCTGCCTGTTGCCTGGTTGCATGGAACTGATGAATTGTACAGCCAGCTTCGCGGACCTGCTAAAAATATGCAAATCCTTGCAACTGCTTTTGCTGACAGTACTCTGGGCGGAGGTACAATGAGAGATGAGCCAATCCTTATGACAATAACATATGGCAAAGGACGGATATTTCATACTACAATGGGTCATGCAGATGAAGGCGGAGGACCATCGATGCACTGCGCGGGATTTATTACAACTCTTCAGAGAGGCGCAGAATGGGCTGTGACTGGTGATGTAACACAGAAAGTGCCATGGGATTTTCCAAGTGCTGCAGGAGTTGTTCTTCGTCCCGACTTTAAAGAGATGACACTCGATGAGGCATTCGCTAATATCGGAAACTATGATATTGCAAAAAGCACTAAATACCTCTCTTGTATACAGAGTCATATCCGTGATCTTGCAGGCGATGAAACAGGTACTCTTAAGATTGAAAAGATGATGGTGAAAGTCCTTTCAAACAATGAAGCTACTGTTGGAGCAAAGAAACTTTTACTTCGTGAACTTAGCTGGATGGGTTCTGATTATTCTGTTCATGCTATTAAAAATCTGGTATCAAATGCTGAGCTAAAGGATGAAGCTGAATTTGCACTTACAAGGCTTCAAAAATAATTATGCTTTCACTGGTAATACCCATATATAATGAAGAGAAACTGGTTGATGAACTGGTTAAAAGAACTGTTTCATCAATAGAATCATTTATTACAGACTATGAGGTGATATTTGTTGATGATGGAAGTACTGATCAGAGTCTTAAAAAAATTCTTGCATGTCAGAAAAATAACGGCCACATTAAAATATTATCTCTGTCGAAGAATTTTGGCCACCAGGCGGCTTATACCGCGGGTTTGGAATATTCTAAAGGTGACCTGGTTGCTATGATGGATGGTGACCTTCAGGATCCTCCTGAGCTGCTGGCCGAGATGTACAGAAAGATATGTGAGGAAGAATATGATGTTGTGAGTGGGAAAAGAATCGGAAGAAAGAGCAAAAACAGCCGGGATCTTTACGCAGTTTTATTCCATCTTCTATTTAAACATATTGGTGAAATAAAAAATATGGAGAATTCAGGAAATTACTCCATGATGAAACGCGAAGCTATTGATGCACTACTCTCTATGAAAGAAAAAGTCAGATACCTTCCCGGTTTGCGGACCTTTATCGGATTCAGACAGGGATATGTCGAATTTGTGAGAGATGACCGTTATAAAGGAAAACCGAAAATGAGTATACGTAAGCTGTTTGTCCTTGCAGCAGATGCTATTTTTTCATTTTCAAGGTTTCCGGTTCGTTTCTGTCTGATACTTGGTTCAATAGGCGCCCTGGTTTTTATGTGTGCCGGAATCTATGTTTTAATTGCAAAGGTATATGGATTTGCTGTAATTGGATGGTCATCGACCTTGCTAAGTATCTATTTTCTCGGCTCTATTCAATTGGTTTTCATGGGAATCCTTGGAGAGTATGTTTACAGAAACTATAAAGAATCGCAAAACCGTCCACTCTATTTTGTCAAAAAGTTCTATGATGGCGGTCCGGAAAAATGATGAGTGAGATACGATTAAAATATATCTTTAATTTTTCCTCGGCATTTCTTCTTGTTCTGATGCTGCTGTTAAGCAAAAATGCCGGCATCAGCTGTGATGAAGTCCTGCATTATAAGCAATCTGTTTCAGTTTATAACTATTTTGCTACTCATGGAGAGGATCTTTCTGCGCTTAATACCCCGGTAACGAATTTGAAGTACTATGGCCAGTCTTATGATAACATTGTCACAATTCTGATTAACTGGTTTAAAATTGACAATGTATATGGCTTTCGTCACCTGATGAGTACCATCGCGGGGTGGCTTCTTATTTTTGTAACAGCACTTTTTGCCATTTGGCTGGCAGACTATAAGGCAGGTATACTTGTACTTATCCTGTTCATTATTTCTCCGACTTTCATAGGTCACACACAAAACAACCTGAAAGATGTTCCATTTGCGCTGGCTTATACTTCAGGTACCTTTTTCATGCTAAAATTTCTTGTTTCAGGCAAGAAAAACTCTTATCGTGATTTAATATTTCTGACAGCAAGTATAGCTTTTTCGATCAGCATAAGGGCGGGCGGACTGTTACTGATTTGTTACCTGTTTTTTTTCTTTTTCATATTCTACATCTTTAAATACCTGAAAGAAAATAAATTAGATTTACTTGAAATCAGGACAAAGTTTTTTTGGATCTGTTTAATTAGTATTATTTCCTGGTTCCTTAGCATCTTATTGTGGCCCTATGCCCTTCATGGACCAGTTAAGAATGTTATTGAATCATATCATGTTATGGCTCATTTCCCTGCAACTTTCCGCCAGATATTTGAAGGTAAAGTCGAATGGTCCGATTATATGCCATGGTATTATCTTCCTAAATCAATGTTAATTACTATTCCAATTACTGTCTTGGCAGGTTTAGTGCTATCCTGTATTTTTATAAAATTTAAATTCAGTTCTGAAAAAACTCTCCTTTATGGTTTGCTAATTTTCACAGTTTTATTTCCCCTTGCTTTTGTGGTTCATGAGAAATCCAATCTGTATTCATCGTGGAGACAGTTTCTATTTATTTATCCGGGAATAGTATTGATTGCCTCTATCGGTTACCATCACTTTTATGAATATATAAAAAGCAGATATCTAAGATGGGCGATAGTTGTTTTAACTGGTGTACTGTCACTCCATCCCCTGAGGTTCATGTTAAACAATCCTCAATTTTATTATTTATATTATAATCAACTGGTTGGCGGATTAAAGGGCGCTTATTCAAATTATGAAACAGATTATTATTATATAAGTCAGACCGCAGCATCAAAATGGCTGGTTAATTATCTCAAACAAAAGAATGTCGGTGGCAAAATAAAGGTTAAGGCTACATATTCTGTAGAATGGCTGTTTCGCAATCATCCGGAAATTGAGACATCATATTTCAGGTATGAGGAGAGAAGCCAGTCTGACTGGGATTATGCGATTGTAGCTAACAGGTATATTTCTCCTTTCCAGTTGAGAAATAAAACCTGGCCACCTGAAAATGCTATACATATTATATACGCTGACAAGGTTCCTGTCGGTGCGGTTATAGAAAGGAAATCGAAAGATGATTATGCTGGTTATGTTGCCCTTATGGATGGGAGGAACAAGGAAGCGGTGAGATACTTTGAAAAAGCTTTAAAGATTGATGATCGTGATGAAATGATTTTTTATAATTTTGCAGCAGCTTTGTATAACGATGGACAGTATCAGAAGGCTGATTCAATTTTAAAAAGAGGTTTAGATATAAATCCTGAATTCGAGCCGATCCTTATGTACCTTGGTAACATTGCCAGAACACAGAACAGAACAGATGAGGCTATAAGATACTATGAAAGAGTTATTGAAGCCGACAGAAAATATTTTGAAGCATATGTCGGAATGTCTGAATTATTGATAGACAGGGATATTTTACGGGCACGTAAATTACTTACAATATGTCTTAATATGAATCCCAGGTATAAGCGGGCAATTCTGGCACTGGCTGATACATACAGGAAATCAAACCCGGATATTGCTAAGAAATATGATGAACTTGCAAGTACAATTAAATAATTAATAAACAGTTTTAAGATGAAAAAATCAGTTTTAGTGTTTTCGATGACAATGCTTCTTATTTTTAGCGGTTTGAATGTGGCAGTAGGGCAGGAGCAACCAAAACCAAAGAAAGATACAGTTAACATGGACACCGATGCTAAACCAACTTATTATTATCCGGTTGAGGATGACAAGAAAGGGAAAAGTTCCGTTGCAACAATAGCGATTGTTGTCGGAGCAGTAGTTGTAGTGGGTGCTGCCGGTTTCTTTCTCCTCAAAAAGAAAAAGTAGTTAACATCCTTCTGGTCAATCTGTTAATTGGCTGAGAAAATGGATAAACTTAAAATATCGACTGCTCAGTTTGAAAACCGGAGTGGCGACAAAGAATTTAATTTATCGAGAATTGAAAGTCTGGCACGGGAGGCCTCCCTTGAAGGTTCACATGCTATAGCTTTTCATGAATGTTCAGTTACAGGTTATTCATTTGCACGTCATCTCTCGAGAGAAGAGATGACAGATCTTGCAGAATTTATACCAGAGGGATCAAGTATCAGAAGGCTGACAGAGATAGCGTCGAAAAACAATATTTATGTCCTGGCAGGACTCTTTGAGAAAGACATAGAAAAAAAATTATACAAGACATATGTATGTGTTGATAAAAATGGTTTGGTAGCCAGTTTCAGGAAATTGCATCCTTTTATAAATCCCGGCTTAACTCCGGGTGACAGTTATTGTCTATTTGATCTTAATGGCTGGAAATGCGGAATTCTAATTTGTTATGATAACAATATTATAGAGAATGTACGTGCAACAACTCTTTTAGGAGCAAACATCATTTTCATGCCGCATGTTACAATGTGTACTCCGTCAACACGTCCCGGAGCTGGATTTGTTGATCCAAAATTATGGGATAACAGAGAAACTGACCCGACCTCGCTCAGATTAGAATTTGACGGTATGAAAGGGCGGGAGTGGCTAATGAAATGGCTACCCTCAAGAGCTTATGATAATGGCATTTATGTTGTGTTTTCAAATCCTATCGGAATGGATGACGACCAGTTGAAGAATGGTTGTTCAATGATTATAGATCCATTTGGGGACATCTTAGCTGAATGCCGGACGCTGGGTGATTGTTTTGTTACAGCAACACTTACTCCCCAAAAACTTACCCAGGCAGGAGGGTACAGGTATATAAAAGCCAGAAGGCCTGATCTTTATAAGGACATTATTGGCCAACCTCATAGTCCGGAACAAAAAGTTATCTGGTTTAATTCAGACCAGTCATCAAGAGTTGTCAAAAAAAGGCATTAACTGTCCTGATTTTCCTTTATGCTACTTTGTGATCATGTGTGGTTCAGTGATTTAGCTTTAACCACAAAGGCACTCAAAGGCTTTCACGAAGATCACATAGGGCTTTTTAGACAATCCTATCCATAAGATAATACCCTTTCCGTTTATCTTTTTCCTTTTATCTTTTGTCTTATTACACTTTTACCCAGACATTTCCTCCCTTGTTAGAATCAACTACAGAGTGGATGAACTTCATACCTCTTACTCCATCATGAACAGTCGGGAATTCCCCCGGGTTAAATTTTTCACCTCTGATTGATTTTGCTGTACCCTTATAAATATTTGCAAGAGCCTCATAGATACCTTCAGGATGGCCTGCAGGCATTGTCTGACTGTTCTCCGCAAGCTGATCATTGAATCCATGAGCCGGTTTAAATATTTTGGTTGGTTCTGAATCGCTTAACATATAGAGATAGTTAGGGTCTTCCTGTGCCCACTTGAGGCTGGCTTTTGATCCGTAAACCGCAATAGTGAGATTATTCTCCTCTCCTCCACAAACCTGGCTGGCTCTTATAACTCCTTTCAGATTTTTACTGAAACGCAATAAAACAGTTCCATCAAGGTCAAGCCGGATATCCTCTTTAACCGGATTAAGATCTGAGAGTACCTCTTTCACTTCAAGTCCTGTAGTATATTCGATAAGATTAAAGGCATGTACACCGATATCACCCATACAACTGCTGGCACCTGCATATTTTGGATCCAGTCTCCAGACTCCGGTTATCCTGCTGCCGGTTCCATGAATTATTGAATTGATCCAACCCTGATAATACTGAGCATCAATACGTTGAATTGTGCCAAGAAGGCCTTTAGATATAATATCCCTCATCTGCCGGATCATAGGATATCCAGTGTAAGTATGAGTCAGCGCAAATGTCAACTTCTTTTCAGTAACCATTTTTTCCAGCTCTTCTGCTTCACTGACAGTCATTGTCATCGGCTTTTCACAAACCAGGTTAAATCCGGCATTCAGAAGACTTTTAGCAAAAGGGAAATGCAGAGCATTTGGTGTAACTATTGATACAATCTTCATACGAGTATCAATTGGTAAAGCTGACTCTGCTTTTATAAGGTCCTCCACACTTTTATAACAACGGTCAGAACTGATGTCTTCATTCTTAGCAAACTGCTTGCTCTTTTCATAGTCGGCATCAAAAACACCGCCTACAAGTTCGAAGTCGTTACATATCCTTGAAGCACGGCGGTGTGCGTCTCCGATGAATGCCCCAATGCCGCCCCCAATCATACCCATTTTTATCTTCTTCATAATTTTTACTTTTATCTTTTTACTTTTGCCTTATTATATTTGTTTCCACTTCCCGGTTTTCAACCCCCCATTCCCCAAAT